>WPCH01073331.1_pt1 | contig 19831 bp, 18 predicted proteins | sample 5399881 | NCBI WGS metagenome assembly WPCH01 (sample SAMN12869468, study PRJNA574797) | sludge metagenome | isolation source: wastewater treatment of pH5 | place: China:Beijing | collected 2019-05-20
AGACAGTACCAGTACGAATGATAGTACTTTTCTCATTTAAAATTCCTCCTTTGGGATTTTGTCTTCGAAGGGGAGTTTTGCTTACTTGGTTTTCTCAAATCATCCTCCCCTTCTGAAGATAATTTGACATTTGCTATATAGCTGAATGTTTGGGCTTTCAAAATGGAAACCTGTTTCCCCGGTGGAATGGCAGATACCCACTTGTACAGAACATGGATGCCGACTTTGGAGTCGAGAATCTGTACAGTGTAGCCACATTTAGGGTTATGTTGTATAATCTGAACTACAATGTGTTATATAGAAGAAATGGGTCTTTAGCGAACAAAAAAAGATCCTTTGGATGAAAAACAAGGAAGTGTGTATAAGTGAAAAACAGAGGATCGAAACACATGGCTCATAAAGATACTCTGGTCATTATCGGAAACGGATTTGACACCTGGAAGGGTCTGGAAACCGGATATGACTATTTCCGCCGGTATTATCTTGCACATCGTGATGAAATAATGAAGAAACTCCGGGTTAAGTGGAAAATATTCGTCGACCAGGACGATAAAACGCAGCGCATCAGTGATGTGGAATTGATTTATGGAAATCCCTTTGAGCCTGAAGAACTGGGCAAAGATTTCTGGCACGTATTTGAAATGTCCCTCGATTGCCTGGATGCAGAACGGCTAAATCTTTTCTTTGGTAAGGAAAAAACCGGGTTACGGAAATTTCGGAAAAGCTTGCGCAATGCACAGCGGATCTTGAGGAAAGCCTTCTGTGATTGGATAGCGACGATACCAATTGATGATAAAAATGCCGATTTCCGATTCGGCGACAATTGCGTTTTCATCAATTTCAATTATACGCCAACCCTTGAGAAGCACTTTCATGTTTCGGAGGCGGATGTAATCCATGTTCACGGCAGTGCTGATGATAAGGACTCAATTATTTTCGGGCACTCGTCGCATCCGCAGCTTCCGGTCAGGGAGCTTTATCAACTTGGCGGAAGATTTCGCGGGCTGTATTTCATTGAGGAAGTTCTTTATGCTACGGACAAACACGTTCAGGAGAATATCCGGGATTTATGTATGGAGTTGGCGATCCGGGGAATCCAAGCCGAGGATATCAAACATGTGTATGTTCTCGGCCATTCAATGGGCCTTCCTGATATTGAATATTTCAGGTTCCTTATTGATTCCACCTCTGTGCCAAGGGTTGAGCCGGAACAGAAAAACGAGGATAGGGGAAACCAGAATCCTCTTGATGAACTTGCTGCCAGGATGCAATATGCGATTCATCGCTATGGCTACAGCAATGACGATCCGGCCATTGACGAGACTGAAGTTGCCGCTACGGTGCACCGGTTCAATGTGGAGCAGGACGCACGGGATCGATACTTTGAAAGGGAAGTCTTCAAGGCTCTCAGGAAAACAGTCAGGCGTCACCGGGGGTCAGCCTGTGAAGAAGCCAAGGAACCGTGTTCCAGAACAAAAGATGCTGAATGGTATATTTCCTGCTTTTCGGAAAAGGACAAGTTATGGACGGAGCATGTGATGTCCGAATTGGGTTGCCAAAGATATAAACTTTATCCCACAATTGGAGAGTGCCTGGCTGAGATGGAAAAGGAATAGGCATTTCCGCAAGGGCCCTTTAATGGTGTTCGTGAGCTAATGGAGGAATGGAACGCTGACGATTAGTTATTCCGTACGCTTTAAAAAGGTTGGCGCTCTGTCAAGGAATGTTTCTTTACAATATCCCTGATATCTTCCGCTATTGTTTTAGCTTTCCTACTTTTGATTCCTATATTTCTGGCAACCTCAAGGATATCTACAAGGTCGGGATTCTTTCCGTTTCCATTGACGCAGGTTGCATGTTCTCCCCCGATAGAGGTGCTATAGGTAAGGTCATAGGCAGGAGTGAGCAGCCATCGGTTAGCCTCATCATCGTAGAGGAAAGAGAAGTTCTTTGAATGGTCATCCCGGTTGTGGGCAAAAACATTGAAACACATGAGGCGATATAGCTTCTCCACTTCTGAGAAATCCTTTGTCAATTCTAAGGTCAGCTTCATAAGGATGTTATAGTCCAGATTTGGAATACGGTGGGAGGTTTCCAATACACCGCTTACCGAAAGCATATGAATACGCTTCACATTACCATCGCTATCCATTTGTTTGTCAAATCGGCTTGTTCCAAAATATCCGGGGCAAACATTGGATGGGAAGAGTTTTGTTTCCATCATTTCGATTCCGCATTCTCTGGCGCAAAGGGAGTATTGATATTCCTGTTCTCCTATGTTTTTTGGATCCTGTGACGATGGAAATTTGATTATCCATTCTTTTTTGTCGATCGTTGTAAGTATTTTAGGCCTTGCTCCGCCGGAGGATCCTCCAAGCTGAAACAATAGATCCAAATTCTCTGAGTCGTCTGTACGGAGCATATTGGCGCATTCGGCAGAAATTTTATCCAGATCTAACGTCGGACTGGACAGTTCAAAATGATAATCCGGCTCATAAGTCAGAGCCCCCATTCCTGACGTACCAACGATTGCTAACCTTTGCATGCTGTCAATTTCGAAAGGACTCATATTATTCTTCACCAAAAGCCTATCAACAAGCAAGCGGCCCCAACCATCGGGCAAGCTATCTGCAAAAACACCATACAGACCTTCAAAGGGTTCAATCTTCGGAACGAATACACGTTGTTCCAGAGGCAGCGAAAAGGGACTGATAGGAAATCCGTCATTCAGCCATTCTCTGCTGTATTCAAATGCGCATCGGTTGTTTCTGTCCAAGGCCATAGTCCCCACGTGTCTACCATGATATCTGACCGATAAAGTATTAATCTTGTCCATCTATAATCTCCTGTATGGATTTTGGGGGAATATCTTGAAATAGATTAGCTAATTCACCCTCGCAATTCAAAGCAATGGCTATCTTTGTCAATGCCATCAATGAAATTTCACCACTGCGTTCGAATCGCTTTACAGAGCCTAAGCTTACTCCTGATTTTTCACTCAGCTTCTCCTGAGAAAGTCTCTGCCTCTTTCGTAGGCTTCGAATCCTCTGTGCGATTAAGACGCCAATCTCCGCAGGAGTCTTCTGTTTTATAAAATTCATATTCATAGATAATATATTACCCTATTTTTGTTTTTTTATCAAGTTTGCGTTAGTATATTATCTAATATTATAAAGAAAAGTGGGATCGGATGGCTGTTTTATAATGACAGAAATGAGAAATATTTTGTTTAATCTTTTAGTGCCGTGATGGGTATAACAAAAATGCCGTCGTCTCTTTGGTATGCAAAATCAATTAATCCGCAGATGACGCATAATACGCTTGGGCCATTGGTTCCGGGTGATTTGGACATGGCTGACTGAATTGCCAGCAGATTTTTAGCAGCTTCATCAACCTGGTTGGCGCCCAACTTTACTTCAAACGCGCCCCATCTCCCATCGGCTAATTCAATGACCGCATCTATTTCATTTCCGGTATCGTGGTGTCTATAGTGAAAAACCTGGCCTTGATTTGCTTCGACATAAATTCTCAGGTCCCTTATAACCAGGGATTCAAAAAGGAATCCAAATAGGTTCAGGTCGCTTAGGAGCATTTCAGGACTAACTCCTAATGCCGCTACGGCTAAAGAAGGATCTATAAAATGCCTTTTGGGCATTTTCGCCACGCGTATGCTGGAGCGGTAGTTGATGTCGAAGGCTGGCTGGTTTTCAATGAGAAACAGACGACTTAATACATCCAGATAGCTGGCAATGGTATCTGGATTAATTGTTTCGTTTTCAAATTCCCGGATATCTCTTCTCAAAGTTTGATTGCTTACCATAGTACTTACATTCCGAGCCAGTGATTTTAATAACGCCTGGACTCTTTTTACATCTCGCTTAATGCCGTCAAGTCTCGTTAAGTCATCTTCAATGACTGATTTTAAGTATGATTTGGGAATATCAATGGCATGCTTGGGAGAAGTGCCAAGACTTCCGGGCCAGCCTCCTCTCACTGTTAAATAAATGAGTTTTTCAAGAGTGTTAGGGTCTGTTTTTTGTGCCTGAAAGCTCCCATCAAATAAACCCTGCAGCGAAATTGCGCCGTTGGAATCACCCGATTCATACAGTGACATGGGGCGCATTTTAATTCGATCGATGCGTCCTGTTCCACTATGGAGAATTCCTTTCGTTTTAGGGGTTGCAGAGCCTGTTAAGAGAAATCTCCCTTTACTGGTGTCCCGATCCACCTGATATCTCACCGCATCCCAAATGGTCGGCACTTCCTGCCATTCATCAATTAACCTGGGAGGTGCGCCGTCCAAAACTAAACTCGGATCTAATTGTGCCATAGTCCGGTTTTGGAAATTGCCTTGCGGATCCCCGATAAATACAGCGCTTTCTGCATGATGCAACGCAGTCCAGGTTTTCCCGCACCACTTTGGCCCTTCAATGCAGACAGCGCCGAAAGTTTCTAATTTCCCTTTGATAAGCGGATCGATAATTCTTGGCCTATATTGAGGTTTTGTTAAAGTCATACTGATAGCCTCCTGATGGTTTGATTGTAGTCTATTCGGTCATTTTAGTCAATATAAATAGGTGGTTTTTGTCAAATACGCTCCGTTATTTTTGAAATTTACATTCGGTGGTTTTTGTAAGAAGAGATTTTAGAAGATCAAATCGCAGGGATTGAGCCATATTTGTACTTTTATCGTAACCGCGACGCTAAAGAAATTCATGTGATTATGGAGGGCGACGGCAAGCTTTATCCGTTGGAAATCAAAAAAGACGGCGGCGCCGGATAAACGCATCATCAAAACCTTTGCTATCATAGATAAAGCTCCTCTACAAGTAGGAACAGGAGCCGTTCTGTGTATGGCAGAACAGTTTGGAGCGTTTGATCGGGATAATCTAATTGTTCCGATTTGGATGATCTGATAGGATGTATTTCTTCATCTGCCACAACATATAAAGTGGAACGTGATTACCGCCTGCATCTTTCATGGAGGTCACTATCGCAACCGGTGGGTTGTACCGTTTGCGGTATTCCGAAAGGGATTTGGCCCGCTCGTTACGCTCTGGCTTCACCTCAATGGGTACGATGTCCATATCATTTTGAATGATAAAATCAACCTCAGCCTTGTTGCCGGATTTCCAGTAGAAGGGAGAGTCCTCATATAAATTTACAAGTTCACACAATGCATAATTCTCTGTTAAGGCTCCCTTGAACTCACGATACGTTGTGTGCTTTTCCAAAATGGCGGCAGCAGGAAGCCGCGACATTTTGCGCAGCAGGCCGATATCTGCCATATACAGTTTGAAATAGGTCTGATCCGCGTAAGACGATAAGGGCAGAAAGGGCTTTTCGATTTTCGTCACTTTGATCACCATTCCCGCGCTGATCAACCACTCCAGAGCATCTTCCAAATCCTTTGCGCGAAGCCCTTTTTTCACCTGGCTGAAGATAAACTTACTGTTTTCTTTCGCAAGCTGTCCGGGAATGGAGTGCCAGATGGCAGTTAGCTTGGGGAAGTCCTTGCCAGGCGCGTGTTTTGCGAAGTCCAGCTCATAGCTGTTCAGTATTTTCTGCTGCACACTTTCTAATTTTTCGATATCCTTTGTTTCAATCCATGTGGCCACCGCTTCCGGCATACCACCGGTGATGTAATAAGTCTTGAGGTGGTTCTCTAATTTTTGCGCAATCAGGTCCGATAGCCTTTCTGTCGGGGACAGATTATCGAGATATTCACACAGCATATCCTCTTCGTTTGCCAGAAGAAATTCGTGAAAGTTCATAGGGCGGAGAGTCAGAAACTCCACCTTGCCCACGGGAAAGGACAGAGGCTTTGAGAGAGCGATACCAAGCAGGGAACCCGCGCAAACGATATGATATTCCGGTGCATTTTCATAAAAATACTTCAAAGAGGTCAGCGCGCGGTTGCAAAACTGTATTTCATCGAAGATAATCAGCGTTTTATGAGGTTCAATAACTTTTTTACGCAGAATACCAAGTTCCGTTATGATCCGCTGTACGTCCAGATCATCCTCAAAGCGAGCCTGCAGGGCATCATTGCCCTCGAAGTTAAAGTAGGCGGTATCCTCGTAATTTGCCTCGCCGAATTGCTTTAATAAATATGTCTTACCACATTGCCGCACACCTTTCACAATCAGCGGTTTTTTCTTAGTGTTTTCTTTCCACGCAATAAGCTCGTGAACTAAATCTCGTTTCATACCCTCACCTCCAAGCAACTTAATTATACACTATTATGACAAAAAAGCTGTGAATTTAAACATATTAAATATTAAAAACGCAAATGGTACTGCATTTTTGATATTTAAAGTGCAAACGACCGCCAACCCACTCAAACCGAAACTCCGCTGAAATACGTGTCTTATTACTGTTCGCGGGTCAACCTAAATACAAGGACAAGTTTTAATATAAGTGTCATTATGAGAAGCTTGCGACGAAGAATCTTTCATTTATTTAAGATCCTTCGCTGCGCTCAGGATGACAGTTGCGTTTTGATCAGGACGACAGTCAGGATGTGAACAGCAATACGTCTTACACAAAATTCAGAATATTCTAAAGTGGGATATTGCAATCAGCGATCTTATATGATAACATGAATGTAATTAATTACATTTTTATGATGCCGCACTATATTTTTCGGGTAATTAATTGCATTGCGCCCTTTCGCGTATAAACTTGCATAACAACATTCCGTTGTTACATATCTGTAAAATCATTGAAATATAGGCTTTTGATCCGTCTGCATTTATTATTCCTCTCTTAGAGAATCAAGCCTATACTTAAAAACATCGATAAGTACGGTTATGTAATTAATTGTAGAATATTGCTGCAGCAAGTAACAAGACCTCAACTCGCAGATGAATCTTAATTCTTACAGCGTGAGGGCGTATCCGTTATTACTATATCCTTGAAGCAGCATACGCTTTAGGAGAGAGGAAGGAGTACATATGAGCGTTATCGAAAAAAAGATCTCAAAAGTGGCCGACACAGAGTTTTCCTTGTCTGCTGTGCCAAAACTCAAACAGACTCAGGGCTTATGGGCAGCAATGGTTGTGCTGGTAGGCTTCACCTTCTTTACCCCAAGCATGACAGCCGGCGGGAACTTGGGAATCGGCCTTAATCTTCTCAACTTTTTCTTAGCAGTTGTTATCGGTAATAGTTTTCTTGGGTTATATTGTGGAACCTTAGGGTACATAGGTCAGAAAACAGGACTCTCACTGGACTTGCTGGCCCACCATTCTTTTGGAAGCCTTGGTTCTTATCTCCCCTCCGCAATCATCAGTTTCACGCAGATCGGCTGGTTTGGAGTCGGTGTTGCCATGTTTGCCATCCCTGTTTCCGGACTTACCGGTGTTCCCGTAGCGATTCTCATTATTATTACAGGCGTAGTTATGACCCTCACTGCCTACTTTGGAATTAAAGCCCTTGCCGTCCTGGGTTCTATCGCGGTTCCCCTCATTGCCATATTGGGAATCTACTCCGTTAGCTGGGGAATCAATGAAGTGGGCGGATTTATGAATGTATTTTCAGAAAATCCGCAAAGACCTCTCACCTTAGCAGCCGGAATTGGCATTGTTGTAGGCTCTTTTATAAGTGGAGGAACAGCTACACCAAATTTCTCACGTTTTGCCAGGACTCCCAAAATAGCCATTGTCGCGACAGTGATTGCCTTCTTTGTGGGGAATTCCATTATGATGGTATTTGGAGCTGTAGGCGGAGCCGTCACAGGGGAGGCGGATATTTTCGATATCCTTATCTTACAAGGATTGGCCCTCCCAGCCGTCATTACACTGGGACTTAACATTTGGACCACAAACAATAATGCCCTTTATACTGCCGGTTTGGGAGTGTCTAATATTACTAAAATCCCCATGAAGCCCATGGTATTGCTCGCGGGTGGTGTTGGTACCGTTACGGCTGTCTGGCTGTACTATAATTTTGTAAGCTACCTGAGCATACTCAGCGGTATGATTCCACCTGTAGGAGCGGTATTGATCATTCATTACTTTATGAATAAGAAAGAATATGAAAACGAAGAAGAGTACAAAGCAAAGACTGTAAATGTCGGCAGTGTTGCGGCAGTAATCTGCGGGGCTTTAGTTGGCCTGTTTCTGCCATGGGGCGTCGCTCCTGTCAATGCCCTGGTTGTATCCGCTGTCATTTGCTTTACTTCTGAGCAAGTAGCCCGCTCAAAGAGAAACGCATAGACAAATGATCCACTTGGGCCGTTTGGCGTAAATTGAGCAAATTAGCACGAGAGATTGCCACCTGTTTAATTGACAAAGTAAAGGAGAAGATTATGCTTATAAAAAACATCCGGATAGAGAACGCCCCGGAGGTTTCAGACATTCGCATTGAAGATGGAACATTTAAAGCCATTGCCGAAAACCTGACGCCCCATCCCAATGAAGAAGTGATAGATTGCAAGGGCAGTATGGCCCTTCCGCCCTTTATAGAATCCCATGTCCATCTGGATTCTGCCCTTACTGCAGGAGATCCCTGCTGGAATCAGAGCGGAACCCTCTTTGAGGGAATTGAATGCTGGTCAAAGCGCAAGGGAAAGCTCTCAAAGCAGGATGTAAAAGAAAGGGCTGGAAAGGCAATCCGTAAGCAAGCGTCCAATGGAATACAGTTTGTCCGTACCCACGTAGATGTTACAGACCCCTCACTAATAGCCATGGAAGGCTTGCTGGAGCTCAGGGAAGAGTTAAAGGGCATTGTAGATATCCAGATCGTTGCCTTTCCGCAAGAAGGCATTATGTCCTACCCGAACGGAGAGGCACTGATGGAAAATGCCATTCAAATGGGAGCAGATTGTGTGGGGGCCATCCCTCATTTTGAATTTACAAGGGAATATAGCGTAGAATCTCTAAACTTTGCTATGAAGCTGGCTGAGAAATATGGAAAGCTTGTAGACGTCCACTGTGATGAGATCGACGATGAAGCGTCTCGAGGCTTGGAAACCCTTGCCTGTCGGGCCTATGAAGCAGGGATGGGAGAAATGGTTACTGCCAGTCATACCACAGCCATGCATTCTTACAACAACGCATATGTCTCAAAGCTTTTCAGACTGCTCAAGATGAGTAAAATCAACTTTGTTTCCAACCCTCTGGTGAATACCCATTTACAGGGCAGAATGGATACTTATCCAAAACGCCGGGGCGTAACCAGGGTGAAAGAGCTTTTAGCCGCGGGGATCAACGTATCCTTTGGGCATGACGATCTATTCGATCCCTGGTATCCGTTAGGGGATGGGAATATGAGAGATGTGGTACACATGGGGCTGCATGTATGCCAGATGATGGGCTATGAAGAAATCCTCAATTCCTATAAACTGATTACTCATAATGCGGCAAAAACGCTTCATTTGAGCAATTATGGAATTGAGGAAGGCAATCCCGCTGACTTTATCGTGCTGGATGCCACCAATTTCTATGATGCCCTCAACGAAAAATCCGCTGTATTGTACTCCTACCGAGGCGGGAAGTTAATTGCTTCAACAGCTCCGGCAGCGAAAAGCGTTCACTTTTAATCTTTGCTTCTGAATTCAAGATTTTCGTGTCATTCTGAGCGCCAGCGAAGAATCTTGTTAAAGATCCTTCACTGCGTTCAGGATGACAATTTGATCGGAAAGACGGGTTGCTTTAACCAGACACGGGGACAAACCCTCTGTCTGGTTCTTCTTTTTTAGCATTTTTACAGGCGAAAATTTTCTGAAAATACGGTATAATGAAGGAGATATGTTTTGAGTCATTGCCTGTATTAATATTTTAGAAGGATGGGTGATCATACATTGAACATCAAGGCGGTAGCCGAAAAGGCAGGGGTTTCTGTCGCGACCATTTCAAGGGTTCTGAATCATCCCGATATGGTTTCTGAAAAGACAAAGGAACATATTCTCGCCGTCATGAAAGAACTGGACTATATGCCCAACTGGTTTGCGCGAAACCTCCATATGAACAAAACCAGTCTTATTGGACTCTTGATACCGGATTTTTTAGATCCTTGCTATATGGAGCTGGCCAAGGGCGTAGAGGATGTTGCCCATCAGAAAAAATACAACATTATGCTTTGCAATACAGAAGGGGCCGTGGAGAAAGAAAAGGAATACATTGAGACCTTTATTTCCAGAAAAGTAGACGGCCTGATTTTAGTTTCGACCCTTTTGACGGAAGAGGATTTACAGCAAATAAAGAAACGGGACATTTCCATTATATTAATTGAAAAAAGAGACTTCCTGCATAATGTGGATGTTGTCTACACCAATTACAAAGAAGCCTCCGAGGAGGCCATGGCGCATATTCTTGAGATGAATTACAGAGAGATTGCTTTTATTTACGGCAGACAACCCAAGTTGGAGAATTTAAAGAAGCTGGAGGGCTATAAAAACGCCCTGCAAATGGCAGGCGTCGAATTTAATGAAGAGTATGTGGAGGAAGAAGACAACACCATTGAAGGGGGATATCTGGCCGCCGCAAAGCTCTTGGAGCTAAAGCGGCCGCCCAGAGCTATTTTTGTTGCTTCTGATATGATGGCCTTTGGTGTAATGGATCGGATTAAGCGGGAAGGTCTATCCATTCCCAGGGATGTGGCTATAGTAGGCTTTGATAATCTAAGGGTTTCCGCCATAATGGAGCCCCAGCTTACAACCATAGCAACGCCCATGTATCGAATGGGATTAGTGGGAACAAGGCTTTTGTTTGACCTTATGGAGGGAGAACGTGACTCCAACAGGGCAACACAGGATATCTTGATCGAATCCAGGTTAAAAGTACGAAGATCCTGCGGGCATAAGGATCGGTTGAAAGAAATATTGTAAAAGCTTTGTTGCCCTTGTTCAGTCCGGTTATGGAGCGAAAGGAGATGCGTAATGTTAGCCGTTGATTTTATGGGATTGCAGTTAAAAAATCCGTTAATTGTGGCGGCCGGCCCCTGGAGCGGAAGCAGCAAAAAGATTAAAGAATCTTTTGCCGCCGGAGCGGCTGCTGTGGTTACGGAAACCATTGTGAGCGAACCCACCTTTGATGTCAACCCCCGGCTGGCCTATAATGGCTCAGGATTACAGAACATCAGAAGATACAGCAACCGCAGCTTTGAAGAATGGATTGATGAAATAGGAGAGGTAAAAAGCTGCGGCGGAATCGTCATTGCCAGCGTCCTTGCACGGACTGCCTCTGAAATAGGCTATATTGCAGAAAAGGTGGAGCGAGCCGGAGCCGATGCATTGGAGCTGGGAATTGCCTGCCCCATGGGTGAAGGAATAGAGGTGATTGCTTCGGATCCGAGCCGCGTTTATTCCCTGACCAAGGGTGTTGTTGAAAAAGTGAAGATCCCAGTCATGGTAAAATTATCACAGAACATGACCAATATGGGGCAAGTCGCAAGGTTTGTAGAGGTTGCAGGCGGGAATGGGATCAGCGCCATCGATACGGTTCGCTGTATTCTAGGTGTGGACATTAATAAAGGAACGCCGCTGCTTCCTACCTATGGCGGCTACTCAGGACCGCCGATCCGGCCCATGGGGCTGGCCTCTGTAGCAAGTATTGCTCAAAGTACTTCTCTTCCTGTGTGCGGGGTGGGCGGCATTGAGAATTATACTCACGTGATAGAGTACTTAATGTTAGGCGCAGCAGCCGTACAGATCGGCACCAGCCTGATTCTCTATGGAGTCGACCGCCTGTCTGAAATTCTGGAGGAATTGCAAGAGTGGATGAATAAAAATGGAATACAAGATATCAATCAGATAAGAGGCATCGCCCTAAAAGAACTAAAGTCCTTTGATGATATTAAAATCGAGCCAAAGAAAGCCGTCCTCAATGACCTTTGTGACAGGCTGGATTGTAACCGGTGTATTGATTGCTGCGGCATCTCCAGGGCCATTACAAGAGAGGATGAAGCCATCTTTATAGACACGGAGGAATGTACTGGCTGCGGACTATGCCGGGATGTTTGCCCGGATTACAGGTTTTCACTGGTGAGGCGTTAAGTCAAATTCTAATGGGCGGAGGACGCTGGAGGCAGGGAGGCGGCCTTCATCGCTCTTATTTGTATGGCTGATGCAGACATGCTTGGATTCTCAGTTATATCTCCTAATCCCGAAGCAATACATATTTTATAAGGTATATCTTATAAAATTATGCAAATTCCATTGATTATCCGATACGGATTGGATATACTATAAATTACCACGGGAAAGGGGATTGTGACTTTCATGATCAAACGCGAAATGTATATGAGCCGTATCCGTCCGTTCATCGGAGGCGAACTTATTAAAATAATGACCGGTATCCGCCGCAGTGGAAAATCCGTCATGTTGGAATTAATAAAAGACGAGCTGACCGCCTCCGGCGTCAGTGCCAGTCAGTTTATTTCCATTAACTTTGAGGATTTGAGTTATTCTCATCTACTGACAGCATCTGCTTTGCATGATGAGATCACAAGAAAAGCAGAAAACATTGAGGGGAAGATCTATCTCTTCTTTGATGAGATTCAGGAGGTGGATGAGTGGGAGAAGTGTATCAACTCTTTTCGTGTGGCGCTTGACTGTGATATCTACATCACCGGCTCCAATGCGAAGCTGCTGTCCGGCGAGCTTGCCACCTATCTGGGAGGGCGCTATGTAGAGTTTGTGATTTATCCCTTTTCCTTTGCTGAATTTCTGGAGCTGTACCGTACGGTTGATCCCAATGTCTCCAACCAACAATGTTTCCAAAGATACCTTCTCGCCGGCGGTATGCCCTATCTTGCAAACCTTCGCTACGAAGATGAGCCGTCCAGGCAATATCTTATGGACCTTTTCAATTCTGTCCAGCTCAAGGACATTGTAAAGCGTAACAAAGTCCGGGATGTCGATCTGCTGGAACGCATCATCGCTTATGTTATGGCGAATGTGGGAACCACTTTTTCGGCCACTTCACTGGTGAAGTTCTTTAAAAATGAGAATCGTACTGTGGCCGCGGAGACCGTGCTGAACTATATCAAGCATTGCTGTGACGCGTACCTGTTCTACCAGGTAAAGCGTGAGGATTTGCAGGGAAAACAAATCCTGGCCTCCAATGAAAAATACTACATCGCTGATCATGGTATTCGTGAGGCTGTCTTCGGCGGTAATATGCGCGATATCAACCTTATTCTCGAAAACATCGTTTACATGGAGCTCTTGCGGCGTGGGTATGCCGTAACCGTAGGCAGAATCAGCGGCAGGGAAATCGATTTCGTATGTAACAAAAGGGATCAGAAGCTCTATGTTCAGGTGGCGTATCTGCTGGCCTCCGATGATACGATTCAACGTGAATTCGGAGTGTATGACAATATCCGGGATAACTTCCCCAAGTATGTCGTCACTCTTGATGAGTTCGACATGAGTCGAAACGGTATCAAGCACAGGAACATCCCGGACTTTATTTTATCCGATGAATGGGGTTGATTCTCTGTCTCTTTGTGGGTTATGGTAATATTTTCTGGAACCATATGAAGATCTTGATTTAGAGCTTATCTCTGCCGGCAAAACAGCTTTAGAGACAGAATTTGAATACACACATAAAAAGCAGCCTAACGATTACAGGAAATGTGAGATCGTTTGGCTGCTTTCACAGTGACCCAAGGCAGGGCCTTTTATAAAGCATCGTGGCTTTTATTCTATTTCAGGACCAACACTTTTGGAACCAGGTTCATTTAGGATTGTAACGGCCTTACAAAGGATGGTTTTTTCTTCGGCTAATGTTATGAATCTTCTGCGAGTCGCTGTATCGGCTTTGGAAATATCCTGAAAATCCAACCTTTTTAATGCTCTGCATATATTGGCCAGGCTGATTTCAGAAAACCTGCTATAACCTTCTATGGAGTTGTTGCTTTTCACATAATACAACAAGCGTTCGAGGTTCTCATCCTCAATGTATTCACGGTTTTCAAAAGAGACAACGATTTTATCTATGTAAGCCTTAAATCCGGGGATGCCGGGAATTACCGGGGCTCCTGCTTTATTAAATCCTATTTCGGAAAGAATGTGAGGACTATCATCAAGAATTTTTTCACACTGAGGAATGCTAAATCTCACTTCCCCGGTAAAGTATCCTTGATCAATGTTCGTATCACCGCATATAGTCTCCATCCTTGTCCTTTCACACTCTCCGGTTTTTATGTATTTGTATCTTCGTTCCTTTGATATTACCTCGCGAAAGGATGTCTCTTTCCTTAAATTATTGACGATTTCATCCAGTATTAGAATGTTATATCGGATCGTATTCGCCTTTTTCTCTTTATCCATGATCTCTCCTTTTGCGCTCCGCTGCTTCCCTTTGCCATTTGTAAATGTTAGTCCCTTTTTAATTTTACCATAGGCGCCTGTCGTTTTGTTATTACTTTATCTATAAGGCCGTAGTTCAGAGCCTCTCCCGCCGTCATAAAATTATCCCGCTCTGTATCCGTTACAATTGTTTCGTAGGCCTTTCCTGTAAGCTCTGAGAGTATCCTGTTCAGGCGACTTCTCGCATTGCAAATTCTATCGGCGTGTATCATAATATCGGAGGCTTGTCCCTGGGTTAACCCCAACGGCTGATGAATCATGATTTCGGAATTGGGAAGGCTGAACCTCTTGCCCGGAGTACCGGCTGCCAGCAGCAATGCGCCCATAGATGCGGCCATGCCGTTGCATATGGTAGAAACATCCGGCCTTATATAGTTCATAGTATCATATATGGCCATGCCTGCTGTTATGGAGCCGCCGGGACAGTTTATGTAGATGGAGATATCCTTTTCTGGATCCTTTGCCTCAAGATAGAGCATCTGGGCAGCCATCACCGATGCCACAGAATCATTTATTTCTCCTGTCAGTAAAATTATCCTGTCTCTTAGCAGCCTTGAGAATATGTCAAAGCCTCTTTCGCCTTTCGTGGTATCTTCTAAAACGTATGGTATATTTATCATCTTGCTGCCTCCTAAAATCCTATCGCCGCTACAGGGTTTCCGGCCAGGTTCAATTCGCCTCTTTTTATGTTGTTAATTGCGTTCCTAATGTCTTCTAAGTTCAGGGATCTTAAAACATCTACCGTAAGGGGGCGGTCCGCTATTCTGCGAATCTGGGACTTTATTGCATGTTGGAATAGCTTTCTCGCGTCCCTGGCGTTTCCGAAAGACTCTTCCTTAGATCTTTCTGACACAAATTCACTTATCACCGTTTCCCAACCTTCTTCCAGCCTATACTTTTCGTTGTCTGCCATGCTTCTAAAAATTCCGAGCATCTCGTCGATTGTATATTGGGGGAAGTCTACGTGGAAGGTAATTCTGGACGAAAGGCCCGGGTTGGCATCGAGGAACTCCATCATCTTATTTTTTTTATCTTCAACACTTCCCCCATAGCCCGCGAAGATTATGAGCTTGTCTTTTCCATGTTTCTCAAGCTGTACGCACAATTCTGCAAGAGCTTCCTGACTGTAAGTGTCCATAGAATTATGTGTGGCTGCCAGGCTATAACATTCGTCGATAAAGATTATGTCGTGGCTTGCGAATATAGCTGCTATTTTAGGAGCAGTTTGGCCGACGTACATCCCCTTTAACTGCGCTCCATTTATATTGATGAAGCGCCCCGAGGAGAGAAAACCTTCCTCCTTCATGATTTCGCCAAAGTGCTTGGCCATCTCTGTTTTGCCTACCCCCGGAGGGCCGTAAAAGGCGAATACATTGTTTATTTTGCTTGAAGGGAGCCCCAGATTATCCCGTTGCTTGTTTACGGCGATTGCTTTTATTGCATCCATCATTTCCTTCTTCACATGGTGAAGACCAAATATGGAATGATTCATACGCTCCCAGGCAGACATAGTGCGCTTTTGCTCCCGATCCTTTTCCGATTGGTTTTTAATTACCATGAGCCCGGTTCTGAGAAATTCAAAATCCTTAGGTTTTAGTATTTTTTCTGAATCCCATATTTGCTTTGTGGAGATAACCTTGTTAACAAGCCTTTCAACTGAGGTGTTTCCTTCCCAAGCCTTAGCCTTTTCCCGGTTCTTTTTCAGTTGGGCGAGTATATCGGAAATCTTTAAGTCTTCATGTATTTTACAACCCGAAATGATCGCCAAATCACGGAACACCCTTTCCATATAGGCGGAGTCTGTGGCGGGTTCATTCACTTCATAACCATCATAGTTTAAGGTGAAGGATATTTCCTCTAAAAAGCTATTAATATCGCAGCCGAAATGGAAATCAACTTCATCCCTTCCGGCGCCATTAGCTCCTGTTTCTGCAAGGACGTAAAATTCACGGTCTTTTCCCAATAATTCCAATTTCTTGACGAACTCATCGCTCAAACTGCTGGTTTGCTTGATTATCACGGCGATGGGTACATTTTTATTCTTAAGCCACCAAGGCACGTCATTATCCGTTCTTCCGACTCCCTGAAATCCCAGAGATCCGCGGAAAAATGACTCTGTGCTGAAATTGCCTCCACTCATAGATGTGTCGATTTCTTCAGCATTTAAGATGAGAATCTTTTCACTTTGGGACGAGTCTGCTTCTGTCGGGCTAATGAAATATTTTAATGCGATGAGCCCGGTATCGATGTTTTCACATAGAAACATCAGAGGAGAAGGATTGAACCTTGACCTTTTAAGGATGGACAGAAAACTTAGATGTCCCGCATACCGGAAGTCCTCTTCCAGTGTTTCAAAGGATTCCGAAGGCGTCTCAAGATAGTACGTAATGGACTCATCCTCAATCTCCGTTAGAACACCACTGGTTAAAATGCGGAGGCAACGATCCAATAGACATTCTTGATAAGAATCTGTTCCTATAAAACCTTCAACAAACTCATAGAGTACTGTAGAATCCTTTACCATTTCACTTAGTATCTCTATGTTATCGTCCTCTTGCAGTGCTTGGATGAGTTTTCCCATCTTGTTCCTCCCCTTGATATGCAAAGCTTCAAAGATGAGCTTTGCATAGCTCTCCGCTTCTTTGCGTCGAATGTGGGTTTTAAGCATACCCCTTACAATTGCGGCGGATGTGTCCGTTTCGTAATGCTGTGTTGCCATTCGTTCCTCCTTATTTCACTGCTCTCAGTTCTTTTCTTAACTGTATCTCATCATCCAGGCTCGGTTTTAAGTTCCCTATTATAATCTTTTCCAGATCATCGTTTTGGTTTGTCAGATATTCCAATGCCAACCTGCTAAAGTCCTCGGATTTAAGCTCTAACTGTCTTGTACATTTGTCTGCCACTGTGGACCTTGTCACCCTCATCCGTTTGGCGACCTTTTCATAGCAATCTTTTGTAAGTCGTTCTGCATCCCCGATACTGATTCCGCCTGCTGAGCTTGCTTCCTTTACCACGTTCTTCTTTAGCTCCTTGAGGACCTCTAAAATCTGCTGCATCGTTTTACTTAACATATCTCTTTCTCCTTTTTCTTAAGGTTGTTGGACCCGCAGAGCGGATGGCGTTCCATTGGCAGGCCTTTCGTAACCTTCTCTTGTGTGTTTTGCTGCAATATTCTCTTTTTAAGGTGCCGGTTTTTCTAACTAAGCAAATCATACAGGAGACTCAAAGAATCTTCTCGCTGGCAGAATTGAAATTTTGCTGGTATTTAAGGACGTTATGGTTTTCGCACAGGACGTATCAGGATTCGATTCAGGACGTGTGTATGGATTTTTAATACTTGCCATCCGAATGAATAAAAAATTCCGCAAGCAGCGGGGTGGATAAAAGCCAGCCGGTTCTCACTCTGTTACCGCCCCAAGAGGTAGCCTGCGAGGATTTCCGGCAGTTATTCGCAATTAAAATATCAAACGGTTTATTTTGCATTTTATGCATATAAACAGTAAATTTGTCTTCAGTCAAGTGAAAGAGGGGCTTTAACGGAGAATTATACATTATGTGAACTTGTAGATTTGTATGCCGATGCCCCCTTCTACTGGAAATCCGGCAACAAGGCTGAGGTTGATTTTATCATTCAGAACGATATGGATATCGTACCCATTGAAGTGAAGTCAGAACGTAACGAGCGGGCCAAATCCCTTGCTGAAGAAATATATCAAAGGCATAAGAGAATAGCGGCTCCATCGGCAGTACATACTACTCCAAAAGGAGTGTGAAGGATATGACTGAAAACGCCGAGTTATTAAACTACATTTTTCAAAACTCTCAGATGGGAGTCGAAACTACTGATCAGTTGATGGGCATCGCCAAAGAGGAGAAATTTAAAAATCTTTTAAATTCTCAATATAATGAATACAAAGCAATTCACGATGACGCCAAACGCATGTCGGAAAAATTCGGCTATGAGGAAAAGGGTCTGGGCACATTTGAGAAGATGCGAACGGAAATGATGATTAACATGCAGACCATGGCGGATAAAACCACCTCTCATCTCTCGGAAATGCTCATGATCGGGAGTAATATGGGAATTATCAATGCCGTTAAGAATCTGAAAAAGTATCAGTATGCCGAGCCTGAAATTTTGGGTCTTATGGAGAAGCTCCTCGAGTTAGAAGAAAATAATGTGCAGGAGTTGAAGCGATATCTTTCATAGACTGGCAGCAGTCAGATGAATGTTACACGCCCAGCTCCTTTTTAAGCGCATTTTGAAGCGTGGCGGAGAAATTGATGCCAGCTTTTTCGGCCTCAACGTTGAGCCAGCTTGTAATGCTCAGCGTCTTCTTTACGGCTTGTGAGCCGGTTCGCTTTTTATATTCCAGCATATCGAATTCTATTACAACGATATATTGTCCCTCCTCGAGCTCTATGTCCTGTGGAGCAGAGGGCTTCGGCATCTCTAAATGCTCGCCTTGCATATGAGCCAACACGATGCCCAAGGCATCAAACGCCATTCTGTATCCTTCCTCTATCGTCTCCCCCTGGGTGTTGCAGCCGTCAATATCGGGAAAGAAGATTGAGAAACCTCCATCCTCTTCGGGCTGGAACACAGCAGGGTAAAATACTTTTTCCATATTGTTATCCTCCCTTCAAAATAACGACTATTTAAGTCCCGTATCTTTTAAGATCTTTTGCTCTGTACCTTTCTTCAGGTCTTTAATATGATAAGGAACAGTTATACTTTCCCCTGTTTTTTCGATTTTGTAAATAAGCAGCCAATCGGGAGAAATATGACACTCCCGATGGTCGTTATAGTTACCTGTCAAAGCGTGGTCACGATACTTTTGTGGTAGCGGTTGTTCGGCGCAAAGTATCTCCAGCACCTCTTCCAGCAATGCAATATCGTAACCGCGTTTTTTGACGGTCTTATAATCCTTTTTAAAGCGTGCGGAATAACTAATCGTCAGCATTCAATTCCCCCATTAGCTCACGAACACTATTAAAGGGCCCTCGCATATTGCGTCGTTTGTTTACATCCTCAATCGCGGCCAGTGTCTCCGCATTCGGGGTGTCAAGGGCGACCGGAAATGGAATGCCCTGTTGCCGAACGACTGTCTTAGCGAAGATGTTAAATGCCGTTGTCATGTTCAGACCCAACTCACCGCACATTCTATCAAAGTCTTGTTTCAGATTTTCATCCATACGGATATTGATATTTGTCTGTGCCATATGACCACTCCTTCGTTCACTTCTTATTGTTCTAATTACATGTAATTTTATTTACGATGTCAATAAATATATTTGCAAATACGATTTCCGCTTGTTACAGCACCTCTGTAAAAATAGCCACGCGATCCTGCTTTGAAAAACCAAACATCCGGCCTATATAGCAAATGTCAAATTATCTTCAGAAGGGGAGGATGATTTGAGAAAACCAAGTAAGCAAAACTCCCCTTCGAAGACAAAATCCCAAAGGAGGAATTTTAAATGAGAAAAGTACTATCATTCGTACTGGTACTGTCT
>WPCH01224346.1_pt1 | contig 19786 bp, 18 predicted proteins | sample 5399881 | NCBI WGS metagenome assembly WPCH01 (sample SAMN12869468, study PRJNA574797) | sludge metagenome | isolation source: wastewater treatment of pH5 | place: China:Beijing | collected 2019-05-20
CTGATGGTCGTCGCCGGTGCCGCGGCCGCCGAACCGGGCGCGGTCTTGTGTCGCGACCAGGTGATGGGGGCCCACATCTCCGCGTATGGGTTCGGCGAGAGCCTCGCGGCGTTGCCTCGATGAGTGATTTCGCGTTCCGGCTCGACGGGCGGGGCCACGCTGAACGTCTGCTGGTGCTGTTGCACGGGTATGGCGCAACGCAGCACGACATAGCGCCGATCGCCGCTCAGGCTGACCCCGATGGGCGCTTCTTCACGCTGAGCCCCCGAGGCCAGATCGACGTGGCCGGCGGCGGTGCCAGTTGGTACGACTTCGACGACGCGTGGCGGCCTGACCCCGACTCGTTCGCATCGGCGCTCGATGGCCTGGATGGCTTGATCGGTTCGGCCTGCGCTCGACTCGGGATCGCACGAAGCGACGTGGTCGTGGGTGGATTCTCCCAGGGCGCCGGACTGGCCGCGTGGCTGGCCTTCGCGACCCCGGAATCGTCACGACCCGCCGGACTCTGGTGCTGCGGCACCATCGTCGAGGTCGACGGCCGGACGCTGGATCTAGCAGCGGCGAAGAGCACCAGAGCGCTCGTTCTGGCCGGACGCGATGACCCCAACGTGCCGTTGGAGCGCAGTCGAAACCAGGCAAGGAATCTCGAGCGCGCGGGGGCCGAGGTCGTCATGAGTGAACACGACGGAGGCCACGGTCTCAGTGCGGCGATGCTCGAGGACATGGCCGATTGGCTCGCCGGGTACCCCTAGCCCTACCCGATGTCGGCGCGCCGCTCGCAGGCTGCGTGAGCGCGGCCACGATGAGGAGAGCCACGGAGTCCCCGGGCAACCGCGCATTGCGCACGACCATGTGGAAAAAGCGCATCTCGGTGGGTGCGGGATCAACCGCAGTTCCCCAGTGCTCGCTGTGGGAGCTCGGCACGCCGATCTTCTCGGGGTTCTCCGACCAGGTCAGGGCCCGGACGCCTTTGGCGGCCACGCGTCGTACTTCGTGGGCCATCAGCTCGGGGTCCCAGTACGGGACCAGGGCGAGCGGGATGAACCTCCCGGGGTGAGCGCCGGCCCATTCGTCGATGTGCCAGTCGTTGTAGGCCTGGAGCTACCTGGGACGACAGCAGGGCGGGCTGGTGCAAGGCTTCGACGACGTCAGGGTGGCGGGAGAGGATCCAGCAGCCGTTCCGCTCGTCGTACACGGGACCGACCCGCCGGAGGGCGGCGTAGGCCCCGAACGGGTCCTCGATGGTGGCCGGATCGAACAGGTCGGGGAGCTCCGGGGGAGCCAGGGGGTGGGCTGTGCTCATGGACGTTCGGCCTCGGATGCGTAGTCGGTCGGGTTCTCATCGTGGCCAGTGGTTGAGTGGTCGAGGTGGGGTAGCGCCGTGTCGAGCCAACCTGGCAGCCACCAGTTGCGATCGCCGAGCAGGGTCATCGTCGCGGGGACGAGGATTAGCCGGATGATGGTGGCATCGATGAGTACGGCGCTGGCCAGACCGACCCCGAACATCTTGATCTCCACCGAGTCGCCGAGCACGAAGCTGCCGAACACGCTGACCATGATCAGGGCGGCGGCGGTGATGACCCGAGCGCTCTGGGCGATGCCCTGCACGATCGAGGACTTCGTGTCACCCGTCTTCACCCAGGCTTCTCGGACACGGGAGAGGATGAACACCTCATAGTCCATCGACAAGCCGAACAAGATCGCGAACATCATGACGGGCAGGAAGGCGATGACCGGCACAGTCTCCTCGAGGCCTACGAGGCTCGCGCCCCACCCCCATTGGAAGACGGCAACGACCACGCCGTACGCGGCGCCGATGCCGAGGAGGTTCATGGCGGCGGCTTTGAGGGCGACGACCGGTGCCCGAAAGACGATGGTGAGGAGGATGAAGGAGAGAAGGACGACGGCGCTGATGAACAGCGGAAGGCGGGATTCCATCCGCTCGGAGAGGTCGATGTACGCGGCGGTGGCCCCGGTGATCTCGATGGTTGCTCCGGTTTCCTCTTGGAGGTTCGGGATCGTGTGTGCCCTGAGGTCATCGACCAGCTGTCGGGTTTCGGCCTCCTGGGGCCCAGTGGTCGGCACGGCCCGTAGGACGGCGGCGTCGCCGGCCGCGTTCACGATGGCCGGTGTCACTTGGGCGACGCCGGCGACCTCGGCCAGGGCGGCCGCGATCTGCTGGGCCGCCTCGCTTTCGGCTCCGTCGAGATCCGCCACCACCAGCAGCGGGCCGTTGGTCCCGGGCCCGAATCCGTTCGTCAGCAGGTCATGGGCGACTCGGGCCGGCGTTCCCTCGGGCCGGTTGCGGGCGTCGGGCCAGCCGGTCTCGAGGGACAGGGCGGGGAGGGCCAAGGTGATCAGCGCGAGCAGTGCGACGCCGAGCGCCAACCACGGACGGGTGCTCACGCGCCGGGCCCATCGCGCGCTGAGGCTGCTCGATGTCGTGGCGTCGACCTCGACGCGGAGGCGCACGCCGGGCACTCGGTAGCGGTCGATGCGGGAGCCGACGAGGCCGAGCAGGGCGGGGAGCAGGGTGACGGCCAGGAGCACGGCGGCCGCCACGGTGACGGACACCGCCACCCCCATCGTGGCGATGAGCGGAACGCCGATGAGGGCCAAGCCCAGGATGGCGATGACCACGGTCGCGCCGGCGAACACAACGGACTGCCCGGCCGTGGCGTTGGCCAAGGCAAGCGATCGCTCGAGGCCATGTCCCTCGGCGAGGTGTTGGCGGTGGCGGGCGACCACGAACAGCGCGTAGTCGATCCCGACCGCGATCCCGATCATCGACGCCAACGTGGGGGCGACCTCGGAGATGTCCAGGACCGTGGCCACGAGTCGGATCGCGGCGAGACCAAGAGCTACGCCCAGGATGGCGTTGAGCAGCGGGGCCGCCATGGCCAGAACGGAGCCGAAGGCAGCGAGGAGGACGATGACGGCGACGCTCAGGCCGATGAGCTCTGAACGACGGGACTGCTCGGGTTCGAGTTGCTCCACCACCTCTCCGCCGAATCCGATGGTCAGGTCGGCCTCCTCGGCCAGAGATCCGGTCGCGATCAGCGCCTCGATCTCCGAGTCGCTGACCTCCCGGGCCTTCACCTCGTAGACCACCTCGGCAAAGGCCGTCCTGCTGTCCGGTGAGACGAAGAACGCGGCGGCCGGGCCGAACGGGTCGATGACCTGCAGGACGCCCGGCGCGTCGCGTACTCCATCCAGCACCGCTTCGATCGAGGCCCGGTACGAGGGTGCCGTGATGTCTCGGTCGCCGTCGACGGCGAACACGACACGGGCGCGGCCGCCGAACTGCTCCGGGAACCGCTCCTCCAAGAGGTCGAACGCCCGTTGGGAGTCGGACCCGGGGACGCCGACGGACTGGGTCGGTTCTCCGCCGTAGGTCACCGACAGCGCGCCGACCGCAACGACGACGAGCATCCATGCGCCGATCACCCGCCAGGGGTGTCGAGCGCCCAGTCCGCCCAACCGGTGGAGAACCGAGGTCACCCCACTGGCCTCGGGTGTCTCACCGTCGGCATCGGACGTCGTTCATGGGGTGAGGGGCTCCTACGAGGGACTTGGATGTGGAGTTTAGACGCACCGGTAGCATTGAGGCCGTGGACCCCGATCCAATGGCAACCGGCGATCCGTCCACCGACGACCGAGACGGGTCCCCTGTCACCCGACGGCTTCCTGTGTCGACCGGCCCTCTCGGGGTGTTGGACTGGGGCGGCGACGGCCCGGATCTCGTCTTCCTCCATCCGAACGGGTTCTGTGCGGGGCTCTTCGACCCTCTCGCCCGGCGGTTGCGTGATCGCTGGCGTGTGGTCGGGATCGACTTGCGGGGCCACGGGGGCAGTGACGACGCACGGTCGCCGGTCGACCTCAGGTTCGACCGTCTCGCCCGGGATGTCGTCGAGGCCCTGGATCTCCTCGGCGTCGATCACCTCGATGTCGTCGGCCAGTCCCTCGGCGGCGGGGTCGGCGTTTTGATCGACCGACTGTGCCCCGGTCGCATCCGGCGTTTCGTCCTGGCCGAGGCGGTCGCGTTTGCCCCGACGGGGTTGTCCACGGGTGACCTTCGGGACAACCCCATGTCCGCCGCAGCGCGGAGGCGCCGGTCCCGATGGCCCAACGAGGCGGCTGCCCGCGAGCGTTTCCTCGCCCGGTCCCCGCTGCGGGACCTCGGACCCGAGTTCCTCGACGCCTACCTTCGGTGGGGAACCGACGTCAACGGCGTCGGAGAGGTGGAGTTGTGTTGTCGGCCCGAGACCGAAGCGGAGGTGTTCGAGATCTCCGCCACACCCGACGGAGCGCCCGACGCCTGGTCCCACCTCGATGACGTGACCGCCCGGGCTGCGGTGGTGGTGGGTGCGGGTTCCGACCTGCCTCGCGTTTGGTTCGATGACCAGGCCGCTCGGATGGGCGCCCGCGTGACGTCGCTGAACGGCGGGCACTTCATGCTCCAGACCGATCCGAACGATGTCGCCGAGATCCTGAACCGACTCCTCACCGACCTGGAGGGTGACCGCGAGTGACCCGAGAACGTCGAGGCCTACCTGAAGGTGTCGATCCTGACGCCCGGGTCGAGGCGGCCACCGCACTGCGACGACTGGGTCATGCCCTCGTCGGGCACAACCCCGATTCGGCCGTCCTCGATCGGATCCGCGACCTGGCCTCGGACCTGGCGGACTCGGTCGAGGCGTCCCCCAGGAGATCGCGGAGCGAGGAGATGGCGCTGAACGGGCGATTCGCCGAGGCCATTCGAGCGGGCTCGCTCCAGGATCTCGTCGCCGACGGCGATGTCATGGAGCTCTTTCGGGACTCGGTCGTCTCGGGCGCGGCCAATCCCATGGGCATCGGGCTGACCGCTCGGCGTGAAGGCGACGAGGCCGTGACCGAAGTCGTTCTCGGCGCCGCGTTCGAAGGGGCGCCGGACCGCTCCCACGGAGGGGTCGTCGCCGCCATCATCGACGAGACGATGGGCTTCGTGCTCCCGATCATCGGGCTGGTCGCTTTCACCGGGCACCTCGGCATCGACTTCCTCGCTCCGACGCCATTGCACCGTCCTCTCGAGTTCCGGGCCCGACTCCGGGGGAGGAACGGTCGGCAACTGAGCATCGACGCAGAGGGTCGTGACGGCGAACTCGTCTTCGTACGGGCAACCGCAAGCTTCATCGAGATCCCCCTCGCCGGCTTCACGAAGGGTGCGAGGGCCGCGGCTGATCCCGATTGAGAGCGGCCGCCGTCTGACTCAGGTAACCCCGATTCGGCCGTGCTCGAGCGGACCCACGACCTCGCTTCCGTACTCAACGGTTGGATCAGCAGTTCAAACCACCGGTAACATCGGATCCTGATGTTGGTGGACGATCTGATCCTCGTGAGCGTGGACGACCACCTCGTCGAACCCCCGGGCCTCTTCGACGGCAGGTTGCCGGCGCGGTTCGCCGACAGCGCTCCACGGGTGGAGCGGAAGGCCGACGGCTCCGATGTCTGGGTGTTCGAGGGCCAGGAGATCCCGAACATCGGGCTGAACGCGGTGGCTGGCCGTCCGCCGGAAGAGTACGGCATCGAGCCGACGCGCTTCGATGACCTCCGCCCCGGGGCCTATGACGTCGATCGTCGGATCGACGACATGAACGCCAACGGTGTGCTGGGTTCGATGTGCTTCCCGTCGTTCCCCCAGTTCTGCGGCCAGGTGTTCGCCAAGGCGTCGGACCCGCAGCTCGGCCTCGCCGTGCTCCGGGCCTACAACGACTGGCACATCGACGCCTGGTGCGGTGCCCACCCTGGTCGCTTCATCCCGTTGGCCGTCCTGCCGATCTGGGACCCCGACCTCATGGCCGACGAGGTCCATCGGGTGGCCGCCAAGGGCTGCCATGCCGTGACCTTCTCCGAGAATCCCGAGAAGCTCGGCCTGCCGAGCTTCCACCGGGAGCACTGGGATCCCTTCTGGACCGCCTGCGCCGATCTGGGCACCGTCGTCTGCCTGCACCTCGGGAGCTCCTCGGAGGTCGTGATGACCTCTCTGGAGGCCCCGATAACGACCATGATCTCCCTCCAGCCGATGAACCTCGTACAGGCGGCTGCCGATCTCCTCTGGTCGAGGGTGATCCGGGAGTTCCCCGTGCGCATCGCGTTGAGCGAGGGCGGCATCGGCTGGATCCCGTACTTCCTCGAACGGGCGGACTACGTGTACGAGCGCCATGCCCGTTGGACCGGCTCGGACTTCGGTGGGCGGCTCCCCAGCGAGGTGTTCCGTGAGCGCTTCCTGACCTGCTTCATCGACGACGGGGCCGGCATCGAGCTCCGTGACCACATCGGGGTCGAGTCGATCTGCTGGGAGTGCGACTACCCGCACTCGGACTCCACGTGGCCGAACTCCCCCGAACGGCTGCTGCGTTCACTCGACGGGGTTCACCGGACCGAGATCGAGGCCATCACCCACCGCAACGCCATGCGTGAGTTCCAGTTCGACCCCTTCAGCCACCGACCGTTGGAGCAGTCCACGGTCGGCGCACTCCGAGCGGAGGCGACCGGGGTGGACACCCAGGTCCGGTCGTCCGGCCAGGGTCGACCAGCGCCTGACGAGCCGGTGACCCTGCTCGCCTTGATGGAGAAGGCGCAGGGCGTGCTGGACGCCGCCAGCGGCACCGGTCCCACTGCCTGACCGAGACCCTCGGCCGACGTGGGGAAACATGACACCCCGTTTGTAGCATGTGGTCTTGGGCGCGATGGCGGACACAACGGGGAGCGGTGCCGTACGACGGTCCGTGCTGACGCGCTCTGGTCTCGCGCTGGCGGTCGATGTCCATGACTCGTCTGGTCTCGGAGCGCCCGTCATCCTGCTGCACGGTGGCGGACAGACCAGACACAGCTGGTCGAACGTCGCGGACATGCTCGCCGAAGGCGGCCACGAGACATGGACCGTCGACCTCCGGGGCCACGGTGAGTCCGACTGGTCGGTGGACGGCGACTACTCCACGGAGAGCATGGTCGAGGACCTGGTGGAGGTGTGCGACCGCCTGCCGGCGCCGCCCATCGTGGTGGGCGCGTCGATGGGCGGTCTGGTGGCCTTGGTGGCCGAGGGGCTCCTGCATCCTGGTCGGTTCCATGCGCTGGTCCTGGTCGACATCGCGACGCGGATCGAGGCGGCGGGCGTCGAGCGGATCGTCTCCTTCATGGGCGCGGCCCCTGACGGCTTCGCGTCGCTGGAGGAGGCTGCGGAATCCGTGGCGGCCTACCGACCCGACCAACCTCGAAGGATCGGGGTCGACGGGCTGCGCAAGAACCTCCGCCAGGGGGCTGACGGGCGCTGGCGTTGGCACTGGGACCCGGCGTTCCTCGAGGTCCGCAACCGGGACAGTCGCCGGGACCCCGAGGTGCTGGGTCGCGCCGCCGCCGGTCTCGGTCTGCCCGTGCTGCTCGTGCGCGGGCGGATGTCCGACATGGTGACCGAGGAGAGTGCGCACCTCTTTCTGGAGCAGTGCCGCCACGCCCGCTACGTCGACGTGGCCGATGCCGGTCACATGGTGGTGGGGGACCGCAACGACCACTTCTGCTCGGCTGTGCTCGACTTCATCGCCGAGATCGACGGATCGCCCGAGGTGAGCGGCTGAGGGCGCCGGAGATCAGCCGCGACCGGGGGCCACCAGGTCGGCGAACGGCTGGTCTTTGTCGACCCGCGGCTCGGGCGGCAACCCCAGCACACGCTCACCGATGATGTTCCGCTGGATCTGGTCGCTACCCCCGGCGATCGAGATGGCTGGGCTGAACAAGGCCAGCGCCTGGATCATCCCGCCCTGGGGGGCATCGGGACCCATGAGCATCCCGTCGGCGCCCTGGGACCGAAGCCCGACGTCGCGGAGCCGGCGCACGATCTCGGACGCCACGAGCTTTCCTGTGGAGACCTCCGGCCCCGGGCCGTGACCCCGATCGAGGGCGGCCTGGACGCGGAGGCCGGTGAACCGAGCGAGCTCCAGCTGGGTGTACAGCTGCATGACCTCGTCCCGGAGGACCGAGGCCGTGCCGTCGGCGAGGGCGCCGCCGAAGAGATCGAGCACGGCCCGACCGCCCCCTCCGAACGCCGCAGCCATGCCCGCCATGGCGCCGGCCTCACCACCTGTCCCCCGGCCCGGGTCGCCCACCTTTCGATCGAGGTCGTTGCTTCCGATCATCGCTCCGCCGGCACCGCCCATGCCCGAGGCCCCGAGGCTGTTCCGCTCGTGGGCGAGCGTGGTGACCGCCACGCCCCACCCACCGCCGATCGGGCCGATGACGTTCTCAGCTGCGACCCGGGCATCGGTGAAGAACACCTCGTTGAAGGTCGCGCCGCCGGTCATCTCCTTCAGCGGGCGTACCTCGACGCCCTCCTGGTCCATGTCGATGACGAAGTAGGTGATGCCGCTGTGCTTCGGGACGCTCGGGTCGGTGCGGGCGATCAGGATCCCCCAACGACTGTACTGAGCGCCCGAGGTCCACACCTTCTGACCGTTGACGATCCACTCGTCACCGTCCTGCACGGCGCGGGTCTGGATGCCTGCCAGGTCCGAGCCCGCGCCGGGCTCGGAGAACAGCTGGCACCACACGTGGCGCCCGGTGACCATGTCGGGCAGGAACCGTCGCTTCTGATCCTCGGTGCCGTGGTCGACGATCGTCGGTCCGGCCATCATCACGCCGATGCCACTCGGCGGCCCGACGGCTCCGACCTCGCCGCGGGCACGGCCCACCAGGCGGGCCTGCGCCGAGCTGAGCCCCTTCCCGAACCAGTCGACCGGCCACCCGGGCAGGCCCCAACCTGACTCGGCGAGACACTCCCACCAGTCCCCGAGGGTCAAATCGGGATCCCAGCTCTCCTCGAACCACGAGCGAGCGGCCGCGTAGAGCTCATCGTCGGTCATCTCGGCGGTGCGATCAGGCACGGAAGATCCTTTCGTCGTCGTGACGGGTTCCGGTTGTCAGGGACTCCCGTGGTCACAGTATATGACAAACAATGAGAGATGTCTCATGTGCCGCCCCCGCGGGAGCCGCCGTCGGTCAGCGGTTGCCCGCACCCGCGATGAACAGGGCGGCGCCGATGATGGCGAGGGTGATCGTGGCCAAGCCGCCGCTCACCATGATCGGCATCTGCAAGGCGACGACGGCCCGATCCGAGACCCCGCTCCACGTGATGCCGATGAGTGCGAAGCACCCGAGCCAGCAGGCCACGGCCCCGATGAGCAGGGGGCGCCTGGGTGCGGCGCCCGCTGCGGTGGGAGGTGTGACATCGACCACCAGCTCCCGAAACGCCGACCAGTCGACCTCCCGCTGTGACACGTCCTCAGACATTGGTCTGCTCCCCCTTCTTCTCGTCACCGAGATAGGCATCCGCGATCTCGGACCGGACCCGCTCGCCGATGTCGGCCACCGGACCACCGAGCCGCAGCCGCCCCTGATCCAGGACGTACACGTGATCGACGTGATCCAGCACAGAAACGTTCTGCTCCACGGCGAGGACCGTCGTCCCCGTCTCGTGGAGTCGGGCCAGCCGGGCGAAGAGCTGTGCGACGACGATCGGTGCCAGCCCGAGCGACGCCTCGTCCACGAGCAGCACGGTCGGACTTGCCATGAGCGCACGCCCGATGGCGAGCATCTGCTGCTCGCCGCCCGACAGGTTCCCCGCGGCCTGGTCCCGGCGGCGGGCCAGGCTAGGGAACTCCTCCATGATCTCGTCCATCACGGCCCGACGGCCCGGCCACTTGTCGGCCCCGAGTGCTCCGCACTGGAGGTTCTCCGCCACGGTCAGGGAGCCGAAGACCTGGCGTCCTTCGGGTACCAGCGCGACACCCGCCCGGACCCGCGCTGCGGTCGTGAGCCGCTCTATTCGCTGCCCGGCGACCTCGACCGCCCCCGTCAGGATCTCGGCCCGGCCCATGATCCCACGGAGCGTGGTGGTCTTCCCTGCTCCGTTGGCTCCGAGGACGGCACCGAACGCGCCCGCCGGAAGATCGAGGGTGAGGCCGCGCACGACCGCCCGCCCCCCGTAGCCGACGGTGAGGCCCTCGAGTCGAAGCGCGTTCGTTCCGGTCACGTCGGCCCGCCGGGGATGGGAGTGAGCGGAGCGGAGACGCCCAGGTAGGCCTCCCGGACGGCGGGATCCTCGATGACCTCGTCGGGCGTGCCCTCGATGACCTTCTCCCCGAAGTTGAGCACGATGATCCGATCGGCGACCTGTCGGACGAAGGGGACGTTGTGCTCGATCACGACCACGGCCAGGCCCAACTCCAGCCGGAGCGCGGCGACGACGCCGGCCAGTTCAGAGGTCTCGGTCAGCGTCATCCCCGCCGCCGGCTCGTCGAGGAGCAGGACCCGTGGGGCGGCGACGATCGCGCAGCCCAACTCCAGCAGACGGCGCCGGCCGTACGGAAGGTCGCCCACGAGCACACCGGCCACGTCGTCGAGGTCGAGGATCGACAGGGCCAGGTCGGCGACATCGGCCCGCTCCGGCTCGGTCCGCCGGGCCGCAGGGGCACCACCGATCATCGACCCGTTGCCCACCGTGAGGTGTTGGGCCAACAACAGGTTGGTCCGGACGGACTCGGACGGGAACCCGCCGCCCTGCTGGAAGGTGCGGCCGAGGCCGAGGGCAGCCCGAGCCGCCGGGCCGAGGTCGTCCACGACGCGGCCTCGGAACCAGATGGTGCCCTCGTCGGGCCTCAGCGCGCCCGAGAGGCAGTGGAACAGGGTCGTCTTCCCCGCGCCGTTTGGTCCCACGACGCCCACCACCTCGCCGGGTAGGAGGTCGAAGTCGACGGCGTTGAGCGCTCGCACCGCGCCGAACTGCACCGTGATGCCCCGCGCCCCGAGAAGGACGGGACGCGCCAGCCGACCATCACCCATCCGGATGGCCAGTGGTGGGGGCGCCGGCCTGGCGGCCACCTGGCTGCCAGGGCTCGAGCTCGCTGGACCCGTTTGTTCAGCGTCGACCGTCGGCGGACGTCGACGGACCAACGAGGCGATTCCGCCCGGGTACTGCGCGATCGCGAGCACCACCACCGCCGAGCCGATGAGGACCAGCCACTCCGAGCTGTCGCCCGTACCGGTAGCGGTGGTCGACCAGGTGAACACGCCGACGGCGAGGACCGCGCCGACCCGAGAGCCCACCCCCCCGAGGACGACCCAGATGAGGAGGCTGAACGACAGCGTGGCGGGAAAGGCGCTGGCGACCACGACACCCTGGCGATAGGCGAAGAGGGCGCCCGCCAACCCGGCCAGCGCCCCGGAGTAGACGAAGGAGCCCACGGTGAACGGTGGCGACGGGATCCCCAACGCGGCCGCGGCGGCCACGTTGTCGCGTACGGCGACGACGCCACGACCGAACGGCCGGCCCATGACCCAGCGGTCGACGAGCAATGCCAACAGCAGAACGCTGAGGCAGAGAGCGAGGAACGTCGTGTCGTCGGCGAGGTCGAACGGCCCCAGGGCCGGCCGGGCGACGAACAGTCCTGCGCCGCCCTGGGAGAAGAACGGCTTGGGGAAGAGGAATCGCTCGAGCACGAGGGCGAAGGACAGCGTGAGGACGGCCAGGTAGAGGCCCTGCACTCGGCGCGCCGCCACCCCGAGGATGCATGCGGCGAGCGCCGCGGCGGCGATACCGACGAGGACGGAGGCGACGAAGGGGAGCTTCCAGGTCGTGGCGCTGACCGCAGCCATGAACGCACCGAGGCCGAAGAGACCGACGTGGCCGAGCGACAACTGGCCCGAGGTCGCCAGAAGCGAGTTGAGGCCGAGGGCGAGGAGCCCGAAGATCGGCAGGCTGGCCAGGCGGAAGGCGTCCGATCCAGAGAATGGCGCGGCAACCAGCACGCTCATGGCCACCACGGCGGCGATCATCAAAGCCGCTCGAAGGAGACGCGACGTCGTCACCCGCGACCTCGCGGGTCGGACCAGCGGCGGCACGCGGACGAGTGGGTTGGTCTCATCCGGCATGACCGAGGTGCGCCGAGGCGTGAACAGGCCCTCGGGCCGGAACGCGAGGGTGAGGAAGATGATGGCGAAGACGACCAACTCCGAAGCCCCCGGCGTCCCGCCCCAGTACCGGCGGGTCAGGCTCTCGGCCACCCCCACCACCAGGCCTCCGACCGCCGCCCCGGGCAGGCTCCGCATCCCGCCGACGATGGCCGCGGCGAAGCCACGGATGAGGGCGAGGGTCAAGAACGCAGGCGCGATCGACTGGGTTGTCCAGCCGAGGAGAATCCCCGCCAGGGCACCCAGCAGGCCGGCGATCACCCACGCCGTGCCCTCGATCCGTACCGGGCTCAGGCCGATGACTGTGGCCGCCTCGCGGTCGTCGGCTCCGGCCCTCAGGGCCAGGCCGAACCGCGTGTGCTCCAGCAGCAGGTACAGGCCGACCGCCACCACGGCGACGGACCCCAGCACGAGCAGCCGGGTCGGTGTGAGGACCACGCCGGCCAAGGTGATCCCATTGCCGCCGAGCGGCGTCGGGAACGACCGGTTGCCGCCGAGCCACTTGGCTTCGACCACCACCAGGAACGCCAGCAGCGCGACCGTGCCGACCAGCGGTGGGACCCGACCGCCGGACGGGTTCCTCATCAGCACGGCTCCGGCGGCCCCGCTCGTCGTCGCCCCCACGGCGAGGCCGACGCCGATGGCGAGCGGCCAGCCCCACCCGTGGTCGACGACCAGCGATGCCACCACGAAGGTGGCGAGGGCGCCGATCTCGCCCTGGGCGAAGTTCAGGATGCGTGAGGACCGGTTGACGAGGACGAGGCCGAGCGCGAGCAGGGCGTACGAGGCCCCTCCCGCCAGGCCGGAGACGACGAAGGTCAGGAACTCAGCCATCGGCGCCGGCGATCGGCCCGCGGTAGCGCTCGGGCGCGGGCCTCGGGGTCACGGTTCGAGGTACTCCGACACGACCTCGGTGAACCCCTCGGTGGCGGCCTCGGCCTGCCAGATCACGACACCGGTGCCTCCGACCCGGCTTCCCGGTGCGAACCGCACCGGGTTCGAGAGACCGTTGTCGTACTCGAGGGCATCGACAGCCTGGAGGAAGGTGTGCGTGGTCAGGTCATCGCCCGCCTGGGTCATGGCCTCGCGGTAGACGTCGAAGAGGCCCCAGAAGCCTTCGCCGTTCTCGGGGAAGTCGACGCCCGGATTGCGGGCCTCCCACTCGGCGTGCGCCTCCTCCACCAGGGGGGAGTCGCTGGCATCAGGCAGTCGGGAACCCGACATCTGAAGGCACCCGTCGAAGGCCGGTCCGTAGAGCGGCGGCCGGGTCGAGCAGCCCGCGGTGTTGGCCGCCATGAGGTAGGTCGGCTCCACCCCCTGGGCCGCGCAGGCCTCGACGAGGACACGGGTCACGCTCGGCGCGGCGACCACGAAGACGAACTCGACACCGTTCTCCTCCAGCTTGAGGCACTCGGCGGTCAGTTCGTTGGGATTGCCGTCCTTGTCCACCGCGTCATCGACAGCCAGGCTCCCGCCATAGCCCTCGATGGCCTGGACGAATGCCTCGTGGACCCCGTCGGAGTTCGCTCCCCCGAAGCGGATCATCGCCGTCGTGGCGGGCTCCGCGCCCAGCTCGTCCACGAGGTAGCGGGCCGCGATCGGCGCCTGCGCGTCGTACGGCAAGGTGATCGCCCGGTAGCCGGGCGTATCGGTGAGCCCGGCGGCGGTCACCCCGAGGGACAGGTAGGGGATGCCCGCGCCCGTGACGACCTGGGCACAGGCGACGACCTGGTCGGCCCCCGAGGTCCCGGAGACGAAGAGCAGGTCGTCGTCGACCAACTGGCGACAGGCATCCACCGCCCCGGTGGCGTTGTACTGGTCGTTGACGAGGGTGACGTCGACCATTCGGCCGTTGATCCCTCCGTTCTGGTTGACCGTGTCCCAGTAGGCCTCGGTGAGGGGACGCAGCCCGAGGATGCTCCCGATGTCGATGCCCGACAGCGTCTCGGGGGCATGGATGCCGATGTGGATGGTGTCCTCGGTGACTCCGGCGTCCGAGTCCGGGATGACCTCGAGGTCGCCCGGGACACCGGGTGTGTCGTCGACCGGGGCCGACGTCCCGGACCCCGCGTCGGCGGTGGCGTCGAGACCATCGCCACCACCCTCGGAGGCGATCTGGTCCTCGTTGCTCCCGGCACAGGCCGCGGCCAGCACCACCATGATCAGCGCGATGAGCACGAACGCGACGCGAGGTCGCCTCCGGATCGGGACCCTCATGTTCATTCCCCCTTGGTTGTCGACGCCCGCCGTGGCGGTCGTCGTGGATCGACTCAGATCTCGAGCCGGTCGGCCATGAGACCTCGGTGATAGGTCGGGTCGCCGAACAGCAGCTCGCTGCTCTTGGCCCGCTTGAAGTAGAGGTGGGCGGGGTGCTCCCAGGTGAAGCCGATGCCACCGTGGACCTGGATGTTCTCCGCCGCATTGTGGAAGTAGGCCTCGGAGCAGTAGGCCTTGGCCAGGCTGGCCACGACGGGGAGCTCGTCGCTGCCGTCAGCCGCACACCGTCCCGCGTAGAGCGCGGCCGACCGAGCGGACTCGGTGTGGAGGAGCATGTCGGCGCACTTGTGCTTGATGGCTTGGAACGAGCCGATGGGCCGGCCGAACTGGACGCGGACCTTCGCGTACTCGACCGCCATGTCCAGCGTGACCTGGGTCCCCCCGACCTGCTCGGCGGCGAGGGCGACGGCCGCGAGGTCGAGCACGTCGCGGAGCACATCGCTGCCGGTGCCCGGCTCGCCGATCAGCTGCCCGGGCGTGTCCGACAGCACGATCGAGGCCTGCTTGCGGGTCTGGTCCATGGTCTGCAGCGGAGCCGTCGCCAGCCCGGCCGCGCCGCGCTCGACTGCGAAGAGGCTGATGCCTTCGTCGGTCCGGGCCGAGACGATGAGCAGGTCGGCGACGTGGCCGTCGAGCACGAACCACTTCTCGCCGTTGAGCGTCCAGTGGTCATCGACGGCGGTGGCGGCGGCCTCGGCGGCGTCGGGGTCCCAACTCCCCGAGCGCTCGACGAAAGCGACGGCCGCGATCGTGTCCCCACTGGCGATGCCGGGCAGGTGGGCGGCGCAGGCGGCTTCGTCACCGGCGAGGAGCAGGGTGTTGGTCGCCAGCACGACCGTGGAGAAGAACGGGGCGCAGAGGAGGCGTCGGCCCATCTCCTCGAGCACCACCGCGAGCTCGAGGTGGCCGAAGCCCTGACCGCCGTACTCCTCGGGCACGATCAGCCCTTGGAGCCCGAGCTGGGTGGCCATCTGCGTCCAGACGTCCCGGTCGAAGCCGTCCTCGGTCTCCATGAGCCGACGGACCTCGGCCTCGTCACTCTTGCGTTCGAGGAACTGGCGCACGACGGTGCGGAGCTCCTCCTGCGGTTCGGTGAACGCCAGGATCATGGCGCGGCCCCTTGGTCGATGATGAATGAGACACCAAACATGTCATGTCTAGCTAATCACCGTCAAGTTCCCCGGGGGTGAACGTCTCTCCGCGGCGTGATACAATCGGTGTTGAATGTATTGTCAATGAGCCGTAGGGGGCGCATCATGAGCGGGATCTGTGAAGGACGAGTTGTTGTCGTGACGGGCGGCGGCCGCGGCCTCGGTCGGGCCCATGCCCTCGAGTTCGCCCGACAGGGCGCATCGGTCGTGGTCAACGACCTCGGCTCTGAGGTGGATGGCTCGGGAGCCGCAGTGGGGCCGGCCGCAGAGGTCGTCGCTGAGATCGAGACCATGGGGGGCCGAGCCGTCGCGGACGGCTCCGACATCGCCGACTGGGACGGTGCAGCCACGCTGATCCAGCGGGCGATCGACACCTACGGTCAGGTGGACACGTTGGTGAACAACGCCGGCATCCTCCGGGACCGGATGCTGACCAACATGTCGGTCGACGAGTGGGATTCGGTCATCCGGGTCCACCTCCGCGGTACCTTCGCCCCGACCCATTGGGCCGCATCGCACTGGCGGGAACGGGCGAAGGCCGGGGAGGCGAACGACGCCCGGGTGATCAACACGAGTTCGGCGTCGGGCCTCTACGGCAACCCGGGGCAGACCAACTATGGCGCGGCGAAGGCCGGCATCGCCGCCTTCACCCTCATCGCGGCCAAGGAACTGGTTCGCTACGGCGTGACGGTCAACGCCATCGCTCCCGGGGCCCGGACCCGGATGACCGCGGGCCTCGGCATGGCGGCAATCGACGAGCCCGACGCGGGCGCGTTCGACGCGTTCGCGGCGGAAAACGTGTCGCCGCTGGTGGTGTGGCTCGGGAGCAACGAGTCGGCCGCGGTCACCGGCCAGGTGTTCAACGTCGCCGGGGGCAGGATCAGCGTGGCCGAGGGCTGGCGGGCCGGCCCATCGGTCGACAAGGAGGACCGCTGGGACCCGGCCGAGTTGGCGGGCGTCGTCCCCGATCTCGTCGCCCGCGCCGCACCGCCACCCGACATGTTCGGCAACGCGTGAGGGCAGCCCTCAGTCGCCCAGGATCTCGTCGGAGATGGCGGTGAGGAAGCACTCCCCACCGAACTCCTCCTTCTGGGGGCTGCTGAAGTAGTCCGTGCTCGGTACCCGGGACGCCGTCTCGGTGGCGTCGTCCCACTCCCACTGCCCGATCCAGACGACCTCGGAGCCGGTCTTGCAGTCCGGGGCCATGGAGATGATCGGTGGCGTGACCCCGATCTCGTAGTCCTCGACCCCCTGGATCCATTCGGTCACACCGGCGGCGGTGACGATGTCGCCCTGCGCCTCGAGCGCGTCCACCATGAGCTTGGCCCCGGCCCAGTAGCCGAGCACGGCGGGCGAATCGAGGTGGGCAGGGTCGACGAGGTCAGGGGCGTACTCCTCCAGGGCGGCCAGGAACTCCTCGTGGGCGGGAGTGAACTCACGGGGGGCCCCGTCGGGCTGGTCCCCGTTGGATCCTCCCCACACCCCGTCGACCGCCGGGCCCGCGATGGAAGCGATGGTCGGGACGCTGGCGGGCCAGCCACCCCATCCCAGGCGCGGCTCGAAGCCCTGCTGGTCGCCGGCCTGCACGCAGAGGTACCACGCGGCGGTCTGGAAGTCCCAATAGTCGACACCGAGGTCCCGGTACTTCAGCACGAGGCTGTCGCACGTGCCGGTGGCGAGGGTCAGGGGGTCGACGGTCACGACCTCCGCCCCGACGTTCTCCCAGGACTCCTGGATGGCATCGAGGTAGGGGCTGATGTCGATGAGGCCGTTGTCATAGATGATCCCCACCCGCATGCCGTCTTCGATGACGCCGGCCTCATCGAGGCCGGCGATCGTCTCCTGGGTCCAGAGCAGCGCGTTGCCGACGATCGGGAAGACCGTCTCGTAGCGAGAGGCGAACGACGTCGGGGACACGCCGAAGGTCAGCGTCGGCACCGAGTGCTGGTCGATGTAGTCGAGCGCGACGTCACCGAGCCCGGTGACCAGCGAGACCACCTGGTCCTCCTCGACCAGGCGACGGATGTTCGCCAGAAGCTGGCCGGCGTCGCCGCCGTCGTCGTAGGTGATGAGGCGGAGCATCCTCCCGTTGATCCCGCCTTCCGCGTTGACCATGCCGAAGTAGGCGTTTATGGCCCCGGTCACCTCCTCGCCGAGGAACCCCGTCGGCCCGGAGAGGGTCACCGACGCGCCGACCAGGATCTCGTCGTCGGTCACCCCGGGGTCCGACTGGGTGGGGCCGCCGACGCTCGTCTCGGTCGCGGATCCGGGCGAGTCGGCGGGCACCGCTTCATCCTCGTCCCGACCGCCGCACGCGCCGGCCAGGAACGCGGCGACGAACAGAAGGGCGATGATTCGTCTGGTCATGGGGTCGTCTCCTCATCGGGTGAAAGGTAGGCATTGAGCAGTTCGGCGGACCGGGCCAGGTCCTGGGCGTCGCCGTCGAGGGCGACCCGGCCTTTGTCGATCACGACGGCCCGGTCGGCAACGCCCAGGGCGACGTCGGCGTACTGCTCGACGACCAGCAGCGCGAGCCCAGCAGCGCGGAGCCCGGCGAAGAGCTCGTAGAGCATCTCGACCACGATCGGAGCCAGGCCGAGCGAGGGCTCGTCGGCCATGAGGAGGCGGGGGCGGCTCATCAGGGCACGGGCGACGGCCACGAGTTGCTGCTCGCCACCGGACAGCGAACCGGCGGGCTGGAGCAGTCGTTCCCGCACGCGAGGGAAGTCCTCGGTGACGATCTCGATCTCCTCGGCGATGGCCCGGCGCCGGAGCTTGCGGTGGTAGGCACCCATGGCCAGGTTGTCGGCCACGGTCAGATCGGGGAAGAGGTGACGGCCTTCGGGGACGAGCACCACACCGTGGCGCACGCGCTGTTCCGCCGGCAGACCAGTCAGATCCTCGCCGCCCAGCTCCACCCGACCACGGTCGGCCGCGACGGACCCGGCGATGGCTCGCAGGGTCGTCGTCTTGCCCGCCCCGTTGCGACCGAGCACCGCCAGCATCTGCCCGGCCTCGAGGTGGAGGTCGATGCCCCGAACGGCGGGGATCTCGCCGTAGCGGACCGCGAGGTCGCGGATGTCGAGCATCAGGACCCGGTGCCGAGGTAGGCGGCGACGACGCGGGCGTCGTCGAGGACCTGGGCGGTCGGACCGGACGCGATGACCGTTCCGAAGTCCAGGACCGAGGTCCGGTCGGCCAGTGATCGCACGAGGGTCATGTCGTGCTCGACGACGAGGACGCTCAGGGCGAAGGCCGCGACCGCCCGACGGATGAGGCGCCCAAGGTCCCTGGTCTCCTCCGGTCCCATGCCCGCCGAGGGCTCGTCCAGTAGCAGGAGGCGGGGGGCGAGGGCGAGGGCGCGCGCGAACTCGACGCGCCTCCGGTCGCCATAGGACAGTTCGAACGCGAGCCGGTCGGCTGCGGCGGCCAGCCCGACGAAGTCGAGCGCCGCCCGGGCGATCTCGTCGAACCGTCGGTCCTCGACCCGGGCGGAGGGCAGCCGTAGTGCCGCCCCGGGGAGGCCGGTCCGTCGGTAGCGGCCGAGGCCCACGGTCACGTTCTCGGCAGCCGTGAGGGCATCGACCAACGACAGGTTCTGGAACGTGCGGGCCACGCCCCGCCGGGCGCGGAAGGACGACGACCGAGCGGTGATGTCTTCGTCGTCGAACAGGACCTGACCCCGGCTCGGCGTCTGCGCCCCGGTGATGACGTTGAACAGGGTCGTCTTGCCCGCCCCATTCGGTCCTATGAGGGCGGTGACCTGCTCCGCCGCGACATCGAGGTCCACGTCGCTGTTGGCGAGGATGCCGCCGAAGCGGACGGTGACGCCGCGCACCGAGAGCAGCGCGGCCCCACTCACGGGTCGCCTGCCTCATCGGTGGTCTCTTGGCCAGGGTCCGGCTCCGGCGGGATGTCGGCGAGCCAGTCGATGAGGGCGTCCAGGCGCGCGGCCAGGGCCGCCACCTCCTCACGGTCACGGCGGTGCTCGCGAGCGAGAATGAGCGCCAGCCCGCAGAGCACGAGCGCCAGCCCGGGGACCGTCCCCGAAGCGAAGTAGGGGAGTTGTTCCCCGGGGTTGCTGGTGCCCGAGGCACCCCAGTAGCCGGAGAAGAGGAGCAGGGCCCCGCCGACCAAGGAAACGACCGCGAGGACCACCGGCAGCCGGCTGGTCGGAGGCCGGCTGGTCGGCGCCGACGAGCGGAGCGGGTGGGTTTCGAGATCCGTGGACATGGTCACCTCGGGATCGACTGACGGACAAGGGTGTGGTGCCGGCCAGCGCGGAGGCGCCGAGCCACCGCCTGCGGGCGGGGTGGCGTGGCGCCGGACAGTCGGCGCTGGACCGAGAGGTAGTGGTC
>WPCH01004407.1_pt1 | contig 19755 bp, 21 predicted proteins | sample 5399881 | NCBI WGS metagenome assembly WPCH01 (sample SAMN12869468, study PRJNA574797) | sludge metagenome | isolation source: wastewater treatment of pH5 | place: China:Beijing | collected 2019-05-20
AAACGCTCCGATATTTTCGCCATGACATCAATCACCCACTCCGCGGAAAGGTCGAATCACCCTGTTGAAAAGGCGCCGTAGCCATGTGGCCAGGCCAGTGCTTTGTTGTGCTACCAAATCTAATCGCGCAAACTCCTCCCCTGCTCGGCTCACCACCAGTTCTCCAATTTTATCACCACGATCAACGGGGGCTCGCAGATTAGGTAGAATTTGCACCTCCGTTTGGTACTGCCCCTCTTCTGCTACCTCTACCACCTGAAATGCCTCGGCTAAGACAGCGTTAACCTGATGATCAACACCATCCGGAATGACAACTGGTGCTAACACTTCTTCACTCGAAATCAAGGTGCGCAGGTTTCCGAAGGCCCACTCCAACAGTGCTTCGTTCTCCCCGTTGCGCACCTCCCGACTCCGAGCCCCTAAAACCACGATAATTAGTCTCTTCTCGTGCCTTACACAGGAAGTTATCAAGGTATGCCCGGCAGGGGTTGTAGCCCCCGTCTTGCCCCCTTCTACACCTGGGAGATCCAGGAGAGGATGGGAGTTGCGGATTCTTCGGTCCTGAGGCTCGATCACATATTCTCGGGCACTGAAGATGGTCCGAACGAGCTCATTTTCAAACGCCAGCTGCAGGAGGCGGACTTGATCATAGGCGGTGGAATAGTTATTGCTGAAAATTGAGAGTAGTCCGGTGCAATCGACATAATGGGTATCCCCTAGGCCGAGCTCCCCGGCCTTGGCGTTCATGAGCTTGGTGAAATCTTCTTCGGTGCCTGCCACATGCTCTGCCAGTGCCACCGATGCATCATTCGCCGACACCAGGGCTGCCGCGTACAGAAGATCCTCTACAGTCAAGACGTCCCCGGCCCTCAGATTGATCTGTGTACCTTGTCTGCTAGCCGCCCTAGCACTAACGGTTACTTCATCCGCTAGGCCGATCTTGCCCTCGTTTACTAGTTCCGCCGCGACCAGCAAAGTCATCACCTTAGTAATGCTGGCAATCGAACGGCGTTGGTGGGCGTTTTTTTCTAAGACTAAATACTGATAATCTGCATCGTACACCGCATATGCTATGGCACTAAGGTCTGGCGGGGACTCCAAGCCGTACGCCACACTTGAGCCTACTGCGATTACAATAAGAGTTGCAAATGTAACCAAGGACACCATCCTTGATAGTTTCATGGGCCTCCTCCTTTCGCTTTCTAAGAATAAATACGCGTGAGTTGTAGTAATTAGTACAGATACACAGGGTTGATGTTTTAGTGTAATGTTTCGTGAAGCGAAACTCGAAACTCCAAGCTGAATGCCGAAGCATTCTACTAAGGCTTTGAAAGGAGAAAAGACGTGGAAACAAAGCTCTTATGGGAAAGAGAAGACCTTTTTGACCACTTTATAGCCAGTCACCCCAAAGGTGACGTCCTACAAACGACGAAGTGGGGAAGATTAAAGGCCAGTTCAGGCTGGAACTATTATCCCTTAGGGGCGATAGAGAACGGCATGCTCAGGGGGGTTGCCCTCATTCTTACCAAGAAATTGCCCCTAGGCCTCACCATGGCTTATTCACCGCGGGGTCCCCTCGGAGCATCGAAAGAAGCCCTGGATGCGTTGTTTTCAACGGGGACAGAGCTTCTCAAAGGGGAGAGGGCCTTAGTTTGGAAAATGGATCCGCCTCTAGTAGAGGGAGATCCCCTTTGGCTGGACTGCGCAGACAGATGGAAATTCCGCTTTATTGACACGGGGCCAGATTTTGCAGGTGTGCAACCCCGCCATGTCATGACTCTGGACCTGGGCACATCGTTGGATTCTCTTTTGAAGAACATGAAGAGTAAGACTCGATATAACATCCGCTACGCAGAACGTAAAGGGGTTCGCATTGTCAAGGCAAAAGAACGCAACCTCCTAGATGTATTTTACTGTCTCTTACAGGAAACAGCAGTCCGAGATAATTTCACCGTTCGCCCCCTCACCTACTTCGAGGAGATGTGGAAGCAACTCATGAGGTACAACCTGGCCCAGCTCTTTCTGGCCTATCACGACGATGTTCCTTTGGCGGGAGCGATCTGTTTTCGCCTTCCACACAGGGTCTGGTACGTCTATGGTGCATCTAGTAACGAGAACCGCAACCTGCAAGCCGCTACCCTCATTCAATGGGAAATGATCCGGTGGGCCAAGAGCCTCGGTTGCCGGGTCTATGACTTCCGGGGAGTATCGGGGGACCTTAACGAAGCAAATCCTTTGTATGGTCTGTATCGATTTAAAGAGGGTTTTGGTGCCCGACTCGAAACCTATGTGGGGGAATTTGATCTTCCCATTCATCAAGGAGGATACCGGTTATGGCAAGGGGGCCTGGTAGTTCACAACTGGATGCGAGAACGTGCTCGTGCTGGATCGAAGTAGATCTAAGTGCCTTAGAACACAATGTTCAGTTAATCCAAACGCACAGCTCAGTCCAACTTCTACCCATCCTTAAGAGTGATGCTTATGGCCATGGAGCCCCCGTAGTGGCAGCCTTTTTGAAAAGCATGGGTTTTTCCCTGCTGGGAGTTAGCAGTTTAGAAGAGGCACTGGCTATCATCCAGATCACGCCGGTACGGTTATTGGTCCTATCGCCACCACTCCCTAACCAGCTATCACTACTTTTGCAACATCGATTAATACCAACCATCACCTCCCCCACTTTATTGTCCGATTTGGCCCAGTTGGCCAAGGCAAGGCGACAGGAGGTGACGGTACACGTAAAGGTGGACACCGGATTTGGGCGCCTCGGCGTAGCGCCTGAAGATCTCCTGCCGCTAATCAAGCAGTTGCAGAACGAAGAGTACCTGCGTCTAGGAGGGGTTTTCACACATTTCCCTGCCGCTTATAGCGATACTCCAGGTACAAAGAGGCAGCTAAAGTCCTTCTTGGACCTTAAAAACCAGGTGGAAGAATTGGGGGTTCAGGGGAAGGTACTCTGGCATGCTGCCAACAGTTCCGCTTTCTTAACCCTACCCTCAAGCCATCTAGACTTGGTGCGTGTTGGTACGCTTCTCTATGGTCAATCGCCTGTACCTAAGCATTCTCCCTGGGATCTGGCAGAAACCTGGCAGTTCAAGAGCCGAATTATTCACATCCGCACCCTCCCCAAAGGGCATTCGGTGGGCTATGGCCGCATGTATCGCACAAAAAAACCTACTAGAATTGGAGTAATTCCGGTAGGTTACGGCCATGGACTTGAGTTAGAGCCTCTCAAAACGCCCCTTAGGCAAATTAAACAGGCCCTGGGGCAAGGGTTGAAAGGTAAGCAATATGTATTTCACCAAAGAGGGCCCCTGCCCGTTCTAGGCCGAGTTGGCATGGGCTTAACATCTGTCGACGTTAGTAAGACACCAGAGGTCAGGGTGGGAGATTGTGTTACTGTGGCTATGCGCCGGGTTACAGCCAGTGGGCATGTACCACGTTTCTACTATCTCCAAGGCGAGCTTAAGTGTATCTTCTGGAATCACCAGATTCTTACTCCGCGAGGACGGAGATCTGGATCCACAAATCTCTTCTAACTAGGGCCTTTAATCAAGAGGATCTCTTCATCCTTGTGACTTTGAGCCCGTTGTAGATAGCCACTTTGGCCGATGATACTTGATTGTCCCTCAAACTCCAAATCCCAAAGGCCACCCACTAACATAGGATTGACGGCAAGATCAAACTCCTTGTTCTTCACAACTGCCTGATAACTACTGCGTAGCCAATCTTCTTGTTGCCAATCATTCCAGGGCCCATTGTTCGCCGAAGGTTGCAGGAGGACATTCGCCCCTAAGCCATGCAGGCTCTCCCTCACTTCAGGAAAAAATGCGTCCAAGCAAATGGCGACCCCAAGATTGCCGAAGGGGCTTTGGATCGCGCTAACATAATTGAGGGGGGCCGGTTCGAGATCGAGCCCTCCTTTGCCCTCCATGCCAACTAAGTTGACCTTATGCTGGCGATAGAGCACATGCCCAGTGGGAGTGATAACCGGCGCAGTGTTAAAAACACGACTCGTTTGGCCCCAACGGAGGGTGGCTGAACCGGCCACAATCCAGGCCTGGTAACTGCGGGCTGCCTTAATAAATGCCTGCAGATAAATCCGCTCTAACTCATGCGATCGAGCTAAGAACAACGCCCGGACCGGAGAGACGCGCTGAGTGAGCATGTGATAGACCACTTTAGAGGCGTACTGCAACAATAATGCTTTGCTGGCTTTGGCGAAAGTGGGCTGGGACCACACCCGCTCTGGGGCATTACACAAGAGACAAAAGGTCCCTACATGCTCTGGAAAGACGATCAGGAGTTGCTCATCTCCACTTTGGTTGCGAATTATGGCACAGGTGTCCATGATTTTTGCCTGAAAGCTCTCCTCGGTACGATAGATTTCTGGTTGTAGCTTCATCTGTACACATGCGATCATTTCCATCACCCCCCTTTATCTTTCGCCTCCATTGTCCATTTTCCTTGCTCAATAGCGAGGCTGCTACGATTCATCCCGCGGAAATGGATCGGCGGGCATGACAATGTTGACGGTGTCGACATTGTCCAAGCTACGCGCCATCCTTGCAGGATGAATCGTAGCCGTTGACAATGGGGGGCTAGACCAAGTATGATCGGGCTAAAGGAGGATCAAGTGTGGATCATGGAAAAGGAGAAGTTGATTAAACGCTTGAAACGAGTTGAAGGACAGGTACGAGGTCTACAGCGCATGATTGACGAAGAACAATCCTGCGGCGAAATCCTCACCCAAGTAGCAGCGGCGCGGGCGGCATTAGCAGGAGTTGCCAGGGGGATTTTCGAGACGCACTCAAAAGCCTGTATTGAGCAAGCCTTTTTAGATGAAGATGGTGGGACCGAGGCTATGGAGGATCTTCTTCAATCGCTCAGTCGCCTCATTAAATAGGTTGATTAAGGTAGCCATTCTAAGGGGTCCACAGTCTGGTCCCCTGTTTTGATGCGAAAATCCAGATGGGGCCCCGTGACCAGGCCCGTCCTTCCCACCAGTGCAATCGTTTGGCCCTGTTTTACGCTTTCTCCTATACGCACAAAAGACAGAGCATCAGCCTTTGTTTGAAGGTGGTGCGCAGAAAAATCCCCCCCACGGCCTTTTTTTTAGTATAGGCCGGGGAGGGAAAAAATATTCTAGATAGTATTTAAAGTGTTTCAAGATAATCATAGACATTCATGGCAGCGGTGGCACCATCACTGGCGGCAGATATAATCTGCCTCATGGATACTGCCCGTACATCGCCGGCGGCATAAACTCCGGGAATTGTCGTGGCCATGTCTAGACCGGTAAGTATATATCCTCCCCCATCCAGAATGTCGCTTCCCTTGAGAAACCCTGTGTTCGGGTCAATACCAACATAGATGAACAGACCTTTAACCTGAAGGAGCTGGGTGGAATTCTCTTTCACGTTGCGGATGATAACCCCACTCATCCGAGCATCGCCCTCAATCCGCTCTACGACTGAGTTCCACATAAACTTGATCTTTGGATTTGCAAAGGCCCTATCTTGGTAGACACCCGCAGCACGCAAAGCGTCCCTGCGGTGAATTACTGTGACAGTCTGGGCGTAGCGGGTCAAGAGGAGTGCCTCTTTGATGGCTGAGTCTCCTCCGCCAACAACCGCAACATCGGCCCCACGATAAAGTGCGCCGTCACAAGTAGCGCAATAGGACACGCCACGACCTGTTAGTTCAGCTTCGCCAGGAGCCCCCAGGGGACGAGGCCTAGCCCCACAGGCAATGATAACGCTCCGAGCACTCAAGCTTTCCCCTTCTAGCTCAAGAACCTTGGGTTGACCCTCTAAAACCACGCCGGTCACATCCCCGTACTTCCACTCCACCCCATGCTTCAGCGCCTGATTATACAAACGCTCCGATAATTCAGGGCCTACGATGTTCTCAAAACCAGGATAGTTCTCGATATCTAGAGTATTTTGCAACTGTCCTCCATACAAGCCGCGCTCAACAATCACAGCCTTCAAGTTAGCCCTAGCTGCATAGATTCCAGCGGATAAACCTCCGGGTCCGCCCCCGATAATCGCCACATCATACATGAGATCTCTCTCCCTTCACTACTCCGTTACTACCTTCGCCAAGTCCGGCGAAATCCAGGTATCAGCCGAGCTTACAATGATTGCTTCGACATCGGGCAAACGTTCTACTAAAGCGCGACCTTCCTTCCATCCTAGCACAAAAACGGCAGTAGATAAAGCATCGCTGGTAGCAGAGTCTTTTCCAACGATCGTCACACTTCGAAGCTCCCTAGTGGGAAATCCTGTTCTGGGATCTATGATATGATGGTAACGCTCGTCTTCGAACATAAAGAAACGTTGATAATCCCCTGATGTCACTACACTTTGATCGTCTAAAGGAAGAATCCAGCGAATTTGGGCTGGGTTGTCTGGATTTTGAACCCCAACCCGCCAAGGTTTGCCATCGGGCCTACGACCAATTACCGAAATGTCGCCGCCGGCGCTGACGATGGAACGTTGAACCTTAGCCTCCCGCAGGCGAGCGGTTGCGGTATCAAGAATGTACCCCTTAGCAATTCCCCCTAGGTCCAAGATAGTACCGACCGGTATACGGACTTTGCCCTGGGCCTTGTCAACTTCCACCCTTCTATAATCAACGGTGGACAGGCGATCGACTAGTTCTTCCTCCGTGGGAACATAGTAGTTGTCGCCACCAAATCCCCATAAGTCCAAAACCGCTCCAATCGTAATATCGAAGACGCCTCCAGTGAGTTCTCCCATTTCGAGTCCCAACTCAATGACTTCAAGGGTAACAGGGCTGACCTTTACCCATTGGCCCGCCCGGCGATTAATCTCCGAAACCTCACTATCATAGATAAAACGTGACAGTATTCCTTCTAGCTCTTCCATGCTGGCCAACACTTCTGCAACCAATTTATCCGAGTTGGGACCATCCACCCGTACATCAACCATGGTGTCCATGAGCATAACAGTGTTTTGCGTACTGGTAATCTCAGGTTGAGCGTAGGGCACATAGAGAAAGTAATAGCCCAAGAGCGTAACCGCGCCTAGCACTAGAAGAATCCCAAATACTACCAGGGAGTGTCGTTTCTTAACATTGCGAGAACTCAATCAGATCCTCCCCTAGCCAACAGCAACTTTGTCAAGTAAGGCCTTCCCTTCTTGCCAGTCAATGGTGTTCGTTGGGCAGACCGCCACACACTCACGGCAATTGGTACATTTATCGTAGTTAATGCGTGCCAAATTGTCTTCCATATAAATTGCTCCTGTTGGGCACACTTTGACACAACGTTGGCAAGCGATGCAGCCAACCGAACAGACCTGTCTGACAAAACGGCCTGTTAGAAGCGAACGGCAACGAATATGCACCCCTTGTTCTTCATCGACGAGCATAATAATAGCCCTCGGACAAGCGTCAACACATTTCCCGCACGCAGTGCAGTTTTCTTCAATCACGACAGGTAGGCCATTGTCGTCCATATACATGGCGTCGAATTGACAGGAAGCAACGCAAGAACCATAGCCGAGACAACCATAGGAACAGGCCTTGTCCCCACCCTGTGTGGCATGGGCAATCCTACAGTCTTTTGGACCATCATAACCGCCTCGTTGCTTGGCTTCCTCTTGGCCTCCCTTGCACAGCACCTGGGCAACCCTTCTCTTAGGACCATCCGAATCTACGCCCATGATGGCCGCCACCGCTTTCGCGACTGTTGCGCCCCCTACAGGGCAACCATTTACAGGAGCCCGCCCAGTGGAAACACCTTCTGCAAAGGCGCTACAACCTGCAAAACCACAGGCACCACAGTTTACTCCTGGCAATACACCTTCTATTTCTGTAACCCGGGGGTCGGTCTCCACCGCGAATTTTTTGGAAGCTACGGCCAGACCAAAAGCGAGTAATGCGGCCATAGAACCCATACTGACGAGGGAAACTAATGTGGTATTCAATCTAAACCCTCCCTAACAATTGATAAATACTTCGTATTTATCATTAAACTAATCCGGCAAAGCCTCCAAAAGCCAGAGACAACAAACCGGCAAGAATAAAAGCAATACCAACACCTCTGAGAGGTTTGGGGATATCAGCAAACTGCAGTTCCTCACGAATCCCTGCCATGAGGACCAAAGCTAATGTAAAACCAAGGCCTGCCCCAAGTCCAAAGATGACAGTTTCGATGAAGGAATAAGAATTCTGAACAGCCATGATGGCAAAACCCAAAATGGCGCAGTTCGTTGTGATCAAGGGCAAGAAGATGCCCATGGCACGATACAAACCAGGACTGGTCTTATGCAAGAACAGTTCCACCAATTGAACCATGGCTGCAATAACCAGGATAAAGGACAATGTCTGTAAGAATGGCAATCCCAGTGGCTCTAAGATGAACCACTGAATTAGCCACGTGGCAGCAGCAGTAACTACCATAACAAAGGTAGTAGCCAGGCCCATCCCAATGGCTGAATCGACGTCTTTAGAAACACCCATAAAAGGACAAATTCCCAAGAAACGCACCAACACAAAGTTGTTGACAAAGATCGCACTGATCAAAATTACGAATAAACTCATGGATGTCCCCCCTTAACTAGCCTTCCGTTTTTGCCTGGCGGAAACCATATTCATCAAAGCCATTAGAATGCCTAAAGTGATGAATGCGCCAGGTGGTAATGCCATAATACCCAGCGTTGTAGCTCCTTCGGGTACCAATGCATAGCCAAACAAAGAACCTGTACCTAAAAGTTCCCTGATGGAACCCAACAGGGCCAGTGCCCAGGTAAACCCGAGGCCCATGCCGAACCCATCAAAGGCAGAGCGAACAACAGTGTTTTTGGCAGCAAAGGCCTCAGCGCGCCCAAGCAAGATGCAGTTTACAACGATCAGAGGAATGAAAATTCCGAGTACACTGTGCAAATCCGGTAGATAAGCATGCATGACAAGATCCACGATGGTCGTAAACGTCGAAATGACGATAATATAAGCCGGAATTCGCACCTTCCCAGGGATGACACTCTTCAAGAGACTGATCAAGGCGGTTGAACAGATCAGAACGAAGGTGGTGGCCACCCCCATCGACATGCCATTGATGGCACTAGTGGTCACAGCTAGAACAGGACAGAGACCAATATTCAACCGGAAGATGGGGTTTTCTGCCCACAGACCACGAACAAAGTCTTTTCCAAGAACCATACTTACTCCCCTCCCCTATAAACGGGTACCGTATCAACAAAGCCTTTACGGACCGCATCAGCTACCGCCCTCGAGGAGACTGTAGCGCCAGTCAAATTATCAATGTCTTGATTTATCGCGATAGGATCTTCCACCGTCTTACCTATAAAGCGGTTGCGGAAGTTCTCGCCTTCGATCCGATCGCCTAGACCTGGAGTTTCGGTATGTGCCAGTACTTTGACGTTGAGAATTTGATCGGTTGCCTCATCAACGCCAACTAAGACCCTGATAGCACCACCATAGCCATTGGCTTCTCCCACAAAGGCGTAACCAAGTACTTCTTCTTGCGCATTGACGCCTTGGTAAATCAGCGTCGTTCTAGATTCCGCTTCCCGCATGTCTCTGGGATTATCTACCCCGAGTTCATCGGGGCTACGCCGAATGATGTTCACTCGAGTGACACCAGGCAAGACTTCGTACACCGAACTCTCTAACGCTCGGGCTGCATTCTCTTCAATTATAACACTTGCTGTTCCATATACGACAGACAATATACCAGCAGAAGCCATGGCAATGACTGCCAGAACAACAACCATTCTAAGGGACTCATTCATTCGTCTTCACCCCTCGTCCGTAAATTCGCGGGCGCGTCCAGCGATTAATTAGTGGGGTTGTTGCATTCATCAGCAAGATGGCATAGACCACTCCTTCTGGAAGGCTCCCCCAAGTGCGAATCAGCATAATAATCAGACCAACACCCACACCGAAAATCCAACGCCCTGCCTTCGTTATCGGCGTTGTAACAGGATCAGCGGCCATAAAAACAGCACCAAAGAGCACGCTTCCTGACAAAAGATGGAAAACTACATCTTGTCCTGTAAACAGGGCCATGGCAACTACAGCAGCAAAAATGCCTGCCGGAATTCGGTAGTCAAGATATCCCCTGTAGAAGAGATAAATACCACCAAGCAAAATTGCCAAAGCAGACGTCTCACCTAAGGAACCTGGTATGGACCCAAAGAACAAATCGCGAATACCAAAGCTTGCCTCGCCGAGGAAGAGTGGTGTGGCTCGAGTAACCGCATCAAAAGGCCCAGCCCACCTCGTCATTGCTGTAGCGAAGGAAGCGGAAAGGATTGCCCTTCCGATCAAGGCCGGATTAAATGGATTTTGACCCAATCCACCGAAAACCTGTTTGCCAATGGCAATCGCAAAGACTGAACCTAAAATCACCATCCAGCTTGGCAAACTAGGTGGTACAATTAACCCTACGAATACCCCAGTAACCAGGGCACTGCCGTCTCCAACCCGAATCGGCTGTTTGCGTAAACGCTGAAATATAGCCTCTGTAGCAACGGCAGCGGCGCCACCTAAAAGGACTAGGCGCACTGCATCCAATCCGAAAAAGTAGAAGGCAGCTACTACCACAGGTATCAGAGCGATTAAGACAGCAAACATGGCTTTTTCTGTAGTATCAGTATCCCGAATATGGGGAGACGGCGCAACAATCAACTTCAAATCTTCCATTGCCCCACCCTCCTTTAACTTGGTTTTTTCTCTCTAGCGACAATTTCCATTTTGGCAAACCTGATATATTGCAGTAATGGACGTTTGGCCGGACAAATATAGGCACAGGACCCACACTCAATGCAATCTAAGGCGCCAAACTCCCTTGCGTCATCAAAGCGTTCGTTCATCCCAAAGGCTTCGAGTTTGAAGGGAAGCAATTGAGCAGGACATACATCAACACAGCGGGCACATCTAATGCAAGGTGTGGCATCCGGTGCTTTGCTCTGGGTTTCAGAAAATGCCACTACACCCAATGTAGTCTTGGTGATGGGAACCTGCAGGTCAAACTGTGCTCCGCCTGTCATTACTCCACCCATAACTACTTTACCCGGCATCTGCGCAAAACCCCCTGCAGCTTGAATGAGATCTGCTATAGGAGTTCCAATAGGAACCATGAAGTTGCGCGGCGCAGAGATGGGGTCACCTGTCACTGTAACCACACGGGAAATAGCGGGTTCTCCCTCACGCAAAGCCAAAGTCACAGCACGGGCGGTCGCTACATTTTGCACAAGCACACCGATGCCTTGGGGCGATCCCCCACTAGGGACCTCTCGGCCCGTGGCGAACTGAATCACTTGCTTTTCTCCGCCTCCTGGATATTTAGTAGGCATGGACAAGATCTCTACAGCCCCTGCTTTAGACTTCAACGCGGCATAGGCCTCTGGTGCGCTATCTTCAAGCACGATCAGGATCTTGCGAGCCCCTGACACTTTACCCATGAGCCTCGCACCAAGGATAACGTCTTCCGGATACTCGATCATGAGTCTAGCATCCGCCGTGATATAAGGATCACTTTCACAACCATTAATGATTAAATAATCAAGAGTAGTGCTTTTTGGCGGATCAAGTTTGAGCGAAGTTGGAAAACCTACTCCACCCATCCCTACAACTCCAGCTTCCTTGATGCGCTTTAGAATTTCCTTCGCGTCAAGCTGGATAGGATCGTGGTGACCCTCCCTTTCAACCCAAGTATCATTTCCATCGTTTTCTATTACAATGGCTGTAATAGAAAGACCCGATTGATGGGCCCTTGGCTCAATAGCTAGTACCTTTCCTGATACTGGCGAGTGTACTGAGGCGCTAATGGCTCCTCCAGCTTGTGCAAGCAACTGCCCCTTGAGAACTTCGTCGCCTTTAGCCACAACAGGTTGAGCTTCTACTCCAGTATGTTGTAGAAGCGGTACCACTAGTGTTTCTGGGGCGGACAAGGTCTCAATGGGTGTGCCCAGCGTACTTCCTTTAGCGCTCTTCGGATGAATCCCTCCGAAAAACGAACGTACTCGTCGCATGTATCAAATCACCTCACACTTTTTTTATTTTACTTGTACCATCCACTCTTGGGCATGCCAGACTCCCGGGCAAATAGTACCCCGTGCGACACCACTTTCATGGCATGGCACGAGGCCCCAATCGTCAAGCACGCTATCCGTTCTATGTATTCTGGTCTAGTCTGTCGAATCCTGCCGAAAACAAATTTTTCACGCCGGTGAAATCAAGTTGACGCCACGCCTCATAGACAATGATTGCCACAGTGTTTGACAGATTGAGGGACCGCACATCCCTCTGAGGCAGGGTAAGAACAGAACCCTTATAACGCGCTAGCAACTCTGGCGCCAATCCCTTGGTCTCGCTACCAAAAACCACGAAATCGTCTGGCCCATAGGTCACCTCCGAATACAGGTGCGTGCCTCCAGTTTCCACGAGGAACAGCCTTTTGGGTTGGACTTTAGCCAGAAAATCGTCAAAAGAGTCGTGGGTATGCAGGTCCAAGTACTCCCAATAATCTAATCCAGCCCTCTTCAGCTTGGGATCGCTGAGAAAAAACCCTAAAGGACGAATCAGATGGAGCGAGGATCCCGTCGCTACACAGAGCCGTGCTATGTTACCGGTATTGGCAGGTATTTCTGGTTCGACTAACACAACATGCATCCTATTATCCTCCCCTAGACGCGATGAGTGAGGGCGCATCATGCACGCCCCCACTTTTTGTGATTTTAGAATAAGTAACGGACAAAGGCTTGCATCTGGTCCTGCGTCATACCCACCCCTAGAGTCATCGGCAACTCTGTCATGGAAAACAAGACGTGAAAGCTCACGCCTTCACTAACCAACATTATATCCAGCTTGACTCTCTCGGTAGGCTCTGTGTAGGACATGCCCATGCCAAAATCTGTGCCGATAGCTAAAGAGAATCGCCAGATACCCTGCCTAGTGAACTGAATATAAGGACTTATGCTGTATTCGAACTGCCCCAATTCTGTTACAAAAAGCTGAGCGGTTCCAGCTAACCCATGCCCCACCTGCCCATACATACGGCCAAACTCTCCATAAGCCCCCACATGGGGTTCTGCGGGAGTCAGAAATGTAGACAAAATGGGCCGCCTGGCATTCCCCGCAAAAAGCTCTAGAGTGTAGCCAACATTGCCCATAAACACTTGCTTATGTCCCCTAAACCAGCTCGAGGTTCCTTCTTCTCCACCCTTATGGGTCAAATATCCCCCTATGCCCGTTTTTTCGTATCCAAACAAACCTAGGGATCGAATTGTCTCTTGGCTGAGCCCCAAGCCTGCCTGCCATCCCTGGGATCCGAAACCGAAGGGTAGATCTTCGGCCTCGAAAGCCCGTACTCCTACAGACGAGCCTACAGCTATGATCCCTATGATACATAGTATAAGTAGAAATTGGGATCGAGCGCTCAACGATCACCACTCCTTTACATGCGAACTTCTTTGGCCTTGGGTAGGTTCGTTAGTTCCTCAGCACTCAAATCTGGATCCAACACCACATTCGTGATGAGCATAGTCCCAGGAGGTTCACCTTCAACAACTACGATTTGATGGGGAAACCAGGTATCACTGCTAACACGCACGTGCAAGACTTCATCTGTGGTTTCCACCTGAAGCAAATACGTGCTAACGCCCTCTGCTTCTACGACTTCCAGCACGTCCACACTGTACTCCGAAAAATCGAAGAACGTATTGAGATCTGCTATGCTCAGAGTAGAAAGAACCTCTTTGCTGGCATCCTCCAATCCCCTCACCGCAATCTGGTTGTTAATGGGCTGATAGATGCGAACTTCCATTTTTTCCTGTTCCGCAACTAAGATCTGGCCTCGCATCGCACTAGGTTCGATAAACTCGATCCGGGCGATTTGGTGTTCTATGCTGGCCAAAAGATACAGAAATATCCTTTCGATTCGTTGACCGCGGATCTCAGTGACATCTACTTCCATTGTTACACTCTTGACGCCTTCAATCGCACTTTTAATATTTTCCACCACTTCAGCTGCTTCAGCCGAGATGGTGATCTCCTTCATTACCTCATTATACTTCTCTAGAACTGGATCTTCAACCACCTTTTCACAAGTCGGCGGCTGATTTAGGTCCAAGTGAATGGTCCCAGGCAAACTAGAACCGAAAACCAAACTTGAAAAGAAGCCCAAGCCCATAATCATAAGACAAACTAAGATAAGTGCACTGATAGATGTTGAATATCGTTTCATTCTGCCTACTCCTCACTCAAAATTCCCTAATCAGGTTGCACTCAATTCCCACAAGTTGTACAATGGTCCTTAGATGCCTGAAAGGAGGGATCACATGCCCATCTATGAATACAAGTGTTCTAACTGCGGTCACTTTGAACAAAAGCAAAGCATTAAGGATAGTCCCCTAACGAATTGTCCAGCTTGTGACGGCCCGGTTCAGCGTCTAATCAGCAAAACCGTCGGAATTATTTTCAAAGGGTCTGGTTTTTACATTACCGATACGAAGAGCGATTCTAATCGCTCCAGCGAAACCCCAGCCTCCTAGTGCCTTTATACCAATGTGCGGCCCCTTCTACGGAAGGGGCATTTATTTATGGAGGGGTCAAAGATGGCCTAGTCAGACGAATGGAATTGCCCTCCCTTATGACCTGCGGCGACAAGATTCTTTGCCGCTGTAGAACTCGGGGTACCGGATTTTGGACCATCACAGGATCAACCTCAGGCGCTAAAGTATGATACCACTTGCCTTCGAAAAGGAAGTAAAGCCCTGTATCGAGCCAAATGCTGTGTTTGCCATGTAGCTCTCGGCCTACAGGTACCAGAACATCAACATCTAGGAAGGTTACCACAATCCGTCTTCCCTCAGGTCCTTCTACATCCAGTGCCAGCTGGTTCCCAGTGGGAGCCCAACTCATACCCGTGATGGTCTGACCAGAACTACGAACTTTTCTGACCACCTGTCCCCAGCGATCGCAAATCCAGACCTGCCCCTGGGAGGCGTCCTCCACAAGAACCGCGAGATATTGCCCCTGGGGGGACCAGGCAAAATCTTTGGCTACTATTTGCCCAAGCCACACTGTAGACTGCTCGACCTGCTCATCGACAACCTGTAAACCAAGCCCTCCTGTAGAGAGCGAAACCAAGTATCGGCCATTCGGATCATTTCGCCCATCTTCCCTGGAATTCCTGCTCAGATCCAATCTTTCTAGCATATGTTGTTCTTTCACCCAAACTGGATCAGACCAAAAAGAAGCTAGGTTCTGTACTAGGCGTTTCTGCCTCTCTGTCACATCGGGATGTGTACGAAAAATCTTCATAGGTAAGTCATCCGAACTAACGGCCGAAAGGTCCCCTAAGAGACTCACCGCACCAATGCCATCAAATCCCGCCTCAATAGCTAGAGCCTGCCCTAGAAGATCTGCCTCGAACTCGGCTTCGCGACCCCACCCTAAGTTGAGCAGTTGCACCAATGCGACACCGGCTATGGGGAGTAGATCAGCGGTGGCCAAATCCAAGGCCATCACACCTACCTCCACGAGCACCGTAAGCCCTAACTGGCGCAACACAGCGTTGACACCATGTTTCTTTTCAATATGGGCTATTTCATGCCCTAAGACCGCTGCCAACTTGGCTTCATCTGTGCCAATTGTGTTGACCAGGCCCCTAGTAATAAACACATATCCTCCAGGCAGTGCGAAAGCATTCGATTCAGAAGAATTAAGCACTGTTAAGGTATAGTCGACATCTTCACGCTCCGTACCTGCCACCAAACGCCGGAATACCTCATCAACCCACAGGCGAGACCCGATTGGAAGAACGTATTCTCCCCCATATTGCTTCAGAATCTCAGGAAGGGCATTCGCTCCAAGGTTGCGTTCAAACCTTCCTCCACGTGACGTGGCGAACACTGGACTAGCCTGCTGTCCAAGGATCAGAACGATCACAACTAGTACGAGCCATGATGATGTAGATTTAATCCTGTTCAGAATAACCACCGCCAATACTCGATCATATCCTGCAGTACGGCCCCATCCGTAACCAAGTTTCCATCGCTACCGAGAGCTAAAGACAGGCCTCGGTTACCAGGAAGCAAGGCGAAAACCCGCTGCTCCCAGAGTTTGTTAGCCCGCCCATCCAGGTAGGTGTAGGCGCAAGAAAGCCCCCACCTTCCTCCGATATTGACAGGCTCAAGGGGTGATTCAAGGACGAAGTCCTTAAGCCCTCCAGGTTCTTGATAAAGTTGGAGGGAACGCTCGGCAAAGGACTGCACTGAAGTGTCAAACACTTTTTCTAAAGTCTCTACATAGAGAAGATCAAAATCGCCTTCTCCGTAAAACACCATCAGTGCTGGAGTACTGTGATGAGCCTGGTACACCCACTGGTCCGCAATGGTAGTACTATAAAGCTCTGTGGGATCAGTGAAGACAAAGGTCTGGCCCAGGCCGAGTCCGCAAAGGCAAACGAGCAAAAAAACGATAGTGATGATGCCAAGCCCATGCTTTGCCACGATTTTGCCCTCCTTTACGCGGAATCACGAACCACCAAACTAGCAGGAAGCATTTGATGATGGGGGTACACACCAGAACCATAAATCTGGGCAGTCAACATCTGCATCGCGATCTGACCGAGGTCATAAATTGGGACATGGACAGATGTTAAAGCTGGCTGCACGCAAGACCCCAGGATCGTATCATTGAAGCCTACGACCTCTACTTCCGTTCCCACCTTAATGTCCCGTTCCTGCAACGCCCGCATGGCACCAATTGCTACCAAGTCATCGACAGCAAAAATCGCACTAAAAACCTGGTTGCGATCTAAGAGTCTTTGCGTAGCTTGATAGCCTCCCTCCACCGAAAACTCCGAGTGTTCCACCGACCCAGGGAACAAGGGAAGGTTGTAGTCCCTGAGGGCCTTTTCATAACCCACGAGTCGGTCTGAACTTACCACATAGCGAGGATCACCATCAAGGCAAGCTATTTGGCGGTGTCCCTTACTCAATAAATGGCGGACGGCTGTTCTAGCCGCTTCTACATTGTCATTGTTGACCCAGTTAATCTCTTCGGATCCCTCATAGCGACCGATCAAGACAAAGGGAAAACCATCGCTTGTCAAACGTGGTATAAGTTGGTCGTCGCGATGAGAAGCTAAGAGTATGACCCCGTCAACCCGGCGTTGTCGCAACAGGTTTAGACATTCTTCATCTTCCTGTTCAAAGGTATTGCTAGTGGAGAGAACCAAACTCAGTCTGTGTTTGTGGGCCACCGAGGAGATTCCTTGAATCACAGCGGGGAAAAAGGGGTTGGCGAAGTTTTCTTCAGTCAGACGAGAACGGATCACTCCTATACTGTGGCTGGTCTGGTTGACGAGGCTTCGGGCAATGGCATTGGGGTAATACCCCAGCTCATCCATGATCGCCCGCACATTCTCCTTGGTATCGGGGCTAATGCGTGGATGATCGGCGATGACACGGCTCACCGTAGAAGGTGATACCCCCGCACGTTTGGCTACATCCTTTATGGTCACATTCACGCTGGCCACAAACATCACACCCATCTAGAAAAACGATTTTCGCTACCATAGTACTACAACACTTGATCGGATTCCTTCTCGACTAGTGTGATCTGGAGGTGTTCTTCTGACAAGGTCATCATCTAAACTCTTCGTAGGGGCACTTGGACTTGTGGGTGGAATCTGGGGCCTACGTGCCCTTACCACTGAGCTGAGTCGTTTTGCCTTCAAAAGGCTCATGACAGATCCCTACGTCGAAAACCTCACCGAACTTTTGAGCGCAACCAAACGTACCGGGTTTCAAAACATTATAGAGACCAATCTTCGGTCCGAAAGGGCCGAGGTGCTGCAGCGTCCTTTAGGCAGTCCTCGCAAGTTTCTTGATTTCGACGGGCTCATGTTTGTCTCTTCCCATTTAGATCGGCAACCACTTCCAGACACTATTCCCGTCCAAACCGCAGTGGTGATTGGACCTCAAGCCCGCAAACCGCTTAGAGTCGAGACTCCACTGATTATCTCTGGACTAGCTTATAAGACAGCTGTAACAGATACCATTAAATACGCCTTGGCAGCGGGTAGCAAACTAGCCAAGACCGCCACCAATACCGGCGAAGGGCCCTACTTACCCAAAGAGAGGGCGCTGGCTAACTTGCTAATCGTTCAGTATCCCAGAATACCTCTTTACCGCACCCTAGAAATGCTCGCGCAAGCGGATGCACTAGAGCTGCAATTAGGTCAAGGAGCTACGGCGGGCGGAGCGCAAGCTCCTTATCCCCACCTGATCCAAACCGAGTTACCGCCACTACGGGGACCGGAGGACCTATCCAAGGTAATCAGTTTCCTTAAAGGGGCTGGAAAAGGTGTCCCCGTCGGAGCGAAATTCTCCTTTACGAACAACCTCGAGCATGAAATCGATCTTTGCCTAGAAGCGGGAGTGGACTTCCTGGCCTTGGAAGGTGCTCAAGCGGGTTCAATTGGCGGAGCCCCCATTTTGCAGGACGATTTTGGACTACCCACCGTTATGGGGCTTCCCCGGGCTGTGCAGCACCTTCGACTCAGGGGGGTACAAGACAAAGTGAGTTTAATTGTCTCTGGCGGGTTCAAATCACCAGGGCAGTGCCTCAAAGCCCTCGCTTTAGGAGCCAATGCGATCTACCTTGGGACCATGGCGCTTTTTGCAGCAAGTCACACCCAAAGCCTCAAGGCCGTCCCCTGGGAGCCACCGACGCAGGTGGCGGTATATGGCGGCAAGGCGAGCAAGAAGTACAACTGGAAAACCGGTAGCCAGCATGTGGGCAACTACCTCATATCGTCCACCGAAGAGATCAAACAAGGAGTGCGAGCTTTAGGCAAACGCGCACTCCATCAGGTGAACTGCCGTGACCTAGTCGCCCTCGATCCCCTGACCAGCGATGTGACGGGAATTCCCCTTGCTTACTCTATTGGAAAGGTACGAGCTACAGCGCGTTCGGAAGGAAAATAGAAGAGTACCTGAACAGTGCCGCGCTGATAGTGGAGCGTCTCCACAAAAATCTTCCGAGCGATTTCTCGCGGACCTAACCCTTCGACCTCGGGCAACATCTGAAAGATGCGACCAGACTGGATAAGCTCGTTCTCGAGTCTACGGTCCTGGCGACCACCCATCCATTCCGGGGTTAAGCGCCGCGGTTCGCCTAGACGAAAACCATAACAGAGCCAGGGTAAAAGGTCAGGATGTTCTGCATCCCCATCGTAGAGCTCCCACAAGATGCGATAAAGGCCTTCCTGGGAATGATTGAGCCAGTGGTAACCTCTCGCCTCCCACCTATCCGCCAGTTCGTTAAAGAAGTCGAAGGGCGAGCGTCCCCCCCGGCAGAGATAGTCAAGTGTCGAGGCAAAACGCGGTCCATAGAATTTATCCACCAGATCCTCGATCCGCTTGAGGCGGTAGATCTCAGGAAAAGAAAGATCGGTGGTACGCAACACTTCGTACGGAGCCTGTTCTGTGAAAACACAACCAAAACTCTCCGCTTCGTCCCGCAATCGCGAACCTCGCAACAGCTTCAAAAAGCCCAAATGTATGCGATGTGGCTGCAAAGCATAAACAAAGTCAAAGGATTGGCCAAACCGCCAAAAACCCTCGTTCGGCAAACCCGCAATCAAGTCAAGGAGCACCCTGACAGTAGTCTCCTCTTGTAAAAACTGCACAACTTCACCTAAACGCTCGAGATTAGTCCGACGAGAGACAGCCTGGAGCGTTTCGGGGTTTG
>WPCH01335951.1_pt1 | contig 19735 bp, 16 predicted proteins | sample 5399881 | NCBI WGS metagenome assembly WPCH01 (sample SAMN12869468, study PRJNA574797) | sludge metagenome | isolation source: wastewater treatment of pH5 | place: China:Beijing | collected 2019-05-20
TTCCGGCGCCTTATCGATCTGGTCAAAGGCTACCATCTGGCCCAGTCCGTATCTCTGGTGCAGGGTTTTCGTGATCGCCGCTGTCAACGTCGTCTTTCCATGGTCTACGTGACCTATGGTCCCGATGTTTACATGGGGCTTCGTACGCTCAAATTTTGATTTCGCCATTCTGGTTTTCCTCCTTGTTTTCGGTACACTGTCTCCTGATCTGTAATCCCGGAGAGTTTACAGCTACCGATCTATTTGTTTATCTTATCCAATAAATTCTCAGGCAGCTTTTCAAAGTGATCGAACTGCATGACGTACACGCCACGTCCCTGGGTTTTTGAACGAAGATCGGTAGCGTAGCCGAACATCTCCGACAGAGGAACAAAGCCTCTGACATGGACGGCGCCGGACTGCATATCCGTGCCTTCGATACGACCTCTGCGGGAGCTCACATCGCCGATAACGTCGCCCATATGGTCTTCCGGAGCCGTAATCTCCACTTTGAAAATCGGTTCAAGCAACACGGGCTTCGCCTTTTTGGCAGCTTCACGGAAAGCCATGGAAGCAGCGATTTTAAAGGCCATCTCCGAAGAGTCTACCTCGTGATAAGAGCCGTCATACAGCTCTACGCCTACGTCCACTACCTGATAGCCAGCCAGAGGACCGGACTGCATAGCCTCCCGGATACCCTCGTCGATTTTGCCAATGTATTCCTTGGGAACCGAGCCTCCCACCACTGTGCTCTTGAACTCGTAGCCGGCGCCGGGTTCTCTCGGTGTTACCCGAATCTTAACGTGGCCGTACTGGCCCCGACCGCCGGATTGCTTAGCATACTTGTAATCCACATCTGCAGGTGCCGACAGGGTCTCCTTGTAGGACACCTGAGGTTTACCCACATTGGCTTCTACCTTGAACTCACGTAAAAGCCGGTCCACAATAATCTCCAGATGGAGCTCGCCCATACCGGCGATAATGGTCTGTCCGGTATCCGCGTTGGTATAGGCCCTGAATGTGGGATCCTCTTCCGCCAGCTTCATCAGCGCGACGCCCATCTTATCCTGTCCGGCCTTGGTCTTGGGCTCGATGGCGATCTCGATGACCGGATCGGGGAATTCCATGGACTCCAGGATGATAGGGTGTTTCTCGTCGCAGAGAGTATCTCCGGTAGTTGTGTTTTTCAAACCTACAGCTGCCGCAATATCTCCGGAATAGACCGCGCCTATTTCCGCTCTGTGATTTGCGTGCATCTGCAGGATCCTGCCCACACGTTCCTTTTTCTCCTTTATGGAGTTATAGACGTATGAACCGGATTCCAGGTTGCCGGAATACACTCTGAAAAATGCTAATTTCCCTACGAAGGGGTCTGCCATAATCTTGAACGCAAGGGCAGAGAAAGGTTCCGCGTCGCTGGGAGCTCTCTCCGCTTCCTTTTCCGTCTTGGGCAGAATCCCTTTAATGGGAGGAATGTCAACGGGGGATGGCATATAGTCAACCACCGCGTCCAACAAAGGCTGAACGCCTTTATTTTTATAGGAAGACCCGCAGAGCACGGGAATCAATGTCCCTTCGATGGTCATCTTCCGAAGACAGGCTTTAACCTCCTCCTTCGTAAGCTCTTCACCCTCCAGATACTTCATTAAAACTTCTTCATCTGCTTCCGCAACGGCCTCGACCAGAGCATGTCTGTACTTCTCTGCTTCAGCCAGCAGTTCAGCAGGGATCTCCGTGATCTCGATGTCCTTTCCCAGGTCATCCTTATAGATTTCAGCGTTCATCTCCACCAGGTCAACCATACCGACGAACTTATCCTCGGAACCGATGGGAAGCTGGATCGGCACGGCATTCGCCTTAAGCCTGTCCTTGACCATCCCTACGACACGAAGAAAGTCAGCTCCGGTGATATCCATCTTGTTGATGAAAATCATTCTCGGAACGCGATACTTTTCAGCCTGCCTCCAAACGGTTTCCGACTGAGGTTCCACGCCGCCTTTGGCGCACAGAACCGTCACGGCTCCGTCAAGAACACGAAGGGATCTCTCTACCTCTACGGTAAAGTCCACGTGTCCGGGCGTATCTATGATGTTGATTCTGGTATCCTTCCATTGAGCCGTTGTTGCAGCAGAAGTTATCGTGATGCCTCTCTCCTGCTCCTGCTCCATCCAATCCATCGTGGCTGCGCCTTCATGGGTTTCCCCCAGCTTATGGGTTTTGCCTGTATAGAAAAGGATGCGCTCCGTGGTGGTCGTCTTTCCGGCGTCAATATGCGCCATGATACCGATGTTTCTTGTTTTTTCCAACGGAAATTCTCTAGGCATATCCTAACTCCTTTCCACAACAATCATTTGTTGTTTTTTTATGGTCTTTTACCATCTGTAATGCGCGAAAGCCTTATTAGCATCCGCCATCTTGTGGGTGTCTTCCTTCTTCTTCACAGACGCGCCGGTGCCGTTTGCCGCATCCATGATTTCCTTTGCAAGCCTCTCGGACATGGTGCGCTCACCTCTGGCTCTGGTGTACTTTGTCAACCATCTCAAGCCCAGAGTCTGGCGTCTGTCCGTCCTTACTTCCACCGGAACCTGATAGTTGGCTCCGCCAACACGCCTTGCTTTTACTTCCAGCACGGGCATGATGTTGTTAATGGCCTTCTGGAATACTTCCAGAGGTTCTTCACCGGTGACTTGCTTAATTTGCTCAAACGCATCGTAAACGATGGATTGCGCGACTCCCTTCTTCCCATCAAGCATAATGCTGTTGATCAGCTTTGCTACAACAACACTACCGTAGATCGGATCAGGAAGTACTTCTCTTTTAGGTATATTACCTTTTCTTGGCACTTCTCTTCCCTCCTTGTTTGCACACAGGCATACTCGTTCGGTACTCGACCTTCTCTCGAAGGCCGCGGTGCCGCTCAATTTATATAATTAAGGGCACATTCGCTAAATTTCCGTACGAAACTTACCTTTGCATATCCCGATATTACTTTTTCTTTGCTCTCTTCGCTCCATATTTGGAACGGGCCTGGCCTCTGTTGGCTACGCCTGCGGTATCCAGTGTTCCTCTGACGATGTGGTATCTTACACCAGGCAGGTCCTTGACTCTGCCGCCTCTGATCAGCACAACGCTATGCTCTTGCAGGTTGTGGCCGATGCCGGGAATGTAAGCAGTGACTTCGATACCATTTGTCAGACGGACTCTGGCTACTTTTCTCAGAGCTGAGTTCGGCTTTTTAGGAGTGACAGTCTTAACAGAAGTGCATACGCCTCTCTTTTGCGGAGCTTCAATATCAGTAGATTTTCTCTTGATGGTATTGAGGCCTTTCAACAGCGCGGGAGACTGGGACTTCTTTACGAATCTTGTCCTTCCCTGTCTTACCAATTGGTTAATGGTAGGCATTCTATACTTTCTCCTTTCTTGCGCGAAGGTTTCTTCCTGCCCTGTTGCAGGAACCATTCTTCACACAGTCTGATAAGTTTATATTTAAAACCTGCAAAACAGGGTTTAAATCGGCAAATGAACCGGCGTTTAGTATATCACCGCCGGCTCATTTTTGTCAATGTTTTTCTGTAGACGGGACGATGTGAACATCCTCCCAGGCGCCCCAATTCAATGGGCACGCTCTATATGATATCGTCTGCCTCCGCAACGGACTGGTATAACGCGGAAAGATTCTCGGAATCCAGCTCCTGTACGGAGATGTCGGACTCTGTCTCTTCTTCTTCGAAATCCTCTTCTTCCGGGATATTAAAGGACTCCATATACTCTGTGTTCACGCCGTAATCCAGGCCGATATCTCTGTATCTCTTCATTCCCGTTCCCGCGGGGATGAGTTTACCGATGATGACATTCTCCTTTAAGCCCAGCAGATTGTCGGTTTTGCCTTTGATAGCGGCGTCCGTAAGCACTCTGGTGGTCTCCTGGAAGGATGCGGCCGAGAGGAAGGAGTTGGTGGCGAGGGAGGCTTTCGTAATACCCAAAAGCACTCTCTTGGCTTTGGCAGGTTCATAACCTTCCTCTTCCGCTTTCCCATTGGCCTCTTCCAGCTCGGAAAGACTGTAGAGTCCTCCGGGCAGCAGAGCCGTATCCCCTGCCTCATCGATTTTGTATTTGGACAGCATCTGGCTCAGAATGACTTCAACGTGCTTGTCATTGATATCTACACCCTGGATTTTATATACTCTCTGTACTTCCTTCAAGAGGTATTGATAAACGCCTTCGACGCCGTTCAGCCGCAGAATATCGTGAGGATTCAACGGTCCCTGGGTGATTGCTTCGCCGGCCAGTATGAAATCGCCTTTGGAAACCCTCAGTCTGGCTCCGTAAGGAACCACATAGCTTCGTTCCTCTACGCCGCGGATCTTCACTTCAATCTTGTTATCTTTTCTCGTCTCAATGGATACTACGGTACCGTCAGCCTCGCAGATCTCAGCCAAACCTTTCGGCTTTCTGGCTTCGAAAAGCTCTTCGACTCTGGGAAGACCCTGGGTAATATCGCTTCCCGCAACACCTCCGGTATGGAAGGTACGCATGGTCAGCTGGGTTCCCGGCTCACCTATGGACTGGGCCGCGGTAATGCCTACAGCCTCGCCGATGTTCACCGGTTCACCGGTGGCCAGATTTCTTCCGTAGCAGGTGGCACAGATGCCGTACTTGCTCTTGCAGGTCATGACGGAACGAATTGCCACGGACTCAATGCCCGCCTTCTCAATCTCATCCGCATGCCGTTCGAGGATCTCCTGGCCGGCTTCTACAATGACTTTACCCTTGGCGTCCTGAATATCCATCAGAGCGGTTCTGCCAATAATTCGAAGCTTGAGGGCTTCAATAATCTCCTTGCCGTCTGTGAAGGCCCGGACTTCAATTCCTTCATTGGTACCGCAGTCAACCTCCCGCACGATGACGTTGTGGCTGACGTCCACCAGTCTTCGGGTAAGATACCCTGAGTCAGCGGTACGAAGAGCTGTATCCGCAAGACCTTTCCTGGCTCCGTTGGTAGAGGTGAAGTACTCCAGTACGGACAGTCCTTCCCGGAAGTTCGAGGTAATGGGAATCTCAATCGTGTATCCCGAAGCGTTAGCCATAAGGCCACGCATTCCCGAAATCTGCTGAATCTGCTTTTTGCTTCCTCTGGCGCCGGAATGAGCCATAACGTATAGGTTATTCAAGGTGCTCAGAGAGTCCATCAGCGCGTTTGCTACATCATTGGTAGCCTCACTCCAGGTTTTGAGAACCTTCTCATACCGCTCCGAGTTGGACATGAGTCCTCTGCGATAAGCGGTTTCCCACTTGTCAACCGCCGTGTTTGCCCTGTCAATGATCTCGGCTTTCTTTTCCGGAATTTCCATGTCCGAAACACTGATGGTAATGGCGGCCATGGTGGAATAATGGAAGCCTGTATCTTTAATATGATCCAGTATGTTGGCCGTTGCCGTGTTTCCAAAGGTACGATAGCAGCGGTCGATAATCTGGCTCAGCTTTTTCTTGTCACAGAGGAAATCCACCTCCAGGGAGTAGGGGTCCACTGTTCTGTCTACATAGCCCAGCTCCTGGGGAATGTTCTCGTTGAAGATGAATCTTCCCACCGTGGATTCCACAAGTCTGCCCTTGTCATCAGAATTCAGTTTTCTTCTCACTTTAACTCTGGCATGCAGACCTACCACATCGCTGCGGTACGCCATGAGCATTTCGTCGTAATCGGAGAATATCTTGCCGTCTCCCTTTTCTGCGATGGTATTTCTCTCTTCGGTACCGGGATGGGTCAAATAATAGCTGCCTAATACCATATCCTGAGTAGGCGTGGTAATGGGGCTGCCATCCTTCGGCGCCAGAATGTTGTTTACCGACAGCATGAGGAATCTGGCCTCCGCCTGGGCCTCCACGGACAGAGGTACGTGAACGGCCATCTGGTCGCCGTCAAAGTCCGCGTTATAGGCGGTACATACCAGCGGATGAAGCTTTATGGCTTTGCCCTCCACCAAAACAGGCTCAAAGGCCTGGATACCAAGTCTGTGCAGGGTAGGCGCACGGTTCAGCAGAACCGGATGTTCTTTGATAACCTCATCCAGTACATCCCAGACTTCCGGTCTGACCTTCTCTACCATTCTCTTGGCGCTCTTGATGTTGTGGGCGTAACCATCTTGTACCAGCATTTTCATAATGAAAGGCTTGAACAGTTCAAGAGCCATCTTCTTCGGCAATCCGCACTGATAGAACTTCAGCTCGGGACCGACGACGATTACGGACCGGCCGGAATAGTCAACACGCTTACCCAGCAGATTCTGGCGGAACCTTCCCTGCTTCCCTTTCAGCATGTCGGAAAGGGATTTCAAAGGTCTGGATCCGGGTCCTGTAACGGGTCTTCCGCGTCTGCCGTTATCGATAAGGGCGTCCACCGCCTCCTGAAGCATACGCTTCTCATTTCTCACGATAATGTCCGGGGCGCTGAGATCCAGCAGCCTCTTCAAACGGTTGTTTCTGTTTATAACTCTTCTGTAAAGATCGTTTAAGTCAGAGGTGGCAAAACGTCCGCCGTCCAGCTGAACCATAGGCCTCAGATCCGGCGGAATAACGGGAATAACCTGCAGCACCATCCACTCGGGCTTATTCCCCGAGATACGCAGCGCCTCGATCACCTCTAAACGTCTGACGATACGGATTTTTTTCTGTCCTGAACTGTCGCACAGTTCTTCTCTGAGCTCTTTGGAGAGTTCCTCCAAATCGATTTTAGCCAACAATTCGTGAATGGCTTCAGCTCCCATGGCCGCCCGGAAGGTGTTTCCGAAATCCTCTCTGGCCTGGCGGTACTGCTGCTCTGTCAAAATCTCTTTGTATACCATGCCGGTATCGCCGGGATCCAATACAATATAGGCAGCAAAATACAGCACCTTTTCCAAATTTCTTGGAGAGATGTTAAGTACCAGGCCCATTCTGCTTGGAATGCCTTTGAAGTACCAGATATGGGACACGGGAGCGGCCAGCTCGATATGACCCATCCGCTCTCTTCTCACCTTTGCCTTGGTGACTTCGACACCGCAGCGGTCGCACACGATTCCTTTGAACCGTATTCTCTTATATTTTCCGCAGTGACACTCCCAGTCTTTGGTGGGGCCGAAGATCTTCTCGCAGAAGAGGCCTTCCTTTTCAGGCTTCAGTGTCCTGTAGTTAATTGTTTCCGGTTTTTTGACTTCACCCCGCGACCAGCCCCTGATCTTTTCCGTGGATGCCAGGCTAATGCGCAGCGATTCAAAATTGTTCAGTTCCTGCATATTCTACCTCCTACGAGATTTCCGCATCAGTTTCGAACTCTTCCTGAAGATTCAAATCCTCACCGTCATCCGACGATTCTTCATCCGCAAGCTCCTCGCTGAAGCCTGCGCCTTCGTCGAAGAACTCTTCTTCAAGAACAACCCCTTCCATGTCATTGAATGTATCGATTCCGGACAAGTCCTCATACTCGCTGGATTCCTTGATATCGATGATTTCATCGTTATCCGTGAGGACTTTTACATCCAACCCAAGGCTCTGCATCTCTTTAATCAGTACCTTGAAGGATTCGGGTATGCCCGGTTCGGGAATATTCTCGCCTTTGACGATGGCTTCGTAGGTCTTAACCCTTCCCACCACATCATCAGATTTCACTGTCAATATTTCCTGAAGCGTGTAAGCCGCTCCGTATGCCTCGAGGGCCCACACCTCCATCTCACCAAAACGCTGGCCGCCGAACTGGGCTTTTCCTCCCAGAGGCTGCTGGGTTACCAGGGAGTAAGGGCCTGTGCTCCTGGCGTGGATCTTATCGTCCACCAGGTGGTGAAGCTTCATCATATACATATAGCCCACCGTTACCGGGTTATCGAAGGTTTCGCCGGTCCGTCCGTCCCGGAGCGTCAGTTTGCCGCTTTCGGGATAGCCGCAGTCGCGAAGCAGGTCGATAATGGCCAGCTCGCTGGCGCCGTCGAATACAGGGGTGGAGATATACCAGTCCTTGTATTTCGCGGCCAGCCCCAGATGGGTCTCAAGAACCTGCCCGATGTTCATACGGGAAGGTACGCCCAGAGGATTCAACATGACCTGCAGCGGAGTGCCGTCCTCCATGAAGGGCATATCCTCTTCCGGAAGGATTCTGGAAATAACACCCTTGTTTCCATGGCGGCCCGCCATCTTGTCTCCGACGCTGATCTTTCGCTTGGTTGCAACATAGCACCGAACCAGCTTGTTGACGCCGGGGGGAAGTTCGTCGCCCTTCTCTCTGGAGAAGACTTTTACGTCTACTACGATACCCGTCTCTCCGTGAGGCACTCTCAGGGAAGTATCCCTGACCTCTCTGGCCTTTTCACCAAAGATAGCCCGAAGTAATCTTTCCTCCGCCGTAAGCTCCGTCTCTCCTTTCGGAGTAACCTTGCCCACCAAAATATCAGAAGAATCCACTTCCGCTCCGATGCGAATGATCCCTTCTTCATCCAGATCCTTCAGCACATCCTCACCTACGTTGGGAATGTCCTTGGTGATTTCTTCCGGACCCAGCTTGGTATCCCTCGCCTCGGATTCGTATTCCTCTATATGAAGGGAGGTCAAAGAGTCCTCCATGATCAGTTTTTCATTCAGGATGATAGCATCCTCGTAGTTATATCCCTCCCAGGTCATAAAGCCGATGAGCAAGTTCTTCCCGAGAGCGATCTCGCCCATCTCCGTGGAAGGTCCGTCAGCGATGACTTCTCCTTCTTCTACATGCTCGCCGTGGCTGACGATGGGTTTTTGATTGATGCAGGTCCCCTGATTGGAGCGCTTGAATTTCAGCATCTTGTATTCATCGACGCCGTTATCTCTGTCTCTTCTGACCCGAATCCTGTTTGCGTCTACATATTCAATCGTTCCCGCTTCTTTCGCGAGAATTACCACTCCGGAATCCCTTGCAGCCGTATATTCCATACCGGTTCCTACAATAGGAGCATCCGTCACCAGCAGAGGTACCGCCTGCCGCTGCATGTTGGAGCCCATCAGGGCCCGGTTGGCGTCATCATTTTCAAGGAATGGAATCATAGCGGTAGCTACGGATACTACCTGTTTTGGGGAAACGTCCATATAATCCGCTTCTTCCCGCATCACCAGATCTAGTTGGCCGCCGGGCTTCCGCACAACAACCTTACTGTTGATGAAATGTCCCTCACTGTCCAGGGGCTCGTTTGCCTGAGCAATGATCAGCTGTTCTTCCTCATCGGCAGTAACATACTGAATCTCTTCCGTTACCCGGCCGTTGACCTTGTCTACGACTCGGTAAGGGGTTTCTATAAAACCATATTCATTGATTCTTCCGTAGGTAGTCAGAGAGCCGATAAGACCGATATTGGGTCCTTCAGGCGTCTCGATGGGGCACATTCTCCCGTAGTGGGAGTGATGGACGTCACGAACCTCAAAGCCCGCTCTTTCTCTGGAAAGACCTCCGGGACCCAGGGCCGAAAGCCTTCTCTTATGAGTGAGCTCCGCCAGAGGGTTTGTCTGATCCATAAACTGGGACAGCTGGCTGCTGCCGAAAAATTCTTTAATAGCCGCCGTCACCGGTCTTATATTCATCAGGGCCTGAGGCGTGGTTACCTCAATATCCTGAATCGTCATTCTTTCTTTTACGACACGTTCCATCCGGGCAAGGCCGATGCGGAACTGATTTTGCAGCAGTTCTCCTACGGCTCTGAGCCTTCTGTTCCCCAGGTGATCGATATCATCCGTAGATCCGATGCCGTCTGTAAGGTTCAGAATGTAGCTGACGGAGGCAATGATGTCATCCATGAGGATGTGCTTGGGAGAAAGTTTATTCTTCAGAGAAATCAACGCTTCTTTAATATTGTTTTCTCCCTCGTAGTTTTCCAGTATCTCTTTCAATACAGGGTAATACACTTTATCGGGCAATTTCATCGCCGATACGTCAAAGGAAACGAAATCCTGCAATCTGACAAAGGAATTTCCGATAACCTTTACCACTCCGTTTTCATCTGCTTTGCTGTAAACCATGGCAAACTCAAGACCGGAGTTCTCGATCTCCATAGCCAGAGTTCTGCTGATCTGAGCTCCTTCCTCCGCCAGGACTTCTCCTGTGGAGGGGCTGACGATGGTTTCCGCCGCCCGGCACCCCACGAGGCGGTTAGCCAGACCAAGCTTCTTATTATATTTATATCTGCCTACCTTTGCCAGGTCATATCTCTTAACATCGAAAAACAACGCTTCAATGAGATCATAGGCGCTTTCAAATATGGCAGGTTCTCCCGGCCGCAGCTTTTTATAGATTTCTTTCAGACCCTCATCGTAGTTTACGGTGATATCTTTGGCCAGCGACTTTTCGAGACGGTCGTTTGAGCCAAAAATCCTGAGGATCTCTTCGTTGGTTCCTTCGTAAAGCATTTGAGCCGTCTTACTGGAAAGCTCTCCGTACCTGCGGATCTTTTTCTGCAGATCTGCCTCGGTAATATCCGGATTCTTTCTTCTCTCGTTGAGAATTTTCTCCTCGACGGATTTGTAGGCGAGAGCTCTCAATATGGCGGTTATGGGCTGCTTTCTGGTACGGTCCACCCGGACGGAAATCACTTCATTGGAGTCCGTCTCATATTCCAACCAGGCGCCCCGGTTTGGTATAATCTGCGTCGAATAAAGTTTGTTGTTGGATTTATCTCTTGTGACATCATAATAAGGTCCGGGGGACCGGACCAGCTGAGTGACTACTACGCGCTCCGCTCCGTTATAAATAAAGGTTCCTTTTTCCGTCATGAGAGGGAAGTCTCCCATGAACACTTCCTGCTCCTTTACTTCGCCGGTTTCTTTGTTAACCAGCCGGACCTTGACTTTTAAGGGCGCCGCGTAAGTGGCATCCCTTTCTTTACATTCTTCCTGATCGTATTTGGGATCGTCGTTGATGGAATGATCGATAAACTCAAGGACCAGATTGTCCGCGTAATCCCTGATGGGAGAAATATCTTCAAAGACCTCTTTAAGACCTTCCTGTATGAACCAATCGTATGAATCTTTTTGAATTTGAATCAGATTTGGCATAGTGGCTACTTCGTGAATCAATGAGTAGCTCATCCTCGTTTTTTTACCGATTTTAACGGGTTGTGGCATATTCATCACTCCTTGTATTGACAACAAACTACTTTGCGTGGCAATGTACTATGATATCATAGCGAAAACAAGTAGTCAACCAAATTATTACCAGTTTCATAAGAATTTAATCAAGGGTTAAATTCTTATGAAGCCGCCATGTGCGATTCGCCCAAAGGCGAATGTTCGCACGGCACTCAAATGGATGGACGGACAGTTTCAGATTCCGGTAATTCACTTGCCGGAGTCTGAAGCTGTAGGCGATAGCCGTCGTTCATAAGAATTTAATCAAGCAATAAAAAAGACCCGTTTGATGGCAGGGACGGGTCTTTTGTTGCGTTTTGCCTTCGTTATTTCAGTTCTACGGAAGCGCCTACATCTTCCAGCTGCTTCTTGAGAGCCTCTGCTTCGGCCTTCTCGATGCCTTCTTTGATGTTGTTGGGAGCGCCGTCTACCAATTCCTTGGCTTCCTTCAGTCCCAGGCCTGTCATTTCTCTGACAACCTTGATAACCTTGATCTTTTCAGCGCCCGGGCTTGTCAGAACTACTGTGAATTCGCTCTGCTCTTCAGCAGCTTCAGCAGCTCCGCCGGCTGCGCCTGCTACAGCTACGGGAGCCGCTGCGGAAACGCCGAATTCCTCTTCACAAGCCTTAACCAGCTCGTTGAGTTCTAAAATGGTCATGCCTTTAATGGCTTCGATGATTTGCTCTTTATTCATTTTCTATCTCCTTTTCTTTCTTTGTCAGTCCTTTCCGGACCGTTATTGATATCGCCGTTTACGCTTCTTCCTTTGCGTCCGCGACAGCCTGTAAAGTACGGACCATCTTGGAAACAGGCGATTGAATGCTGCCCATGAATTTGGCGATAAGCTCTTCTCTGGAAGGCAGGAGCGCGATGTCCTTTATCTGCTCGCTGTCGTAGAAAGCTCCTTCTACAACGCCGCCCTTGAAGCTCATCTTTTTGTACTCCTTCATGATCCCGTTCAGTACTCTGGCCGGAGCTACCGCATCCTCATATCCGAAAGCGAATGCGCTTGGGCCGGAGAGAATGGGAGAAAGGGATTCGAAGGCAGTGTCTTTGACGGCTCTGTTGAACAGAGTGTTCTTGTAAATAATATAGTCAACATTGGCTTCTCTGAGCTTTTTTCTCATGGCATTCGCTTCCGCCACGTTCACTCCCATGTAGTCGATAACAATTGCCGACTGTGCATTTTCCAGCTTTTCTTTGATCTCATCGATCACTGCTTGTTTCTGATTTAAATGTTCTTGTGATGGCATGAACTGTCTCCTTTCCGGTATTGCTCCCTGTTACCGGCTCTGCTGCCGTTGGGAGTAGCAATACGCTGATGTTTCGTTTATCGGGCCTGTTGGCCCCTGACCTGGCCGTAGATTCCATCCGGCTGAAGCCGGGGAATCCTGACCGAGCACCTACCGACATTTGCGCAGCAAATGGGGTTGCCTTTTTGCCCCAAGCTTGCTTGGCTGGCAAAACGGACAGCAGGGAGCGAAGCGAGTCGAAGTCCCTGCAAGGGACGGTAGGTGCGTCAAAAAGCCTCTTCTATCCTGCAGACAGAAAAGGCTTCGATTCAATAGTGTATCTTTAACCTCGGCAGGGAATTAAGCTTGCGCACCTGCTGTCTACAGTCTATATGCAGTTTTATATGAGGGCTTCTTCCTCACACCTTTTATTTAGTTAAAGGTGAGTTTTAAGGGATTGATCTTCACTCCCGGGCCCATGGTGCTGGCCACGGTTACGCTCCTCAGGTACTGGCCTTTGGCTGCGGCCGGTTTGGCTTTTACTACGGCTTCCAGCAACGCGTTGAAGTTATCCGCCAGCTTTTCTTTGCCGAAGGAAGCCTTCCCGATAGGAGTGTGAATGATATTGGTTTTGTCCAGACGATACTCCACCTTACCGGCTTTGATCTCCTGCAACGCTCTCCCTATATCCATGGTTACTGTTCCGGATTTCGGGTTGGGCATCAGTCCCTTAGGACCTAAAATCTTTCCCAGTCTTCCTACAACGCCCATCATATCCGGTGTGGCGACGACGACGTCAAAGTCAAACCAGTTTTCGGTTTGGATCTTCTGAGCCAGCTCTTCGGCTCCTACATAATCCGCTCCCGCGTCTTCCGCCTCTTTCGCCTTATCACCCTTTGCGAATACCAGCACCTTTTTGGTCTTGCCGGTTCCGTGGGGGAGAACGATAGCGCCTCTGACCTGCTGGTCGGCGTGTCTTCCGTCTACACCCAGCTTGATGTGGACTTCGATGGTTTCATCGAACTTTGCCTTTGCGGTCTGCAAAGTCAGTTCAAGTCCATCGTTTACTTCATATAATGTTGTGCTGTCGACTAATTTGGCCGACTCTTTGTAAATTTTACCTCTTTTAGGCATTTGATTACCTCCCTGTGGTTCCTGCGGCTTTCGCCTCCCACGTTATCAGTCACGAACAACGATACCCATACTTCTTGCCGTTCCTTTGATCATCGCTGTTGCAGATTCAATATCCGCTGCGTTAAGATCCGGCATTTTCAGCTTTGCGATCTCTCTCACCTGCTCCTCTGTGAGGGTGGCTACCTTTTTCTTGTTAGGCTCCCCGGAAGCGGCGGTCAAGTTCGCGGCTTTTTTCAGCAGAACAGCCGCGGGGGGCGTCTTTGTTATAAATGTAAAGGACCTGTCCGCATACACTGTAATGACCACGGGAATGATCATTCCTGCCTGGTCGGCTGTTCTGGCATTGAATTGTTTGCAGAAGTCCATAATATTGACGCCTTTCTGTCCCAAAGCGGGACCTACCGGCGGCGCAGGCGTTGCATTACCCGCGGGAATCTGCAGCTTAATCAATCCGTCTACTTTTTTTGCCATATTGTCATAGTCTCCTTTCCCTTGCTGCCGAATTTTTCGTGCGAAAGCAAGTTATTTGCGCCTGGCGCTATATCTTATCCACCTGGCCGAATTCCAACTCGACCGGCGTGTCTCTTCCAAACATGGAGATCCGCACCTTGAGGGTCTGCTTGTCGAAGTTTACCTCTTCCACAACGCCCATGAAGCTCTCGAATGGTCCGTTGATTACCTTTACGCTGTCTCCCGGAGAGATGTCCAGCTTAATGTAGACCTTTTCAATGCCCATCCGTCTTACTTCTTCATTTGTGAGAGGAACCGGCTCTGAGCCGTGACCTACAAAACCTGTAACCCCCTGGGTATTTCTGACCAGGTACCAGGATTCGTTGGTAACAATCATCTTTACGATGACGTAACCGGGAAACATCTTTCTCGTCTTGATTTTCCTCTGGCCGTCCTTGATCTCCACCCGGTCTTCCGTAGGCACCACAACTTCGAGAACCAAATCCTGCATTCCCCGGTTCTCTACCAGCTTTTCGATGTTCACCTTCACCTTGTTTTCGTGACCGGAGTAGGTGTGAATCACATACCACTTGGCCTTGGAAGCTTCCTCTTCATCCATGCCGCATTGGAGCTGGCCTTCCTCGACACAGGCTTCTCCCTGGTCGTGGGAGATTTCTTCCTGGTTGTCAGGGGCTTCTGCCTGGATGTCAAGAGTTTCTTCTACAACTTCCGGCATCTCGTCTGATGTTTTTACCATTGTCTCTTTCCTTACATGTTGATGTTCAAAACGGCTTTCAGCAGCGCAAGGAATCCGGAATCAAAAGCCCAAAAGGCCAGGGAAAAGACAACACAGGTCATGATGACCACGCCGGTGTAAGAGGCTAACTCTTTCCTGGTAGGCCAAACGACTTTGCGCATTTCCGTCCGGACGCCTTTGAAATAATCTTTAAGGCTGCCTCTCTTTTTCACATTTGCCGCATTAACAATAGGCTTTTTATCGGGCTTTTTGTCGGGTTTCTTGTCCATATTATTCACATCCCTCAAACTTTATTTGGTTTCTTTGTGAAGTGTCTGCTTTTTACAGAATTTGCAGTACTTGTTGAACTCCATACGATCAGGATCGTTCTTTTTGTTCTTGATGGTGTCGTAATTCCTCTGCTTGCATTCCGTGCAGGATAATGTTACTCTTACTCTCATGATACTCGTCCTCCGAATTTCAGATTGAATATTGGCTTAGGCAACAGCCGGGCTCCAACTGTCTTATGTGCTTTGCATTTAAATTAAGGCCGCCGAAGGTGGCCGTAAAGTCGCTTAATAAAACTATCATATATTTCAGGGCCTGTCAATACAAATTCCAATACCTTTATTTATTGACAAAAAAGCGTGATATAGATACACTTAGAAAAAGTAAGATCGGCAGGAAGCCGAACCAGGGCGTTGAAGTGCCTTTCTTAAATTATATAATAGCAGGTAAGCATTATAAATAGCAGATGCTTTCTATTATTATTAATGATTTGTATTTTTACAGGTATAAGGTATATGGTTTTCCGAAGAAGGCCGGATACCTTTTTTTTGGAGAAACTATTATGACTATGACCCTATCTGAATTTTTCAATGAGAATAACCATGTTGCCTTAGCCTTCTCCGGAGGTGTTGACTCCTCTTATTTACTGTATGCCGCACTGCAAAATGGCGCGGACATCCATCCCTATTATATCAAAACGGCCTTTCAGCCGCAGTTCGAGATGGATGACGCCCTGAGCCTGGCAAAGCAGCTGGACGTCGAAGTGACAGTGCTGGAGCTGGATGTTTTGTCAGCGCCTCTCGTTGCGGACAACCCCGCCGACCGCTGCTATCATTGTAAAACCGCTCTGTTCACCGCATTGAGAAAGCGCGCTCTATCAGACGGCTATAAGGTTTTGATTGACGGAACCAACGCTTCCGACGATGCCGGTGACCGGCCGGGAATGCGGGCCTTGCAGGAGTTGTCCGTCCGTTCTCCCCTGCGCGAATGCGGTCTTACGAAAGAGGAAATACGGCGCCTTTCCAGGGAGGCCGGGCTCTTGACCTGGAATAAGCCGGCATACGCCTGTCTGGCCACCCGTATTCCAACGGATGTTTCCATCAACGAGGACCTGCTCCGCCGCGTGGAAGGAGCGGAAAACGCTCTTTTCACATTGGGTTATTCTGATTTCCGGGTCCGGGTCTATCACGGCGCAGCCCGGCTGCAATTGCCGGCGGAGCAGATGTCAAAAGCCGTCCTCGAAGCGGCGGCTGTACGAGATGCTTTAAATCCCTTTTTTGATACGATTTTATTGGATCTGGAGGGAAGGTGAGAGAATGGACAAGCAGGAAATACGCAGTTTGCTGGAGGCAGTGGCAGGTAACACCCTATCGGTGGATGATGCGATATTAAAACTTAAATTGCAGCCTTTTGAAGATCTGGGTTTTGCCAAACCGGACCACCACCGCGGATTGCGTCAGGGTGTGGCGGAAATCATTTTCGGCGCCGGAAAAACAACGGAACAAATTCTCGGAATCACCCGGGCAATGCTGGGAAACGGGCAGAGTACCATACTCATCACCCGCCTGTCCCCCGACTCCGCCAAAGAAATTTCCGAAGAACTACCCTTCCAATATTTCGAAACAGGAAGGATCGGAATCATCGGAGACCTGCCAAAGCCGGACGGCGCGGGTAAAATTCTCGTCGCCACCGCAGGCACCAGTGACTTGCCTGTTGCGGAAGAGGCAGCCATTACCGCCCAGGTATTAGGCAATGAAGTGGTGCGGATTTATGATGTGGGAGTCGCGGGACTTCACCGGTTGCTTTCACACATGGAAGATATTATGAGCGCCCGGGTTATCATCGCTATAGCGGGTATGGAGGGGGCTCTTGCCAGCGTCATTGGAGGACTGGCGGACTGTCCTGTCATCGCGGTTCCTACAAGCGTTGGCTACGGCGCGTCCTTCGGCGGACTGTCCGCTCTGTTGACCATGCTCAATTCCTGCGCCAGCGGCGTGAGCGTAGTCAACATCGACAACGGCTTTGGGGCCGGGTATCAGGCCAGTATGATAAACCATATTAAGGAGTGAGAAATAAAGATGAAGACTTTATATTTGCAGTGTGATATGGGCGCGGCGGGAGACATGCTCATGGCAGCCCTTCTGGAATTGCTTTCCGATGAAGCGAAGCAGGGTTTCATCGACAGGATGAACGGATTGGGCCTTCCCGGCGTCAAACTCGCTTTCTCTCCTTCCACAAAATGCGGGATCAAGGGAACCCGGATCACAGTCACGGTGGGCGATCAGGAGGAAGAGAGTGTGGATGTTTCCCATAACCACAGCCATAGTCATGATGGCAATCATAGCCACAACCATAATCACGGCCGCGACAGCATTCAGAGTCACGACCATGGCCATAATCATCACCGCCATCACAGCCACGGCCCTCACAATCACGACCACGATCATTTTGACATGCATAAAATCTCCCACATCATTTCCCGGCTGGATCTTCCGGAGGAAGTCCGCTCTGATGTCCTTGCGGTCTATGATTTGATTGCGGAGGCCGAAAGCCATGTACACGGAGTACCTGTGGATCAGGTTCATTTTCACGAGGTAGGGAGTTTAGATGCTATCGCCGACATTGTGGGCGTTTGCCTGCTGATCCATGAGATCTCCCCGGACCACATTTCGGCGTCTCCCATCCACACCGGCAGCGGCCAGGTTCGTTGCGCCCATGGAATACTTCCCGTTCCCGCTCCTGCCACTGCACACATCCTCCGGGGAGTGCCTGCTTACGGAGGAGCTGTTTCGGGAGAACTCTGCACCCCCACGGGGGCAGCTCTTCTCAGACATTTTGTCTCTTCCTTTGGTAATATGCCTGTTATGCGGGTATCCTCTATCGGTTACGGTATGGGAAAAAAGGATTTTGAAGCCGCTAACTGTGTACGGGCGCTATTAGGGGAAAGGGGCGACTCCGGTGATGAGGTAGTGGAGCTTTGCTGCAATCTTGACGACATGACGCCGGAGGCTATAGGTTTTGCTTTTGAACGGCTGATGGAGGCCGGCGCGCTGGACGTCTATACAACCTCCGTGGGAATGAAGAAAAACCGTCCCGGCATCCTCCTCTCCTGTATGTGCAAAGCCGAACAGCGGGATTCCATGATCCGGCTGATCTTCAAGCACACCACTACACTGGGAATCCGGGGGTATGTCTGCAGACGCTATACACTTACCCGATGGGAACATATGGTAGAAACCGAGTACGGTCCTGTCCGTGTCAAGACCGCCGAAGGCTGGGGAGTATCGAGAGAAAAGGCAGAATTCGACGATGTGGCACAAATCGCTAAAGATCAACATCAATCGTTTATTAACGTTAAGAGATCATTGGAGAAATAGGGGAGTTTTTGTAAGGTTTTTCAACAGGACTTGGAATGATACAAATCAAGTAAAATCAACCTTAATCGCCTATTACCATTAAAAGATACCAGTAGAAAGGCATGAAGTTTCGAGCGAACTTCTTCCGATAGCAGAACCTTATAGAGCTATGCCTGAAGCGCTCCGGGACATATGTGGATTTAAAACATTAAAGCAAGTTTACCAGTCCCACAACCATCAGGATATTCACAATAATGGCCAGGGGTACCAGAATGATAAACAGTGCTTTTCTTGTCTTATGCCTGAATGCCAGCATGGCAGCCAGGACTCCCGGCGCCCCCAGTAGAAAGGCCAGCCCTAAAAGAGTGGATTCGCTGACACGGCGGCGCTGTTTCATCGCCTTCCGCTTGTCCAAGCCCATGATTAAAAATGTAAACAGGTTCCATATTACAAGTCCTATGGCAAGAGTATCGTATCCTATATCCATCTGCCCTCCTTCAAGTCGGCGACTGCATCTGATTTAACCAAACTCCTTAAAACACTTCCTACCTTGTATAATACCACACTACGGTCAAATGAAGCTATCTTTCAAGGGCTTGCAATTTCACTGGCTGTTAATGAAGGTTACACTTCACAGCGAAAGGCGGCTGTTTCTACCTCCGGGTTTTGAAAGGAGACAAGCCGCAGCTCTGAATCTCAATTCTTTTCTACTTTTGGCGATAGAATATAAACAGGATTATGCCCAAGCGTTTCATTATTGTCTACGTCAAGGATTGAAAATAGACAGACTCCAGCTCCGAGCTGTAGTTCTTGTCTATCCTGGAGGCAGAATGTAGACAAGGTTATACCCCAAGCCATCCATTCTTGTTTGCATCAGAGCCTGAAAGTAGACAACTTCAACTCTGCTACAATAAATTTGTGGTTAATGTGCCTACGTTTGGACGCAAAACAGCCACGGGTTTCTTCCCGTGGCCGTATGGTTTCACTTGGTTTTCAACTATTCTTTGATGGCTGCTACTACGCCTGCTCCTACTGTTCTTCCACCTTCTCGAATCGCGAAACGAAGTCCCTCTTCGATGGCGATGGGCGTGATCAGGCTGATCTCCATCTGGATGTTATCTCCAGGCATGCACATCTCCACTCCCTCAGGCAGCGCAATGTCTCCTGTTACGTCCGTCGTTCTGAAGTAGAACTGCGGTCTGTATCCGTTGAAGAACGGCGTGTGTCTTCCTCCCTCTTCCTTCTTCAGTACATATACCTCGGAAGAAAACTCTGTGTGGGGGTGAATCGAACCCGGCTTCGCGAGAACCTGACCTCTTTCGATCTCCGTTCTCTGGACGCCCCGCAGCAACGCTCCGATGTTGTCTCCTGCCTGCGCCTGATCCAACAGCTTACGGAACATCTCTACTCCCGTTACCACTACCTTTCTTCTCTCCTCTGTCAATCC
>WPCH01138330.1_pt1 | contig 19729 bp, 18 predicted proteins | sample 5399881 | NCBI WGS metagenome assembly WPCH01 (sample SAMN12869468, study PRJNA574797) | sludge metagenome | isolation source: wastewater treatment of pH5 | place: China:Beijing | collected 2019-05-20
CGGCGGTCCGCATGGCCCAGCACCTTTGCCAGGCGCTCCAGGTAACGGTCGAGTTCGGTCTCCATGCTCACGGGCACACCCCCTTCAGGTCGAGGGGTATATTGTGCAACAGACTCAAAAGCTTTTGACACAGTCAAATTAGAGCCATGAACCAAACCGCTCCATCCTTGCCGCTCGATCCCCAGTTCGAGCGGATCGTCCGCGACAGCTTCGCCCGCCAGGGCCTGATGCACCACTTGGGCGCCGAACTGCACGAGGTTGCGCGCGGGCGGGTCAGCATCCGGTTGCCGTTCCGCGAAACCCTCACCCAGCAGCATGGCTACTTCCATGCCGGGGGCACCAGCGCCATCGCCGACTCGGCCGGCGGCTACGCGGGCTTCACGCTGTTTCCACCGGACAGCTCCGTGCTGACCGTCGAGTTCAAGATCAACCTGCTGGCCCCCGCGCAGGGCGATTACCTCGAAGCGATCGGCACGGTGGTTCGCTCCGGACGCACCCTGACCATCTGCCAGCTAGAAGTTTTCGGTGTCACCGAGCAGGGACGAGCCCAGGTGGCGCTCGGCCAGCAGACCCTGATCTGCCTGCAGGGCAAGCAGGATCGATGACGTTTCCGGTGTCCGCGCAAGGATGCGCTCGGCGGCCAGTGCCGCCATTCATGAAGGAGAACCCATGACCCCAACCTCGACCCAATCCCTCGGGACCCTCGACACAACCCTCTGGCTGCGCGGACAGTCCGCCGCGATCAAGGTGCTGGCGGTGCTGTTCGGCACCCTCGTGCTCACCGCGTCGTCCCACATCAGCGTGCCCATGGTGCCGGTGCCGATGACCATGCAGACGCTGGCCGTCACGCTGGTCGGCGCACTGTACGGCTGGCGCCTGGGTGGCCTGACGATTCTCGTCTGGCTGGCCCAGGGCGCGCTCGGCTTGCCGGTGTTCGCCGGTGGCACGGGAGGTCTGGCGCGCTTCCTGGGGCCGACGGGCGGCTACCTGCTGGCCTTTCCCGTGGCCGGCGCGCTGACCGGCTGTCTGGTCGAACGCGGCTGGCATGGCGGGCGCGTCGTGCTGGCCTTCGCGGCGATGCTGAAGGCCATCGACAGCGGTACCCTCAAGGCGGCAGGACGGCTCGATAACGAGGTTTCGCGCAAGACCCGAGGGGTCTACCTCCAGATCGACAAAGCATGACGCCCCGTTTCTCTCATTCGTGCGAAAGAGCCGTTCAGGGCCGCTCGCAATGGCGCAGCGCGGTCACCAGAACTGCAAGGGGTAGGCACGTATTGGGTTGACTGCTTGCCATTTTTGCGCTCAAATATGAACGCTTATTCAAAAAATAAGCTCATATTTGAGGCTATAAAAGATGTCTTCTTCCGAGCAAAAGCGCTCTGGTGCGCAAGTGGCGATGCCGCAGCCTGTTGCGCGTGCGCTGCGCCGCCTGGGGCAGGACATCTCGGCGGCGCGGCGCATGCGCCGCCTGAGCCAGGAAGACCTTGCGCAGCGCATCGGCACGTCCTTGAGCACCGTTAGGCGCATGGAAGATGGCTATCCCGGCACCGCGCTGCACACCTTCCTGCGCGCGCTGCACGTGCTGGGCCGGCTCGATGACCTGGCCCAGGCGATGACCCTGGAGAACGATGCGCTCGGCATGGAACTGGTGCGGGAGCAACTGCCGCAGCGGGTACGCACCTCTGCCGGCAGGAAGCGGCAGGCGGGACCCGTCGTCGGCAAAGGCGATGCGCCCGCGCCTGCCGATGACCTGGAGGGTTTTTGATGGCAGCGCCTCGGCCCACACGACGTCCGGACCTCGAAGTCCACCTGGGGGCGAGCGGCCTGGTCGTGGGGCGCCTGCATCTGGGCAGCGGCCGGCGCAGCGCGTTCAGCTACAACGAAGGCTGGCTGCGTGATGCCCGTTTCTTCACGCTGTCGCCCGATCTCCAGCCGGTGGCCGGCGTGCAGCATCCCCGGCAGGTGTTCTTCCTCGCGCTGGAGGACACCGCGCCCGACGCCTGGGGCGAGCGCGTGATCCGACGCGCCCATGCGAAGCTGCGGCAGGAAGACCGCGACACGCCTGCACTGGACCCGGTGGACTTCGTGATGTGGGTGGATGACGAGGCGCGCGTCGGCGCGCTGCGCCTGTTCGATCCGCAATCTGGCGCCTACCTGCGCACCGGAGGAACGAATCGGCATGTACCGCCCCTGGTGGAACTGGAGAACGTGCTCCACGCGGCCCGCGCCTTGGAAGACGGCACGGAAAGCGCGCAGGATCTGCGCTACCTGCTCGGGCAAGGGACGTCACTGGGCGGCGCCAGGCCCAAGTCCACGGTGCGGGATACCGATGGCCGGTTGGCGGTAGGGAAGTTTCCCAGCCAGGCGGACCGGCGCGACGTGATCCGGGGCGAAGTACTGGCCATGCAACTGGCGGCCAAGGCCGGCATCCGGGTGGCGCCGGCCCGCGTGGAAGTGATCGGCGGCACGGCGGTCGCCGTCATCCGGCGTTTCGACCGCACCGACGACGGCGCTCGCATCCCTTACGTGTCGGCCGCGACGATGCTCCAGTCCGATGGCCGTGACGCGACGCATGCCTACACCGAACTGGTGGATGTGCTGCTTCAGTCCGGCGCCGAGCCGATCGCCGACATCCATGAGCTGTGGCGCCGGCTGGTCTTCAACTTCCTGATCTGCAACACCGACGACCACCTGCGCAACACCGGCTTCCTGTACGACGCACGCCAGCGCGGCTGGCGCCTGTCGCCGGCCTTCGACCTGAATCCGATGCCGGGCGACCGTCGGGAGAGCAAGACATGGCTGACCGAGGACACAGGCGTCATCGACAGCCGTGACATGCTGATGGCCGCCGCGTCGTATTTCAGGCTGGATGCTGTGCAAGCGCAGGCGATCTGGAGTGAAGTGGCCCAGGCCGTGGCGGGCTGGCGCGCAGTGGCCCGGGGATTGGGCATGCGCGGTACCGACCTGCAGGACTTCGAGCCGGCCTTTGCCCAAGAGGGTGGGGCTGGTACATAATCTGGCCTGATTCCGTAGCGCCAACGGAATAAACCCGTTATCAATCAACGATTTGAGTGCGGCGTGATGTTCCCTTCACCCGCTCCACTTCAGCTTCCACAGAAATCCACCAAGCTCCATAAGCCGCCGTAGCAAAAGGATTTCTTCAAGCGCAATCATCCAGCGAATGGCATCGAAAGCCCCCACTGCTGGACCGATTGAGTCCATCCAGTCGTCCATCAAAGTGATCGGGTACCAACGGGAGTTCGCCAAGCACCTGGCGAAGCGCGTCCGGCCTCACAGATCGAGGCTGGTGTCGAACTTGTTGCGAAAGCGCGAAACCATGCTGCGGAACTTGCGCATGTTGTCATCCGCGTAAAGTACCTCGTCGCAGAAGCGGTCGTAGGCATCCATGTCCGGTACTACCACGATCAGCACGAAATCGCTCTCTCCGGTGACCTGGTAGCACTGTTTGACTGCGCGGGCCGCGCGCACCCGCGCGAGGAAGCGCTCGTACAAGTCCTTGCGGTCGCGCTCCATCTGGACTTCCACCACCACGTGCAGCCACTGGCCCAGCTTCTCCGGTGCGAGGATGGCCACCTGACGGGCGACATAGCCTTCGGCCACGAGGCGTTTGACGCGCTTGAGGCAGGCCGGTGGCGACAGTCCGACTGCCTCGGCAAGGGCGAGGTTGGTGCGCGAACAGTCCTGCTGCAACAGGCTCAGTATCCGGTGATCGATGCGGTCCAGCGAAGGGATCATTTCAGAAATTTCTTTGTGGGCGAATCATGTGAATTTTATGAAATGAATCGCTTGAAATTAAGGAAATATTTCTACGCTCTATCGCTAAAATCTCCAGACGACGCGCCCCGGCCCGAGCGCGGTACCGGTCGCCGTCCATCCGCACCCTGGTCTTCATCCATTCTCGTATATCTGCATCCACGCTTGCCCGACATGAACATCGATTCCCGCCCTCCCCCCATTCGCCCCGCTTGGATTCATCGCGGACGTGACTTCGTTCGTGACGTGCTGTCGGTCTATTTCACCCTCCTCAAGATCATGGTGCCGGCATTGATCGTGGTGAAGGCGCTGGACATGCTCGGCGCCACGGCCGCGCTCGCCTGGTTGCTTGCGCCGTTGATGGCGCTGGTAGGGCTGCCCGACACGCTGGGCATCGTCTGGGCAGCGGCGATGCTCACCAACATCTACACCGCAATGGTGGTGTTTCTCGACTATGGCTTGCAGCAGCCGCTCAGCGTCGCGCAAGTCACGGTGCTGGGGGTGATGATTCTGGTGGCGCATTCGCTGCCGGTGGAGGGCGCCGTTGCCAAGGCCACCGGCGTGAGCTGGCGGGCCACGCTGTGCCTTCGCATTGGCGGCGCACTGGTGTTGGGTGGGTTGCTCAATCTGGTCTATACGCTGACCGGCAGCCTGCAGCACGACAGCCGCATGGTGTGGCAGCCGGCCACGGCCGACGCCAGCCTGACCGGCTGGGCGCTGGATCAGGCGGCCATGCTGGCGATGGTGCTGGTGGTGATCGCCGCCCTGATGGGTGGGTTGCGGCTGCTGCGGGTGCTGGGCGTGGAGCGCCTGATGCATGCGCTGCTCGCGCCTGTGCTCAAGCTCATCGGCATCCGCCGCGAAGCGGCCAACATCACCATCATCGGAACAACCTTGGGGCTGAGCTTCGGCGCCGGCCTGCTGATCCGCGAGGCACGCTCGGGCGCGCTGACGCGCCGCGACGTGTTCCTGACCATGGGCTTTCTGGGCCTGTGCCACAGCGTGATCGAGGACACCTTGCTGATTCTGCTGCTGGGTGCAGACCTGTCCGGCATCCTGTGGGCGCGGCTGGGTTTCGCCGTGGTGGTGATTGCCTTGCTGGCCCGCCTGCCGCCGTTGAAACGCAGGCTGGCCGAGGCGCCCGCTCATTGACCTGCCGTGTCGTGCCGTGCCGTGGTGTTCCCCCGCCCCCTCGCCACGACAGCCACCCGCCGACAGGGGCGAGCGCGTGATGCGATGTGCCGTAGCCCTCACACGTTCGCCAGCAGCCCCAGCCCGTCGACGGCAATCCACACGGCAGTGGCTGCGAGCAGAAAGGACATGGTGAGATTGAAGACCCGGAGCAGGTGCGGTTGACGCAGGTGCTCGCGCAGGCGGTCGCCAGCCACGGCCCAGAGGGCAATGCAGGGCAGGTTGATCGAGGCGCTGATCAGGGCCAGCAGCACCGCGTCGGCCCAGCCGCTCTCGGGCGGCAGGAAAAGGATGGCGACGTTGAGCACCATCATCCACGCCTTGGGATTGACCCACTGGAACAAGGCCATGCCAATCAGCCCCATCGGCTGCGCCGGAGCGACCGAATCCGGTTGCGCCGCTCGGGCCTGACGTCTGGCCAGCCACAGCAGATACGCACAGCCCAGCGCCACCAGCAACGGGCGCAGGGCATCGAGCCACAGCACCATCCAGGCCAAGGCCAGTCCGACCAGCAACACCTGCACCGCATGCCCCATGCTCACGCCCAGCATCATCGGCAGGGTGCGACGCAGGCCGAAATTCACACCGCTGGCGGCCAGCATGATGTTGTTGGGGCCCGGCGTCACCGACAGGGTGGCCACATAAGTCATGAGGGGCAGGTCAAGCATGATGCACTCCACAAAAAGCACTCGGGAGACATCACTGTAGGCGTTTGGCACATCTGGGCACAGATCCAGCGTTCTGGATATATCATGGGTACAGATGCGTCTGACCGAGACTGTATCCACGCCTTCTGAACCCTGCTGTATCCATCGGAGTCCGCCTGCATGCCCCCGTCTGCCGACCCCCTGCCCCGTTATCAGGCACTGGCCGAAGAGTTGCGTTCGGCGATCCATGACGGACGCCTGCCCGCCGGCGCGCGCCTGCCTTCGGTACGCGAAGCGGCACAACACCGCGACCTGAGCATCAACACCATTCTGGCGGCCTACCGCCAGCTTGAGACACAAGGGCTGGTGGAAGCCCGACCGCAGTCCGGCTACTTCGTGAAGCCCCGGCTCGCCTCGCCGGAGGCCGTACCGGCCGTGCTCAAGCCCACCAGCGCCCGCCCGGTCGAGGCGGCGGTGCTCGACCGCATTGCGGCCGTCCTGGCCGCGCAGGCGCAGCCCGACCATGTCGACCTGTCGCTCGCCTGCCCCAAGGGGGGAGACTTTTACCCCTCCGCACGGCTGGCCCGACTGGTGGCCGACATTGCACGGCGACACCCCCGGCTGATCGGCGACTACAGCCTGCCGCCCGGCTCCCCCCTGCTGCGCCAGGAAATTGCCCGACATGCGCTCGCACTGGGCATCAGCATGACCCCGGACACAGTGATCCTGACGAATGGCTGCATGGAAGCCCTGCAACTGGCGCTGCGCGCCATCACCCGGCCCGGCGATGCGGTGGCCATGGAGTCGCCAACCTATTTCAACCTGATTCCGCTCGCCAAGCGCCTGGGGCTGCGCATCACCGAGGTGCCGACCCACCCGGGGCTGGGCATGTCCATGGACGCGCTGGAGATGCTGCTGGCGGAGCGCCGCATCAGCGCGGTGGTGTGCATGCCCGATGTGCACAATCCGCTGGGCTCGCGCATGCCCATCGCCGCCAAGCGGCGGCTGGCGCAACTGGCAGCCGAGCATCGCGTGCCGGTGATCGAGGACGCGCTGTATGCCGAACTGCAATACACCACGCCCTTGCAGCCCGCCGTGAAGGCTTTCGACCGGGACGGCTGGGTGATCCTGTGCGCGTCCTACACCAAGACCCTGGCACCCGGCTTTCGGGTGGGTTACATGGAGGCAGGGCGCTTTGCCAGCGAGGTGCGCGAGCTCAAGTTCTGCTCGTCGGTGGCACAGCCCACGGTGTTGTGCGAAGCGCTGGGCGCATTTCTCGAAAGTGGCGGCTACATTCAGCACCTGCGGCGCTTGCGCCGGCTGTATGCCGGGCAGACCAGCCGCCTGCGCAGCATTCTCGACGATGCCTTCCCCGCAGGCACCCGGGCAACCGAGCCCACGGGAGGCTTTCTGCTGTGGGTCGAGCTGCCCGAGGGCTGCGACGCCGACCGTCTGTTCCACGATGCGCTCGCCCACGGCATCAGCATCACGCCGGGCACCCTGTTTTCGCCCTCCGGGCGTTATCGCAGGCATCTGCGCCTGTCGGGCTGCTACCCCTTTTCAGACCGCCATGTCCATGCGCTGTACACCCTCGGCCGCCTCGCCAGCAGGCAGCTCGATGGTGCGGCCTGAACCGGTTCACGCTCCGGCGACACCTCCCCGCAGCACACAGACCGCCTCAGCCCTGCTGCAGCACGATGTCTTCGCGCGCCGCCCACTGGACCAGGTCCTGCCGTGCCAGGGCCTGGGCCATCAAATCCGGGAACTGGTCCGGGGTGCAGGCGAACGTGGGAATGCCGATGGTGGCAAAACGGGCGGCCATGGCATGGTCGTAAAAGGGCGCGCCCTCGTCCGACAGCGCCAGCAGCGCAATGCACTGCACGCCGGACTGCACCAGCTGCGCGGCGCGACCGAGCATTTCGCGGGCGTTGCCGCCTTCGTACAGGTCGCTGATGAGGATGAAGATGGTGTCTTCCGGGCGGCTGATCAGGGTCTGGCAGTAGGCCAGCGCGCGGTTGATGTCGGTGCCGCCCCCCAGTTGCACCCCGAACAGCAGGTCGACCGGGTCGGTGTGCAACGCCTCCGACAGATCGACCACGGCGGTGTCGAACACCACCATCCGGGTGGCCAGCGCCGGAATCGAGGCCATCACCGCCGCGAAGATGCTCGAATACACCACCGAAGGCGCCATCGAGCCGCTCTGGTCGATGCACAGCACCACCTCCTTCAGCGCCGAGCGCTTGCGCCCGTAGCCGATGCGGATTTCGGGCACGATGGTCTGGTATTCGGGCAGATAGTTGCGGATGTTGGCGCGGATGGTGCGGTTCCAGTCCATCTCGTTCAGGCGCGGGCGCCGGTTGCGCTGGGCGCGGTTGAGCGCGCCGCGCACGGCCTGCTGCATCGGTTGCTGCAGCCGGCGCATCAGCTCCTCGACCACCCGGGCGACCACCTGGCGCGCGGTGTCCTTGGTGCGCGCGGGGATGACGTCCTTCAGCGAGATGAGGGTGGCCACCAGATGGATGTCGGTTTCCACCGCTTCGAGCACTTCGGGTTCGAGCAGCAGCTCGCGCAGGCCCAGCCGCTCGATGGCGTCCTGCTGGATCACCCGCACCACCGAAGCCGGGAAATACTGGCGGATGTCGCCCAGCCAGCGCGTCACGCTCGGCGCGGAAGCGCCCAGCCCGCCGCGCCGGCCGCCGCTGCGTCCGTTGCCCTCGCCCTCGCCCCCATCGCCGTAGACGGCGCTCAGGCAGTTGTCCAGGGCCAGTGCCTCGGCATCGAGGGCGCAGCCGATGCCGTCGGCCTGACCGCCGCCCAGAATCAGGCGCCAGCGTTTTTCGCGTTCTTCAGGCTGCATGAGGGGTCTCCAGTCCGAGAAGTTGGCCGATCACCGGCAGGGCGGCGGCTGCGCGCGCCGGGTCGAGGTCACCGGTCAGCGCGAGCGCCGGCAGGGCCGAAGTGCCAGCTTTCACCCGTTCGCCCATCTGGCGCCGCTCGGGTGCCTCGAAGCTGGCGAAGGTGCGGCGCAGCACCGGCAGCAATGGCTGGAAGGTGTCGGGCGACAGGCTGCACACCCAGCCGTCGATCAGCGCCCACAAGGTTTCATCGTGAATCAGCAGCTGGCCGCTGCCGCGCAGGAAACCGTCTACCCACGCCGCAGCCTCGTCCGGCGCACTGGCAGCGGACAGGGCCAGCCCCAACCGGCGGGCGCATTCGGCCTCGTCCAGCCGCTCGCTTTGCAACAGCAGGCGGCAACAGCGCCCGGCCAGCAGCGGATGCAGGCCATGACGGTCCATGAGCTGGGCCAGCGTGTCGTGCCACAGATCGAGCCGGGCAGCATCGTCGAGCAGCTTCACTGCCGCATGGGTGCGCTGGATGTGCTCGAAGAACCGTTCGGCCGCCTCGGCATTGAGCGAGGCGGTGGCGTTGGGCAGGCCGATGCAGATGCGCGTGAGCAGGCCGTGGAGCACGCTCTCCACCTGGTCGAGCGAGGTCTTGCGCACGTCGCCGTAGCGCAGCAGCTGGGCCAGTTCGGGCAGGGCCTGCATCAGGTGCAGGATGTCGTGGCTGACCGCCGCCTCGGCCTGCAGACGCCCGATCAGGGCATCGACCGCCACGGCCAGGTTGGCGAACATCGCCTCGTGGGTCATTTGCGCGAGCGCTTCGAGCGAGGCGTTGTCCGCGCCCTTGCGCACCAGCCGGGTGCTGGCCGCCTCTTCGAGGGTGTTGCCCCACAGGCCGGCCTCGATCAGGCTGACCTCGAACTCGGGCTGCCACAGCAGGCGCCAGCTTTCCTTGAAGGTGCCCTTGCCGCCGGCCCGCTGGCCGCCCTTGCCCCAGGGTACGTCCAGAATGCGCAGCCGGCGCAGCAGGTGGCTGCGGCCCAGATCGGTGTCCTTGCGCAGGTCGAGGACCAGTTCGCTGTCGCTGGGGCCGGGCTTCAGGCGCAGGCGTTTCTGTTCCCGCGCCAGATCCTGCTGCAGCGGGGTCTGCGGCGTGCTGGCCGGAATGTGGCCGAGCACTTCGCCGATCAGCAGCTTGCGTTCGAGCAGGCGCATCGGCAGCGCATCGCCGAACAGCATCACGCTCTGGACGGCCTCGTTCATTTCGGCCAGCCCCGGCAGCGGGCGGCCACGCATCGCGGCCAGGGTTTCGGCCAGCCTGACCGCTTCGATGACATGGGCCGACGAGATGTCCAGCCCGGCCGTGCGGAAGGTGTGGGCCACCCGCACCAGCCAGGGCGCACCGGGGCGCTGCGGGTGCTGCCACAGGTGGGCATACCAGCCCGGCGACGCAATCCCCGCGCCATAGCCGCTGCCTGTGCTCAGGCGGTCGTGGGTCCACGGCACCCAGGTGGCGGCGGTCTTCAGCTTGGGCAGCCCCTTCAAGCGTTCGTTGTCGGCCTTGGCGGGCGGCAGCGTTTCCAGCGCCGGCACATGCCAGGCGCCGCACACCACCGCAATCCGCTCGAAGCCGTCTTTCTGCGCCTGGCGCAGGGTCTTGCGCATCCAGGCTTCGCGCAGGGCCTCGCGGCTGCGCTCGTCCGGGTCGGGCTCGGCTTCCTCGCCCAGGGTCTGGCGCAGCGCGCCCATCGCCTCGGCGATGGCCTGAAAGAGCTCGCCGCTGTCCTGGCGCTCCTCGACCATGTGTTCCCACCAGCGCTCGCTGTCGGCGTACCCGGCCGCCTCGGCCAGCAGCGCGATCGGGTCGTGGCGCAGGCCGGCGCGGGCGGGCTTGCCTGCGGCCGCTTCCGGTGCTTCTTCCTGTGCCTCCGCTGCTGCGGCCTCGGTGTCCGCTGTCGCCGCGTCCACGCCGGCGTCCCCGTCGGGGCCGGCTTCTGCCTCGGCCTCTGCCTCGGTTTCCGCCTCGGCCACCGCCTGCCGTCGTGCTTCCTCGGCCTGGTCCTGGGCAAAGCGGATGCCGGCCGGCAGGTCCATGAAGCGCACCGGAATGCCGTGCGCGAGCGCGTGGCGGATCGCCTGCCATTCGGGCGAGAACTCGGCGAAGGGGTAATACACGGCCCGCTGCGGCGCGTCCGGAGCATAGACCAGCAGGGCCACCGGCGGGCGCATGTCCGGGTCGAGCACCAGCGGCAGCACCGCCTCGCCCTCGGGCGGTCCTTCGATCAGCACGCAGTCGGGGGCGAGCGCCGCCAGTGCCTGGGCCAGGCTGCGTGCCGAGCCCGGGCCGTGATGGCGGATGCCGAAGACGTGGTGGGCCATCAAAGAACCTCGCGGCAGGCGCGATACAGGTCCATCCAGTCGCTGCGCTCCTTGACCACGGTTTCGAGGTATTCCTTCCACACCACGCTGTCTTGCACCGGGTCCTTCACCACCGCACCGACCAGGCCGGCGGCCATGTCGCGCGCGGTGAGCCGGCCATCGCCGAAGTGGCCGGCCAGCGCCATCCCGCTGCCCACCACCGAGATCGCTTCGGCCGTGCTCAGGGTGCCGCTCGGGCTCTTCAGCTTGGTCTTGCCATCGGCGGTGAGGCCGGCGCGCAGTTCGCGGAACAGGGTGACGACGCGGCGGATCTCGGCCAGCGCCGGCTTTTCGGCCGGCAGTTCCAGCGCGCGGCCCAGGCTTTCGACCCGGCGACTGACGATCTCGGTTTCCTCGTCCAGGGTGTCGGGCACCGGCAGGATGACGGTGTTGAAGCGGCGTTTGAGCGCGCTGGACAGTTCATTCACGCCCTTGTCGCGGTTGTTGGCGGTGGCGATCAGGTTAAAGCCCTTCTGCGCCTGGCATTCGCTGTTGAGCTCGGGGATCGGCAGGGTCTTTTCCGACAGGATGGTGATGAGGGTGTCCTGCACGTCGGCCGGCACCCGGGTCAGCTCCTCGATGCGGGCGATCTTGCCGTGGCGCATGGCGTGCATCACCGGGCTTTCGATCAGCGCGTCCTCGGAGGGGCCACGGGCGATGAGCTGGGCGTAGTTCCAGTTGTAGCGCAGGGTTTCCTCGCCGGTGCCGGCGGTGCCCTGCACGATCAGGGTGGAGCTGCCGCAGATGGCGGCGGCCAGGTGCTCGGACACCCACGACTTGGCGGTGCCGGGCAGGCCGTAGAGCAGCAGCGCGCGGTCGGTTGCGAGGGTGGAGATGGCGATCTCGATCAGGCGCGGATTGCCGATGTATTTCGCGGAAATTTCGGTGCCGTCGGCCAGCGTGCCGCCCAGCAGGTAGGTGCGCACGGCGCTGGGCGAGAGCTGCCAGCGCGGCGGGCGCGGCAGGGTGTCCTGGGCGCGCAGGGCGTCCAGTTCGTGGGCGTATTCGTGTTCGGCGTGCTGGCGCAGGGCGGCCTGGAGCGCGGTATCGGTCATGAGGGTCAATCCTTGTCGGTGGGGCAATCGAGTGCCGCGCGCATCTCGGCGCGCAGGCGCAGGGTCTGAAGGGTGCGTTCGGCCAGGCCGTGCCAGTCGTGCGCGGCGTCGGCCAGCGCCGGTTGCAGCGCGGCTTCCAGTGCGCTGTGGGCATCGAGGTGCAGGTGCAGGGCGATCTGGCGGCAGGCCTCGTGCAGGCCATACAGCCCGCGCAGTTTCTGCGTGCGCCAGCGCGCCAGCACATCGCACAAGGCCAGCGAGAAGGCGGGGCTCCACGGCGGCGACAGCCGATGCACGATGTCGTGATGGCGCACGCCGTCCGCTTCGCGGAAGAATTCGAGCGCCAGCGCCTCGCGCCCGTCCTGGGGCAACACCGCCCACAAGGCCTCGTCGTTGCGCTGCTTCAGGCGCAGCCAGGCGCTGGCCCAGGCGGCGTCGGGGTAGCGGGTGAGCGCCTGCTGCCAGCCTGCCAGCAACGGGCCTTCCCATTCATGCTTTCTGGTCAGCGCGAGCAGTTCGGCCGGTGTCAGGCCCCACTGTTCGCACCAGTGGGCGGGTGGCACGCAGGCGAGCACCTGCTCCAGCCACCAGGCGCGCGCGCCCTTGCCCTGCGGCGGGCGCTCCTCGATGCCGTCGCGGCCCCAGGCTGCGTCCCAGACCTCGGGCGGCGACACCGTGAGCCGGGGCTTGCGCCCGGTGAGTGTGTTGAGCACGCCCTTCCCGCCCTCCAGCCCGAGCCAGCCGGCCAGCCGCTCGCGCTGGCGTCGGGCAAAAGCAGAATCGGGCAATGCGCCCAGCAGTTCGGCCGCAAGCTGGCGCACGCCCTTGCTGCGGTCGTCCAGGCAGCTTTCCAGCCACGCCTCGTCGTTCATCGACAGGCCGACTGCACATGCGGCCAGCAGCGCCTGACGCACCTGTGCGGCTTCCTGCTTCCATACGGCTGCCAGTTGCTCGCGCGCACGAACCGGGTCGCGGGCGCGCAACACACGCAGATACTCGCTGCGCTGCGCAGGGTTGCCCTCACGCCACGGCCGTTCGGGGTCGTCATCGTCGGCTTCGAGGTGGGTGACCAGCAGGCGCGCCCAGTCCGGGTTGTGCGCCGCCAGCCAGTGCCCGCGCCGGCCAATCACCCCCGACACCGCAGGACGGATGGCGCGGCTCGCACGGGCCGCCTCAAGCAAGGGCGCAATCAGCGCCGGCGGAATGCGCAGGCCACGCGCCTGCACGGCCTCCAGCCAGCCATCGAGCAGCGGGCGGAGCCCGTTGTCGACCAGCATCCAGCGCAAATGAGTGGCGGCGGCCGGGGCCATCAGCGGCCCCTCATCCGGTGGCGCAGCCGCCGGTCGTACTCCGTCAAAACGGGCCGGCAGCACACCGCCCGCACCATACTGCCGGCTCAGCGCAACCGCGCCGAGAAAGGCCGCTTCACGTTGCGGGCTGGGCGGCACCACGCCGCCCGGGTACAGCTGGGCCAACCAGGGCTGCAGGGCGGCATCGCCCTGGGGGGGCTGGTTCTGGCGCTCGGTGCCCAGCAGCGCGATCTTGAGCAGGGTTTTCGACAATTCCATGAGGGGGCCATTCTTCGCATTGCAAGGGCGCGGCGCAGGCTGCACCGGCCGGAAACCTGAAATCCGGGGCGCACTCAGCCCGGGGCATGCACCTCGGCCAGCCACACCGCCTGGCCCGCTTCGAAGGCCGCCAGCGGCAGCAGGCGCTGGCCGTCCCATTCGCCCTGCAGCGCCAGCGGGTGCCCCCCGCTGGCGGCCAGCAAGCCCCAGCCCTGTTCATCGCTCAGCTGCAGTGGCAGGCAATGACTGGCCGCATCGACGAGTTGCCACGTCTCGCCCGTGCGCAGCGGCACGACATCGGCCAGCGCAAGCGGGTAGCGCCCGGGCCAGGGGTTGTGTGCGATTGCGCGGCCCCACTCCGCCAGCGCCTCGGCCAGCGGCAGGAATACCCCTTCGGGCACCGGGCGGGGCCGGGCCGGGGGCGGCGGTTCGCTGCGGATGAGTGCCCGCAGCGGCCGGGCGCCCGGGTAAAACACCAGCTCGCCGTCGAAGGCATGCCCCACCGGTGGGCGCAGGGGCATCGCCTGGCCATGCACCGAGAAGTCGAGCAGCAAGGCCATCCGGGCGCACCGCTCGCCATACAGCCAGGTGCGCCGGGTGCGCATCTGGCCGTCGTCTTCCTGAGCCTGGGCGAGCACATGCCAGCCATCGGCCACCCCTTCACCGGCCAGCACCTCTTCGCGGCTCACCGGCAAGCCCAGCCGGCTGGCGATTTCATCCGCGAGCGCGGGCGGCAACTGCTCCCGGCGCTGCCAGCCTTCGATGAGCAGGTGGATGCGCGCCATTTCGGCCAGCACCGCTTCCTGCCAGGCGCCCCCGCGATAGCACAGCATGCCGGCCTCTTCCAGGCGGCGGGCCAGCCCGGGCGCCTGGGCATCGACCATGCGCGCGGCCATGTGCTGCCACGCGTTCGGATCGTTTGTCATCAGCCCCTGGCGCACGAGGTCGAACAGCCAGCGCTGCAGCTCCTCCAGACCGGCCTGGACCTTGTCGCTGCGCGCTGCGCTGCGTTTTTGCTGGGCACGGGCACGTTTGGCCTGGGTGGCCTCGTCGACCGGCGCGTCCTGGGCAGCAGCCTTTTCGGCCTTCTTCTGCGCGCGGTCGCTGCGCTTGTCCAGCCACTCGCGCACCCAGGGCGGCGGCTCGACGGACTTCAGCGCATCGGCCTGCGCCGCATGAATCATGGCCAGCCCCAACCCGTGCTTGCACGGAAACTTGCGGCTGGGGCAAGAGCACTTGAACGCCGGCTCGTCGGTGATGATGGCGGTCTGGTAAGGGTTGCTGCCACTGCCCTGCAGCTCACCCCAGAGCAGGTTGCCCTGCTGCCCCAGCGTCAGCCACTGCTGGGGTTTGGCCAGTTTCTGACCGGCCTTGGTCGAAGCCGCATCGGGCGAGAGCGCAACGACCTGTTCGGGAGTCCAGCGGGTTGTCATGGATGTCGGCAGGAAAAATTATCGGCGAAGCATAGTGAATTCCGCCGCATTTTGCACGCGTGGCTGCCGGGCCTGAGCGATGCCGGGGATGCGCCAGACAGCCGAAGACCATGCGTTCCTGCTCAAGACGCACGCCCACGCCAAACTGCCCGCTGCGCAGATCGGCTGACAACCGCGCCCCGTCCTCATGCAGATGTGCCGTTCAGCCTGCGCAGCAGCGGATTCCGGTGATAGAGTGTGTATGTTTTTGATATCAATACACACAGGTGATGCATGAGAACCAACATTGTCATCGATGACCAGTTAATGATGGACGCCCTTAAAGCATCTGGTTTGAAAACAAAAAAAGAGGCTGTAGAACAAGGGCTCAAGCTTCTGGTGCGTCGTAGCCGGCAACAGGAAATTCGAAAGCTTCGCGGACGCATCAAGTGGGAAGGCGACCTGGAAGAAATGCGGGGCGGAAAATGATACTGGTTGATACCAGCGTCTGGATCGATTACCTGAATGGCACCCCAAGCCGCCACACCGACGCCCTTGACGCTGCTATTGTCGAGGGCGTGGTTGCTATGGGAGATTTGATTTTTCTTGAAATTCTTCAGGGGATCCGGGACGACAGGGAGTATCGGACGACCAAGCAAAGCCTTATGACGCTGGATCAGCTTGAGATGTTTGGCAAAGGCATGCCGGAGAAATGTGCAGAGCACTATCGGGCGCTGCGCAAAAAGGGCATGACAATTCGAAAAACAACGGACGTCATTATTGCGACGTTTTGCATCGAACAGCGGATGCCCCTGCTTTTCACCGACCGCGATTTCATTCCGTTTGTTGATTACCTTGGGTTGGTCTCGGTGCTGCCAGAAACATAACGCCTCACATCACCGGCAGCAAAAAGCAGAGCGACGAAGGAGCGGCGCTTTTTGATGTTCGAGTGTATGTGATTGTTAGGCGTTGTCATTTGTTGATTGTACTTTTCTTCTTGCATTTCTTTGCCTTTCATGATCTAGAAAAGCAGATGCTAGGGCTACTGCTTCAGGATTACCAATTTCTTCAAGCTGTGTTCTGAAAAATACGCCCATTTTTAATATCCACTGAAATTCCTCTGTTCCGTAGAACCATTTTGCACGGTTGCAAATTGCATGCGCTGGTAGGTAATTTTCTAAAGAGTGCTCTCCACCTAATGAGTGCGCATAAACATGATCTGCAACCCATTTTCCTTCGATTTCTCCGCCACATATATGACAGCGTGTATCTGTTTTCTCTAGAATTAATTTTCTCTGTGCAGATGTCAGTCGCTTCCTTGTATTTGCATTTGCGAACTTATTTTCTAGGCGTGTCTCGCGTAATGAGCGCAGATGCGCCGTGAATTCAAGAGTTTCTGAAAAGACTTGATCCGCATCGGCCATGGAAGTCGCCTAACGCCGTGCTCACCGGTAAATTGCGAGCGCAGCGAGTAATTTATCCGTGTGCAGCACTTTGTTATGCGCTATTTATGCTATTAATTCTTCGGCATGCAGAAAATCAAAGAATCTGTCTAGAATTTTCCTATTACGCTCAATTACCTGTTGCTCCCCAAATTCGTTGTAAGCAATGAGGTCAGCTATTTCGGCAACCTTGCTAGGCTCTTTGTAATTGCCGCGTCTCTGCGCCCCACTATAGATTTTTTTCTTATCATCAAATCGGTAGTCTGATGCTTTAATGTTGATGGCGCTTTCTAGTAGTATTTTGTTGCCAAGCGAGTCAATATTGTCCTCGACCTTAAGACCGCCTTCCATTTCTTGGCGCTTTTTCGAGTAAATGTGCTCTAAATGGAATACTTCATTCAATCCGAGAAGCGTCTGTTCTGAAAAAGTGTAGGCGTACCAAGTAATCATGGAACGAGTTGCATTCCTTTGATTCGTGAACACATAATTTTCAAAAGATGTTCGTGCTTGCGTATTGTTGAATTTGTATTTCGAGAATTTAACCTCACCACCATTTACAAGGTTAACCATCTCGTCGTATACGGGCGTGCGCAACGCGTTTACACCAGGATTCGTAATGGCATAGGTGAAAATAAAAGCAGTTATTCTATCGAGAAACTTACAGAACTCTGCATCACTTAATATTCCATCATTAGTTTTGTGTTGCAAAAAATAGACTGATGTTATGTGTTGCCACATGCCATTGGGTGCGTAATTTAAGACAAAGAGTTTTTTAAGAACACCTTCAGAGAATCGGGTTTTGTCTTGATCTGATACGCTCTCCCAAAACAAGGCGAGAGACTTTAGTTCTTCGATTGTATTAGGGCGTTTTAGATACTGATACTTGTTGCGCTCATAAAATTTACGTAGAGCTTCTGTTGTTGAGCTTTTGTTCCCTTCTTTCGCGCGCAAAAAGTACATGTAGCGAGCGAATAATTCATCCATTGGAGTGCCGCTGATTGGATTGAATACCGAGCTGGTTATCTCTTCAAGTTTTTTCCATTCCGCAATGAACTCATCTTTATTTCCAGATGAGCCGTAGTATTTGTAGAATTGCGCTTTGAATATATCCGCGTCTGACAATGGCAAACCACGGTCATTTAACGTCGAAAAAATACGTAGCGCGGTATCTTGAGATTCCGCTTCAATAGGCAGAAGGATGCAGTTGCTTAAAATACGTGCTGGTAAGTACGGAAAAAAGCTAGGGAATTCCTGTAGGAATTCATCGATTTTTTTCTGGAAAAATTGATAATTAAGGACATATTGACTCTTACTACCTTGCTTAACTATTCCGGTGCGCAACAGCTCAAGAAATTCATCTTTGTCATTGTCCGTGGCAACTTCTGAATCAATTTTAAGAGTATTTTTATCTGCTGTTCCGAAGGTATCCGTTTTCCAGATGCATTTCTCAATACGATCACGAGTGAGTATTGAGTTCTTGTCCTTCATGTTCTCGAACTTGTCATAGAAGGCTCGCAAAATAAGCATTAGCGTGGTCAATCTTTGCTGGCCGTCAATGACTTCTGATTTCCCAGATTCATTTTTATAAGTAACGATTGATCCGAGGAAATATTCTTCATTGTCGTCGAAAGCTTCGTAGTTATTATCGGGGAATGAAAATAAAAATATATCATCCCACAGCGTTTGGCATTGCTCTTCGTTCCAGGCATAAGGCCGTTGATAGTCTGGAATAAGGAAATCAGCTTTCTTGTCTGAAAGCAGGTCGATGATGGCCTTCTGATCTACATTAAGTTTTGACATTGGGATCCCTGATTCTTAAGAGCATAACGTAGAGCTAACCGGCGCTGCGCGGCTTTATCGCGCAGCGTCCAGCGACCGAAGGGAGCGAGGTTGAGCGGCATGTTGGATCACTTATTGCATGAGCTAAGCTGCTGCGTATAGCTCTCCAGCCGTCGTTGCAGAGAGGCGACTCGTTCTTTCTCCTTCTCGCCGTCCTCCTTCCGCGCGCTAAACACCAGCATTCCTCCTGGGTGCTCAATAGCCCGTTGCGTAGCAATGATTTGCTCGTGAATGAATGCGCAATTATTCGAGCGACCGAGCTGGCTAGTGAGAGAGGCGATCGTTTGCTGTTGTTGCGTGAAATCAGTTTGGAGCTTTTGATACGCCGATTGCCATTGCGGTAGCAACGTAGAAAGCTGTTCTATTTTGCTCTGACTTACTTCAAGCCTTGCCTGTGCTTGCGCCAACGAACCTCTCAGCTCCGCTTGTTGAACGGACGATTGAGACTCAGCGTAGGTCTTTCCAGCCCAATAGCCGCCACTCGCAATGCTACTAATAGCTGAAAAAAGCACGAACCAGTGCTTGGCTGAAAAGCTTGAAAAAAACTGTCCTGTCGTCACGGAGTCCGGATTCATTTCAGCACTTCTAAGTTATCCAACTTTGTTTTAGGGCGACTGCCCTGCTGTGTAACATCGGCACTGCTCCGTAACATCGAAGACCGACCTGCATCGTAAAGCGCTTGCTGTCTTGATTCACAGGGCATAGACTGTACAAAAAAACAGTCATAACAAGCCATGAAAACCAGCACTTCACCGTTACCGGCGCTGCGTTCGGTCAAGGTTCTGGACCAACTGCGTGAGCGCATACGCTACTTGCACTACAGCATACGAACCGAACAGGCGTATGTCCACTGGGTTCGCGCCCTCATCCGTTTCCATGGTGTACGTCATCCGGCCACCTTGGGCGGCAACGAGGTCGAGGCATTTCTGTCATGGCTGGCGAACGAGCGCAAGGTTTCGACCTCGACACATCGTCAGGCCCTGGCGGCCTTGCTGTTCTTCTACGGCAAGGTGCTGTGTGTGGATCTGCCCTGGCTTCAGGAGATCGGAAGACCTCGGCCGTCGCGCCGCTTGCCGGTCGTGCTGACCCCGGATGAGGTGGTTCGCATCCTCGGTTTTCTGGAAGGGGAGCATCGCTTGTTCGCTCAGCTTCTGTATGGAACGGGCATGCGGATCAGCGAGGGTTTGCAACTGCGGGTCAAGGATCTGCAAAATAGGGGACAGACCACGATTGATTCCGCCTAACGTGCGCCTACAGCGGACCCCGCGCCAAAGGCGCGCGGGTCCGCTGAGGCTTGGCGTTGAACTAAACTGCTTGCGCAGTTGGCAAAGCACGACCACTGCAGCCCGGACCGGCTCGATGCCGGTCGGCCCACGGGCCGTGGCGCATCAGCAGGACGCCGGCCTTGCCACGCCGTACCTTTCTTGCCATGGGGCTGCCCGAGTTGGCAGCGTGAGATGAACCGTTATTCATTGAACCGCCGGATACGTGACCCGTATGTCCGGTGGTGTGGGAGGGGGCGCCGTGAGGCGGCTTCCTG
>WPCH01204675.1_pt1 | contig 19717 bp, 20 predicted proteins | sample 5399881 | NCBI WGS metagenome assembly WPCH01 (sample SAMN12869468, study PRJNA574797) | sludge metagenome | isolation source: wastewater treatment of pH5 | place: China:Beijing | collected 2019-05-20
CATAAGTCTCCTATGTCGGCGCCAATCGCAATACATTTATGGCCAATCATGGTCTTGCTTCCCACGGTTAATGGATACTGTGGTGTTCCGATCAGAACTGAGTTCTCTAGGATCCTCGACGAATTACCGATGGTGATGGAATCATCGATTGAGCGAAGAACCGAGCCTTGGGCAATATAAGCATCGTTGCCCAACCTGATCTTGCCGACTAGTCTTGCAGAATCGTCAATCCTCAAATTTGGCATAATATACCTCTTCTAATGGCTTTTTTCAAAAAACCAAATAAGGAATCTAACCGCCGCGTGCTTGCGTTACGTATTGGTTTCGATATAATTATAACATATTGTAAGATGCTAGGCTAAAGGATGTGGTCGATGTGCCCAAAAAGAACAACAATGATGGTTTTTCGCTGAGAAGTGACGAAGAGCTTGCTACGGTTAGGGTAGGACAGATGAAACCTCACAATGCCCAAATCAACCTCGTTGAGTATGACCCTGGCTGGCCTGGCCTTTTCGAAAAAGAAGCGGACAGAGTACTTTGTGTACTGGGCGATAAGGTCCTCAGGCTTGAACATGTGGGCTCCACTTCGGTTCCAGGTCTCTGTGCCAAACCAATCATAGACATGCTGTTGGTGCTGGCAGATTCTTCTGATGAGTTGTCCTACGTTCCTGCCCTGGAGGCTGCCGGTTACATACTGCGGATCCGAGAACCAGAGTGGTTTGAACATCGTGTATTGAAAGGCCCTGATTCAGACATCAACCTGCATGTTTTTAGTCCAGGGGCGTCGGAGATCGAGAAGATGCTCTGCTTTCGTGATCGGCTTCGTGCCAACGCAACGGATCGAATCAAATATGCCGAGGTGAAGCGCAGATTGGCGAAGAACATGTGGCGGCATGTTCAGCACTATGCAGATGCCAAAACAGCTATAGTGGAGGAGATCATAGCGCGGGCTAATGCTAATCAGGGTTAGGCCGTTCCTTGATCGAAAGAATGTCGACTTTTGAGGGAGGGATAAGTTCATAATGGACGAGAACAAATATGATAGTCTCGAATTTTTCAATCAATATAAGCGAATGTCTCGTTCTGTAGGTGGTCTAGGGGCGGCTGGCGAGTGGCATGAACTCCAGAAGATGATGCCTGATTTTCAGGACCAATCAGGTGGTCTTTTTTTAACAAGAAGTTTGAGGATCTGTTTTACTTCGAGGGATAATGGGTGGTTTGCCAGTGAAGGTACGTCCCTCAAAGAGGGCGCACCTTCCTTGGCATCTAGTTTCCGATCTAAGCGCCTTTGTATGATATAGCGTTTTCTGGGCAGCTTATCTTGCACTTCAAGCAAACCAGGCATTCGGCTCTATCAATGCGGTTTTGTGTAGCGACGGTGCCCACAGCTTCGGCGGGGCAGACTTTCACGCATTTATTATGGCCTTGGCAGATGGTATCATCAGCCATCATACCGTTTTTCGTTTTTCTTGAAACTAGTTTAAGGATTGCTCCGTAGGGGCAGAGATATCGATGCCATAATGCTTCTGGATAAAACAGTGTTAGGCCTAAACCAGCAACCAGAAACAAAAGCAATGCCGGGAAGCGACGAGGGGCCCTTGCTCCAAGGACAAACATGACAATCAACAAACCAACCATGGCATAGCGAATCCAGGGGGCTTGAAGAGCTTTCGGGATTTTCCTTGTTTTTATGTTCAGCTTCTGCTTAATCATGGTCAATGCATTCGTTCCGGTATAAATGGGACAGATCCAGCCGCAGTAAATTCTTCCTAGCAGGGGAGAGAGAACGGCTCCCGCAAGAAAAATGGCCAACCATAATGGGAGTCTGTTTGTTGTCAACAAGACGATGAAAAGGGAAAAGGATAGTAACTGCACGATCATACGGACGATGATGGGGAGGGGTTTCTTTTTCAAAACGCTCTTCCTTTACTGTTTGATTTGCTTATAGTATACTCTGAAGTATTACAAAGAGGGTTAACCGATGTTAACAAAAGGCGGCAAACGGGGTGAACTCGAGAGTGTTGAGATACGTGGATTCGATTGCAGCCACAGCACTTTTTCAGAACGTTGATGAAGATGTTGGGATGGTTATAGCTGACTTAGCATGTTCTGTGGTGGAGTTCAAAAAGGGGAGTATTCTTCACCTTCCAGGCGACGTCTGTACGACACTGGACTTAGTGCTTGAAGGAATCGTTAGCCTCCAGAGTGTTGATTCTGAAGGAAATACCTTGTGGGTTCAGCAATTATCCCCAGGCGAGATCATTGGTGCAGGATTCTTGTTTGCGAAGGATAATCAATATCCTATGATGTCTATGGCCGAATCAGACGCCACAGTTCTAAGCCTCAGCAAGGATGCGATATTGTCTTTGTGCCGACATAGTACGGAGTTCAATCTGAACATGCTCCAGGAGGTAGCGAAGCGCACCGCAGCATTGGCGGAGCAGCTTCATTCGATTGCCTATCAGTCCATTCGGCATCGTCTTTCAAAGTTCTTGCTCAGAGAATCCAGATTGCAACAGAGCCGTACCGTTGTTCTTCCGGCATCTCAGAAGCAGATTGCCGAACATTTTGGTGTGCAGCGCCAATCACTTAGCCGTGAACTGAACAAGATGCGCAAAGAAGGCTTACTGGAATACCAAAACCGCACAATTCAGCTTCATGAGAGCTTTTACAAGGAATGACATCAGCCAACCATAGGGTCAAAGCGAGGAAGATTGCCAATGGATTTCAGAAAACTGGAATCGTTCGTATCGATAGTTAAACATGGGAGTTTTACCAAAGCAGCAGATGAGCTGTACTTGACACAGCCCACCATTACCGGTCACATCCAATCGCTGGAAAGCAAACTAGGGACCGTGCTGCTCAACCGCAATGGTAAAGCAGTATCTCTTACGGAAGCTGGACGGATTCTTTATAAACATGCGGTGAACATCCTGAATACCAAGGAACAGGCTATATTCTCTCTGGCGGAATATGAGGGGAGATTGGCGGGGGATCTTGCTATAGCCTCCAGTACCGTTCCCCAAAGGCATTTGCTACCAGAACTCTTGAGTGCCTTTCATCTGCAATACCCTCAGGTAAGCTTCACCATAAGGCAGTTTGACAGCAGAGGAGTAGTGGATGCCATCACTTCGGGTGCAGTGGACTTTGGATTTGTGGGAACAGATACGTTCTTGCCGGAGCTCGAGGTCGTACAGCTCTGCCGAGGGCGGCTTTTGGTCATAACGCCTTGCTATGGGAAATTTGAGCGCTTTGAGGGCAAGACGGTAACCTGGGATCAAGTCAAAGGCGAGGATTTCATACTAAGAGAAGAGGGATCAGGAAGTAGAACCCTGTTTCTCGCAGCTCTCGAGGAGAGGGGTATCGACTCCACCAAGCTGTCTTATATAGCTACCATCGAAAATCCAGATACCATCAAGCAATGTGTCATGGCTGGTCTAGGCGTGGCGGTCGTATCAGAACGATCGGTGGAAGACGAAATTCGTCTAGGCCTCCTCAAGGGTTTTTACTTAGCTGGTATGGATCTAGAGCAGAACTTCTATTTCATCAGCCACCGAAGCAGGGTATTGAGTCCTATCGCGAGAGCCTTTAAGGGGTTCCTCGCCGAGTACTTTTGAGTTCGTTCAGTCCTTGCTGTACAGCGGATAGGGTTGTTTCTATATCCTCTCTTGTGTTAAGGTGACCCGGTGAAAACCTCACAGTACCCCTGGGGAAGGTGCCGAGGGTTTGGTGGGCTGATGGGGCACAGTGCAAACCGCACCTGGTTCGAATGCCATAGTGTTTGTCAAGGTAGTAAGCCACCCCGGCATTATCGTATCCCTCGAAATCCACTGATACAACCGCCATACGGCCCTGGGTACCTTTGGGACCTGCAATGTGTATACCATCCATATTACCCAACCCCTCAAGTAGATGCCCAGCCAGCTCCAGTTCTTTCTCCCTAATGGAGTCTACCCCTATCTTTTTTAAATAGTGCAGTGCGGCGTTCAAACCATAAATTCCAGGTAGATTTGGCGTACCTGCTTCAAACTTGTCTGGCAAATAAGGGGGTACTTCTTCGGATATGAGCCATCTTATCAGTGACGACATTGATAAGCTCTTCTTGATAGACGAATGTACCGAGCGAGTTGTATATAGTTCCAGCGAAGCATGATACCCTTGCGACCTATAGGTCGCAGTGCTTTTTTTCAGAAGGAGTAACACCCGTCGGCACGAATTAGACTTTAGGGATCGCAAACCGCAATCATGGAGGAGGGTGAGGAGGCGAACTACGACATCAGCTTGGCTAGAGTTTGAGTAAATTGAGAGAGGCCTATCAGAAACTTGGATGAGTGGCATTAATATGATGCAAATGAGGTGACAGCATTGAATCAGCGGAGCGATAGTCGGATCTCCTTTCTTGCCAAATTCTCCATTCTAGTAGTGATAGAAGCGATATTCTGCTTTACACCGTTAGGCTCCCTACCTGCATTAGGGCCAATAGTAGCTACACTGGCCATGATTCCGGTAATTATAACCGCACTGCTTCTTGGCACGAAGGCTGGGGCAGCAATGGGGGCGATTGCAGGTTTTTTTAGTTTTATCGTGTGGACCTTCATGCCTCCAGTGCCCCCTGTAGCCTTTGTGTTCACGCCATTTTATTCCTTAGGCGATCTACAGGGCAATCTAGGGAGTTTGTTGATTGTTTTTGTTCCTAGGATTTTGGTCGGGGTGGTTGCTGGAGGTCTTTATGAGGTCCTTTCCCGGCTAAGCACGAAAAGGGACGCACTCAATATGGCCATCAGCAGTGTTGCTGGTAGCCTGATGAATACATTCGGTGTCATGGGAGGAATTTGGTTATTCTTTGGAACCCAGTATTCCAGTTTGCTTAACCAATCGATGGTCATGATCATTGGAGCCACCGTCTTAACGAATGGGATTCCAGAGGCGATTGTGGCCGCCATTGTGGTGCCTGTTGTGGGCGGGCGTATCAAAGGAAGATAGGGGGTTACTGAGATGGGCGTCGTATTAGGAGTAGATGTCGGCGGATCAACAACCAAGATCATCATTGCGCAGTCCGAAAAACGAGTCGTGGACAAGTTGCAGGTGCACGCTAGTGACCAGGCGACCTCGTTGTACGGTGCGATTGGGAATATATTGGCAAGAAATTCCTTACCTTTAGGAGAAGTGGATCGAATTATCCTGACGGGGGTTGGGGCTAATCTGGTCCAAGATAGTCTTTACGAAATTCCTATATTTAAAGTAAATGAGTTTGAGGCCATTGGGTGGGGCGGGCTCATGTTATCTGGTTTAGATAACGTACTGGTTGTGAGCATGGGTACAGGTACTGCCTTTGTACGAGTTCAAAATGGTATTGCAACTCATATTGGCGGTTCTGGCGTGGGTGGGGGAACACTATTGGGACTGTCCTCCAAGCTCCTTGGGGAAAGGGATGTTGATGTCATTGCCTCCTTAGCTGCCGCCGGGGATCTGCGAAATGTGGATCTATCAATCAGCGATATCAGCACAACTACCATTCCATCTTTACCGCTCACTGCCACCGCATCGAATTTTGGCAAGATCAAGAATACTGCTTCCGATGCGGATTTGGCCCTGGGTCTGTTGAACATGCTTTATCAGACTGCCGGGATGTTAGCCGTTTTTGCCTGTAGAAGTAATGGTATAAAGGATGTCGTGGTTACTGGAGCTCTAGCTTCCTTGCCACAGGCTTTGTCCTTACTTGGTGAGGTGGGGGCGATGCATGGTCTAAATATCGTCATTCCTGAAAATGCAACATTTGCCACTGCAGTTGGAGCAACTGCACTATATTTCCAAGAGCTCGCACACTAGACTTAACAGGTCACTTTTCTTGACGGCGTGCCCTTAACAATGTCTGCAACATTCCGTTAGGTCCTAGGAGGAATGTGTAGGGATACCTTTTTGTTTTGGAAAGGGGCATTATTAGTCAATGAGCCAATCTTCATCGTTACTTCGCACATTTTCCAAGTATGTCAGTTTGAACATCATGGGCATGATCAGTCTTTCTGGATATATCTTGGCAGACACCTTCTTTATTGCCCAGAAACTTGGCGCCCAGGGTCTGGTGGCATTGAATCTATCTATCCATCCCTATCTATAGTATTATCCACGGCATTGGACTGATGATTGCAATAGGGGGTGCCACCAGATTTAGCATTCTTCGCTCACAAGGGAACAACGAGAAAGCGAACATTGTCTTTTCCACAGCCTTGCGAGCAGGTCTGGTGCTCAGTATCCTGTTCTTAGTCCTTGGGCTTTGCGCATCAGGCTATCTCGCCGAGCTTTTGGGGGCAGACGAAAGCACCTTACCTATGACCAAGATATACCTCTCTACGATCATGATTTTCGCTCCGTTTTTTACCATCAACAACGTAATGTTGGCCTTTGTGCGCAACGATAACAATCCCAACCTGGCAATGATGGCTATGGTGGCAGGAAGCTTTTCTAATATAATCCTAGACTATGTATTCATGTTTCCCCTTGATATGGGAATGTTTGGTGCGGTCCTTGCCACCTGCCTAGCCCCGATCATCAGCCTCGGTGTGTTGTCCCCTCATTTCACCAAGCACAAGGATAGATTGGTCGTGTTTGGCGACAAGCTTGCGTGGGGTTTGTTTCCAGACCTCTGCGCTCTAGGTTCCTCTGCCCTAATTGTGGAGTTCTCCTCAGCTGCGGTGCTAATCACCTTTAATTTAGTCATTCTAGGTTTGCAGGGCAATACCGGTGTTGCTGCTTACGGAATTGTTGCCAACTTGGGTCTGATTGGAGTGGCTGTGTTTACAGGTCTATCCCAAGGCGCTCAGCCTCTTGTCAGCAGACTCTATGGTGCAGGGAGCGAGCAACTGACGAAAAAGGTGAGGAGATACGCGCTCAGGACAGCGGTCGTAATTGCCATCATCATATATCTGGTTGTGCTCGGATATTCCGACAGTATCGTAGCTCTTTTTAATGGTGAGGGTGATGTAGACATTGCCCGCATGGCAGCTGGAGGACTACGCGCTTACTTCCTCGGCTTTCTTTTCTTGGGCATTAATGTTGTCGAGGCAACATATTTGAGTGCTACTGAGAAGCCCCGAGGCGCTTTTTTGATCTCTATGGCACGGGGAATCGTGATCATTATCCCGCTAGTGCTGATCCTCAGCCGCTTCTGGGGCATGATGGGGGTTTGGTTATCTTTTGTTTTGACCGAGCTTATCGTAACAGCCTGGACAGCAACTACAATGCGAGAACGCAGAAAATTGGAAATCGCAGTTTAATACCACCTAATCTGGCCATTCTTTGGTCCGGCTTTTCCACAGGAGAATAAGGAAAATATTCACATTTGTGCGGTTTTCTGTTACTATCATTATATATGAGCTTGTTTTGGATAGGAGAAAAGGAGGCGCATCATGAGCGCGAAATTGGCCACTGTTGGCCCAATTAGATCCTCATACCGAAGGGTTTCTGGGTGCTGCTGGGAACCCTTTTGGTATTGCGACACAATAACACTAGAATGACAGGGAGGAGAAAAACATGGCACGCGGCAAGAAATCTCGAGTAGGGAAATATGTCATCAGGGGTTTGCTAGTATTGCTTATCTTGGTTGTGGGGCTGGCGGCCCTGAACCATAAGTTGATTATTGGAATTTATCATGGAATCACACTGTTCGAACCAGATAAACTGGCTGTGAATTTTCGTAGCGCGGATCAACGTTTTCGTTCGAACTTGGTGGCAGCGGGCGATAATGTATCGGAGTTTACTTATGATCTTCAGCCACTACCCAAGGAGTACACCTATGCAGGCCAATTGAAGAGCATCGCCCAGTTTATGGAGGGTACTGATACCACTGGACTAGTTGTAACCAATGATGACGTCATCCTCTACGAAGCATATTTCAAAGGCAATACCGAATCCTCTAGGGCCATTGTTTGGTCCACATCAAAATCAGTAGTATCTGCCCTCATGGGCATTGCCATCGCAGAGGGATACATAGGCGATGTATCGGATCCGGTGACAGACTACGTGCCAAGCCTAGCAGTTAGCGGCTATAATGGAGTTTCAATTGAAGACGTTTTGCATATGTCCTCGGGCATCCTCTTTAATGAGGACTATTTCGACGCTTCCTCAGACTTTAACAAAATGGCACCACGCTCTGTTGGGCTAGGCGGGCCACTCGAAGATGTACTCTTAGCCCTAGAACGGGAGCATGAGCCCGGAACAATCCGTCAGTACGCAAGCAGCGACTCCCAGGTTTTGGGCATGGTAATCAGAGCAGCCACAGGGGTGGACCTATCCACTTATACAGAGACGAGGTTGTGGCAACCTGCCGGTATGGAAGCCGACGCTTATTGGCTCACCGACAGTACCGGCGTAGAATCAGCTTTTGGAGGCCTTAATGCCACAGTGCGTGATTTGGCTCGCTTTGGTAACATCTATTTGCACAAGGGATTTTGGCATGGTCGGCAAATTGTGCCGGCGGACTGGGTTGTTGCTTCGGTTACTGCCGATAAACCACATCTGCGTCCCACGGAGGATGCACTCGGCTATGGGTACCAGTGGTGGGTCCTAGACGGAGACCAGGGTGACTTCATGGCTCTAGGCATCTATGGACAGGCCGTGTATGTGAATCCACAGCACAATATAGTGATTGCTAAGACCTCGGCCTACCGTCAGTATGATGATGATGGTGAAGAAATGGAACTAGAAAGTGTTGCTTTCATGCGGGCTATAGCTACTGCCTTAGGTGGCAGGAACTAGAGTTTTAATGCTCAATCTGTTATCATACCGGTATTGACTCCATATGCCCCCGAACGGAAGCGCCAGGGGGCAATTATAGTTTTTACTACTGTGATGACCTCGAGCAAGGGGGTGGTTTCTTTGAGGCAAGTCCTGTCATTGCTATACATTGGGTATTTGTTCTTCATTATGCTCCTCGTATTTTTTGGTGGAAAGAAGCCCAACCAGCGTTTTAGTTGGCTTTTGGTCCTTACCTTCCTTCCGGTAATTGGGCTTGTTATCTATTTGCTCTTCGGCAGTGAAAGCTACTGGTTGTATAAGCGGAGAAAAATTCGCCATCGCCACAAAGGATTGTTCTTGGAACTTAATGACATCATCAAGAAGAGTAACAATCCCTCTAAGAGGGAGCTGTCACCTATTCAACGTTTTCATGGGCAGTGGTGTGGAAGCCTACTAACAGATGATAACGCGATAGAGATTTTCACCAATGGCAAAGCTAAGTTTGCAAACCTCTTCGACGATCTGAGACAAGCGCAGGACCATATTCATGTACAGTATTTCACCATTCATAATGATTCCATCGGTCAAGAGTTGATTGCCATCCTTAAAGACAAGATCAGCCAAGGTGTTGAAGTCAAACTTCTCTACGACAGCTTTGGTTGCTTTATGACGTTCGTAAGGCCACTATTTTGGGAACTACGAAAAGCGGGGGGCCAAGTGCGGGGCATTCGACCTTATGCTCGTGCGTTGAATTACAGAAATCATCGCAAAATGGTGATCGTTGACGGTGAAATAGGCTATCTTGGCGGGATGAACTTGGGCGAACGCTACGCCGAAGGCGTCATGGGAAAAGAATGGAGAGATACCCATATTCGTTTGATTGGAAGAGGAGTGCATGACCTGCAACAAATCTTCTTGTCTGATTGGATTGCCTCAACGCGCAAGGAAGCAATCGGTTTTCGCAAAAGACTACGTCACTACTTTCCTGTGTCCAGCGGCCATGGCGACTTGCCTGCTCAAACCATAGCCAATGGTTTGTATAATAAGTTCATTCACCAAGACGTGATTAACTTGAGTTATTTCAATCTCATCACGAATGCAAAGAAGCGATTGTGGATTCAGACTCCCTACTTTTCCCCGTCAGAACCGGTGCTGCAGAGTCTGAAAACCTTGGCTTTGAGGGGTGTTGACGTCAGGGTTATGACTTCCAGCTATTATACTTTTGGGGGTTTGTTCCATCACAACATCAAGAACTACTACTTCCGGCACCTCGTCGATAGCGGTGTTAGGGTTTTTAGATACGACGGGATTATGCACGCCAAGACGATGCTCATTGACGATGATCGTCTGTGTGTCGGTACTGTGAATTTGAATGTCCGGAGTTTGGAACTTGATGACGAGCTCTTTGTGTATTTTGAATCCCAAAGGTTGAATGATGAGTACGCCGAGATCCTCCATAACGATGGGGAGCGCTGCATAGAGTTGGACTATGTGAGGTTCAAGAAGCAGACCTTACTTTCGCGGGCCTTAGAAGCGGTTGTTAGTCTTTTCTCTCCTTTGTCATAAAGTATGACTTGCATTTTTTTCGCCAAGAGGTAGTATTAACGGAGGAGGGTTCGTAGTGAAAAAAGCTTATCTATATATTGTCTTGACAAGAACAAACACTGTGATCTCTAGGTTGATTCATTTATTTACCCGTGATAGGTATACTCACGCAACCTTGTCACTAGATAAGGATCTGCAAGAGATGTACAGTTTTGCGCGCAAATATACACACAACCCCTTCGTTGGTCGCTTCAAACAGGAGCACCTTGAGGAGGGAATCTATAAGAAGGCAAAACATCTACCAGGTGTAGTGCTGGAAATTGAAGTACCCTTGAAAAATTATGCTGAAGCTCGGGACGTAGTTGAGCAATTTATCGCCAATCGATCGCGATACAAGTACAATGTTCGAGGCTTGATTTATGGGTTGCTGAATAAACCAACAACCAGGGATGATCGATTTTTGTGTTCGCAGTTTGTTTACTATGTGCTCAACGAGAGCGGAATTGTGGATTTTCATATACCAGCCAACTTAGTTAGACCCGACGACTTCTTGGACTTGGACGCGCACATTATCTACGAGGGAAATCTAAAGGACCTAGTAGCCGAGGATGAAGGGCTTTACCCGATTCGAGTTCGTCTTTATCGGTGGGTGCGCAATCGGCTATCGTTGACCAAAGCAAGTTAGCTCCTCACAATGTGAGGAGCTTTTCACAGTGATACGGAGGAGAACAATGAATCCCGGGATTTCCAAAAAAACGCAGGCAATGAGGATGTTTGCCGCCAATATTGGGCTTTTTTATTGCCCCATTTGTAGTGACGACCTGGTTGTACGGGAGCATGGTGTAACCTGCCCCCGAAATCACTCCTTTGACCTGGCGCGTAAAGGCTATTTGAGTTTGTTCACGGGCTCCCAGTCCAGCCTGTATGACAAAGAGTTGTTCGTGGCAAGGCGGGAGGTGTTTGCCGCGGGCGTTTACGACCCCTTAATTGATGCCGTTGCAGGCCTGATTAGACAACGAGATTTGGAGGCGCGGCTGGTGCTAGATGCCGGCTGCGGCGAAGGTTCCCTGTCAAAGAGGGTGTGGGAACAGCTGAGGGATAAGACCTTTCTTGGCATTGATATTTCTCGCGAGGGAATCAAGCAGGCTACCTCCTGCAAGGAGCCCATCATGTGGTGTGTGGCGGACCTGGCTAGACTACCCTTTAAACCAGAAAGCATGGATGTTGTGCTGAACGTTTTGTCGCCAGCTAATTATGCTGAGTTTCGCAGGGTCCTTAAGCCCGGGGGGTCTCTGATTAAGGTAGTACCCGGGAAGGATTACTTGGCAGAGATCCGCGAGCGCCTAGAGGGTGTTGCAGCATCGTATTCTAATGAAGAGATTATGGCCAAGTTAGAAGACAGTGTCACGGTGCAGAAAAGGCTACAGTTGCACTATCCAGCGGCTATTACTCCTCAGCTATGGGATGCCATGGTTCAGATGACACCGTTGAGTCAGCATCGCCAAGCTCGAGGTAAGACCCCCAAGTCAGTGACTATAGACTTACAGATTGTGCAAGGATTTCCTGTAGGTTTGTCGAACTTCTCATAGTGGGGAATCATTCTTTCGATTAGTTCGGGGGGTATTTGTCCGTGATGCTAGAAGAGTTTGATTTGGGGAGACGGCAACGGATCTTGATCGTGGAAGACGTGAGGTTGAATGTTCAAATCTTGCTTAACGTTCTTCGGGATGAATACGATCTGAGGGTTGCTAATAATGGGCTGGAAGCACTAGCCATGGTAAGAGAGCAGATGCCCGATTTAATATTGCTCGATATTGTTATGCCCGAAATGGACGGTTACGCGGTATGCGCTGAGTTGCAGGGCAACCCAAATACCCGTGATATTCCCATACTTTTTTTAACGGCACTTGAAGGCGACAAGAACGAAGCGTACGGGATTGAACTTGGGGCCATGGACTATATTCGAAAACCATTTAATGTTCCGGTAGTCAAGGCAAAGATACGCAATCATCTCGAACTGAAGCGCTATAAAGACATATTAAAACGTGATAGCAGGGTTGATGGCTTAACTAGAATTCCCAACCGGCGACGCTTTGATGAAGCCTATGCTGATGAAAGTAACCGTGCGGCGCGACAGCGCTCACCCTTGGCGGTCTTGATGATCGATCTGGATTTGTTTAAGGCCTATAATGATACATATGGGCACTTACAGGGTGATGATGTTCTTAAGATTGTGGCTAGGACGCTGTACGATGTTCTGCAACGCCCTGGCGATCTCATCGCTCGCTGGGGAGGAGAAGAGTTTGTCGCTCTCTTACCCCAGACGGATTTGGAGGGGGCTTGTAAAGTTGCAGAACGACTACGCCTGGCGATTTTTGCCCTCCAGATTCCCCACGAGGCTTCCGCTTTTGAACAGGTCTTGACAATCTCAGTGGGGGTAGCAGCATCGGATGGCAGTGATAGGGGCGCGAATCAGACCCTCCTACAGAAGGCTGATCAATCCCTTTATTCCGCGAAAAGCAATGGCAGAAACATGGTCGTCGCTTTGAAAGCATAAAAGACAACGAAGGGGGAGGCTGCATGACAGCAGTAGAATTTGCGATTCAAATGGAACTGGATGGGGAAAAGTACTATCTGGAACAAGGAGAAAGAACCGAGCACCCTGAGTTAAAAGCGGTATTCGCCTTGTTAGCCCGCGAGGAACGTGCGCATGCAGATTTGCTCAAGAAATACGTAGCTAAAACTGCGTATACTCTAGAGCAAAGCCAAATACCGAGCCACATCCTTGGGGTCTTCGCTAATGAGCAAGACCTACAAGTTGAGTATAAGGCCAGACCTGACCAAGTTGATGCCTATAAGCTGGCGTTGGAGAAAGAGAAAGAGAGCATCGCACTCTATGAGAAGATGGGCTCCGAAACTGACTCTGATGAGGAGCAGCGCCTTTTTGCCTTCCTGGTCGAACAGGAGAAGATCCATTATGATACGTTCCAAGACCTAATCGAGCATATTTTGAAGGCCAAACAGTGGGTAGAAGCAGCAGAGTTTGGAATACGTGAGGACTATTAGTAAAGCAATAGCAAAAGACGCCCAAACGGGCGTCTTTTGCTATTGTGGAGGAGAAGATTATCCCTTGACTGCCCCAGCTGACACTCCTTGGGTGATCTGTTTACGGAAAATCAAATAAAAGATGACCATGGGAACAAGCCCGATCGTTAGGGCGGCAAACTGGCGACCGTGGTCAGAGGCCAAGGCACCGGAGAACTTGAGGATTCCCACAGGAAGTGTCCGCAGAGCATCACGGGAGACTAGGATATTAATGAGCATGAACTCATTCCAGACACCGGATACATTGAGAATTGCCAAGGTGACAGCTACGGGTTTCGCCATGGGTGAAACAATTGAAGCAAAAATGCGAAAATAGGACGCTCCATCGATGCGTGCGGACTCCACAACAGAGTCAGGAATGGACTTGATGAACTCGGTACACAAGTAAATTCCTATGGGCAGGCCCATACCAACATAAGGAACCAACACACCTAGACGCGTATCATAAAGTCCCACAAAAATGGCCATCAAGAAAAGAGGAACCATGATGGATTGGAGGGTGAGCAGAATCCCTATGATGAAACTTCCATGTAAGAACGTCGTTGCCTTCGACCGAATCTTGGCGAAGGCAAAGCCCGCCATGAGAGAAAAAGCAATAACCAGTAACGTTGACACTGTGGTAAAGAAAATGCTATTGACAAATAAGGTGCCAAACTGAGCTAAGCGCCACGCAGTGGGGTAGTTGCTGAAGGTCGGATTGCGAGGTAAGCCTAGCAAGTTTAGCTGAAACTCCGTGTTTGTTTTGAGAGAACTAATAAAAAGCCAAAAAAGTGGGTACAAAGTGAGCATTGTAAAAATGGCTACCATGAGGTAGACAAAGACTTTGAGAACGGGATGAAAGTCAGTTTGCTTAATGTTCTGTTCTTTCATTATTCTCTACCTCCAAACCTTGCCTCAGTAAACCTCACCATTAGGATTAGCACCAAGCTAAGGAGTACCATGAACACAGAGATGGCATTGGCCAGCGGATACTTGGGCGAATGTCTAAAGGCGTTGTCATACATATAGAGTGCTAGCACTGAGGTCCTACGGGCGGGATTTCCCCCCGTCATAGCATAAAGTAGATCAAAACTTTTTAACGACCCGGAGATGGCCAAAATGGAGGCAGTGACAATCACCCCAGAGAGTGATGGCAGCATAATCCGTATTAGCACTTGCCATTCGGTGGCTCCATCAATCCGAGCAGCCTCAATAAGGGCTGGATCTATCTTTTGCAAGTTAGCCAAAAAGATAATCATGTATGTGCCTGTGTACATCCACAAAATGACAAAAAGGACGGGCACGATGGCCAAGTTAGGATCAAAGAAAAGTTCGTTCTCCCAACCAGGTTGCAGCTTCTGCATAAACTCGGTAAAGGGCCCATAGGGAGAGAAGAAAGACTGCCAAAGCCTGCCCACGATGATTGTGGAAATCACGCAGGGGAGGTAAATGATGGTTTGAAAAAAGTCGCCAAACCTCACTAATTTGCGATGAATAACATAGGCAAACAGAAAACCTAGGGGAATCTGGCCAAAGACTGAGACAGCCATAATTAAACCATTGTTCTTCAGCGAAATCCAAAAGTACTGATCGTTGAACATCTTGACATAGTGCGTAAAGCCGACGAGCCGGATGTTGGGATTATTGAATATTGGACCACCGTTATAGTTAGTAAGACTGAGTATAAAGGAAAAAACCGTAGGGAATGCCATTACAGCCCAATAGACTGCCACCGCGGGTAAGACTAGTAAAAGGTATGCACGGCGTTCCTCGGTCCACCACTGGGCAACCCTCTTCATGGATACGCTCCTCCTCGGAAGAAAGGGGTGGGTCAGACTCGACCCGACCCCTTGTGTGGTTTTTGTACCGTTTATTGGCAACTATTGACGTGCAAACCAAGCATCAAATGCCTCTTGTGTCCGTTCAGCTACTTCCATAGGTGTTGCGAACCCTAGACCGATTTCTTGCAGACCGATGTTAATTGGCGTGTAGACTTCGCCTTCGAAAATGTTGTCAAGAACTTCGGTTGTTACTAAGATATCTTCGTAGTAACGAATTCTTTCAACTACTAGTGGTTCGAGTTTGTCAGAAGTGACATCAACACGGCTTGGAATAGTACCAGCAGTCTCTAGACGCATTTTTTGAACCTCAGGCCCTTGTAGCCACTTAATGAGTTCCCAAGCAGCTTCTTCTTTAGCTGATCCTGCTTCGATCTTGGCGTTCATACCGAAACCAACACCCACAACACCAGAGGAAGAGGCTTTATTGACTTCTCCAGGGATAGCTGGGAAAATGGTCATTTTGAACCCAGGCTGTATGTCGACTGGGATTAATGCTTCGCCAGTAGTTTGGTCGGTGAGGAAGTTGCTAACTTTCCAGTCTCCATCAACCATGAATGGAGCGCGACCTGTAGCAAAGAGTCCATTGACTTCAGCGTAAGAGGTTTGCATAATTTTGCGGTGGAGAACTCCATCTTTATACATCTGGGCATAGAACTCGAGGGCCGAAACGAATTCGGGATCCGTGAACTTAGCTTCACCGGCATGGATTTCGCGGAGTTTTTCGTCACCAACAAGTCGACCAACGATCATGGAGAAGAGACAAGATTGAATTACCCAGTCGTCTTGTGCTCCCATCAAAATTGTATCCAAACCATTAGCCTGCAGGGTTGGAACCATAGCCACAAGCTCTTCATATGTTTCAGGTACTGATAGGCCTAAGCTCTCGAGCAAAGGTACATTAACATACAGCGCATGGCTCGAGGTCATGGTTTGTGGTAACTCAGCTAAGTAACCACCGGCTTGTGGTGCTAGTACGGCTTCTTGGTAGTATTTTGCTTCGTCACCCAAGAGGGGTTTGAGATCCTTGACCAATCCTAGGGTGTGGAGAGAGGTAGAACGGCCTCCTGGCCACATGTAGATTACGTCAGGAAGTCTATCGGCTGCGGCGTAGGCTTCGGTTTTCTGATGGAATGGTTCCAAGAATAGGTCTTCCCTCTCTACGATAATGTGAGGGTTGCGAACCGAGAACTCGTACCAGACTTCATCCAATTCTCTTTCTGCACCTGGAGAGGTGAGGTCAAAATAATTCAAGACGGTAATCCTAACTTTTTCTTGGGCAAAAGTTGCGGGTACAAACACGCTAGCCACTAACAGCAGAGCCAAAAGCAAAAACGAAGACTTTTTAAGCATCAGTTTACCTCCTAGTTTATGTTGATAGTGACAACCGACGACCGGCACCTGTGGGAACACCACCTCCTAATGTTCTACAAGCCATAGTCTTGCCTTTCAAAGGGAACAGAAGCGGGGGTAAACCAGTTGGATACAACTAGTCCCGCTGCGCCAAGGAGATCAGCAACATCATCAAAACTAGAGCCCCGGATTACGACACTGGATGGTATCACCGATTGTTCCAAAATAGAATCGTAGTAACGTTGGCAATACGCGATAATCTCCTGTTCAAATGCCCCCCAAACACCACCTATAGTAATCACTTCGATGTCAAGGATTAGTCCCCAATGGGCACAGGCTAAAGCTAGGGCGGATGCGGTTTCTTGAACCGTCTCTCTGGCAAATTGGTTACCACTTCGTGCTAGTGTTACAAACTCTGCGTGTGTGATTTCCAGGCCGGTTTCATTCTTGTAATGTTCTCTTACGGTTTGAAAAAATATGTATGGCTCTAAACACCCTTGTTGTCCACATCTGCAGAGTTTTCCATCTGGAATTAGAGGCACATGGCCTATCTCTCCGGCTACAAAACGCGATCCTGTAAGCAGTGCTTTATTAGATATAATACCGACACCCGCTCCAGAGTCCGCTTTAATATACATGGAGTTTGCGGTTTCTCTTGCATTACCAAGCCACAGCTCTGCTAGAGCACACGCGTTGGCATCATTCTCCAACAATACCGGGAGTTCCAAGAGATCACCAAGAATCTCAGCGACTGGCACATCCTTCCAGCCTAGGTTAAGGGAACGAATGACAATGCCGTCGACGGGGTGACAGATACCGGAGACCGCTACACCGACTCCAACGATATATTCTTGTTTAATAGAAAGGGAAGAAAATATGTCCTTTAGAGATGTTGCCACAGTGGATAATAATTCTTGTGCTTCGTAGGATGCGGGGTGGGCTTGTTCTATAGCCAGTATTTTGCCCTTTAGATCCAATAGCGCTACGACGCAATCGTCACGAATTAACTTAACAGCTGCAACGTAGAGTTTTGTATGGTCAATGTGGAGGTAGATGGGGCGTCTGCCACCGGTGGACTTGCCATGATGGCCTTCTAAGAGTACACCTGCTTCGATTAAATCTGCGGTGATTCTAGTAATGGTAGCAGGACTCATCCCTGTGAGCCTTGTTAACTGCGATCTGGAGCAGCTACCATGTTCGTATAAGGTTCTCAGGACAGTGGAGGCGTTATAGGTGCGTACTAAACGGGTACTATTAATGTGTTGACTCATAAGTTTCACCAACTTTTTTCCACTATGAAAACATCTAATGTTATCTTAACCGATAACTCTAATTTTGGCAACACTTTATTCTACATTTTCTTTCGCGCGAAAGATTGGATGAAATATGCAAGGACTCTGTTATGTTTGTGTTGAATAGGGTACCGGAACAAGATTATAGGAAGCTTAAGGGGTAGATTTATGTTAAGACTAAGTGGTTCTAATCTGAGTGGTCACGAAGTGGTGCAAAGTATTAGACAGGGTTGGTCGGTGACCTTAGATAAGACCCAGCTTGAAAAGGTATCCCAAGCGAGGGAGCTAGTTGTGCAGCTGATTGACCAAGGCAAGCCTGTGTATGGAATTAACACTGGATTTGGTTTGCTCGCTAACACCTCCATTTCGTCGGACAACGTTGCTCAGTTGCAACGCAATTTGATTCTAAGTCATAGCTGTGGGGTTGGGGAGCCCTTTGCTGAAGAGGTTGTCAAAGCAATGATGATCTTGCGGGCTAATGCTCTGATGAAGGGACATTCGGGAATTCGTCCCAGGGTGATTGAGCTTCTGGTTGAGCTCGTAAACAGGAATGTAACGCCCTTAATTCCAAGTCAGGGTTCTGTGGGCGCTAGTGGTGATTTGGTGCCCCTCGCCCATATGTCGGCTGTGCTGTTAGGTGCAGGGCAGGCATATTATAATGGAAGGTTGTACTCCGGTGCTGAGGCCCTAAAGCAGGCCGGGTTGACACCAGTGGTCTTAGAGGCTAAAGAAGGATTGGCACTCATTAATGGAACGCAGGCTATGACTGCCCAAGGAGTCCTAGCTCTATATGATAGTGACATTCTGCTGAAAACTGCAGATATCTCTAGTAGCCTGACGCTAGAGGCTCTTTGCGGTATCCCTCATGCTTTTGATGAGAGAATTCATGCTCTGCGATCCCACTATGGTCAGGGGGCTGTCGCGGCCAATCTGCGTAGTATCCTAGAGGCAAGCGAACTTGTCTATGGCAAGGATCATGGGAGGGTTCAAGACGCCTATTCCTTGCGCTGTATTCCACAGGTCCACGGGGCTTCGCGGGATGCCTACCAGTATGTTTTCGGCGTCCTGAATACCGAAATTAACTCTGTTACAGACAATCCTATCTTGTTTCCTGCAGATGGTGATGTTATTTCTGCAGGTAATTTTCATGGACAGCCAGTGGCATTAGCCTTAGACTTTATGGGAATAGCCCTCTCGGAGATCGGTAATATAAGCGAGCGTCGTATTGAACGTTTGGTCAATCCTCAACTCAGTGGGCTACCTCCATTTTTGTCAGAAGCAAGTGGGCTCAACTCAGGCTACATGATTGTTCAATATACGGCGGCAGCCCTTGCTTCAGAGAACAAAGTGCTTGCCCATCCTGCATCGGTAGATTCGATTCCTACTTCTGCCAACCAGGAAGACCATGTTAGCATGGGATCTATTTCTGCCCGAAAACTAGGCAGTATTGTAGCGAATGTGCAGAATATCGTTGCCATAGAAGTTCTCTGCGCCTGTCAAGGTTTGGAGTTCAGAGATAGAGGCATGTTAGCGCCGGCTACCCAAGCGGTCTATGACCTAGTGCGTACCTATGTGCCGCCCCTTAGAGAAGACCGTTTCTTGGAGCCCGAAATCAAAGCTGTCAGGGAATTGGTTACCTCAGGCAAGATTTTAAAAACAGTGGAAGCCAAAATAGGGAGTCTAAAATAGAGGAGGTCATTACATGATCAAAGCACCACGAGGAGCAAAACTAAATTGCAAAGGTTGGCATCAAGAAGCAGCCATGCGTATGCTGATGAACAACCTCGATCCAGAGGTGGCAGAACGCCCAGAGGATCTTGTTGTGTACGGGGGTAGTGGCAAAGCGGCTCGTAATTGGGAAAGCTATGAAGC
>WPCH01179669.1_pt1 | contig 19647 bp, 19 predicted proteins | sample 5399881 | NCBI WGS metagenome assembly WPCH01 (sample SAMN12869468, study PRJNA574797) | sludge metagenome | isolation source: wastewater treatment of pH5 | place: China:Beijing | collected 2019-05-20
GGGCCCGCCTGGCCCAGGAGCGTGGCGACCACCGCGGCGCTCGGGACGCGGCCCGCCGCGGGCTGGCCCTCTCCCCGGATGACCCCCGCTTTATTCTGCTGCTGGCCCAGAGCGAGCTGCGCCTGGGCAACGTCGCCGCCGCCGAGGCCCGCACCGATGCCCTGCTCGAAGAGCATGTCGGCAACGCCTCGCTGCGCCTGGCCCTGGCCCAGCTCTATCTGGAAGAGGGCGCCGCCGAGGCCGCCCGGCGCCTGCTGCTGCCCCTGGTGGATGCCCCCGACACGCCCCCCATGGCCTTCTACCTGCTCGGCACCGCCGCCGAGGCGGAGGGCGAGGTGGACAACGCCCTGCTCTACTATCGCCAGGTCGCCCCGGGCGGCGAGTTCCTCGCCGCCCGGCTGCGCGCCGCCGAGATGCTGATCGCCGACGACCGCCTGCTCGACGCTCGGGCCTTCCTGCGCATCGAGCGGCTGCGTCACGATGCCCACTTCACCGACCTGATCACCCTGGAGGTGGAGCTGCTGGAGCGAGAGGGGCTCGGCGAAGAGGCGGACGCCCTGCTGGACCGTGAGCTCAGCCGCACCCCCAACGATGAGCAGCTGCTCTACCTGCGCGCCATGCGCGCCTGGGCGGCCGGCGACCTCGACGGCATGGAGCGGGACCTGGGGCGCATCATCGAGCGCAACCCCGACAGCGCCATGGCCCTCAATGCCCTGGGCTACACCCTGGCCGACATGAACGTGACCGAACGCCTGGACGAGGCGCGCGAGATGATCGAGCGCGCCCACGAGCTCGACCCCGGCAACCCCGCCATTCATGACAGCCTGGGCTGGGTCTACTTCCGCCTGGGGGACCCGGAGCGTGCCCTGCCCTGGCTGGAGCGCGCCTATGCGGCCATGCCCGACCAGGAGATCGCCGCCCACCTGATCGAGGTGCTCTGGGCCCTGGAGCGCCGCACCGAGGCTCGCGAGCGCCTGGCCGAGGCGCTGGAACGCTTCGATGAGCGTCCGCTGATCGACGACCTGCTCCGGCGCCTGCCCGAACTGCGGCCCTGACGCCGCGATTCCCCCGACCACCGCCACGAGAGACCCCATGACACCACGCTCCCTGACGACGCTGCTGATTCCCCTGTTCGCCCTGCTGCTGCTGGCCGGCTGCGCCGGCCGCACTCCCGCACCGGATGGCGAGCGCGCCGCCGGCCAGTGGCAGGCCCAGGCCGAGCGCACCGAGGCCCTCGACACCTGGATCCTGGCCGCCCGGGTCGGGTTACGCACCTCCCAGGACGCGACCAGCGCCAATCTCGACTGGAGCCAGCACTCCCACTACTACCGGATGCTGCTCAGCGGCCCCTTCGGCAGCGGCCGCAGCACCCTGGAGGGTCGCGAGGGGCGCTTCTCCCTGACCACCAGCGAAGGGCGCTTCGAGGCCGAGACCCCGGAAGCCTTGATGGAGGAGCAGCTGGGCTGGTCCCTGCCGGTGGGGGCCCTGCAGGACTGGGTTCGCGGCCTGCCCGGCGCCGACAGCGACTACCGCCTCGAGGAGGATGAGCTGGGCTTTCCCCTGCACCTGATGCAGGACGGCTGGACCATCGACTACCGCGACTGGACCCAGGCCGAGTCGCTCTGGCTGCCGCGGCGCCTGGTGATGACCTACGGCGACCTGCGGGTGACCCTGGTGGTCACCGAGTGGCGCCCCGTCGTCGATGAGTAAGCCGATGAGAGAGCCCCTTGTCCTGCCCGCCCCGGCCAAGCTCAACCGCATGCTGCATATCATCGGTCGCCGGCCCGACGGCTACCACGAGCTGCAGACGCTCTTCCAGTTCCTCGACCACGGCGACACCCTGCGCCTCTCCTCCCGCAGCGACGGCGAGCTGCGCCTGACCCCCGAGCTGCCCGGCGTCGCCGCCGAGGAGAACCTGGTGCTGCGCGCCGCCCGGGCGCTGCAGCAGGAGAGCGGCCGCCGCCTGGGCGCCGATATCCACCTTGAGAAGCGCCTGCCCATGGGCGGCGGCCTGGGGGGCGGCAGCTCGGATGCCGCCACCGCCCTGGTCGGGCTCAACCGGCTCTGGGCGCTGGGACTCCCCCTGGAGCGCCTGGCCGAGCTGGGGCTCGCCCTGGGCGCCGACGTGCCGGTCTTCGTGCGCGGCCACGCCGCCTGGGGGGAGGGGGTCGGCGAACGCCTCACCCCGGTGGAACTGGACACCCCCTGGTTCGTGGTGGTGCATCCGGGCGTGGCGGTCTCCACCCCCGCGGTGTTCGGGGCAGCCGAATTGACACGCCACACACCCCCGATTACCATGGCGCGCGCCCTGCAGGGGGGAGCGTCTAGCTGGCGCAACGACTGCGAGGCCACGGTGCGCCGTCTCTACCCGCCGGTGGCAGAAGCGATCGACTGGCTGTCGGAGCGGGCACCCAGCCTGCTGACCGGCACCGGCGCCTGCGTCTTTTCCCGCCTGCCGCGGGAGGTCGATGCGGACCGGCTGCTGGCCGAGATCGACGGACGCTGGCCAGCCTTCAAGGCCCGCGGCCTGAACCGCTCTCCCCTCCACGAAGTTCTGGGATTCAACTCCTGATGACCCAACCCTGCATAGGTGGCTGCGCGTGTCAAAATTGATGGTTTTCGCCGGGAACGCCAATCCCGAACTCGCCCGTAAGATCGCCGAGAGTCTGGATACTCGCCTTGGCAACGCCACGGTCGGCCAGTTCAGCGACGGCGAAATCGCGGTCGAGATCAACGAGAACGTGCGCGGCAAGGATGTCTTCATCCTTCAGTCCACCTGTGCGCCGACCAACGACAACCTGATGGAGCTGGTGCTGATGGTCGACGCCCTGCGTCGCGCCTCGGCCCACCGCATCACCGCCGTGGTGCCCTACTTCGGCTATGCCCGTCAGGATCGTCGCGTGCGCTCGGCCCGGGTGCCGATCTCCGCCAAGATCGTCGCCGACATGCTGGTCAAGGCCGGCGTCGACCGCGTCATGACCATGGACCTCCATGCCGACCAGATTCAGGGCTTCTTCGACGTGCCGGTGGACAACGTCTACGGCTCGCCGATCCTGCTGGACGACATCGAGCGTCAGAACTACGAGAACCTGGTGGTGGTCTCCCCCGACGTGGGCGGCGTGGTGCGCGCCCGGGCCATCGCCAAGCAGCTCAACGCCGACCTCGCCATCATCGACAAGCGTCGTCCCCAGGCCAACCAGGCCCAGGTGATGCACATCATCGGCGAGATCGAAGGCCGCAACTGCGTGGTGGTGGACGACATGATCGACACCGCCGGCACCCTCTGCAAGGCCGGCGAAGCGCTCAAGGAGCACGGTGCCGAGCGCGTTGTCGCCTACGCCACCCACCCGATTCTCTCGGGCCCGGCGGTGGACAACATCGTCGGCTCGGTGCTCGACGAGGTGGTGGTCACCGATACCATTCCGCTCTCCGACAACGCCCGCCGCTGTGGCCGCATCCGCCAGCTGAGCGTGGCCGGCCTGATCGCCGAGGCGATCCGTCGGGTGAGCAACGAAGAATCCGTCAGCGCCATGTTCCACTGAGGCACGCCTCGGGAACCGCGTCGGAAAGCGCCCTGCGGGGCAACTGGAAGCGTCACGGTCAGGTCGCGGGCCGCGGCGCCTTCCTTACTTCACTGAAGAGGCAATACCATGTCTGATTTTACCCTTAACGCCAGCGTTCGTAACGACCTGGGGAAAGGTGCGAGCCGCCGCCTGCGTCGTGCGAACCTCCAGGTGCCGGCCATCGTCTACGGTGGTGAGAAGGCGCCCCAGCCGATCTCCGTCGAGAAGTCCGCGTTCTACAAGGCCGCCGAGAGCGAGTCCTTCTTCTCCTCCGTGATCAACCTGGTCATTGACGGCAAGAGCGAGCAGGTCGTGGTGCGTGACATGCAGCGTCACCCCTTCAAGCCGCTGATCACCCACGCCGACTTCCTGCGCGTGGACGCCACCCACGAGATCACCATCAACGTGCCGCTGCACGTGGTGGGCGAGGAGAAGTCCAAGGCGATCAAGGACAACGGCGGCGAGCTGCACGTGCTGGCCAACGAAGTCCAGATCAGCTGCCTGCCCAAGGACCTGCCCGACTTCCTGGAAGTGGACATCACCGACGTCGAGCTGGGCACCACCCTGCACCTGACCGATCTGACCCTGCCGGCCGGCGTGAGCCTGGTCGAGCTGACCCACGGCGAAGACCACAACCAGGCGATCCTGAGCATCACCAAGGCCAAGGTCCGCGGTGGCGATGCCGACGAAGCGGCCGAAGGCGAGGAAGGCGAGCAGGGCGAGTAATCTCCCGCGCCACGCTCGGGGGGCCGTGCCAGCCGCGGCCCCCTTCGGTTATGATCAAGCGCCCCGGCGCTTGATTTTTTTTGTGGCCGCCCGTCCCTGGCGGCCATCCTGCGGACCGCCGCTAACGCGACGTCAAAAATCATTCCGGATGATTTTTTGGAGACAACCGCCATGAGTCAGGTCAGAGCCATCATCGGACTGGGCAACCCGGGCGCCGACTACGAGGCCACCCGCCACAACGCCGGCGCCTGGCTGGTGGAGGCCGTGGCCCGCCGCGCCGGCGCCGAGCTGCGCCCGGACCGCAAGTTCCTGGGGCTCCACGCCAGGGTTCAGTTCGAAGGACACGACCTTCACCTGCTCAACCCGACCACCTTCATGAACCGCAGCGGCGGCGCCGTGGCGGCGCTCTGCCAGTTCTACAAGATCCCCCCGGACGAGCTGCTGGTCGCCCATGACGAGCTGGATATCGCCCCCGGCACCGCCCGCTACAAGACCGGCGGCGGCCACGGCGGCCATAACGGGCTGCGCGACATCGTCAGCGCCCTGGGCAACGAGCGCGGCTTCCACCGCCTGCGCCTCGGCATCGGCCACCCGGGCGATGCGAAGCAGGTGACCCACTTCGTGCTGGGGCGCCCCGGCAAGGCCGAACATGCCGCCATCGAGGCCGCCATCGACGAGTGCCTGGCCACCCTGCCCCTTGCGCTCGCCGGCGACTGGGTCAAGGCCATGAACCGGCTGCACAGTTTCAAGAGCGCTTGATGTTCCAAACGCGCTTCGCCCGCGTAGAATAGACGCCACTTTCCAATCGCGAACACGCTTTCCAGGACGATCCCATGGGTTTCAACTGCGGTATCGTCGGCCTGCCCAACGTCGGCAAGTCGACCCTCTTCAACGCCCTCACCAAGTCCGGCATCGACGCCGAGAACTTCCCCTTCTGCACCATCGAGCCCAACGTCGGCATCGTGCCGATGCCCGACCCGCGCCTCGACAAGCTGGCGGAGATCGTCAAGCCCCAGAAGGTACTGCCCACCACCATGGAGTTCGTGGATATCGCCGGCCTGGTGGAAGGCGCCTCCAAGGGCGAGGGGCTCGGCAACAAGTTCCTGGCCAATATCCGCGAGACCCAGGCCATCGCCCACGTGGTGCGCTGCTTCGACAACGACAACGTCATCCACGTGGCCAACCAGGTGGATCCCCGGGCCGATATCGAGATCATCAACATGGAGCTGGCGCTGGCCGACCTCGACACCGTGGAGCGCGCCATCCAGCGCCTGGTGCGGGTGGCCAAGGGCGGCGACAAGGAGGCCATTGCCACCAAGGCGATCCTCGAGCGCATCCAGCCCCATCTGGCCGAGGGCCTGCCGCTGCGCAGCTTCGGCCTCGATGACGACGAGCAGAAGCAGCTCAAGGGCTTCGGCTTTTTGACCCTCAAGCCCACCATGTACATCGCCAACGTCAACGAGGATGGCTTCGAGGCCAACCCCTACCTGGATGTGGTGCGCGAGATCGCCGAGGCCGAGGGGGCCGTGGTGGTGCCGGTGTGCAACCAGCTCGAGGCGGAGATCGCCGAGCTCGACGACGAGGAACGCGCCATGTTCCTCGACGAGATGGGCATGGAGGAGCCGGGGCTCGACCGCGTGATCCGCGCCGGCTACGCCCTGCTCGGCCTGCAGACCTACTTCACCGCCGGGGTGAAGGAGGTGCGCGCCTGGACCGTGAAGGTGGGTGCCACCGCCCCCGAGGCCGCCGGCGTGATCCACACCGACTTCCAGAAGGGCTTCATCCGCGCCGAGGTCATCGCCTATGATGACTTTGTCACCCTGGGCGGCGAACAGGGCGCCAAGGACGCCGGCAAGTGGCGCCTGGAGGGCAAGGAGTACATCGTCCAGGATGGTGACGTGATCCACTTCCGCTTCAATGTCTGAAGCCGGTCGACGAGGAGAGACGGCATGCGCAACAAGATCGCCAAGAGCGAAGCCGAGTGGCGTGAGCAGCTGACTGAGGAGCAGTACCGGGTGACCCGGGAGCAGGGCACCGAGCCGCCCTTCAGCGGCGACTACCGGGTCAGCGACGAGCACGGCATCTACCACTGCGTGTGCTGCCAGGCCCCGCTGTTCGAGAACGAGCACAAGTTCGACGCCGGCTGCGGCTGGCCGAGCTTCGACAGGCCCCTGGGCAAGCATAGCGTCGAGGAGCGGCCGGACAGCTCCCACGGCATGCTGCGTACCGAGGTGGTCTGCGCCCACTGCGACGCCCACCTGGGCCATGTCTTTCCCGACGGCCCGCCGGAGACCACCGGTCTGCGCTACTGCATCAACTCGGTGGCCATCGACTTCCACGGCGGGGAATAACCGCCCGGCGAGGAATCGTCTTCCGTCGCATCCAGCCGCGGCCGCCCATCTGCTATGATGGGCGGCCTTTTTTTCATTGGTTGGCAGGAGAGACTCGATGCTCGGCTGGTACCCGGGACACATGCACAAGGCGCGACGCCAGATCACCGAGGCGCTGCCGGAGATCGACGTGGTGATCGAGGTTCTCGACGCCCGCCTCCCCTACTCCAGCGCCAACCCCATGCTCGCCGAGCTGACCCGCCACAAGCCGGTGCTCAAGATCCTGTCGCGAGCCGATCTCGCCGACCCGGAACGGACTCGGGAGTGGGTGGCCTTCTTCGACGCCCAGCCCGACACCCGCGCGCTCGCCATCACCACCACCAACGCCCGGGAGCTCAAGCGCATCCCGGCGCTCTGCCATGAGCTGGCGGGCCAGGTGCGCGCCGACCGCGACGTGCGGGTGATGGTGATGGGCATCCCCAACGTCGGCAAGTCGACCCTGATCAACGGCCTGGCCGGCAAGGCGATTGCCAGGACCGGCAACGAGCCGGCGGTGACCAAGCGCCAGCAGAAGGTGCGCATCGGCGGACGGGTCGCGCTGACCGACACCCCGGGCGTGCTCTGGCCCAAGATCGAGGACCAGGCCAGCGCCTACCGCCTGGCCGCCAGCGGCGCCATCCGCGACACCGCCATCGACTACGTGGACGTGGCGGTGGTGGCCGCCGCCGAGCTGGCCCGTCGCTATCCCGAGGCGCTCAAGGCCCGCTACAAGCTCAAGGCCCTGCCCCCCTATGCCCCCCACCCCGAGGCGGAGCGGGTCGAGGCCGACGGCCCGGCACGGGTGGACCTGCTGGCCGTGGCCGGCTTCGACGGCCACGCCATCCTGGCCGAGATCGCCGGCAGGCGAGGCGGTCTGCGCCCGGGCGGCGAGGTGGACCTGCACCGCGGCGCCGAGGTGCTGCTCCATGAGCTGCGCGACGGCAAGCTAGGCCGCCTGACCCTGGAGACGCCCGCGGACATTCCCGCCGCACCCGCCGCCGAGCCGGACGGCGGCGAGGATGACGGCGACGCCGCCCCCGACGCATAATCCCCTTTCGCCCGCCGCCCTGGATACTGGACACCGAACGCTATGGACACCACCCCGATCCGCAAATCCCACAAGCTGCACAACGTCTGCTACGACATCCGCGGACCGGTGCTCGACCACGCCAAGCGTCTGGAGGAAGAGGGCCAGCGCATCCTCAAGCTCAATATCGGCAACCCCGCCCCCTTCGGCTTCGAGGCGCCGGAGGAGATCCTCCAGGACGTGATGCGCAACCTGCCCACCGCCCAGGGCTACTGCGACTCCAAGGGGCTCTACTCGGCGCGCAAGGCGATCATGCAGGAGTGCCAGCGCAAGGAGATCCCGGGCGTGGGCATCGAGGATATCTATATCGGCAACGGCGTCTCCGAGCTGATCGTGATGGCCATGCAGGCGCTGCTCAACGACGGCGACGAGGTGCTGATCCCGGCGCCGGACTATCCGCTGTGGACCGCCGCCGCCAACCTCTCCGGCGGACGCGCCGTGCACTACCTGTGCGACGAGCAGGCCGACTGGGCGCCGGATCTCGACGACATCCGCGCCAAGGTGACCAGCCACACCCGGGCCATCGTGATCATCAACCCCAACAACCCCACCGGCGCCGTCTATCCGCCGGAGGTGGTGCGCGAGCTCCTGGAGATCGCCCGCCAGCACGACCTGGTGGTCTTCTCCGACGAGATCTACGACAAGATCCTCTACGACGACGTGGAGCACGTTTCCACCGGGGCACTTGCCGGGGAGGACCAGCTGGTGGTGACCATGAACGGCCTCTCCAAGAGCTACCGCTGCGCCGGCTTCCGCTCCGGCTGGATGATCCTCTCCGGCACCCTGGCCAAGCAGCGCGCCGCGGACTTCATCCAGGGGCTGACCATGCTCGCCTCCATGCGCCTGTGTGCCAACGTGCCGGCCCAGCACGCCATCCAGACCGCTCTCGGCGGCTACCAGTCCATCAACGACCTGATCCTGCCCGGCGGGCGCCTGCTGGCCCAGCGCGACATCACCTTCGAGAAGCTCAACGCCATCCCCGGGGTGAGCTGCGTCAAGCCGAAGGGGGCCCTCTACGCCTTCCCGCGGCTCGACCCCAAGGTCTTCAATATCCGGGACGACCAGCAGCTGGTGCTCGACCTGCTGCTCCAGGACAAGATCCTCTACGACGACGTCGAGCACGTCTCCACCGGCGCCCTGGCCGAAGAGGACCAGCTGGTGGTGACCATGAACGGCCTCTCCAAGAGCTATCGCTGCGCCGGCTTCCGCTCCGGCTGGATGATCCTCTCCGGCAGCATCGCCAAGCAGCGCGCCGCGGACTTCATCCAGGGGCTGACCATGCTCGCCTCCATGCGCCTGTGTGCCAACGTTCCGGCCCAGCACGCCATCCAGACGGCGCTGGGCGGCTACCAGTCGATCAACGACCTGATCCTGCCGGGTGGGCGCCTGCTGGCCCAGCGCGACATCACCTTCGAGAAGCTCAACGCCATCCCCGGGGTGAGCTGCGTCAAGCCGAAGGGGGCCCTCTACGCCTTCCCGAAGCTCGACCCCAAGGTGTTCAATATCCAGGATGACCAGCAGATGGTGCTCGACCTGCTGCTCCAGGAGAAGATCCTGCTGGTCCAGGGCACCGCCTTCAACTGGCCGGACCCGGACCACGTGCGCATCGTCACCCTGCCCTGGGCCGACCAGCTCGGCGACGCCCTGGACCGCTTCGCCCGCTTCCTCTCCCGCTACCGCCAGTAGCCGGCGGCGCAGGGAAATGCCCGCCGCTTGAAACCCCGGCGCGCCGACCGTATCTAAGCAACGACTTCTGAATGCCGCGCCCCCGGTGCGGCCATATTCCCCCGAGCTCCCGCTATTCCCCTAACCACCGGAGACAACGCAACATGATGAGAATCCTGCTCTTCCTGGGCACCAACCTGGCGGTGATCCTGGTTGCCAGCATTACCCTGCGCCTGCTGGGCGTGGAGGGCTACCTGCGCGGCCAGGGCATCAACTTCAACAGCCTGCTGATCTTCTGCTTTATCGTCGGCATGGCCGGCTCGATGATCTCGCTGTTCATCTCCAAGTGGATGGCCAAGCGCAGCACCGGCACCGTGATCATCGAGACGCCCAGCAACGCCACCGAGAAGTGGCTGCTCGACACCGTGGAGGAGCTCTCCCGGGAGGCCGGCATCAAGACGCCGGAGGTGGGCATCTTCCCTGCCCAGCAGTCCAACGCCTTCGCCACCGGCTGGAACCGCAACGACGCCCTGGTGGCGGTCTCCGCCGGCCTGCTCAACCGCATGCGCCCGGAGGAGGTGCGCGCGGTGCTGGCCCACGAGATCGGCCACGTGGCCAACGGCGACATGGTGACCCTGGCGCTGGTGCAGGGGGTGGTAAACACCTTCGTGATGTTCTTCGCCCGGGCGGTCGCCCACCTGGTGGATCAGTTCCTCAAGAGCCGCAGCGACGGCGAGGGGGGGCTCGGCTTCATGGGCTACTTCGCGGTGGTGATCGTCGCCGAGATCGTCTTCGGCATCGTCGCCTCGGCCATCGTCGCCTGGTTCTCGCGCTTCCGTGAATACCGCGCCGACGCCGCCGGCGCCAGGCTTGCCGGCTCCGGCGCCATGATCAACGCCCTGGCCCGCCTCAAGGCGGAGACCGAGATGCCCGACCAGATGCCGGACACCCTGCGCGCCATGGCCATCACCAAGGGCCAGACCCGCTCGCTGATGGAGCGGATGTTTGCCAGCCACCCCCCACTGGATGACCGCATCCGCGCGCTGAAGGAATCCGCCTACCGTCAGTAACGGCGATCAGCCATTCCGACAGCCAAAATGCAGAGGGCCCGCCATTGGCGGGCCCTCTGCGTTGCAGCGTCTGCCATCACCGGTGGCAAAGCCGCAGCGAAGCGTATTTTTAGGCATCCGGCGCATGCCCTGGTTATGCTTGAAACTCGATATTCACAGCCGACTCGTCTCCACAATGAATGAATATCTTGCCTTTAGCTGAGCCTGCAGATTGAAACTGGAACCAACCACGACCAGATTTCTCGCGGCCATCGTCATTGCCGGACCACGAGAATTCGACGCGCGCTCCATCATCAGCAATGCGATAATCAATTTGCCCCTCGACTGCGCCGAACACGAAGAAACCAAGGCCGTCTTTATCGAACTGAAAATACCCGGGCTCGATAAGATCAACAAAATCTTGATCCCACATCTCCATCCACTTGATTCGCCATCTTCCCACAATATTAATCAAGTTACCTCCTGAAGAACGCTGCCCATAACCCGCCGCCGAAAGCGGAGCGACGAAGGAGCGTAGCTTTTGGCTGTCGGAGTTGATGGGCTTGTTCGGCATTAGTTTCGATGAGCCCAGTAGTACGGTTCGCGGTGAAGGTGCATTATCGCGAGGATCATCAGCTCGTTACTGCTTTCATCGTGATAGTAAATGACCCCAAACGGAAATCGACGGACAAGGCACCGGCGGATGCCTTCTTCAATGAAGGGCCACATATCCGGATGCGCGGTGGTTCGCTCTATCGCCGCATACACTTCGGCCGCGAATTGATACCCAAGCGTTGTTTCTCGCTCCTCGTAGTAATCGATTGCGAGTCGAAACTCCTCTCGAGCCTCTGGATGGAACGAGTATCTCATCACGGGAACCGTTTCCAGATCTCTTCAAAGACTTCTTCTCCTGATATTGGTTTTACCGTACCCGACCAGACCTCTTTCAAACGACGCTTAGCAACTTCTGCCCATTTCTTGTCAATTTCCGCTTCAGGTGGATTCAAACTTTTGAGCACCGAATCAGCTACCCGTGCACGTTCTTCCACAGGGAGCGATTCAATTTCTCGCAATAAATCTTCTGTTTTCATGAAATCTTCTCCACGGAAACTAATATCTAGTGTCCAAATATACTGCTTTATGGGCTTCGCACCTGCCCGTCCTTCAATTTGCCGAACGTTCGACATGAGCGGCAGCTGAAAGCAGGCGAAATCTGATCATTCCCGCTGCAAGCTGTCCGCTCGATGGAAGGGTTAGGCATAGAATTCGACCGCAAAGGCAGCTACGGAAGTACGCCAAGCTACCCATTGGAGAGAATCTCTTCAGATACGTTGTCAACGGTGATGGGATTGTCAAGATACGTGACTGACGGCTCTGTGCCGTACTTCTCTCGGACAAAAGCCTTCCAGCTTTCTGTATACATGGCCTCCGCCTCAGATCGGGAGTTCCAGAGATAAACCCCACCGACCGTACTCCCGTCTTCCCACATAACGTAATGCTTACGGAAGAGACCAGATGCGCCTTGATACTTGGGCGCCGTGCTTAGGAAGATCTCTCTTGCTTCTTCCCGACTGACAGGCTTCGGTAACCGGAACTTGGTAATGGCAATGATCATTCTCGCTTTCCTCCACAACAACAATGGCCATGAGAGACGCCTAACGTCTGAATTCACCGGCCTGCGTGGTTTTTCGCGCAGGTCCGGTGCAATGATGGGTTAGCGCCCGATCTACGATTGCTCTGGCGAGTAGTAAAGCGTCTTACCGCATTGAGTACAAAAGTGCTCACGGTGAAATGTTCGATTCATAAGTGCGCGAACATTAATGCGCGCGTTGCCGCAGGAAAAGCACGAGACCCTATTTCCTTGGACATGTTCGGGATGCTCTGACCTGTACCAGTCGTAGGTCATCTTCTCAAAGGTGGAAAGCTGTTTAAGATTCCCCCTCATAATGGTGAGTGGAATGAAGAAGAACATTGCGCCCCACACGAGGAAGAACAGGTTGCCCCCAACAACGGCTGAAACTATGGCAACACCACCGATCAGCATGAAGATTGAACAAAAGACAATGATGAAGATTTTCGACGTTCCGTAATTCATGTTTCTCCTCGCGAAAAGTGGACTACGTAAAGGGCGCTAACGTCGCGCTCACCGGCTTGTCCGGTGCAGCGCATGGTTAGGTGATACTCTCTCTCAGCCTTGCGATATCCTTTGAAAGTGCGCGCACAACCGGCATATATGAACTTGCTTCAAAACCAAATACCCCTCCCCACTCAGCGCTTCCTGTTTTTGTAGGATATCTGTATAAAACGCTCGGAGCAGGCGGCCTTTGTTCCTTTTTGAATATTTCTATCTCGGCCTCAGACATACCTTGGTACTCAGTCCTGAAAGGCATATCGAAGTGATACTTGGCTTCAGGGAATTCGCGCTGGTACATACTGTAAAGTTTTTCAAGATCATGGGTGTTGTTGATCTTGCATTTTTGGTCTTTATGAAACAGCATTCCCTTCAGTAACAGTTCCGCAGAGTGTGCAGATAGCATTAGCACTACGGCGGCTTTAGCCCAAGCCGCCTTTTCCGGATTAGATGCCATCTGGCTCGTTAACGCAATTGCCGCACTACAGTATGCATCAGAATAGGCCAGGAATTTCTCGGGAATACTGAGCCCGACAAGCTCAGAGTCTACGACCATGTCGTACGTCATGATTTCACCTAACGCCTGAATTAAGCCGCGCCGCGAAGCGGCGTCGGCTTGAATGAATTGTTAGGGGGCGCCGCGATTACGCTGAAAACCCCGACGCACCCAAGAAAATGCAAGTCCTAGCAATAGCAACAGTACCGGAGGAACAAGAATCGCAAAAGCACCGAACTTGACGTTTCGCAGTTGTCTATCAGAAGCCTCTGCTGCGAGTACGCGGGCGTAGTCCTGAGTGAAAGCAGAAACTTGCGCTTTTGTGGCGCTCGCCGCAACTTCAAACGAATGGCCATTCGGCCCAGTGACAATGATTGGGGATAGAGTCCAAGGCTGATCCCGACCAAGAATGATCTGCCGCGCCAAGGATGTGGCCGTATTTGTGTCGCCGGCCTTATGAGCTTGTACCAGTGAAGCTTCAAGGTCAGCCAATGAGGGGGATGGGGACTCCAGCAGTTTCTGTGACTCCACGCTCATACGGTAGGTAAGCCATGGGCCGTGCGGCAGACGTTCCGCGCTTGGCCAGTCGGACGCAAAGACAGCAATAATCGCAGCGCCGTAAAGCGCAGAGACGACGATCCATAGACGCCACCAGCCACCAAGTTTCATGAGCGCCCCCTAACGCCGCTCAGCACGCGCGCCTTTGTAGTGGAGGCGAAGCCGCAACGAAAAAGGCGTCGCCGTGACTGGCATGGTTAGGCCCTCACCCCAGAACTGAGCCCTCACGCTCAATGAAATCGAGCCACTTCTTGAAATCTTTTTCCGACATATGCGCCAAGCGTTCAATATCTTTACCGGATTTCACGATTCCAAGCATGTTGAAAAGTGCTGCAAACGCGGTAACTTGATAATGAAAAGAAGCCCATGCAGGACTCTTTAGCAAGTCCTGCTTTGCTGAAATTGGGGCGCCTTGCTGGTATTCGTCCGGAAGAGGAAGGCTATCGGGAACACAGCTCTCGATTCCGTGAAGCAAATCATGACTATGCTCCAATGCGTACCGAAGCTTCTCCCCCACATAGGTCAGCGGCGGCCCGTTTCTTGATTCGTTCTTCTCGTAGGCCGGCCCGTTCGTGCTTTTCATGAAGTCATCGATATCCATGCTTGAACCTCTGTTCGTTTACTGGCCTAACGCTGAGCTTAGCGGCGACCTTGGAGTGGCGACGAAGGAGCCACGTAAAGGGCGTCCGGCGGCCATCGGCCGCGAACTACAGCGACTTGTTAATTGGATACTTCAATGTACCACTTCGGTTTGATACGCCCGAAATCTCTACGAGTGTTGGATTTCAGTGCTTTCTTGGAATCCAACACCTTTGCCTCGCCATACTCCCGGGTAAAAACAACCCAATGCCAAAACGGCTTGCCTCGCTCAATACGCCATTTAATAGCCATCAGCGCTTTATCTGGCAGGCTCTCCCATGATTTAAAAGGAGTTTCTTCGGAGGATGCGGAGATGCCGAATTCACGCAACAGTGCTCGAACATGCTCTGTTTCTGACCAGAGCGCTGTGTCTGCCGCATATATGCCCAGCGCGTTTGCCTTTTGCTTGGCCTCCGCATAACTGACACCGGCAAGAGCAGCACTTGCCGCAATACCGCAACCAGTTGGCTCTTCCTGGATGACAGGTTCCATAGCTTTACCAATTAACAGGTATTAGACAGCGTGCTCGTTTATTGACTTGAACGCGCGCGCTCGTTTAAGTCAATAAACGAGCGTGCAACTTTTCCACTAACCAGCTGATTTCTTTTGAAATTAAGAATAGCTTGGCTACATAAGAAGGATTCGCGTGCTTGCTCGCTCAGTCATTCAGGCACGCTACCGCCCCACTGCATGCTGGCTTGGCACCTGCCATCCATGCGGTGTGATGCGCCTCTTTGATCTCGCTGGCCAGCCGCCTCGGCTGGCTTGCCGTATTTCAGCGTATGCCGGGGCCGCCAGGGATGCAAAGGGAAGTTCGGATGATCTATCGACTCTTGCCATCATTACCGTACAGCAGCCGACAGCCCGCTCCCGTCAGTAGCGCCGCCTGGGCGGCATCGGGCTCGGTCAGCTCCACCTCAAGGGTGGAAAACTCCCGGCGCAGGGGGTAGTTCGCCCGGCAGGCGTCGAAGCCCTTGGCCATGCCCTGACGGCGGCTTTCACGCCGCAGGCTGTCGTGGTCCCGGCGCACATCATGAACGGCGCGCAGGCAGAGCCGCAGCGCCTCTTCGGGGTCGAGGCCCGGGCCTAGCGTCAGGCGGCGCAGGGGCGGAGGCGGGAGCAGCGCCTCGAGCGTGACCCCTGCAGGCAGCCCCAGCTCACGGCAGAGCGCCCGGTAGATCATATGGGTGCCGCGGCGCTTGCCGTCCAGGCTGTGGCCGGCCACGTGGGGCGTGGCGATCTCGGCGAGGTCGCACAGGGCGGCGTCGATGGCGGGCTCGTCTTCCCAGACGTCGAGCACCGCGCTGATATCGCCCTCCCCCGCCAGCCGCTGGCGCAGCGCCGCGCCGTCCAGGCAGTCGCCGCGGCCGGCGTTGAGCAGCACGGTACCGGGCGCCAGCTCGGCGATCGCCTCGGCGTCGAGCAGGTGATGGGTGGCATGGGGCCCCTCGCGCACCAGGGGGGTATGCAGACAGAGCACGTCGCACTCGTCGATCAGCGTCTCGAGGTCGACGAAGCCGGGCAGAGATTGCCCCGCGGCACTCTCTGCCGTGACCCTGGGCGGGTCGCAGGCCAGGCAGTCGATGCCCATGGCGGCGAGGCGGCCCAGCAGGCGCCCGCCCACGTTGCCGGCGCCCACCACCCCCACCCGCCGCTCGGTGAGCCGCCACCCCTGGCGCTCGGCCAGGGTGGCGAGGCTGCCGAGCACATGGTCCACCACCGCCTCGGCGTTGCAGCCCGGGGCGCTGGCGAAGGCGATACCGCGCTCGGCGAGCAGCGCCGTATCCACGTGGTCGGTGCCGATGGTGCAGGTGCCCACGAAGCGCAGCCGGTTCGCTCGGGCCAGCAGCGCTTCGTCTACCCGGGTGATGGAGCGCACCACCAGGGCGTCCACGTTGACCAGGTCATCGGCGGTGATCTCCCGCCCGGGCCGGCGGACAAGCTCGCCCAGCGAACCGAAGCAGGCCTCGGCGGCGGGGACGTTGGCATCGACAAGGATTCGCATGGTCTCTTGTTCCCACTTCTCAGGCGATTACAATACGCCCCAACCTACCACTCCCCCGCCGCCACGGGGAGCCTCTGCATCTCAGGAGCCTCGATGATCGTCCGCTGGGAAACCGACCACGACTATGTGCTGGTGCACATTCACCAGGACATGTTCGGCGACTGGATCTTCAGCCGCGCCTGGGGACAGATCGGCACCCAGTTCGGCGGGCTCAAGCACCAGCTGGCCGATGATCATGACCAGGCGATGATGTGGCTGGCCGATGAGGCCACCATCCAGGCCTCCCGGGGCTTTCGCAAGGTGCTGGAGGTGGAGGACCATAGCCCCGAGGGGCGCGAGGCGGTCAGCCAGCTCTCGCTCCTCGACGCCCTCTAGGCGCTAACCCAGGTAGCGCCGCCCGTCACGCATCTCGGCCCCGCGCACCTCGTGGGGCGGCGCTTCGCCTTCCAGCTGGCGGCGCAGCGCTTCCCAGGCCGCCGCATCCAGCCAGCCCCGCGCCTCCAGCCAGGCCGCCAGGCGCGGCGCGTCGAAGCCGCGATCCAGCTCCTGGCCCTCGGCGTCCGCCAGCACCGGAATCCGCACCCCGTAGCGCTCCATCAGGGCGTCGTCCTCGCTGATCTCGACCCGCTCCAGTCGGTAGTCGCCGGCGCAGAGGGTGGCCAGTAGCGCCTCGAGCTGGCTGCACAGGTGGCAGCCCAGGGTGGTGTAAAGACGCAGGGTGATCATGCGCGCTCCTTGCGGTGGCGAATCACGAAGACGTGGTGCAGGTCGGGGTTGCGATTGAAATCCGGGTCGAAGGTCTTCGCCGAGATATCTTCCACCGCGTAGTGCTCCGCCAGGTCGGCATCCAGCTTGAAGCGGCGCTGGTTGTTGGAAAATACCAGGGTGCCTCCCGGCGCCAGCCGCGCCATGGCCAGGCGCACCAGGCGGCCGTGGTCGCGCTGCACGTCCAGGGTGTCCGCCATCTTCTTGGAGTTGGAGAAGGTGGGCGGGTCCATGAAGATCAGGTCGAACTGCGCCCCGGCGGTCTGCAGCCAGCGCAGGCAGTCGTCGCGCACCACCCGATGGCGGCCGGGGTCGAGGCGGTTGAGGGCGAAATTGTCCCGGGCCCACTCCAGGTAGGTGTTGGAGAGGTCCACGCTGACGCTCTCGCTGGCCCCGCCCAGGGCCGCCTGCACCGTGGCGGTAGCGGTATAGCAGAAGAGGTTGAGAAAGCGCTTGCCGTCGGCCATCTCGCGCAGCATCCGCCGCACCGGCCGGTGGTCCAGAAAGAGACCGGTATCCAGGTAGTCGCGCAGGTTGACCCACAGTCGCGCCGGGCCCTCGCATACCTCGAAGCGCTCGCCGGTGGCGGCCTGCTTCTGGTACTGGGCTCGGCCGCTCTGGCGCTCACGACGCTTGACCACCACCCGGGCCGGGTCGACCTCGAGCACCTCGGGGATCACCGCCAGCGCCTCGAAGAGCCGCTTCTGGGCCTGGGCGGCATCCACCGACTTGGGGGCCGCATACTCCTGCACATGGACCCGGTCGCCGTAGACGTCGATAGCCAAGGCGTACTCCGGCATGTCGGCATCGTAGAGGCGGTAGCAGGTCTCGCCGCTCTTCTTGAGCCACTTCTTGAGCCGCCGGCGATTCTTCTCCAGGCGGTTGGCCAGCATCTGGGCTCCCTCGGAGCGCCGCGGCGCCTCCTGCGACTCGCCGGCCCTCTCGCCCTCCTCGGGCACCGCCATCAGCAGCAGCTTCGCCTCCAGGGGGCCGTTGCGCAGGGCGTACTGCTTGTGGGCCCGCAGGCCGATGCGGTGGCCGAGATCCGGATTGGCGGTAAAGACCGCCAGCTGCCAGCCGGGGAAGGCCGCCTTCACCCGTTCGCCCAGGCGTGCATAGAGGGTCACCAGCTCCGGAAGTTCGCCGAGGCGCTCCCCGTAGGGGGGGTTGGTGATCACAAGGCCCGGCAGGCCGGACAGCCCCGCAGGGCGCGCCAGCTCGCCTAGCCCCGCCCCCTCGAGGGTGATGAGCGCCGGAATGCCGGCGCGCATGGCGTTGGCCTTGGCCGCGGCGAGCGCCGCCGGGCTCTGGTCGAAGCCGTAAAAGTGCGACCGGCAGCGCCTGCGGCCGATGCTGGCCCGGGCTTCGGCCTCGCGCTTCAGCTCGCGCCAGGCCGCCTCGTCGTGGCCCGCCCAGCCGTGGAAGCCGAAGCGCTCACGCGCGAGATTGGGGGCCATGTCGGCGGCCATCATGGCCGCCTCGATCAGCAGGGTCCCGGCGCCGCACAGGGGGTCCACCAGGGGCGCTCCCTGGCGCGCCAGGGCCGGCCAGCCGGCGCGCACCAGCAGGGCCGCGGCCAGGTTCTCCTTGAGCGGCGCATGGCCCACGTCGCGGCGGTAGCCGCGGCGGTGCAGGCTCTGGCCGGAGAGGTCGATGCCGAGCGTCAGCCGGCCGCGATGGAGGTGGGCGTAGAGGCGTAGGTCGGGCTGCTTCAGCTCCACGGAGGGACGCGGCAGCCCTGCCGCCTGGAGGCGGTCGACCACCCCATCCTTGACGGTCTGGGCCCCGAAGCGGGTGTGGCGAATGGCATCGCTGCGCCCGTGGAAGTCCACCGCCAGGGTACTGCCCGGAGTGAGGTGGCGCGCCCAGTCGATGCCCGTGACGGCAGCGCGCAGCTGCTCGGGGGTCTCGATGCCCTCTTCCCGAGCCAGGCAGAGCACCACCCGGTTGGCCAGGCGCGACCAGAGGCAGAGGCGATAGGCCGCGACCAGGTCGGCACTCAGGTTGACCCCGCCCACCGTGGTCTTGCCGGGCTCGCCGCCAAGCTCGGCGATCTCCTCGGCCAGCAGCAGCTCCAGCCCCTGGGGGCAAGTGGCAAGAAGGTCCAGCGGGGCGTCGTGTCGTGGGGCGTTCATGATGTGATACCGGCTAACAGATGGATGGGTCTCCGCCATGACAGGCGGGTGAACGTGCAGTTACAAATCGGGGGTCGACAAGCCTGTTCGAAGTGGGCTATCAATAGCTCAGTAGCTACTGAAACACGCATGCGTTTCCTGTCAACGGGCTTGCCGCTTTACCCAGCGAGTCCCTTGCACGTTACGGTGCCCCCTGCGCCAGCGGAGGGCACCAGTCAGATACCTTATCAAGAGGTAGTCCGAATGAAACGACAGAAACGTGATCGCTTCCAGCGTGCCTACATTCATGGCTACAAGGCAGGTGTCTCAGGTCGCTCCCGCGATGATTGTCCCAGTCAGGACGTCAATCTACGCGAATACTGGATGAGCGGTTGGCGTGAAGGTCGTGGGGATCAATGGGCCGGCATGACTGGCGTCTCCGGCATCCACAAGAACCCCATGGTGATGTGAACCCACTAC
>WPCH01031318.1_pt1 | contig 19639 bp, 18 predicted proteins | sample 5399881 | NCBI WGS metagenome assembly WPCH01 (sample SAMN12869468, study PRJNA574797) | sludge metagenome | isolation source: wastewater treatment of pH5 | place: China:Beijing | collected 2019-05-20
AGTTCAAGAATTTGATTGGCATACTTCGCATTATCCTCCCGTGGCTCTGGGTGATAGGCTCTGACAACGGGAATTGACTCAACCTCAACGAGGTCAATTTCGTCCCCGATCTTGGTGATGCATAGCCCATCGGACGGGCGAAGGATGTCTTCAAAGGCCCTACACATGGGTGTGGCAGCTTTACCGATACCAAACATTAAGACGCGATCGATATCAGTTAAGGCAAAGGCGTCCCCTTTAACATATAGGATGTGGTTTTCTACTTTCACACTGTTTCTTATGGCATTACTAGGATCCGCTGCCTTTACGCCTGCCATGATCATTTCGCGAGCTACGTTTCGATATTCTTTATTCATAGAAACTAACTCCCCTCGATTTGTCTTTTATGTGCGCACTTCAAACCTGTTCAACACTACTACTTTCCTAATTACTATGCACATGGGAACAGCTTTCATCCTAAACATCTTATCTGCTTTGATCTTCTTACCACTAGTGAACAGCTTTTTTAGCTGGAAAGTCCGTAATACCCATTAACTGTGCAATCCTAATGGGAATTTCGGTAATTTGCATAGTTCCAGTGAAGCCCTCTGCGCCAGGCACAAAGGCATAAATTGGTACCATAGCCCCGTCGTTCTCCTTACCAACAGGGTTCATCCGGTACGCACAATGAAGCTATTTTTCGCCTACGACCATCTTTTCATAATGCGGTAGTTTCAGAATTAGTGTCCAGCTAGCTCCTTTAAAAGAAACTGTTATTTTCTATCATTTCGACAGATCCAATTACGATATCAACTACCTCTTCACAAATGTCGCCAGGAGCCTTCTCCAAGAACACTGCGTTTCTAGCTGCGATATCCAGAGCTTTTACCTGCTCACACATTACAACACCCTGCGTCCTTGTTCTTTCGTCCAAGTGCACATGCAGTGGAAACAGTCTATTTGTGCTTGTTATAGGACACACTAGCGCTAGTTTGGTAAATCGATTATACACTTCGTTGCTCACAACCAAAGCGGGCCGTCGCCCCTTTTGTTCGTGACCTGTTTGAGGGTCGAACTCCAACAAAATAATGTCACCTTGATTGGGGATATACACCTACAACACCTCTTCACCAACCGGTTTTCCGGTATCCCATTCCTGGCAGTTATACTCCCCTTGATATTCCGCAATTCTATCGGCCAGTGGCCTATGCTTCTTAAGAGGAATGATCACAACGTTTCCATCATGAACTTTTAGTTCCACCCGATCGTTTTGGTTGAGTCCTGCCATTTCAAGGATAGCCTTGGGCAACCTAATCGCTTGACTATTCCCCCACTTCTGTATTGATGTATACATACCCATCACCTCGCTAAATGTATATACAAAGTATATACCAGAGTTGGCGAGTTGTCAATAGATTTAACACAAAATGACCCCTAAATTCATGCCCTGACGATCATAACTAAGCTTATTGTTAAAAGCTGCTTGTCTTTCGCGTTTGCGTACTCAAACTCTCTATAAGCCATGGTTAAGGGCTTTGAGATGTTTGCTTGCTCTGATTTTGGCGGGTACGATAAAACACTGCGTTTTTTGTGAACCTGGCAACGCTGAACCAGTGTTTCTTTCCCGAATACGTCTATAACTCCTTTGTAGAGTGCTTTCCCTCGATCTAGCACATACAGTCGGGGCCGTGATGGATCCAAGCCACGCTTATAAGACCTTTCAACACCTGGAGAACAAGCGCTGCTGCAAAACTCCCGAGTGTAGACAAGGTTGTTCGCGAATTTTTAACATCGCTTCCATTGTTATAGTGAGGGCAATCACATACAATGTCATTGTGCACAAACAAGAATTTTTATTTAAGGAGAGGTAGTGGTAATTTTGAAGAAACGCTTAGGACTCATTTTATGTCTATTTATTATTGCATCTGTGTTTAGCGTAGTAGGTGCAGCACAAACTGTGAACCTATTCCAGCCAGGGACTTACACTGGAGAGGGTACAGGATACGGAGGAACCATCAAGGTTGAAGTAACGGTTAATGATAGCGAAATTTTAGAAATTAATGTTTTGGAACATGAAGAAACGCCTGTGATTAGTGATGCTGCATTTCAGATAATTCCTGCACGAATTTTGGAACACCAAACCCTTGCGGTGGATACTGTTTCCGGTGCGACCTTATCAAGCAATGGCGTCATTGAAGCTGTAACTGTTGCCTTATCTAAAACAGCCATCGACATGGACAAGCTAAACAAGCCAATCCAAAAGAAGACAACTTCTGGTCAAAAGATTGAGAAAACAGCTGACGTGGTAATTATTGGTTCCGGTGGCGCTGGAATGTCAGCAGCCGTTGAGGCCATTAAGAGTGGCCGTACCGTAATTATTATCGAAAAGCAAAGTGCAATCGGTGGAAACACATTACTAGCTGGAAGCGCAATGAACGCTGCGAACCCGGTAGAACAGGCAAAACAGCCCATGTCTGAAGCTGAATTAAATACCATTAGAGGCTTACTTGCTATTGAACCAAAGGATGACTTTGTGCGGGAGTGGCAAGACACTCTTCGCAAAGAGCTAGACACTTATATTGCTGCTGGTTCATCCTATCTCTTTGATTCACCGTCTTTACACAAATTGCAGACCTACGTTGATGGCGACTATGTTGCCAACCCAAGATTAGTGAACATTCTTGGTGATCGCGGTCAGGAATCAATCAACTTTTTGAGTACCCTTGGTGCAAAGTGGAATAGTGTCATCCAAGCAGCGGTGGGTGCAACTTGGAAAAGGAGTCATACTCCTACAACTGATCTAGGAACCAGAGGAGCATCTTTCGTTCTTCCCCAAGCAAACTTCGTGGAGCAGAATGGTGGCACTATCATGCTTGACTCACGGGCCGAACAACTAATTATGGGGAACGGTCGCTGTGTTGGTGTAGTGGGTACAACAAGCAACGGGCAACCTTTTCAAGTCAATGCTAACAAAGGTGTAATTATTGCCACTGGTGGTTTCGGCGCCAACGTGGAGATGCGTATGAAATTTAATAAGCACTGGGCAACTCTGGATGAGTCAGTCCCAACGACTAATGGTCCACAAGCAACAGGTGATGGAATTGTTATGGCGGAAGCAGTCGGAGCCAATTTAGTGGGAATGGAATGGATCCAACTCATTCCCACTTACGGCCCTGGGGTGTTTACACCTTACATTGAGAACCAAATTTATGTCAATAAAGAAGGCAATCGGTTTGTAGCCGAAGATGGTAGACGTGACGTATTATCTGGAGCTGTTTTAAAACAAACTGACGCCAAGCTATTTATCATATCTGATGCCAATACAGTAAAAGATGGTATGACAACTACTGGAGTAAATGTTGATAGCAGGCTATCCAATGGGTACCTCTGGAAAGCAGATACTTTGGAAGAGTTAGCCGCTGTGAGTGGAATCCCTTACCAAAACTTGAAAAAGTCGGTTGAGCAATTCAACAACTCTGTCAGAAATGGAAATGACCCATTTGGTCGGACTGTATTCGATAAGGAATTTGGTGTAGCACCATTCTATGCTGGTATAACCGGCCCCATGGTTCACCACACAATGGGTGGAATTGAGATTAGTGAAAATGCCGAAGTCCTTGATGCCAACGGAAATGTAATTCCCGGATTATTTGCAGCAGGAGAGGTCACTGGCGGTATTCACGGAGCTAACAGGCTAGGTGGTAACGCCATCACAGACATCGTTGTTTTCGGTAGAATTGCCGGGCAATCTGCTTCAAAGTAATATATAGATAACTAAAAGCTCTGTGTCGGGTGCACTTTAGTGCGTAATCCGAGATGGAGCTTTTTTCTATTGTGTTTTAGCGCGGGCTGCTTGCACCCGTGTGCGAGACTTTCATCCGCTAGACCATACCCTTGCAGGGCGAATCACAAAAAGGGGTTTATACGAACACCTTTCATTGCAAAAAGTTAGAACTTATAGGTTAAACCTGCATTAAGTTGAGTCGGTAATATTTTGAACTCACTTTCTTCCTCACCATAACTACCTATTGCACTTAGCTCGAGCTGAATAGAATTGGGGAAGCGATAGGTGTAAGAAGGTCTTACAACGCCGCCCTTTTCTTTAATACCATGCACTACAACCAAATCGACTGAACTATCCATAGTAAGGTCATAACCTAAGCGTCCATAGAAATAATGGGCAGCTTCTCGTTCTTCTTCAGTCCCATAGGGTGCAAAGAAACCACCTTGACCACGATAAACATATTGACCTTGAGCCAAGATGCCTTTACCGAGATTAAATGTATAGTCTGCACCAACTACCGCTTGGAGGTAGTTTTTATTTTGAGATAGAATAACTCTACTGTTAGAGTCTTCAAAGGGTTTAGGTCCACCATAAGTTATCTCACCCCAAACACCCACGGGACCAACTGTGCCGGCCGTCGCCATACCTACAGAAAATTGACGCCTGTATTCAGCAGTAGGTATTGGTGGTGCTGCAGGACTCATTTCAAGCATTAAGCCAGGAAGTGGTTCAAGGCCACTATACACACTAGCTTGCACATCAAAGCCCTGTACTTGGGTTTCGGCTCTGAGGGCAAATTCTGCCTGTTTACCAAAGCCCTCTGGCTTTTTGGCGTTATCAATGGCGGCTGCAAATGCCTCCATGCCTGCTGGCATCATACCTTCTAAACCATCAAGACTTTGAGGTTTAAAGAAAGGAATAACAACACCAGTTAGGGACCAGTCAGAACCATAATAAGTGACCTGACCAGCCCAAATAGGCTCTCCACCTAGTTCACCTGAAGCTAAACTATCAATATTTAAACGAGCAAAATAGTTGGTGGGATTAAACCCATCAGCGGTACCCCAGCTAATTACTTGACGGCCAAGTTTGTAATCAATATCGCCAGCATAGCCACTATACCATAGTTGATCAGCTGTCAAACAAAGATCTTTATCCATCCAATCAACAGCGCCCTTAACCGAAAAATATACTCGTCCATTAAGATCTACATCATCCTCTAGAACAATTCTGAAGCCGGTGTTAGCACCTGTTTGATCCAATTTCTTTGCATCTTTGTCCCAGGTGTAGGTTAACCCTCCGTTAAGTTCACCACTTAGCGTGGATGCAAAGCCTGTACTCACACTGACAATCAACAGTATTAGTACAATACCAAATTGCCGAACATTTTTTCTCATAATAACCACCATTCCTTTCCATTTGGTTTATTACCTGCGAAGATTACGCAAGCTGAAGACCTCATCATCAATTTCTACCTCGCTGATTTCCACAATATCTAAAATCGTCCTAGTTCCCTTAGTGTTATCAGCCATGACCACATTGTGGGGAATCAGTTCGCCGTCAACTAAGCTATAAGCACTCAAAGTTAAAGTCTTTTTCAGCCTTGTTGCAGGTTGATAAAACTCTACTTTCACAGGAACCATTTCATCTTGCCACACCCACATTTTCACTCGCTCGTAAGGGGCGGTACTATCTGTAGCAGTTAGATCTAGAACATAGCACTTTACATTTTGCTCTGCTTCGTCTGCTAGACGTTTAGCTGAGTATTGGTCACTGTACTCGATATTGCCACCAATTTCATCAAAGGTAAAATCCGTACCCATGAAAGAGTCGCCCGTCATATGGGTGGCAATGCGCCTCTCTCTACCCATAGCTGGCAAGTAAAGCCACATTTGATCTTCTTGACCTTTTTCATTAATAGATAAGAACTTCGTTCCCCTTACGTCCGCGGGAGCCAAATACTCTAGATACTGTTTTTCAGAATCTGCCTCACTCTTACGATACACCTTGAGCGATGATTTTCTTTGCACTCCTTTGGCGTTTTCTGTGATCATGGCAAGTTCTGCGGTACCTGAACTACTCAGAATGTTGCTAAAACCTAATTCGTCTAAGATTTGTTGACCCGTTAACTCTTGAGCCAGAACCATGCCCATGGCACTGACTACAAGTAGGCTAAGGAGTACTAATAAGGTTTTTTTCATTGTTTTACCCCTTTCTATTTTTCTATTGGCAAAATATTGTAACAAAACTGGAATGACCACTAGTGCAGCTAACGAGCTCACTATCATGGTCACGGAAATTAAGAAACCAAAAACGGAAATTGCTCTGAAGTGGGAAAATACTAGAACCAAGAATCCAATAATTAAGGCAAACGCATTGAAGAAAATTCCCTTGCCAGCAGAAGCGCCAGTGTTTTCCAAGGCGGTAGTTTGGTCATGACCTTGTGCTAATTCATACCGGTATCGACTGATGTAATGGATAGCGTAATCTACGCCAATTCCAATTGCTAGGCTAGCTATAATACTTGTAACTGCATCTAATGGCATAGACAAATAACCCATCAAACCGAAATTTAACAAAACCGTGAGTAATAGCGGAACTAAACTTAAAAGCCCTATTGCTGGTGATCCCATAAGTAAGGCCACAATGATACCCACTGCAATGCTAGAGGTTACTAAAGACGAAACCTGGGTTTGCACGTAGCGATTCATTAAGCGTAACATGACCTTAGGAGTACCAATTAGACGCACATTTAGACCTGATTCAGGTCCATAATTGGTTTCAAGGTAAGCGTCCACTTCGCCAATTACACTGCCAAGCATTTGCGCATCAAGAGTTTTCATTTGAGCGGTAATCAAAGCGCGGCTGTAATCATAAGTAACAAGAGAATCTATCCCTTCGCCGCCTTGCATATTAAAAAGCAACAATTGCTGTGCAACGCCTTCCCTAGTGTCGGGAATCGCGTACGCTTGAGGATCGCCGTCCCAGAGAGCTTGATTTAGCTCCCTTACCACATCAACTATAGAGGTAGCATGATTAATATTATCCCAGGAGTTAAGGTAATCTTGAATGCTAACAATCTCTGCCAAAACCTCCGGCTTTTTGATCCCATCTTCTTCGCCCGTATCTACCACAACAGAGATCTGCATGCTGCCTCCGAAGATATCCTCGATAACTTGAGCACCTTCCCGCACAGGACTGGATTTGCTGAAGTAGTTAACAATATTGCTTTCCAAAGTAATTTGGGAGGCACCATAACCAAAGACAACTACCAATGCTAATACTGCAACCAAAACCTTGCGTGGATGCCCAATGACCCACCTGGTTAGTGCACCAAGAGTTCGAGTCAAGAAGTCCCTTTCTTTTCTGCCTTCTTTAGCCTGTGGCGCTTTAAACAAGATTATGAGTGCTGGAATCAGGCTCAGAGATAAAAGCATAGCGAATATTACACCAATTGCCGTCAATACCCCAAATTCCCTAATCGGGTGCACAAAGGCAGTTATTAGTGATACAAACCCAGCTGCAGTAGTTAAAGCAGCCATAGCCACAGGCGGTGTCATTGTTGCTAAAGTTTCTTCCAAAGCTTCCCTCTTTGCAAACCCACTAGCTAGACTTTCTTGGTACTTATTTAGAATGTGAATACTCGAAGCAATACCTAAAGTGACGAGGATAACCGGCATAACCATAGAAATCATGGACACGGGAATTCCCAACCAAGACATAAGCCCCACTGTCCACACTAGGCTTGCTCCTACTGTTATTAAAGGAATAAATACACCTAGAAGGGATCTAAATGTTAAGTAGAGCACGAGGGCAATAACTAGGACTACAAAAGGAACTAGATTTCTTAGATCTTGCTTCATGGCTTTTTCCGTATAATCCATAATATAGGAGTCACCCACAATATGGATTTTTTCAGGCCCTTTGAATTGATTTACTACAGTTTGAATTTGATCTATTACATCGCCATTATTAGAATCTAGGTCTAATAATAATGCGGCTCCCTTGCCGTCCTCTGTGATTAAACGATTTACATATGGGCTCGCGAAAATTTTGTCTTTAAAATCTTCAATTTCTTGAGCACTTTGAGGCAAGTCTATTGCCATGGGTCCTATTTCGATCCCAAAAAATCCGCTTTCAACACGTTGCGCGTTCAGGGGGCTAGTTACACTCCCAACTCCAGAAATAGCCTCAAGCTGATTTGTCATCGCATCAATTTTCTTTAAGGTTGAAGAGTTAAACACATTATCTCCTTGAATGGCAATGAGAAACAATTCTTGCGTTCCAAACTCGTCAACAACTGTTTGTTGATCCGCCAAAACTGGATCGTCCATGGGTATCATAGCATTAATACTGGCATCGAATTCTAGCCGTGTAAGAAAGCTACCAGTGACTATCGTAATCAAAGTTGCTAAAACAATCACAAGCCAAGGTTTATCTAAAACAACTTTTGTCCAACGATTCACCAAAGATCACCTCTTATCATTTAAAAACAACCGATAAAGCACTTAAAGAACTGATAATCTCTTTATTTTCTGGTTCTAAAGACGCTTGTAGTGCGATCCCAAATAGTCCACCAAAAAAAAGGCTAGCTAGAGTTTCCGGTGAATGTTGAGTTCCTAGTTCTTCCACTAGTTGTGGAGTAAAAACTTCAACTGTGATTTTATCCATTATTTCTTTGAAAACCTCTCTAACCCGCAAACTAAAAGGCGGGGACCACAATGCTAGGCCTGCCAAATCATATAGCACTCGAAACAGTTCCTGATCATTTTCCAATACGCCTTGAAAAAGAGCAATAAAACACTCGCCCTTTTCCCGATGGGACATTTCCGGTTTTAAGTAAGCTTGCATATGATCATGGTAATTTGTAGCTGCCCGTTCCACTACGGCTAAAAGTAAGCCTTCTTTGTTTTCATAATGATAGCTAATTTGGCTAACCGCTACTCCAGCTTCTTGAGCAACTTGCCTTAGGGAAGTTTGGGCATACCCATCCCTGGCAATACAAGCATAGGCCGCATCAAGGATTTTTTCTTGTTGACTTCGCTCCAACAATCCTTCACCTCCTCAATCGAACGACCGTCCGATAAGTCTATCTTTATTATATGCGTTTTTTTCCAGTTGTATAGTTGGTTTTTGTAACTTAAGCTAAATTTAGCCAAAAATTAACCTTTTCAAAAAACGCATTGTTAACGCCAACTTTTGAGGAGAAATGGCTATACCACTCTGTGTTGAGGTAGTTTGGTGTTATCTTGAGTTTTGCAGCAAACATGGAATAAAAGGCCCGTAACCTCGATGGAAAAAGAGACTACGGGCTTCTTGCTTTACACAAAGATGTAGTATAACAACTCATTTTGAATGGCATGTGGGATCGTCTAGGCATCCGGAAGACCAAAAGCTCTTGTCAAAGCTCAACCACAGTGCACTGGGTGGATGAAGGGCACTTCCTAGTGACGTTCATAACCTTTGCCGAACCATGGATTTTCTGTTAGAGGCCGAAGACAGAAGAGGTCTTCTTCTAGGTGCCAGTCTGTTTAATCTAGAGGTTAATCTCGTTCTCCTAGGCATCTTAAGAACTCCAGAAGGTGACATTTGGGAATTTGAACTTCTTTATCCAAAGCTAGAAATAATTCCATCTGGATCATAAACAGTGGCTATCAACAATTCTGGCATCAATAGTAATTAATAAACTCCTCTCCAGAGCTTGAAAATGTGCGTGATAAAAACCTTAGCAACTGCATAAGTAGGAACAGCAAGAATAATACCTACAAGTCCAGCTAAACTACCAGCAGTAAGTAAAACTACAATGATCGTAACTGGGTGGATTTTGAGTTTCTTGCCGTAAACTAGGGGAGCAACCAGCTGACTTTCTAGCTGCTGCACTATGATAATCAAAATTAGAACCTTCACACCTGTCCAGGGAGAAGAAATCAATCCAACCACCAAGGCTGGAACAGAACCAATAATTGGTCCAAAGTAGGGGATCACATTTGTAACCATGGCTATAGCCGCAAGAAGAAGAGCGTACTCAACACCAATGATCCGCAAACCGATAAATATGAAGACACCTACAAACAGACAGACCACCAACACACCTTGAATGTACGATCTCAGGGTGTGATTAATCTTCCCCGCCACTTCTGTTACATCATCTTGGTAACGCTTTGGTACGAACCGAGCGGCTGCCAAGGGCAATTTGTGGCCATCACGGAGCATATAAAACAGAAGAAATGGTACTGTAAATAAGGCAACCGCGAAATAAGCTATGGAGCCAATTACACGAAAGAAGTTCTGGGTAATCTCATCCACTATACCATCTATTACAGCCACATAATCTATGTTGCTCCACCGACGGAAAAGCTCAACTTGTTCAAATCGCGAAAAAATTGTGGATTCCTGGAACTCCATAGAATAAGTATCCAATTGCCGCAAAAGCGACGGGAGATTGGTTGCAAGACCTGAAATTTGAATCTCCAAGAGCGGTATCAAACCTAGAATCGAAACCGTCAGAATTCCGGCAATTAGTACAAAGATAATGAGTATTCCAACTAAACGTGGCACTCTCCACTTTTCAAGCTGAGTAACAATTGGGTCCGTAATATAATACAAAATTCCAGCCAAAAGAACTGGTAAGAAGATCGTTGTAATTAAGATCGCCACTGGACGAAACACAAAAGCAACCTGGTTTGCAATCCAGATAATCATGGCTACCAACAATAACCAAACAGTAGTTTGAAACGCTTTAGTCTGGAACACTATCTCACCTACTTCATTTAATGGTCCTAGATCACCATGGTGTATACCAGCTTATGGGAGATCCCAACGTTTTTTAGCTAATATCTGCACTGGTATGAGCCAAGACGATGCCTATGGCCATGTCCTTGACTTTGCAGAGGTATTCAACCCTAGGTAATCATGGCTGACGGCACCCCACTATTTTAGCGCCGTTCCTTACGGCTTAGTCCTTGCATACACTCTACGAGCAGTGCATCCCATTCTTCTCTCTATAGATAGCATAGTCTTACTTTCTTTTCGACGCTTGTTCCAAAAGCTTCTGGGCGTTATCGTATTCTTCTTCAACGTATGCTTTGGAACCTGCTACAAAGATTTCCTCCCAGCTCTGCTTGCCTTGTCGCGCCGCATCATAGTCCGCTCTAGTTTTAGGATCCGAGAGAATTTCATAGGCCTCTCGGATTTTGACAGTAAACCGCCTACAGACATCTCGAAGAGTTTTCGCCGGTCAGCATCGTAAAGCTGATCCTGCAGAGCCTGATCCAGCTACTGATAAATTCCATGTTCGGAATGAAATTCCTGCGAAAATCCATACCCAAACACTAGCGTTGCATAAATCAATTTAGCGAAGCTGGCCGTTAGGATACGGAACGCTATGTTCTACATAGAGTTTTTTCGTAGGCACTCTACCGGACTTAAGGGCTGCGCTCAAGGAGGCCTCGGTTTCCTTGAGAAAACGAACGGAAATAAGTTTGTTGTAGACAAGCGTGGCATCAATTTTAGGGAAGCTCGCGACCAGATCCTTTATCACTGCCAACACAAAGAAAAGACTGTACGACTTAAAGAAAATTATGAATTCGGGGAGTAGGGCGTGGGTGGATTGCATGATGAGCACATAAAAATCAGCTACCATTCATTGGGCCAGAAGGTAAAGTGCAGTAGTCAGGCTTATTTTAGAGATTTAAAAATGCAGATCTACAACATAGCATGTCTTGGCATAGTTATTGGACTTCAGCTTGTGTTTCAGCCTATCCTACATACTCGGCCTGGTATGTGGTTTCCTGTCCGTCAGGCCTGAGCTTTGCCTCCAACTTCCTTCAGATTCCACCTCATGATGACACCCTTTGTCATTGGCTATATCTTTCCCACTGCCGGGCAAATTTCGAGACTTTCACCCTGTAGAACATGAGCTCGCTGAGCGCACAAAAAAGACCGCAACACCGTTGCAGTCCTTGTTTATGTATGGCGCGCCCGACAGGATTCGAACCTATGGCCTTCTGATTCGTAGTTCGTTTCAGACTTTCCACCTATCTACGTGAACGTCCACATTTGACTGTTTAGCTGGGATTATGCAATCCGAGTATTCCGTGACCGACCATAGAAAATTGCTGATGTGCGGGCTTAAATATGTCAAAAATATGTCAGCTACAATCCTAGCCTTCTCCCCTGAAACCCTCCCAATCCTTACACGAAGCCCCCTCGTTCATCTCCACTCTCCGAAATCCACCGCGTGGATTGGCACACTTACCGCGGCTATCAATTGCCCGGTAGAAACTTGCGGTATGCTCAACATCACGTCTTCCCATCCAATAGCGGCAACTTGCACATGCACGCTGTGTCTTGCTCCATGTCGCCATGAGTGTGCCTACTTAACCCTCAGCCGATGCAGAAGTTTCACCTGACCCAAATTTCGCTAATCTCAGCTCTTGTTTGAAGCGAGCAACTACCTCTTCGGGCGTTATCTCTCTGTTTGACTCCTCCTTAAGTAGGTAGGTAGTATAGCGCAGTCGAGTATGCGGCGCCAAATGTAGTCGTAACCGCCGATGCAACTCCAGCATTAATGATACCTCCCGCAATTTGTCCCCCTCCAGGGATTAGCTTCAAAAGTTCCCCTGCTAATGCTCTGCCTCCAGCTGTAGCCAAGACAGTGCCAATCGTGCTCGAAACTATGGTACCCAACATAGCTTTATCCATGGGTAGGCCTTAGGCTACACTTATGCGGGCTAACATAGCAACCTGAATTGGTATGAGGCCTATGGCCTGAGCAAATGGGACAGGAGTCGCTGCAAATGCAGCCGCCAAGGCTGCTGATTCGGCTACTCTTCGTAGTGCAACCGCTCGTTTTTGCTCAAGGCTGACCTTCTGTGATGCGATAAATGCGGCTCTTTGTCCTTCAGGAACCACCTCATTTGTTAGATCGACTAATTCCTCTAATCCGAAAGGCTCAAGTCGATGTCCATCATCTAAGGTCTCTGCCAAGGCTCTAACCCTCACAACGTTTCGCGCAGTTGGAATGAGCCTTTGAACGACTGCCCTAAATCCATTATCTGAGCGAGCCTTTGTAATCACCGCAATCACCGGGATGTGCTCCGACAAATCTTGTGCAAGCTTGGTCTCTATCTCGACTCGCCTTGAGTCCTCTGATATGCAAAGCCATGTAACATGGATGTGCCTATGTGGATCCTCTTCGTTCTTTCTTCGCTTTACAAAGTCGATTAATTCCTGGAAGTCATCCTCGTGGCTTACAAGCTCAATGCCTTTGGTATCAAATATCGATACAGGGATGCCTTAACGCTTGTCTAATATACTAAGAAGCTTTAGACAGCTATTTACCATACTGATGATGTTCAAAGGCTCTAACTGGCCTGCTTCGCTCCACCACAGACGAAAGTACGCATATCTTACTGATACGATAACGTAGAAACGACTTCCTTCCATCTATTTTAAACAGTAAAACAAAGACGACCAGAACATCATTGTGGTCGTCTTTTACAGGGAGCAATTGGCTTATCCCCCCTATCCCATACTGGTCAGTAAGCATCATAGTTTTTGCACCATTAACAGTGATTAGATCCAGGGCATTATCCATCTCGCCAAAAGACATGATCTGGGCGGCATGGATCCCGTTATCCAGGACATTCATTAGATTACTATTAGTTTAAAGGCGTAGGCATTATCATAAGAACCAAAGGCACAGGTATGCGTAGCGAAAGTTTGGACCCGTAACATCAGCATAGGTTCGAATAAACTGCACGCCATGAAGAACTTCAGCTTTAATGGCCTTTGTTGCTCTTTCCTTTTACCCTTCGACCGTCACCTTATCCTTTGTTTCGCTCCATCTATATTTCTTTCATTGCTTCCGTCAAGGTATGCCAAGCAAGCACAGCACACTTAACCCGTGCTGGCATGTTTGAGATATTTTGGAAAGCAACTGCTTCATCCAATCCAATAGTTCCAATTCAGCCTCCGAACTAATCTCCCTTTTGATCATCCCCAAGAAGATATCCGCTAAGGTTTGGGCTTCATCAGCTGAACGGCCTTTAATCAAATCAATCATCATAGAGGTTGAGGCCTGCGAAATGGCACAGCCACTCCCGGTAAAAGCTGCATCCACGATCTTGCCGTCTTCTACCAATAGCTCAATCGTAATATCATCACCGCAACTGGGATTATGGCCCCTTTCAGAACAGGTGGCAGATTTTAGCTCCCTTTTATGCTCACTACTTTGGCTATGTTCCAAAATCAACTCAGTATAAAGTGCACTAAGATCCATGCCCCAGCCACCTCCTTACACCCTTTAGACTAGAAATACAAGCATCAATCTCATCTTTAGTGTTGTAGAAAGAAAAACTTATTCTAGAAGTCGCCGGGGCCCCAAGGTACTTCATTAAAGGCTGGGCACAGTGATGTCCAGCCCTTAGGGCAATCCCATCAAAATCCACAATTGTGGCCACATCATGTGGATGACACCCCTCGAGTGTAACGGAGATCACCGGACCCCGCTTTTCTGGACTTAAGGGACCATAGATTTTGAGGTTTGGAACCTCTTGAAGTTTCTCTAGAGCATAGCGGGTAAGCTCATACTCATAGCCCTTTACAGTTTCCCAGCTCATTTCTTCAAGGAACTCAATGGCTGCAGCCAAACCCACAGCCCCTTCTACATTGGGAGTGCCAGCCTCAAATTTATAGGGAAGTTCATTAAACGTAGTAACTTGCTCCTCCACATACTCCACCATCTCTCCACCCCTTAAAAAAGGTGGCATGGCATCTAGGAGCTCCCGTTTTCCATACAAAACTCCAATGCCCATAGGTCCGAACATCTTATGACCAGAAAAAGCAAAAAAATCTGCATTTAAGGCCTGCACATCAGTTTGAAGGTGTGAAACACTCTGAGCTCCATCTACCACAACCACGGCACCCCGTTTATGCGCGTGAGCAATCAACTCTTTTAGGGGATAAATCGTTCCCAAAACATTGGACATTTGAGCGATTGCAACCAGAGCCGTTTTTTCGGTGATTACCCTTTCTATCTCTGCCCAATCTAAGGTATAGTCATCCGTCAAATAAAGGTAACGCAACTTAGCACCCTTGGCCTGAGCTACCATTTGCCAAGGGACAAGATTACTGTGGTGTTCGGAGATGCAAAGAACAATCTCGTCATCTTCGTCAATTTCACTCAGCCCATAACCATAAGCTATTAAGTTCAAAGCTTCAGTGGTATTTTTAGTGAAAATGATTTCCAGGGGCGAAGCTGCATTAATAAATCTTGCCACCTTAACCCGGGCATTTTCATAGAGAGTTGTAGCTTGCACGCCTAAAAAATGAGCTCCGCGATGGGGATTGGCGTTAAACCTCTCTTTATATTCCCGCATGGCCTCTAAAACACTGCTGGGAGTTTGGGTTGTTGCGGCATTGTCTAGATAAATAAGAGGCTTGCCGTGCACTTTTTGCTCTAGAGCGGGAAATCTCTCTCGCATAGCATCAAAGTTAGGCATGAGAAGACACCAGCTTTCGACCTAGATCGTACTCCACAGTCTCTTTATAACCAGCTGGAAGCAAATCTAAAACAGGTTGGAATGATGCTTTCACCACTTCGGTAGTTGCTTCTTCTTCACTGAGACCACGACTCGTCAAATAAAATAATTGTTCAGGATCTGCTTTACCGGCGCTGGCTGCATGGCCCCCTTGTACATCATCCTCTTCGGATAATAAAAGTGGAACTGCATCAGACTTAACCGTTGGGTCAAGGAGCAGTACATTTTCTTCTTCATTCCCATTGGCTAGACGGGCACCTCTCCTAAAATCAAGGGTACCTCGGAAAACTTTGCGCGCTTTGTCTTTGAGGGCGCCACGCACCAGAATATCGCTCTCACTTCTATAGCCCTCATGGATCATGTGATAACTCAAATCTAATACTTGCTCCCGATCACCTAGATACATGCCATCGACATTGGCCATGCCATTTTCAGCAATCCGGCCTAGGTAATTCGTGACAGTATACTTACTGCCTAGCTCAACTTGAACATATCGTACACTGGCGTAAGACCCCACGTTGACATAGTGCGAATCTAGATGCACCGAATTGCCACAAAGTCGTTGAATCTTAATGAGGTTGACCTTTGCCCCTTCGGCAGCTACGATTTTAGTGAGCCCATGATGGAAAGCAGGGTGCTTTGCGTCTCCCAAATACTCCACGACCACGGTAATTTCGCTGTCTTCATGAGCCACAATGAGATTCTGATCAAGCAATGTATCATTTTCACTTGAGAAAAGATATTGCACATACAAAGGCTCCAAAATACGCTTGCCTTGAGGAATCTCTAGATAGAATCCCCCATTAAGATTTTCCGTCATCAGCTCTACCAATTCTTTGGAAACACCGTAGTCTTCGGTTTCCAAAATCCCCTTTTGGTGTAACGAGCCTGGCATTGGTTGCAGGATTAGAGAAGAGTCAACTTTGGTGGGGAGATAGTTGTGAGTATAGGGCTTGATAGCAACCTTGATGTCTTCTTGGAAGGAAAAGCTGTTCAGCCCAAGCCAACGATAGCTTAGTCTTGGTAAAGTGTTTAGTGCTTCAGTAATTGTCTTTTCCACAATATCCCCCCTCATCCAATGGTGCCTTCTAGTTCTAGTTTAACCAGGTTGTTCATCTCTACAGCATATTCTAAGGGTAATTCTTTAGAAATTGGTTCCACAAATCCCCTAACAATCATGGCTTTGGCTTCTTCCTCATCAATGCCGCGGCTCATCAGGTAGAAGATGGCTTCGTCACTAATGCGTCCGATCTTAGCCTCGTGTCCCAGATCTACCTCATCTGTATCAATTTGCATCACCGGAATCGTATCTGAGACAGACTCGTTGTCTAGAATTAAAGATTCGCAGGTAACAGTTGATTTCGAATGGTGCGCGTTTTTATTAATCTTCACCAGACCACGATAAATGGCCGTGCCTCCACCCTTGGAGATGGATTTAGTATTGATTGTAGAACTTGTATAGGGAGCGGCATGAATCACCTTTGCTCCAGTATCAAGAACTTGACCTCCTCCAGCAAAGGTCACGCCGATAAATTCTGAGCGAGCCCTTTCACCCCTCAGAATGCTCATAGGATATAACATGGAAACTTTAGAACCAAAGGATCCAGATACCCATTCAATGGCCGCATCCTTATCGACTAAGGCTCGTTTGGTATTAAGATTAAACATATTACGCGACCAATTCTCGATGGTACTATAGCGAAGCGTTGAACCTTCTTTGACGAAAAGTTCTACACAGCCTGCATGGAGATTATTCACTGAATAGCGGGGTGCTGAACAGCCTTCAATAAAGTGTAGGTATGAGCCTGGTTCAACAATAATCAACGTGTGCTCGAACTGGCCAGCTCCCGGGGCATTTGAGCGAAAATAGGATTGTAGTGGAATTTCAACAGTGACTCCAGCTGGTACATAAACAAATGAACCGCCAGACCATACAGCTCCATGCAGGGCTGCAAACTTGTGATCCCGGGGAGTGACTAGGCTCATAAAGTACTCGCGGACAAGATCCTCGTATTCATGGACTGCGGTTTCCATGTCTAAATAGACAACACCCTCCTTGGCCACGCTTTCTTGAATGCTGTGATAAACAACTTCTGAGTCGTATTGTGCGCCAACCCCAGCTAAGAACTCATGCTCCGCTTTGGGAATCCCTAACAAATCGAACGTTTGCTTAATATCAGCAGGAATATCGTCCCAAGTGTACTTCCGATCCACCGTGGGTTTTACATACGTGACGATGTTGTCAACGTCAAGTTCTGTAATATCTGGCCCCCAAGGAGGTATATCAAGCTGGTGATAGGTTGCTAAAGACTTCAGTCTAGAGTCTAACATCCACTCGGGTTCATTTTTTTGGGCCGAAATTTCTCGTATAATATCTTCAGTTAACCCTTGCTCCGTTTTATAACTATAGGTGAAGGGATTTTTTTGATCGTACAATTCTCGTTCAATATCAGCTACATAAGTTTTCTTATTGCTCACGTTTTCCCTCCTACCCTTTGTAGGCTGTAAAGCCGGATCTTTGCATTTCAGCAATAAGTTCTAAGCCGCCGCTTTCCACAATCTTTCCATCGACTAAGAAGTGAACAAAATCAGGTTCAATGTACTCTAATAAGCTTTTGTGGTGGGTGATTACAACCAAAGAGTTGCTCTCATGATGGTATTCTTGGATACCCTTTGCCACAACTCGAACCGCGTCAACATCTAAACCCGAATCCGTTTCATCGAGGATAGCCAGCTTGGGATCCAAAACCAGCATTTGTAGAATTTCACTCTTCTTTTTCTCTCCTCCAGAAAAACCGTGGTTTAAGTACCTAGCAGCGTATTCAAGATCCATTTCTAAAACTTCCATCTTCTTCTTGAGGAGCTTCTGAAACTCTAGCACCTTAATTGGTGTTTCAGACATAGCGTTTTTCGCTGAGCGCAAGAAGTTCTCCAAAGTGATCCCGGCGATTTCCTGGGGATATTGAAACGACAAAAAAAGACCAAGCTGAGCTCGCTCATGGGTCTTCAGGTCAGTTATGTCATTTGTGCTAAACTTAATCTTCCCTGCTGTAACTTCATACTTCGGATGACCCAAGAGAACATTGGCTAGTGTAGATTTTCCTGCTCCATTGGGCCCCATGATCACATGGATTTCCCCTTTTTGCACCTCTAAGTCTAGGCCATTAAGGATCTCTTTTCCATCAATCTCTACATGTAAATCATCTATCCGCAAAAAAGCATTCGGCATGTTCATTGCTCCCTCTGTACTAAATTCAACCCACTTTTGCTACTACAAAAAGGATATCATACATTACCTAAGTACTCAACTAATAAATTAAAAAGCGGGCTAGGGAGTGTTTGCCAAGTCGGGACAGACACCCATTCCGTAATAATCCGGGTGACAAAACCCCTATCGAAATCGCGCCGTATTACGAGTGATCAGATTCTTGGTTTTGTGGAACAAAAAAAGACTGCAACATCGTTGCAGTCCTCGTTTACTCATTTGCCGCTCTTACCTCTGAGGAGCCAGTACTTGCAAGCACATAATTAGCGTGACTCTCCAACAGCTCATTAGAACGGTCTGTAATAATCGTGCACTCGTCAAAGTCTAGGGCTTTACACAGTGTCTGTTTGTTGGCTTTGGAGCTATCCATTAAGACATAGGTCTTTTTGGAATGTTCCATAACCAGTTGTTTTTTTCGTGCTTCTCGCAAATCTGGGGTATTAATGCCGCTCTTTGCGGAATAACCACTTGCTCCCAAAAAAGCCTTGTCGAAATACAGCTTGGAGAGTTGCCTTTCTGTAATTGGCCCATACACCGATCCCAAAATTGGCGAAACCTCACCGCCTAACAACAAGCAAGTAAAGACACAATCTTGCAAAGAAGGAAGGATCTCCGTGTTGGATGTAACAACGGTGATTTTTTTGTCCGCCAAATATTTCACCATTCGTGACATTGTTGTGCCAGAATCGAGGTAAATTATTTCGTGATCGTCTACCAATGATGCGGCATAACGGGCTATTGCTTCCTTCTCCTTAGTATGGAGACGTTCCTTAGTCGCCAGAGGGATTTCGTAGGCATTGGTCTTGAGTTTAGCCGCCCCACCTCGGAGCATCTCGACAAAACCCTCTTCTTCCAAACCTTTTAAATCACGGCGGATTGTAGCCTCTGATGTGTCTTCAAACATCTCACACAGCTCATGGATATAAACAATTTCTCTCTTCTCCAATTCGGCAAGAATGTGCTGCCTACGAACAAATGGGATCATTAACACCTACCACCTTCACTAATAATAGACTGGCTTCAGTGAGTAAGCTGCAAAAACCTGCTCTAGGTCAGAGGAATTGGGCA
>WPCH01184972.1_pt1 | contig 19523 bp, 15 predicted proteins | sample 5399881 | NCBI WGS metagenome assembly WPCH01 (sample SAMN12869468, study PRJNA574797) | sludge metagenome | isolation source: wastewater treatment of pH5 | place: China:Beijing | collected 2019-05-20
TGGCTTGGGCTGCAGAGCTCACTATCGCACCAGCCTCTCGCGGAGTTTTCTTCGCCAGCCATACATAAGGTTGGCAGCAACATACACTGGGGCACCCTGCGTGCTGTGTACTTCAAGCACCGCCCCGCCCACGCCGACCAACTCCATGCGGATTTGTGGTGGGATGGGATAAATATCGCAAGAGATGCCGGCACATACGCCTATAACCTGCCCTCTCCCTGGCAGAATGCCCTCGACTGCTCCGCTGTGCATAACACCATCACCGTTAATGAGGTTGACCAAATGACGCGGGTGAGCCGATTCTTATGGCTCGACCAGGCGCAAGCCAAATGGTGTAGCGCTCCATCTCAGTACTCAGTAACCGCATCACATAACGGTTACCGGCAATTCAATGTTGTCCATCAACGTACTCTCAAATATCTTCCTGAGAGCGGTTTTGAGGTGAGCGATAACCTGACCCGACAAAAGGGCAATGCAAATCTTCATTATCGCTTACAATGGCTTCTCCCCGATTGGGGCTGGCAATTCAGTGAGAGCGGATTGACATTGATTGGGCCATGTTTTTCGTTTCAAATCACAGTGACCTGCAAACAAGCTGAAAATTCCGCCGAACTCGTCCCGCTCGATCGCTCTCTTATACGCGCTGGAGAAACCCTTTTCGGAGAACGGCGAGGTGAAATCCTGGGCTGGGAATCAAACACCTACGGCGAAAAGCAGCCTGCCTTGTCTTTTTCGATAAATTTCACTTCAGCAGAATCGATCGTAATTACCACTAACTGGAACCTCCATGAGCTTGCAGCCTGAAAACACCGACAATTTGAAAGTTCACATCCTGCTGATTCATCAAGCCTTCGCCGCACTCGATGAACCAGGCGGCACACGGCATATCGAAATGGCGCGCGCCTTTGCAAAACAGGGGCATCGGGTCACCATTATCACCAGTCCGGTGAACTACCTCACCGGCAGATCGTCTCAAGCCAAAGCTCGGTGGCGTACACAAGAAAACCCCGAACCCGGTATCGAGATTATTCGCGCCTACACATATTCAGCCCTTCACCGCAGCTTCTTTCATCGCCTGCTGAGCTTTTTCAGTTTCATGTTTTCATCTTTCTTTATCGGTCTTGGCGTTAAGAACGTGAGTGTCGTGTGGGGCACCTCCCCACCCATCTTTCAGGGCTGGACTGCCTGGCTGCTTGCCAGGCTGAAGCGGATCAATTTTGTGTTTGAGGTAAGGGATCTTTGGCCAGCTTTTGCCATTGCCATGAATGTCATCCACAATCCGCTCATCATCAGCCTCTCCAATTGGCTGGAGAGGTTTCTCTACCGGCATGCGGATCAACTCGTGGTGAACTCGCCCGGGTTTATTGAACACATCACAAGGCGCGGCGGTAAAAATATTGTCCTCATTCCTAACGGAGTAGACACGCAAATGTTCTACCCGCTCGACAACGGAGATGAGTTCCGCCGGCGATTGGGGCTTGAAGGCAAAGTCATCCTCCTGTACTCCGGTGCCCACGGAGTCTCCAATGATCTGGCGGTTCTACTTCAGGCGGCCAAACTAACCCTTGCGGACGAGTCGATCGTTTATGTTTTGGTCGGTGATGGCAAAGAAAAACCCTCCTTGCAGCGCCTTGCAGAAGAATGGAAGTTGAAGAATGTATTTTTTTCAGCGCCTGTGTCCAAGAGCGAGATGGGTAAGGTGCTTGCCGCCGCCGATGTTTGCCTGGCAATTCTGAAACCTGTTGAGTTATATAAAACTACCTATCCCAATAAAGTGTTTGATTACCTGGCTGCCGGAAGACCGGTAATCTGCGCCATTGATGGCGTGATCCGTGAGGTGGTGGAAGCGGCAGAAGCAGGCGTTTTCTCCACACCTGGTGATCCGGGTGCATTGGCTCAGGCAGTGAACGAGCTTGCTCGCGATCCTGAATCTGCCCGCAGAATGGGAATGAATGGCAGGGTATATGTGGAGCAACATTTCAACCGCCAAATAATTGCACAGAAAATGGAGAAATTGCTGGTCAGTAACGCAAGTGCTGCCAAAAGTCAGCGCTCGTAGAGGGACCGAATCGACTTAAACCAAGGTGTTAATGTACAATTAGATCATCATAAAAGCCCAATAATCAACTTATATAAGGAGACCATATGGGAACCAATCAGATTAGTCCCGCCCAACAGTTACAAACTGATATTACATCAACTCGCACCGATTTTTCTCGAGTTTCAGCAAATGCGAGATTGACATCAGTAAGCAGTGATTTTTCATCTCTTGACAATGCGATTTCGAATCTACCCCTTCGCCTGCAAAAAGCGAGGGATCGTAAATACGCTTTTAATAAACGCTTTGAATCTCAGGCTCAGGAATTTCAAAAGCAATGGTCACTGACGCGCGGACAGGTGATGAGCAGGATCACAAGCGAAACCAACCTGCTGCAGAGGGATCTGCGCTTTCTCGAAAGCAGAGTTTCCTCTTTAAATACTGTCACGTCAAACTCAGGGTCGGTAAAGGCGTTACGCAGTGAAATCAGCGCTTTTGATTCTAAGATCAAAGCATCTGAACGCACCATCAAGGGATTATTCAGTAATCTTGAAAACCAGGTGCGCCAGATTGAATCTCAGCTTGATACGATTGAAAAAAGCCTCGAATGGTTTGAAACAGCCAGCTTCACGCTGCTGGCAACCGAGGGTATCGTCAGGGCAGTAAAGGCTGTTTGGACGCGCGACGGCAAGGAAGATAAAGACGACCCCGAAGGTTATCTCTTCCTCACCGACCAGCGTTTGCTTTTTGAACAGCGCCAGGAAATCGCAACCAAGAAGGTACTTTTCGTTACCACCGAACGTAAGAAAGTGCAGGAGCTGTTGTTCGAAGTACCCGTATTTTCAATCACCAATATAGAGGCTTCCAAACGAGGCATGCTTAAAAATGAAGATTGGATTTCATTAAATTTCGAATCTGGCGTGTTTGCCGCCAATGCTCAGCTTCACCTCGATGGACAGGACAGCACCGAATGGCAACGATTGATCAACCAGGTTAAGGCGCGCGAATTAGATGATGACCGCGCTTTCGAAATCGATCAGGAAGCGCTGGATAAAGTCAAGGCAGCACCGGTGATCTGTCCGCATTGCGGCGGTTCGCTCAGCGCTCCGGTTTTACGCGGCATGGATTCAATAAAATGCCAATTTTGTGGCAACCTGATTAAACTTTAGGTCCCATTAACCTCAATCGCGAACATAACAAAAGAGATGAAACCAATATGTTTCATCTCTTTTTATCAACCCTCAAATACCCGAATCAGGAAATCCCCTCAAATAGATCACGCTCGCGCTTGCCGCTGGGTGCCGGGTAGGCGCGCATGAACTGGTCAGTGATGCCAAATACCTTCCTCAGGCTGTCAACAAAGCGCCCATTGATCTGTATTCCGCCCTGGCTGGCGTGGCAGGCAACCGCCTTGTTTTTTTCATCCAGCACCTCGCGGTAATCAACGGCTGCATCGATCGGGAAATGCGCTTGTGAAACAGCCAGAAAGTCAATATCCTTATTCTTGCCCATACGACTCGGATCCTTGCCGGTGAGTTTCATAAACCACACCATCGTGCGCAAGAGCCCGCGCGGAAAAGTATGGTAATACAGCTTCTGCGCTTGCCAGGCTGGCAAATCAGACGGGTTGTAAGCCTGATCTGCCGCAGCGTAAAATGCTTTATCAGTGGCTTTATGGATGGCAATATGATCCGGATGCATATACCCGCCGATTGGGTCAAAGGTGATGACCACCTGTGGTTTGAGCAGGCGGATATAGTGGACGACATCTGCCAACACTTTATCAATGTCAGCCGCAGCCAGCGCCTGCGGATGGTGGTTATCCGGCGACCCTGCCATGCCTGAATCGCGGTAACCGAGGAAATGAACCCCTGCCAGACCAAGGTAGCCTGCGGCACAGCGCAATTCATTCTCGCGCAGTTCACCGATTGACTTGAATTCACCCATTAACTCGCTGTCCACCTCTCCCACTTCACCGCGCGTAGCGCAAACGAGATGCACCTCTACCCCTTGTTTGGCATAGTGCGCCAAAGAACCGCCGGTGCCGAATGTTTCATCGTCTGGATGGGCGAGAACCGCCAACAGTACTTTTTTTTCTGGCATTTTCTTAATCCTCTTCCGATGAAATCCCTTTTACACTGCAAACTGGGCAATCGGATCGTTTAATCAAGTTAATTTTCGTGATGCTGGTTGTGAGCGCGTTGAACAAAGCAATTTTGCCGATGAGGGCGTCTCCCAACCCCAACAAGATTTTGAGCACCTCAACCGCCTCCAGCATTCCAATCACCCCGGGAACCATGCCCAACAATCCGTATGATTCGGGGTTGGGAATCAGTTCGGGGAGGATGGTTTCAGGCAGCATGCAGCGAAAACATGGACCACGTCGGGCATCAAAAGTTGAAACCTGGCCTTCATATTCAAAGACTGCGCCATAGACAAATGGTTTTGACAATTGAACGCAAACTTCATTGGCAAGCAATCTGGCAGGCAGATTGTCCGTGCAATCCACCACAACCTGATGCCCTCCAATCACCTGCCTGGCGTTATCGGCGGTGAGCATGGCGGGAATTGTCTCTATGCTGATCTCGGGGTTCATCCGATGCAGGGTTTCGTGGGCAGATACAACTTTTAGCTCGCCGACCATGGAGGTTGAATGAACCACCTGCCGCTGCAAGTTGGAGAGCGACAGCCGGTCTCCATCCATTATTGTGATCTTGCCAACACCAGCCGCGGTGAGGTACATCAGCACTGGTGAACCCAACCCGCCCGCGCCAATGACAAGCACAGAGGCTTGTTTGAGTTTGATCTGTCCCTGCTCGCCAACATCTGCCAGCTGGAGCTGTTTCTTATACCGTTCGCATTCCTGATCTGTGAGCTGCATAATGACCAATTGTAAAGCAAATTCGCTGATTTTTTCCAAATTCTTACCTGCGGTGGATATTTGCCTTGATGTTACAATAAAATTATGGAAGTTATTCTTACCCACGAACAAGCCGATTTTGACGCACTGGCATCTTTGCTTTGCGCCCATCTATTGAATGAAAAAGCCATTCCCGTTCTGCCCAACCGGGTTAACCGCAACGTGCGCAACTTTTTAAACCTTTACGGCGCTGATTTTCCCTTTGTTGAAGCGCGCGACCTCTCGCATGCGGTCATCAGTCGGGTGACGCTGGTGGATACCCAGTCGCTGGTCACGCTGAGAGGCATAACTGCCAAAACAGCGGTAAGTATCATCGATCACCACGACCCCAAAGCTGATTTACCCGCCAACTGGAATTTATCCACAGAACCCATTGGTGCCACAACCACACTACTGGTTGAGATGCTGCGCGAACATCATCACCCGATTTCCATGATGGAAGCGACGCTATTATTGTTGGGCATCTATGAGGATACCGGCTCGCTTACATATGCTTCAACCAATGTCCGCGACCTTAAAGCCGCCGCCTATTTGATGGAGAATGGGGCCAACCTAAAAATTGCCGTCAATTTCCTCAACCCGGCGCTCACCGAAACACAGAAGAAGCTGGCTGACCAGTTGCTCGAAAACGCACAAACGCACACGATACACGGAAAAACAGTCATCCTTTCATACGCATCTGCACCTGAATTAAATGAAGAAGTTTCAAGTATCGCTCACAAGCTGCGTGATCTTCTCGATCCAGATGCAATCTTCCTGTTTGTACATACGGTTGAGGGGATGCGGCTGGTGGCGCGCTCCACCTCTGATCAGGTGGATGTATCACGTATCGCGCAAAAGTTCGGCGGCGGTGGTCACCGCAGAGCCGCTGCTGCCTTGATTCAGCTAAAAGATAGTCAAGAAACCGTCAGTTACCAGGATTGTTTTGATAAGGTTGTGACGGATTTGGAAGAAATTATCCAGCCGCCGCTGACCATCAGCAAGATCATGTCCAAGAAACCGCATCTCATCTCTCCCACTACCTCGCTGGCTGAAGCACATAAACTGATACAGCGTTACGGTTATGAAGGTTACCCAGTGGTTGAAAAAGACAAAGTAGTCGGGCTGCTCACGCGGCGCGCTGTAGACCGTGCCATCAGCCACAAATTGAATTTGACCGCCGGCAGTTTGATGGACGCCGGTGAGCACTCGCTGAAGAACACCGATTCGATAGACCAGCTGCAGGAATTGATGGCAGCCACGGGTTGGGGGCAAATTCCAGTAATTGATGCAGAAACCGGCAAGATTATCGGAATTGTCACGCGTACTGACCTGCTCAAGACGCTGCTCGGGCAAAACGATACGAATCCAGACAGAAGCTACTATGCCGCAATGCTCGAAAAAGCCATGCCGCCTTCAAGGCTTGCGCTGCTTAAGTTGATTGCAGATTTTTCTGCCCGCGGCCAACAGGCAATTTATATTGTCGGCGGCTTCGTGCGCGACTTGCTCTTGCAGCGTCCTTCGATTGATTTTGATATTGTCGTTGAGGGGGATGCGCTTGCCTTTGCTCATGACCTTGCGCGTCAATTTGGCGGGCGGGTAACCAGCCATAAACGGTTTAATACGGCCAAGTGGCAGATTAAGGATATTCACAAGAACCTGCTCGAAAAAATGGGCTGCGCGAACGACTCTTCCACTGAGATTCCTGACGCGTTAGATTTTATCAGCGCCCGCACTGAGTTCTACGACCACCCGACAGCGCTGCCAACCGTTGAGCGTTCGAGCATCAAGCTTGACCTGCACCGCCGCGATTTCACTATCAACACACTTGCGCTGCGCCTCGACGGGCACCATTATGCTGAGCTCTACGACTATTGGGGAGGCCTACAAGACCTGGAAAAGAAACAGGTGCGCGTACTGCATTCACTTTCATTTGTAGATGACCCCACCCGCCTTTTGCGCGCTGTGCGTTTTGAACAGCGTTTTCAATTCAAAATCGAAGACCGTACACTCAAACTGATGGGTGAAGCGGGTGAATTGCTTCATCAGCTAAGCGGCGAGCGCATCTATCATGAATTTGATCTAATATTTAATGAAGCCGACCCACTGCCAATTCTGCGCAGGCTGGAAGAATTAGCCCTGCTGCGTGAGATTCATACCGGTTTATGCTGGAAACCAGGTTTTGAAACTGCCTTTCAGGAGGCTATACGCTACGCTCAGTATTCTGGGTGGAACCTGGCTGATTCCATAGGAGGTACTTCCACGCGCCTGGCTCTTATTTTCATCACCTGGTTGGCCAATCTTGAAGCAGGCTGCGGTCAAGAAGCAGGGGTTAGGCTGCGGTTATCCAAACAACTGCTCGATACACTCGAAAAGGTGATTGACGTGGCTTCCAATTTTGAGTCTCTGGCGTCGATGACTCCTTCGCAATTGACCATCACGCTCGAAAAAATTCCGCTCTACGGTGTTTTTGCCCTTCACAGTCTAACCAATAACAGCCTCCTTAAAGAGAAGCTGAATTTGTATGCCACTTCATGGCGTTTTATTCAACCCGGCATTAACGGCAATAGCTTGCGCGCTCTTGGTGTTCAGGTTGGTCCAAACTACGCGCGGATCCTATCGCTCATCCGCAGCGCCTGGTTGGATGGAAAGGTGACTTCAGCGGGTGAAGAAGAAGCGCTTTTAATGGAAGTAATCAAAGAATCCAATGGCTGACCAGGCACTTGACCAGCAAAACACTGTTGACTTAGGACGTTTCAACATCCGCCCCCTGAAACGCGAAGACCTGCCCGCCTTGGAATGGGAAGGTGAGTTCGCCCATTTCAGACTGGTTTATCAGAGTGTATACGAGCGGATTCAAAACGGAAGCGCGTTTGCCTGGATTGCGGAGACCGAGATCAACGGACTGGTTGGTCAGGTTTTTTTGCAGCTAAAAAGCGACCAACCCGAATGGGCGAATGGCTGGAGCCGCGCTTACCTGTATTCCTTTCGTATCAAGCCTGCATATCGCAACCTTGGGATCGGTACGAAAATGATTGAAACCATTCAGCAGTACTTGCTGAAAAAGCATTTCTCACGATTAACCCTCAATGTGGCACGTGACAACTCTAGCGGAATACGTTTTTATAAACGATTGGGCTTTCAAATTGTTGCGGAAGAACCTGGTATATGGTCGTACATCGATCATTTAGGGAAGTGGCATACAATGGAAGAGCCTTCTTGGCGCATGGAGAAAATCTTAACTTGATTAGTTTTCTCGATCTGCCTGGAAAATTGTTACCGGTATTTCATCTCGGATTAATTCACTCAGCCTAAGACGGTCGCTAACCCAACCCACCCCTTCAGCATTCTGTACAAGTACAAGGCTCTTTGTTTCCCGTTGCATTTTCATTGGAATCACAACGATACTGGTAATTTGATGATTGTAAAACTCAACCTTAATCAGCGCAGTTTGCAGTGCGTCGGTTAACATCCATTGGTCGCTCAACAGGTTGCCCAGGCTATAGATCACCAAACCTTCGCGTTCACCGCTGGCCGCCGGCAGCCATTCCACGCGCTGCAGCACATGCGGGTGGTGCCCCCAAAGAATATCTGCTCCAGCGTCGACCAATTGCTGCGCGATGGATTGCTGATGTTGTGATGGACCAGCCTGATAATCATTTCCCCAATGCATTGAGACAACGACGAGGCCGCACTCATCGCGCACACTGGCTACAACCCTAAGGAGCGTATCAAGATCGAGCTCTCCCACGGTATCGTTGGCGCTGATGATCGCGACCTTTTGCCCATTGATTTGCACAAATAAGGGCACATAAGCCTCGCTCGGTATACCAATGCCGGCTGCGTTTAACACAGAAACCGTATTGTCTGGGTCTGAACCCTCGCAATCGGCAGCATGGTTATTGGCATTGGTTGCCAGTGTAACTCCGCCCTGCAGCAGCAGCCCGGCTTGGCTTTCAGGCGCGCAAAGATTCATGGAGAGATGATCAGTCTCAACCTCGCTGCCGAGAACACCCAACGGTGATTCAAGGTTAATTGCGAAGGCATCTACAGGCATTTCCCGCATTACATCCCTCAGTTCGCCCCAAGGTGAAACAGAGGGTACAGCATTGCTGAACATCGCTTCTCCGGCGCGGGCAAGCATCACATCCCCTCCCAACAGCATTGATGAACGCGGTGTCGGTTGGCTGCAGCCGCTTATGACAAGGAGCGCCAACAGAAGCGCTCCTTGTCGGTTGTTCAACCAATTTTTCATTCGATGATAAACATGTTCGTCCACTCAGGTCTGTCGGGCAAATTGCCGCTCTCTATCATCTCCTGCCAGGCAGCATCGGTTAATCGGTCTTCTGGCGCAACCGTAAACTCATAATAGGTAAACACCGCACCCATTGTCAGCTCATATGGCGCTTCAGGGCTTACCACATAGATCCGGGTGGGATAGCCGACACCCTCTTCCAACACCCTGCCCATGCCGGTGGCAACGTCTGCAACCAATGCCGATTTCTGATCAGAAAGATCACTTCCGCCGATACCTTGCTCATCCGGGTCAGATGCGGCAATCGTCATGGCTTCCAGCCAGCCGCCAAATAAGTTAATCCGCCAGTATTCATCATCTGTGATCGGTTCTAAATTAAGTTGTTTTACGCTTACATCAAGCAAGAAGTTGAGTTCCTCAATCAAGTTTTCCAGGTTTCCTCGGGTGACGTCGTCCAGAATTCCTCGACTTTCCAAGCCAGAATATGTCATTTCGGCCAACGCCAACATCCGTGCGTACGCTTCGGGGTTTGGTTCCACGTAACCATGCGGGGGTTTGTCCATTCCCCCGCCGCCCATTTCAGCCATCACCTGCTTGGCATAGAGAATGGTGTCATGCTTGAGCTCTGTCCATGAGCTTAGGGCGGTTTGCATATCCTTTCTCAGCCACGCCTGATTCTGCATAAAAGCGGGGTATTGTTCGCCTTTTACTGCAAAGATCGGCTGTAAAGCGTACAACCATGACCAATACAGATTCTGGGTCCAGGAGTCCGTTTCCAATTGCGCGACTTCAGTTTTCACCTTTGTCATCTGCGCATCATAATTTTCGTATTGGGTTTCACCCATCTCATCGAGTAAAGCATAAGCTTCCTCAGAGCCTTGGGCAGCCAGGAAATCAAGGCTTTTAGGCAGGTCGCGCGGGTTGTCGAGCGTGCCCACATTGCGCCACATCAATTGTCCCAGCACATAAGCATCCAGCGTGAAGCGCTGTCCCATAAATCGAAAGCCCTGAGTTGCTTCATCCCGATCCTCCCAGATGTATACCCACATGGAATTAACCTGCGGTGGCGGGAGTTGTTCGACTGCCTGCACAAATTGTGCAGAAAGACTTGCGTCAGCGAACATCTTTAGATCTGGGGATTCTCCGAAAATCTCATCTGAAAGCTTGCCATATTCATAGATCGACAAATCATCCGCTTTGCCCACGATAAAAACTGTTGGATCGTAGATAGTCTGCCACAATTCCAGCGCTGTCTTACCGGATGAAGTGGGTGCAGTGCGCATGGCTTGAACCAGCAGCAAAGCGCGCTGGGTTTCAATTGGGTCTTTAATTCTAAAAGTCATCCTTCCATACCACATCATGGCTTTGAAGTAAGCTTTTAGATCGTCAGTGGTGTAATGCCCGCGCGGAATATACTGCGAATAATCCTCAATCAGGATTTCAGCCGGGCTGGGTACGCCGGTATTCCAAATTGGCGATTCTGCAATGCCGGCACCTGCTTCGATTAAGTCAACTTCCTGCTGTGCCAGCGCCATGGCTTCGTCTGGAACTTTAACATCAACGCCAAGAATCAATGCAGGAACCGTGAAGAATGCCGTATTCCTCAACGCTGCAAGTTCCATCTCGCTGCCTTTGAGCGTTTCATATTGCGAAACTGATTCAGTAACCATTGCGGTAGACAGCTCTTTTAATGTGTCGATGAAATAGGTGCGCTCCAGATCGCGCAGCATCTTGTCAAATAACAGATGATAGACATGATAAACAGAGTCGGTGGTCACAAAAACAGGCATTCCCTCATAGCGCACAGATTCATAAACCTGGTAGAACTCTCTAAACATACGGTTGGGGTCATCTGAAGGGGGTTCAACCACAAAGCCGTTTGTCAGCAACGCTTGTAATTGCGCCGGGGTGAACTCAAGCATATCCAAATTGCTCACCTGCCCTTCCTCCAACGGCAAACTATAGCCTCCCTGGTAAACCGGTGGGATTGAATAAGCACGTTGTTGATAGGCAGCAAAAACACCTCCATAGACCTCATCCGCTGAGAGCTGCGAGGCATCAGGCACATTGGTTGCGGGTGTTTGGGTATCATCCGTAGTTGGTGGTTGCGTGGTTTCGCCGCCATTGCCTTGATTGAGAATACCAAAAGGTAGTTGACAGGCGCTTAAAATGAACGTCGAAATCAGTAGCAAAGAAAGAAACTTGTATTTTCGTATCATGATCATCTCCTTTTTATTGTGCCAACAACATATTCCGAATATCTGATTGCTTCACAAGCAATGAAGCATATGTACCATCCTGCCTGTCAGACAGAGAAAAACCAAAGCCATTCCAAGCCCATATGGTAATCGCAGATTGGCTTGGTTTGCCATCATAAGGGTATTCAAGCGCTGCCAGTTCCTGATATCCATCTCCATCCAAATCTACTGCCTGAAGAGAATGTATCGGATCTGCCAGCGATGAGCCCGCCCAAAGTTCACGAAATTCACCATTTACCAAACCAATCAAGATGAGGTGGCAGCTCATTCCCTCCTCATTCTGGAAGGATGCGATGCGGCCTCCATGAGGCATAAACTGGTCGACCGGCCAGGGTTTAAATGGACGCCAGACCAGAAGTGTGGCTTCATATTCTCCATCCCGATTGAGATCAGAGAAGAAGGCTTCTCTTACCTGCCATTCATCAGGGCTGTGCCAGGAAGGAGCTTCCAATATAGAATTGCACGCGAAGATTGTCAATTTCTCATCTTCGTTTTTCAGGCAGTATTCCTGACCGGCAAACGTTATGTTTTGAGTGGGTGATAAAACAGTGGGCGAAATGAATCCATCAGAATTTTCAAGTGGCAGCAACTCAGCGCCGTCAAACCCCCAAATTGAAGCTGAGGTTGGCGAAACATTAGCCAGGGCGAGCATTACAAGAAGTAAAATGAGCCACACAGTTAAAGACGGGCGCATCGTGAATATAGTTCCCAATCAGATTGTACTACTTTTCAATTACACCCCACATTTTGCTAAGTACACTTATTTTCAAGCTGTCTGACTGCTTTCCTTTTGACAGAAAAGCGTTCGTCAATTAGAATTGTAAGGTTGGATTAATCACCTCATTAATAAGGATCAATTCATGAAAGAATACTCAACTGACAAAATCCGCAACATTGTCCTGGCATCGCACTCCGGTGCAGGCAAGACCATTCTCTGCGAGGCATTTCTGCATAGCACCGGTGCGACCACCCGTATGGGCAAAATTGAAGATGGAACTACTGTTTCTGACTTTGATGATGAGGAAGTGCGCCGAACAATTTCGCTTTCCACATCTGTGATTCCGGTCGAACACCGTGATTTCAAGATCAATCTGTTGGACACGCCCGGCTATACGGATTTCGTTGGCGAGGTGATTTCAGCGATGCGTGTGGCAGATGGCGCTATTCTCATCATTGACGCCGTCAACGGATTAGAAGTCGGCACCGAAATCACCTGGGATTACTGCACCAGGTTTAATTTACCGCGTTTTCTGCTTATCAATAAAATGGACCGCGAAAACGCCAACTTCCAAAAAGCTCTCCAAACAGTTGAGGAATTCTCCGAGATTCGTCTCATCCCAATTCAACTTCCCTGGGGCGAAAAACTGGACTTTAAAGGCGTGATTGACCTTCTCACCATGAAGGCTTACAAAGCTCAGGGCAAAACTGCTGAAGAAATTCCGGAGGAGTTCCAGAGTGCCGCCGAAGAAGCCCGTATGAAACTGGTTGAAGCCGCCGCAGAAGGTGACGACTCGTTGTTGGAAAAATATCTCGAAAACGGCACCCTATCCGATGAAGAGGTCATCCGTGGCCTCGCGCTCAACGTGCAATCCGGTGGGTTTGTTCCTGTTGTCGTTTCTGCTGCATCAACCGAGGTCGGCACAATTCGTTTACTCGAAGCCATTATTGAACTCATGCCCTCACCGCTTGCTGCACCCAAAGTCATCGCCGCAGGCAAAGCCGGAGATGAAACCCTGGAAGCCAAAGATGATGGTCCTTTGGCTGTCTATGTTTGGAAAACCACTGCCGACCCCTTTGTTGGCAAGCAGACTTTCCTGCGTCTTTACTCAGGCACACTCAGCCCCGATGACCGCGTTTGGAACCAAACCAAGAGTATTGAAGAGCGCCTTGGCTCGATTAACATCCCGCGCGGGAAAGAAACCATTTCTGTCAAGGTTCTCCATGCTGGAGATATCTGTGTAGTTCCCAAACTCACCGAAACCTCGACCTCAAATACACTTTGTGATAAAAGTCACCCGTTAACACTCGCCATCCCTGAATACCCAACTTCATTGTTCCAGGTGGCGCTTACCCCTAAAACACAGGCAGATTCAACCAAGATTACCGCTTCGTTAAACAGGCTTTGTGAAGAAGATATGACCCTATCCTGGCACAATGAACCCTCAACTCTGCAGACTATCCTGCAAGGTATGGGTGACCAGCACATCGACGTTGCCATTCGCCGCGCTGAAACCAAATTCCAGGTTGGCATCAACGTGCTTGAGCCCAAAGTGCCCTATCAAGAAACAATTACAAAAAGCGCCTCTGCCATGCACCGCCACAAGAAACAAACCGGCGGCTCTGGACAATTCGGCGAGGTACACCTTAAAGTGAGTCCGATTACCGAAAAAGATTACGATTTCACCTGGGATGTTTTTGGTGGCGCGATTTCACAATCCTATTCTTCATCGATTCAAAAAGGCATCCAAGCCGTCATGAAAGAAGGCGTCATTGCCGGCTATCCCGTCTCTGGCGTGCTTGTCTCGGTGTTTGACGGAAAAGAACACCCTGTGGATTCGAAACCTGTGGCTTTCGAAGTTGCCGGTCGTGAAGCCTTTAAGTTGGCTTTCAAAGATGCCTCACCAGTGCTGCGCGAACCAATTATGCTGGTAAAAATCACAGTTCCCGAATCAGCCATGGGCGATATTATGGGCGACCTGAACACCCGCCGCGCGCGTATTCAGGGTATGGAGACGCTTAAAGGTCATTCCGTCGTAACAGCCACCGTTCCCCTGGCAGAAATGCTGCGCTACACCACCACGCTGCGCTCAATGACAGGCGGGCGCGGTGTTTTCTCCATGGAATTCGACCACACGGAAGTTGTTCCTGCCCACATTGCACAAACCGTAATTGACGCTCGTACCAAGGAACTTGAAAGCCGTAAAGAAGAATAAATGTGAACCCTGATCAGCTGGGCGGTGAAATCCGCCCAGCTTTTTTAATTACACGGCATGCTTCTTGTTGTGATTATGGTAATATTGAAAAGAAATCTTCCAACTTGATCAGAAAAGCTTTCCGGAAAACTTCAGGAAAAAATGGACATTAAGGAATTAACCGCGGAGATGAACCGGTTTGTGCAGGAAAAGGGTTGGTATGACCCTCAAAGCCTCCGGCCGCAAACCGCTCGTAATCTCGCCATTAGCCTCGTTCTCGAAGCTGCTGAAGTTCTTGAGCATTTCCAGTGGGGCGAAAAAGCGCAATCTTCTGCACAACTGCAGGATGAGCTTGCAGACGTCGCCCTCTATCTGCTGCAAATTGCCAGTGTTTCAAACATTAATCTGGAAGAAGCTGTACTCAGTAAATTGCAGAAGAACTACCAACGTAAATGGGATAACGACCAATCCAATCGCGAGGTGAACCAATGAAAAAGGTGGCTGTTTTTGGCGGCGCATCTGCTGCACCCGGCGATAACGCCTATCTTGAAGCGCAACGCTTGGGAAAAATGCTTGCCGAGCACGGTTTCACCGTTCTCACCGGCGGCTACATCGGCATCATGGAAGCTGCCTCGCGTGGCGCTAATGAGGCAGGCGGGCATGTCATCGGCGTTACCTGCGCGGAAATTGAAAACTGGCGTAAAGTTTCAGCCAACCGCTGGGTAATAGAGGAACAACGCCACGAAACCCTGCGCAAACGCATGTACGCGCTTATCGATGAGTGCGATGCCGCCATCGTCATGCCCGGAGGGGTCGGCACTTTATGTGAACTCACCGTCATGTGGAATGAGATGATTATCGGCAGCAAACCGCAGCGTCCCCTCATCATTGTCGGCAGCGAATGGCGCCGCGCGTTGGCGCAGCTCATCGATTCTTTAGGCGCATATATCGGCATTAAAGACCGTGAATTGCTGCAGTTGGTTCCGGATGTAGATTCAGCTGTTGAAGCACTGACATTGCACCAACAATAAAATAACAGAAAAACAGGAATTAATCATGAGCGACGAAAAATTGACTCCACGCGCAGAAAACTATTCAGAATGGTACAACCAGGTCATCCAAAGGGCTGAAATGGCAGATTACGCGCCGGTCCGCGGCTGCATGGTGGTGCGTCCGTATGGCTGGGCTTTGTGGGAGAACATCCAGCAAGCGCTCGACAGCCGCTTCAAAGCCAGCGGTCATGTGAACGCCGCTTTCCCCCTCTTCATCCCCATGTCTTTCCTGCAAAAAGAGAAAGAACACGTGGAAGGATTCTCTCCTGAGCTGGCGGTTGTCACCATCGGCGGCGGAGAAACACTCGAAGAACCGCTCGTCGTCAGACCTACTTCTGAAACAATTATCGGATATATGTACTCCAAATGGATTAAGAGCTACCGCGACTTGCCGTTGCTCATCAACCAGTGGGGTAACGTGGTTCGCTGGGAGATGCGTACACGCCTTTTCTTGCGCACGCTTGAGTTTTACTGGCAGGAAGGACACACCGCCCATGCCACGCTGCAAGAAGCCGAAGAAGAAACCTTGCGTATGCTTGAGACTTACACCCGCTTTGCCATTGATGAAGCGGCAGTTCCCGTAATTCCTGGACGGAAGAGCGCCACCGAAAAATTTGCCGGTGCGGTTCATTCCTACTCTATTGAAGCCATGATGGGTGATACCCGAGCCTTGCAGGCGGGTACCTCTCATTTGTTGGGGCAGAATTTCGCCAAAGCCTTCGACATCCAGTATCTGGATGAGAAAAACGAATTGCAGTACTGCTGGACGACCTCATGGGGCGTTTCGACTCGCTTTATTGGTGCCATCATCATGACCCACGGTGATGATCAGGGGCTGATTATGCCGCCGAAACTGGCTCCCATTCAGGTGGTTATCGTTCCCATTTACAAAAATGAAGAAGAACGCGCAAAAGTCATGCCTGTTGTTGAAACTGTACGCGCAGAGTTGGCAGGGCTGCGCGTTAAAGTGGATGACCGCACAGAAGTAACCCCCGGATTCAAGTTCAATGATTGGGAACTGCGCGGCGTACCCTTGCGTATTGAGATCGGACCTAAAGATGTGGCGGCGAACACTATTATGACCGCCCGACGCGATATTCCCGGCAGAGATGGGAAAACCATCGTTTCCATCGAGGGTCTCCGAGAGACGATTTCCACATTGCTTGAAACCATCCAGAGCGCTTTATACGAACGTGCGAAGGCTTTCCGCGATAGCCATATCTTCGAAGCCGCCACGTACCCCGAGCTGGTTGAAGCGGTGCAAAAAGGTTGGGCATACGCATGGTGGTGCGGCAGCGCAGCCTGCGAAGAACGCGTCAAAGGAGATACCAAAGCCACAACACGCTGCATTCCACTCGAACAGCCTGGCGGAAGCGGAAAGTGTGCAGTCTGCGGCGCTGAGGCTCACGAAAAGGTCTATTTCTCACGCGCCTATTAGCTCATAAATCAGACTCATGCCTGCAATTGATCTTACCCGGCTGCGCGCCAGGTTCAAATTACTGGAAGAAACCATCGAAAATCCTGGGGAATTCACTCGCGGGCTGCGTGAGCTCTTCCTTTTTCATGCCGACTTTACACAGACGGCCGGTAATTCCTCTTCAGGCGGTGGAACAATGCCCAAGTTCAATTCACCTGCTCTGCTTAATCGAGAGGTGGTGTTGGCTTTGTCTCCATATTGCAACGAAAAACCTGCGTTGATTCTGCCAATTATTGACTGTCTGTGGCAGGAAAGAGAAGTTGAACTTCGCGAATTGGCAGCGCAATTGCTCGGCAGAATGCCTCAGAACACTTTCGATGAAGTCGTACACCGCATACAAACCTGGTCATTGGAGAAGAATGACGCTGAAATCCTGCCTCTCCTGCATCAGACCGCCTCAGCGCAGATACGCAGAGACGCGCCTAATCGCTGGCTCGATGTGCTTAATACCTGGAATTCTTCCAGCGAACCCTGGCTGGCAAAGCTGGCCATCAACGGAACCATTCCATTAATCGATGACCGTGCTTTTGAAAACCTGCCAGCCATCTTCACCTTCATCAGCCCATTGATTCTGACCCCTACCTATGAAAACCAATATGAACTCCTCAATGTCATCGAACATCTGGCACAACGCTCTGAAGTAGAAACAGTCTACTTCCTCAAACAGGTGATGTCACTTTCAACTGACCCCGGGATGGGTCGTTTCATGCGGCGTGCCATCGAACTCTTCAGTGCTGAAATGCAGGAGTCTTTGCGCAGCGCGATGCGCCTGCGTTAGATTTACCGATTGATTTGTCCGATTGATTTGTCTGTGCATTGAGTAAACCCTCTGGTATAATATCTGCCTATGACTCGACCTGTCAGCGGTGTATGCTGCTGACTGGCGACTTGCAAAAAATTAAAGGAGCAGTTGTCATGTCAATAACTAAAGAAGAGAAACAAAAACTGATTGAAGAGTACCGTATCCACGGTACGGATACCGGTTCGGCTGATGTACAGATCGCAATCCTCACCATCCGTATCCGACAGCTCACCGAGCACCTGCGCGCCAACAAGCACGATAATTCGTCACGCCGCGGTTTGCTCAAACTGGTAGGACAGCGCCGCAGGCTGCTGGCGTATTTACGCCGCACTGATTTCGCCCGCTTCGCTGCGATTACCGAAAAATTGAATATCCGCACCCGGTAAACAGAAGGTCTCAACGAGTAGAGGAGCGCTTCTCTACTCGTTTTACTTTATTACTCCGGTCGGAAAAATAATGGCCGCCGGTTGGGTATTGAAAAGTGCCAAAGACAAATAGTTGTCTGTGCCAGTTTTCAGTTCCTAACCAGGCGGGAAAAGAATTTTAGGAGAAGTAATGAAACCAGAAAGCAAGAAGTTTATTGCCTCTGTCGGTGGGCGTCCTCTGACGTTCGAAACCGGCAAACTCGCCGCGCAGGCTGGCGGCGCCGTCACAGTTCAATTTGGAGAAAGTGTTGTCTTCGCCGCCGCAACCATGGGCAGCGAACCCCGTCTTGGGCAGGATTTTTTCCCGCTCACTGTTGAATACGAAGAAAGAATGTACGCAGGCGGACGCATCCCAGGTTCATTCTTCCGCCGCGAAGGGCGCCCCGGAACAGACGCAATTTTAGTCTCCCGACTCACAGATCGCCCACTTCGCCCCCTGTTCAATAAAGACATCCGCAATGAAGTTCAGGTCATCATGTTCTCGCTCTCAGCTGATTGGGAAAACCCTCTCGACGTACTGGCGATTAACGCAGCCTCTTGCGCTTTGATGATCTCTGATATTCCCTGGGGCGGACCAGTTGGTGCAGTTCGCGTGGGACGAATCGATGGAGAATTTATCCTCAACCCAACCTATGCCCAGATTGACGTCTCTGACCTTGACCTGCGCATTGCTGGAACTGCTGACGCCATCCTCATGGTTGAATCGGGCTCTAATGAAATTGATGAAGACTCTATGCTCTCCGCTCTTGAGTTTGGGCATGCAGCCATTCAGGCGATTGTAGAAACACAAAACCAAATGGCGCGTGAACTTGGAAAATCTAAGCGTGAAGTTCCCCTCTTCTCACTCGATGAAACCCTGGTAGAAAAGGTAAGCCATCGGATTGCAGATGAAATTAAAGAAGCGCTTGACGCGCCTCACAGCAAGCACGAACTTCAGGATGCCATAGACACCCTGCGCGATAATGTGATTGTTGAATATACCGATCCTGAAGATGCCGAACAAATTTCGGAGTACAAAGAAGCTTTCGAAGAAACATACAAACGGGTGGTTCGTGCCCGTATTCTCGAAGAAAACAAACGCCCCGACGGCCGCAGGTTGTCCGAAATCCGCCCCATATGGTGCGAAGTTGGCGTCAGCCCGCGCGCGCACGGTTCAGGTTTGTTTACCCGCGGTGAAACCCAGGTATTAACGCTGGCCACCTTAGGCACACCCAAAGAAGCCCAAGAAATTGACACCCTTTCTCCCACCGACACGAAGCGCTACAGGCACCATTACAACTTCCCGCCATACAGCACCGGTGAAGTAAAAATGTTGCGCGGTCAATCACGGCGCGAGGTGGGTCATGGTGCGCTCGCTGAACGTGCGCTCATCCCAGTCATCCCCTCCGAAAAAGAGTTTCCCTAC
>WPCH01073703.1_pt1 | contig 19478 bp, 13 predicted proteins | sample 5399881 | NCBI WGS metagenome assembly WPCH01 (sample SAMN12869468, study PRJNA574797) | sludge metagenome | isolation source: wastewater treatment of pH5 | place: China:Beijing | collected 2019-05-20
AGCCCAAGAAATCTGGGCCAATAGGCTTGGCAAACTGGGTACGAACAACAAGATTGATCCAGCCGTTTATCCCGATGATCTAACCCGTGATATGGCACGACTCCTCAATGAGGCCGATGTCTTCAGATTTGATGGTTCTGACTCTATGGTTGCTGCCGTTGGAGCGGGGGCATTCTGGGAAGGTACCCTCATGTATGTGGGCGGCGACGATCTCTTGGATGTACTTGAGTTTATTGAAACCGTAGCGGTTGATAGCTACTAGATTTCAGGATCTTACAGTGTGAATTTGGGCGCGCTCTCCAGTAGGGCGTGCCTTTTTCCCGAAGTATAAGGAAGGAGGGATTTTGGTGAGGCGGAAACCAGGTGGTTTAACTCCCCTTGTCTATGTGGGCCCAGCTGTGTTTTTTCTTTCAATCTTCCAAGTGTATCCGGCGCTACAAACAATCTACCTTAGTTTTATGGATCGCCGTTCTGAAGCTTTCGTTGGTTTGGCTAATTACCGATATGTGTTCACTTCACCGGTAATGTTAACCGCCTTTAGAAATAACTTATATTGGTTATTCTTCTTTACCGCCGGCACCGTGGGCCTCGGTTTGTTGTTTGCTATTTTGGTTGACCGAGTGAAGTATGAGAGTTTTGCAAAATCTATAATTTTTATGCCCATGGCCATTTCCTTTGTGGGTGCAGGCGTTGTTTGGAAGTTTATGTACACCTACAAACCGGTAGGTGCTGAACAGATTGGGTTACTGAATCAAATCTTAGTCGTACTTGGGTTTGAGCCCAAGGGCTGGCTCTTAGAAAGTCCCCTCAACACCTTTGCCCTAATTCTCGTTGGGCTTTGGATCTGGACTGGATATTGTATGGTGATTTTGTCCGCAGCTTATAAGGGAATTCCCAGGGAGCTTATGGAAGCGGCTCAAGTGGATGGGGCCAACGAGCTGCAGGTTTTCAGGCACATTACAATTCCAGAAATGAGGCCGGCTATTACGATGGTAATTACCACCATGTTGGTCAATGTGCTAAAGATTTTTGACATTATTTACGTGATGACCAATGGAAACTTTGGTACGGAGGTTATTGCCAATCGCATGTTTAAGGAAATGTTCCAATTTTCTAATACGGGCAGAGCCAGTGCCATTGCGGTAGTTTTGTTCTTGATGATCATCCCAATCATGTTCGCGAACATTCGTCAAAAGCTAAAGGAGGGGTAGATGTGAACAGTAAAAGGCTAAAGAGAAAGTTGCCGAGAGTCGTGATCCATCTGGTTGTGATCGCTGCCATAGTACTGTGGTTTATTCCCACCTTAGGTTTGTTGATCACCTCCTTCCGCCCCGCTAGTGATGTTGCCTATTCAGGGTGGTGGACTGCTCTTTCAAGCCCTCTGAAGTTTACCCAGTACACGGTGGACAACTACAAGAGTGTTCTATCCTCAGGAGGGATGCTAACTGCTTTTAGAAACAGCTTTATCATCTCCATTGGGGGAACAGTTGTCCCAGTATTTCTAGCTGCCTTGGCAGCCTTTGGATTATCTAAACTGCACTTTGGAGGACGTGGGTTCTTTTATGCTCTAATTGTAATGATGCTAGTTGTACCGACACAGATGACCTTTATTCCGGTCTTAAGGTTGTATAATAAACTGAGTCTTTCCGGTACTTTTGGAGGGCTATGGCTGGTGCACACCGGCTATGGCTTGCCCTTTTCCATTTTTATGCTCCATACCTTTTTCCATTCCCTTCCCGATGAACTCTTCGAGGCTGCGCACATTGATGGAGCTTCAATTTGGACCACCTTTGTTCGTTTGGCCATCCCTTTGTCCATCCCATCTTTGGCATCTTTAGTCATTTTTCAATTTTTAGCTGTCTGGAATGACCTTTTAGTTGCTTTGATCTATCTAGGTGGTCACCAATCTGTGGCGCCGCTAACCATGCGGCTTTCTAGTCTCGTTGGATCCCATGGTCAAGACTGGCATGTCTTGACGGCAGCAGCCTTTGTGTCTATGATCGTTCCACTTATTGTATTCCTGTCTTTGCAGAAATACTTTGTGCGGGGACTTTTAGGCGGTGCAGTAAAGGGCTAGTGACAACAAAGCAGGCGTAGAGCATGTTGATGTGCTCCACGTCTCTTTTTTGTGTAAGTTAGCAAGTAACAACTCTAGATATCAATCTCCAGCCAGGGAGAAAATGGGAGGATTCACAGGCGAGTTATCGAAACCTAAGAAAGTACGCCATGGTAGTCTGTGATTAATATTTTTAGGGGGTTTTATGGTGAAACGTTGGCTTTGTCTATTCTTCGTCTTTGTAGTAGTCGTGATTTCCGGATCAACTGTGGATGCTCGTAGTCATCGCTTTTTAGACCTGACTATCGACGCTAGAGTAGGGGCCGATGGTTTGGTTCGTGTTACCGAAACACATACTGTAGATTTTGAGGGCACTTTTTCGGGCATGTATCAATATTTCGATACCAGTCGGGGCATTGCAGTGAGGGATGTGGTGGTTTCTGAGGATGCGTCTTCTTACATGCGCTTGGACGGAGATTCTCCGGGACCGACGGGCACGTATTTTGTCCGCGAAAGTGAAGATGAGGTTTATGTGGACTGGAGTTTCAAGGCCACTGATGAAATCCGCAAGTTTAATTTGAGTTATGTCCTACACAATGTAATTTTGCGCCATGACGACGTGGCTGAATTCTATTATCAATTTGTTGGCCAAAAGTGGGACCAGTCCCGTGATCATGTGCGCATAGTGCTATCTTTGCCATTTGGAGCAGACCTTGATGAGGTGGCAGCGTGGGGGCATGGTCCTTTACATGGTACAGTCACCATTGAATCGCCGAGCAAAATCGTCTGGGAAGTAGATAACCTTCCAGCTAGAACCTTTGTGGAGGGAAGGGTTGTTTTTCCCAATACATTAGTTCCTCTGGCCACAAGATTCACTAACGAAAGTCGTTTGCAAGCTATTTTTGATGAAGAACTTGGTAAAGAACAGGTCAAGGAAGAACGGAGGCAGCGTACACAGAGGCGGAGAGAAATGGACCTTCCCTTGGCGGGTCTTGTACTCGCAGTGACTATCCTGTTTTCGTTTTACATTGGCCGTAAGCATGGCAAATCTGGACCTGGGTATCAAGAACGCTATTACAAGGAGCTTCCGGCTAATTATCCCCCTGCAGAACTGGGGATTTTATATCGGCGAGCTACAGACAGCAGAGATTTTACTGCAACATTGTTAGACCTGGCTAGGAGGGGCTTTTTATCCATCGAGGAGGTCGTGGGTTTACAAGGCAAACATAAGCAGGAAGAATCTAGTTACAAGTTCATTAAACGAAGTGTTGGCGAAAAGGAACACCAAGCGTTACGCCCCTATGAGATAATGTTACTCAAGCTCTTGTTTGAGGATATTGGTGAAGAAGTGACATTGGGAGATTTTCAGATCTATGCAAAAGACAACGCCAAGGTCTTTGCTAAGTTCTGGACGAATTGGGGTAAAGCAGTAAGCGACGCTGCAAAAAAACAAGACTTCTTTGATTCTAGGGCCAAGACCGTGCTGTGGTTCTTGTTCCCCAGCCTTTTCCTCTTTGTCCAGGCTATTGTGGCCTTTGTGTCAGAGCTCTATATAACAGGAACCGTAAGCTTAGTTATGGGCTTTGTGACTACAATCGTTGTGGGAGTCGCGGCTAGTCGCCGTTCAGCTAAAGGGCATGAGGAGTATACCAAGTGGAGAGCTCTGAGGCGCTATTTAAAGGAGTCCTCTAGGGTAGACGTTGCTCGGGTAGGCTCTCTAGGTATCTGGGAAGAGTTCTTGCCCTATGCTATAACTCTTGGCGTGGCCGATCAAATGCTAAAACAACTTGAAGTGAGTTTTCCCAATCTGGAGCAAGATGGCTATCAGTTTGGTTCCCACTGGTTTTTCTATCATCACACCCTTGGTTTTGGCCGCTTAAGTCATATGACGAACACGGTGGGGCAATCGGTGACGAAGGTTACCATGCCCCAAGGAAGCGGTGGAACGGGTGGAGGTTTCTCTGGCGGTGGTGGTGGCGGCTTTGGTGGCGGAGGTGGCGGTGTGCGCTAGCCCCTAGCCTGTGGAACGATTTTGTGTCCTAAGCCGTTCTAGGGCTTCGTTTACGGATAGTGACTTGCTGAAGAGGTATCCTTGCATCCTATCGCAATTATGTTCTATAAGGTATTGACGCTGTTCTTCAAGTTCGACCCCTTCAGCTACAACCTGGAGTCCAAGTCTGTGGCACATGTTCACGAGATCCCCAATTACGAGTTTGTTAGGCTCATGGGTAAGGATTTTATCTATGAAGTATTTGTCGATTTTAATCGTATCCACGTTCAGATCTTCGAGGCGGGCAAAGGATGAATAACCAGTTCCGAAGTCATCGATGGCAATTTGGGCTCCAAGGTTTCTGAGCTCTTGAAATATGGCATTGGATGCGGCAAACTCCCGAATCATAACAGACTCCGTTATTTCGAAGTTGATCATATAGGGTGAAACGTTGTAGTGCAGGAGCACAGCATGGATCCTATCAAGAAAGTCTACATGACGTAAGTCGGCTACAGAAACGTTAATGGAAATTTGTATATCCCCAAAACCAACTTCTTGGAGTTGGTTGAGAAACTTACAGGATTCAGCCAGGACCCATGTCCCGAGGATCTTGGCTAACTGCTCCCGTTCAGCGATTTCAATGAACTCAGGGGGCGGGATCATACCCCACTCGGGTAATCGCATCCTTGTTAATGCTTCAAAACTAACAACTTTGTTAGAACGTAGATCCACAATGGGCTGATACTCTACCCAAAGCGTTTCGGGATTTGGTCTATCTAAATACTTGCGTAGCTCGCGTTCGATGATGTCCGTCCGTAGCAAGCTATTTTCCATGTCTTGATTGAAAAAAACATAGGAGTGCTCGGCTTCTTCATCTTTATGCATTAAAGCTACGGAGGCATTGGTGAAAATCCTCTCAGGGTCCGTGTGTGGATAAGGAATTTCTACAATGGCGACCCTCACTCTTAACGGTTCGCGAAATCCCTGTTCTTCAATGGCCTTGGTTGTTACCTCAACGATTTCATTAGCCAGCTCAACGAGTTCCTGTTTCGAAAGACGGTCTGAAACATGGAGCATAATACGATTGTCAGCAACGTGAAATACTTGGTGGCGCGTGCCAAAGACCTTGTGGACTTGGTTGGCCAAAGTCTTAAACAGGGCATTGCCGACATGAAATCCATGTAAATGATTTATATCCGTTAAATTCCTGATGTGAACGAGTAAGAGCGCAGTGTCAATGTTTTTATTGTGTATAATCGCGTTAAGCAGCTTCCTGCGATTTGGCAGACCCGAAGAGCTATCGTGGTAGGCCATCCTAAGTAAGGATTTCTTGTTTTTGTAGGTAATGTACAAGGCGTAGCCCATGGAGGCAAAGACAATGGTGATTGCAAGAAATCCTACAAGCGTCATTTGTCCAATGACGGCCTCGGTGGCTTCAAGGGATTGGGTGATTGCTAGAATGCCCGCTTCGATCCCATCGAGATGGATGGGTGTGAAGATCAGATAGACTCTTTCGCCGGATAATTCTTGTAACATGGCATGGGTTTCGCGGGTGAGCAGGGCTTCCAAGATGGAAGGATCTTCAAGACGGCTCCCAATCAGATCCGGATTTGAGCTGGACTGAATAACAAGATTGTTATCTAGTAAGCATATTGTGTTGATTTGGGCTGCCTGAACCATTTCGGCAAGTAAGCGACTTGGCTCAAAAGCGTCTAGCAGGTTCTCCACTCTATTGGCACGAATACCAAGCTGAAAAAAGCCAAAGGGCGTTCGGACGTAACTGTACTTATTGAGAGTTCCCGACTCGGTATCTGGACGAATATCTTCGACAAGTATTCGCTCATCACTAAGGCGGAATTTGTCTACGGGATGGCCGGGATAGGTGGTCCATCCGATGTAATGTTCCTGGTTTGAATGTAGGATCTGACCATCAAGGTTGTAATAATAAATCTCGTCGATATCTAACGACAGGGCAAGGTCGGTTAAGATGCTATCGTTCACATTATCCCCATAGAGAGCGGCGGTGTTACTTGCTGTCAAGAGTTTATCCTCGAGGAGGTCATTGATGACATCGATTGCTTCCACACTCTTGGCGATCTGATTGGCGTAGTTCTTGGCATACTGGGTTGACTGTTGGTCTAGAATAGAATAATGAAAATTGCGAATACCGTTGACTGTGAGAGCACTACTAATGATAAAGGTGATAATGACAAGGACGGTGGGAACGATAAAGTAACGTAAACTAACTCCTTCACTCCGTAGCTTTTTAGGCACGCAATCATCTCCCTATTCTCGATTATTAACTTTATTTGATTTTCAACAGTTACTTGTGGAGTTCCTGCTGAAACTAAGCTAATGTAAAAAGGGAGAATTTACTGCTTAGGTAGGACAGGATGTTAGCCTGAGGTGTGGAACTAGTTCATGTTAGAGACAAGGAGTGATATCCATGACTAAGTTAAGCCATAAGGTGCTAGTAGCAGTACTTTTAGTGATATTGGTAGCGGGAATTGTGAGTGCACAGGAACTAGACAATCCCAAATCTGAGCGGGTTATTGTGTTAGATTTCTTGGCACTGGATGCAGAGGGCAATTACATAGATACCCGCAGTCTTGAACTTGCGGATCTGACGAGTTTATCTCGTATTATGTCTCAGGGCATTGCGGCTAGATTAGTGCAGTACGGAGAGTATGATGTACAAGATAGTATTTCCCTACGTAACAACATTGATAATTTGGGCTTTGCCCATGATACCTCAGCCTGGGAACGTGCGCAGGTTCTGCTAGAGCAGGGGCTGGCTGACCAGGTGATTTCAGGCTCCCTAACCATGCTCCAAAACACGGCGGTTGTTGGGGTCCAGCGTTTTACTATGGAAAATGGTCACTCACAGCTAGTGGGTTCTGCCATGAGTTCTGCACCGAGGGTCTCCGATGCTCCAAATTTGATTGACAATCTGGTCATGGATCTGTTCCCTGCCAATGTTCAAGTTATTGAGAGAGGTATTGAGCAAGTGTTCGCTGTCCCAGGACAAGTCAGGCTCAATTTAGGCCAATCCCAACAGATCACGGTTTATGCTTTGGATTCACTGGGAAGGCCAGTGGCCAATCCACAGTTCTTGTTCTTCTCTGCTGATGAGTCCAAAGTATCCGTAGATGAAAATGGAGTGGTTACCGGTCTTCAGCCGGGAACATCAACCATTACGGTTCGAGCTATTAGTCGTACCACCCGATCCGGATCTCCAGCCACCATGAACGTAACTGTTTTACCCCCCACCTTTGGTGTTCGTGTAGGCAGCCTTGTAACAAGAAGGAGTGACACAGAGGGCTTTCCCGTGCGGTTAGGTTTGCGATTGACGCCTACAATAGACCAAAAAGGAAATCAGTCCACCTCGCCAGCAGTAACGCAGCCGTTAGATGCCATTAAAGCGGAAAGTTCAAACCCCCTAACTTTGATCTCGTCATTTTTTGGAAGCATGTTAACCAATGGTCTCATGACCATTGACTTGGATTTTGATCCGACTAGGGAGCTATTGGTATCCTTTAGCGGGGTGCAGCGTTCCAGCGGCGGATACTTGGGTACAGGTGTTGGTTACGTGACTCCTTTGGATGATTTTGACGCCCATAAGGGGTTTGTCCTCCGCTTTACCGCGGGAACCCAGTATCGAGTTAGCAATAGACTTTCCCTTCCAGTAGAAGCAGTGATGGATGCCATTTTACCTACAGGAAGTGCCTTCAGTCCGACATTTAGAATTGGTATTAACGTTGGTCTGGACCTATTTCCCTAAAATCTTTTGCTTAAAGTGAGCTCACCGAAAGGTGGGCTTTTTTAAAGTTCTTGTCCTTTAAGACAATTTAGAGTAAAAATCCTGAAGGTAACAGGACTTTTATTCTATTGGTAGAATTTATCAGTAGTGTAAGGCACAAACAAGGAGGTTCGGGGATGGAGTTATCGAAAATGTCGATTGGTAAAAAATTGGGATTGAGTTTTTTCTTGCTGATTCTTGTGGTGGTGATCACAAATGGACTTGGTACAAAGGGGATTTTGACTCTCAAAGATCAGTGGGACCAGATGCAGGAAGCAGAGGAATTGCATATTTCCTTGGTACAAAGGGAGATAGAACACTTGCGGTGGGCTATGGAACTGCAGGAGTACCTAATTTTTGGATCAAGCGAGCGGCTAACTCTAGAGTTGGATCCAACCAAGTGCAATTTCGGTAAGTGGCTCGGGAGCGAAGACTTCATTCTTCTGCTAGAACATTACCCTTCTCTTGATCCAAAGTTTGAGAAGATCTCTGGACCTCACCAAGAACTCCACGCCTCGGCCCATTCCATTGAAGCGTTGTTGCTGCAGGGTGATTTGCCTGAGGCAAGAAGGGTGTATCATGAGGTCACGGTTCCCAGTCTTGCACAGACCGTGGCCATTTTGACTGAGGTGCGAGGTGAACTTCAGGACGATATTACCCGTAGCAGCACTGAGCTGAACGATCAAATTTCACGAATATTAATCCAAACAGCGATTCTTGTAGCTGTCGCGATTCTTTTTAGCGTTTTCATTGCTTGGGTTGTCACGGCAGGGATTACAAAGCCTTTGGTCATTTTGAAAGATGCTGCCCACAGAATCGGATCCGGAGATTTGGGGGTCCATTGGACGATTAAATCCAGAGATGAGGTTGGTGATTTATCCGCTTCCCTTGAAGAGATGGTGAATGGACTGCGTAATCTGGTGCGCGGAATTCAAACATCAAGCGAAAGTGTTAACGCCTTGTCCCACGGACTCTCTTCCATGGCTATTCAAACAGGGGCAGCTATCACTGAGGTGGCTTCGACCTCAAATGAGTTCGCTAGCTCGTCGGTGACCATGGCAGAAAATGCAGAATCTATGCGGGGTAATACGAATCATGCCGTTGCCGAGTTAGAGCGGGGTCTGGATATGCTCAGAGCGGCAGTTTTAGATGTGGCCAGCGCCAGGAGTGATGTGCAGGATCTGACGCAATCTGTAAGTAGTCTCGCGGAGCAGTCAAAGCAAATTGGCGCCATTGTAGATTTAATTACTGAAATTAGCGATCAAACTAATTTGTTAGCCCTCAATGCGGCCATAGAAGCGGCTAGGGCGGGGGAACAAGGTCGCGGTTTCGCTGTCGTAGCAGATGAAGTTCGGCGCTTAGCTGAACAGTCTAGGGAGGCTTCGGGGGATATTGGAGAACTGATCCAACAGATTCTCCGTGGAACCAACGAGACCATTGGGCGTATGGAGAAGGCCGATGGCAGCGTCGAACGGGTGGATGAACAAATCGATCTTACCGGAAATACCTTTGTGGCTATTAGCAAGGTCTTTCAAGAAGTTGCCAGACAGGTAACTGAGATCGCCCGGGCTGCTGAGGATGTTGGAGCAGGAAGCGAAGAGATCGCAGCATCAACGGAAGAACAGTCTGCTATTGCCCAGGCTATTGCGGCTGATTCAGAGAAGCTGGCTGACTTGGCCATCCAGTTGCAGGAGCAAATTGCCAGCTTTAGAGGATTTTAGTACTTCTAGGAGCCTGGAGATTTGTTCAGGAATGGGCAGAATGAAAAAAAGACCGTGAAGGGAGTTTGACCCAAGAATTCTAAAAGCCGGACGATAATTATAAAGATAGTAAAATCATTCGGATTCTCGTTGACAAGGAACCCCTGCCTTGTTAAAATGAGAGTGACAAAGCAATCAAAAAGTGAATATACACCCCTGTATAATGGCGGGAATATGGCCCGCAAGTTTCTACCCGGAGACCGCAAATTTCTGGACTATGGGGGAAAGTTTCTGATCCATGTTCTGGGCGGACTGCTTTCCCCGTGAAGGAAAAGGTCTCCCAGTTTTTTATTTTGGAAAATGACAGGAGGTTTCATTATGCAACCAAGAGTAGGAATTGTAATGGGAAGCGCGTCGGACTGGGAGACGATGGAAAAAGCATGTATGGTCCTTGATGAACTTGGCATCCCCTATGAAAAACAGGTGCTATCTGCCCATCGAACACCAGATTTAGCGTCCAAGTACGCTAAAGAAGCGAGGCAACGTGGTTTAGAAGTCATCATCGCCGCAGCTGGATTGGCAGCTCACCTCGCTGGAGTCTTAGCAGCCTATACCACCCTTCCGGTTATTGGGGTACCCATGCAAGGCGGTCCCTTAAATGGTTTCGATGCTCTTCTTTCTATCGTGCAGATGCCAGGTGGTATTCCAGTTGGAACTATGGCCATCGGAAGTGCAGGAGCCACCAATGCAGCATGGTTCGCAGCCGCCATCATCAGCACTCACGATGAAGCTCTGGCCACCCTTTTGGCTGAGAAGCGCGAAGCCATGGTCGATGCCGTTACAGCAAGTAATTCAAAATTAGTATAGGAGCGATCTCATGATTGAACGTTATACTCGTCCTGAGATGAAGAAGATCTGGGCAGAACAAAATCGTTTCCAAGCCTGGCTTGAAGTTGAGGTTCTATCTTGTGAAGCCTGGGGCAAGCTTGGTATAATACCTGAGGCCGATGTGGAGAAAATCCGCAAAAATTCGAAGTTCAATGTGCAGCGGATTCAAGAAATTGAAGCCCAAACCCGCCACGATGTGGTTGCCTTTACCCGCTCCGTTTCTGAATCCTTAGGCGAAGAGCGCAAATGGGTCCATTATGGTCTCACTTCAACCGATGTGGTGGACACAGCCAACTCGTACCTAATCAAGCAAGCCAATGATATCTTGCGGAGAGATCTTAAGCATTTCATGGCAGCTCTGAAGGCCAAGGCCCAGGAGCATAAGTATACCATTATGATGGGACGTACCCACGGTATCCATGCTGAGCCCACTACTTTTGGCCTCAAGCTGGCCTTATGGTATGCAGAAATGGAACGAAATTTCGAACGTTTTGAAGCTGCTGCTACCAATATTGAGTATGGAAAAATATCTGGTGCAGTAGGAACCTACGCCAACATTGATCCCTTTGTTGAAAGTTATGTCTGCCAAAAGTTAGGCCTGAAGCCAGCACCCATCTCCACCCAAACCCTCCAGCGAGATCGGCACGCCCACTATCTTAGCTCCCTCGCCTTAATTGCAACATCCCTAGAGAAGTTTGCCACCGAAATTCGTAGCTTACAGAAGAGCGAGACACGGGAAGTGGAAGAGTATTTCTCTCCTGGTCAAACTGGATCATCTGCCATGCCTCATAAGCGCAATCCTATTGGTTCTGAAAATATAACTGGGCTTGCTCGTGTAATCCGTGGTTATATGCTTACGGCCTATGAAAATGTAACCCTCTGGCATGAACGGGACATTTCCCACTCCTCTGCGGAACGCATTATTATTCCAGATTCTACATCTTTGCTCAATTATATGCTCAATCGCTTTGCCAAGATTGTTAATGAACTTACTGTTTTTCCTGAAATGATGAAAAGAAATATGGACCACTCCCTAGGCTTGGTCTTTTCACAGCAGGTGATGTTGGCTTTGATTGATCATGGATTAACCAGAGAAGAAGCTTATGCCATCGTACAACCACTGGCCATGGAGGCCTGGAGCACTCAAAGCTCGTTTGTGGAGTTGGTTTTTGCAAGTGACAAAATCAAGGAACTCTTGTCGCCAGAGACTACACAGGCTTGTTTTGATTACAATCAGCATATCAAGCACGTGGATTTGATCTTTGAACGTCTAGGATTATAGGGGGACAGCAAAATGATGGAAAAACAGTATCAACCAAGTAGTGAGCAGGTTCAACAGGATAAGCTCTATCTAGAAATGGGTTTAACAGAAAGTGAGTATGCCCTGGCCCAGAGACTTTTGGGCAGGTTACCAAATTACACAGAGACGGGTCTTATCTCTGTCCTTTGGTCAGAACATTGTAGCTACAAGAACTCCAAAACGGTGTTAAAGAGGCTTCCGACTACTGGCCCTCAGGTGCTACAGGGACCTGGCGAAGGTGCCGGTGTGGTGGACATTGGAGATGGCCAAGCCGTTGTCTTTAAAATTGAAAGTCATAACCATCCATCAGCTGTCGAGCCTTTTCAGGGCGCAGCTACTGGCGTGGGAGGTATCCTTAGGGATGTCTTTTCCATGGGGGCACGACCCATCGCAGTTCTAAATTCTCTCCGCCTAGGTGAGCTGGATCAAGAGCGGACTGAATACCTCCTCCGGGAAATTGTGGCAGGAATGGCCAACTATAGCAATACCATTGGCGTGCCTACCGTCGGCGGTGAAGTACAGTTCGATCCTTGTTATGAACAGAACCCTCTGGTCAACGCTATGGCAGTGGGCTTAGTGGAGCATGGACACTTGCGCAAGGGCCTGGCATCTGGTGTGGGTAATTCGGTTATCTATGTTGGAGCCCCAACCGGACGAGATGGTATTCATGGCGCGACATTTGCTTCCGTAGAATTCGACAGTGCTGAAGAGCAAGAACCTGTAGCCCTTCAAGTTGGCTATCCTGAAATCGGCAAGCGCCTGATGGAAGGTTGTTTAGAGGTAGTCAAGTCCTCTGCACTCGTAGGCATTCAAGATATGGGAGCAGCTGGTTTGACAAGTTCGTCTGCGGAGATGGCCAGTAAGGCTGGGACAGGAATTGAACTCAATCTGGATCTGGTTCCCCAAAGTGAAGAGAACATGACGGCCTATGAAATGATGCTTTCGGAGTCTCAGGAACGCATGTTATTGGTGGTAGAAAAGGGACGGGAGCAGGAAGTTATTGATTTGTTTATAGGTTATGACCTAGATGCTGTAGTGATTGGTACAGTCACTGATGACAACACACTTCGTCTCTTACATCTCGGGGAGGTTAGGGCAGAAGTCCCTGTGGCAGCACTTGTGGATGAAGCCCCTGTTTATCAACAGCCATCCCAAGAACCAGCATACTACCGTGAGTTTCAAGCTATGGATGCCTATATTCCTGATGTATCGAACCTTAAAGAGACCTTTTTGCAGCTACTTCAGGAGCCAACTGTAGCTAGCAAAGCGTGGATTTATGCACAGTTCAAAAATGACAGGGACACTTTAATCGGCCCAGGCTCCAATGCAGCGGTAGTGGCTGTACCGGGTGGGGACAAGGGGCTGGCCCTCACCACTGACTGCAATTCTCGGTACATTTACCTTGACCCCTATGTTGGCGCTGCGATTGCCGTGGCAGAAGCCGCTCGCAATATCGTTTGCTCCGGCGGGACGCCCCTAGCCGTTACGGATGGGCTTAACTTTGGCAGTCCTTACAAACCTGAGATTTTTTGGCAAATTGAGCAGGCAGTTGAAGGAATCAGTGCTGCTTGTAAGGCCCTAGATACTCCAGTCATTGGGGGCAATGTCTCGCTTTCCAATGAAACCGATGGAGAAGCCATTTATCCTACGCCCATTATTGGCATGGCGGGAGTAGTGGAAAACCGTTCACATATCACGACGAAGGACTTTAAGCAAGTGGGCGATTTAGTGTACCTCATCGGCAAGACCAAGGCAGAGTTTGGTGGAAGCGAACTACAGAAAATGTTAAATGGCAAAGTCTTTGGTTGTCCACCCCAGCTCGATTTGGAAGTGGAACACAAGCTCCATAAACAAGTGGAAGAAGCGATCCGATCAGGTTTCCTTAGTTCAGCTACGGATCTCTCGGAAGGCGGGTTAGCTGTGGCTTTAGTTGAGTGTTTAGCTGATACGGCTTACGGTGCCTCCATTCAGCTTGGATCTGATTTAGTGACTGCTCTCTTTAGTGAATCACAGTCCCGCTTTTTGGTCTCTGTAGCTCCTGAAAACCAACATGCGTTTGAGACTTTGGTTGACGCTACTTTACTTGGAAGCGTGACCTTAGAGCCTGTCTTGCAAATTTTGTCCCAGAATGAAAAGGCTTTCGAGATCAGCACCGAGCAACTAGCCGAAGCTTGGAAAGGAGCCATCCCATGCTTGCTGAGTTAAGAGGCTTAAATGAGGAGTGTGGTGTCTTTGGGGTATGGAATCATCCCAGAGCCTCCCAAATTACGTATTATGCCCTCCATAGTCTGCAGCATCGGGGTCAAGAAGGTGCCGGAATTGTAGTTTCAGACGGTGAGAATCTACGCATCTGCAAGGGGCAAGGTCTGGTCACGGAAGTATTCACCGCTGAAAACATGGAGAAACTCAACGGGACTGGGGCCATCGGGCATGTGCGTTACTCTATAGGGGGAGTTAATGGTTCTGAAAATGTACAGCCCCTGTTGTTTCGTTCACAGATAGGTGACATTGCCATGGCCCATAACGGGAACCTTACTAACTCAAGAGCTCTCCGTGGCGAGTTGGAAGAAGAGGGAAGCATTTTTCAGACCGCTTCAGATGCAGAGATTCTAGCCCACTTGGCAAAACGTGGAGCCGGTGGACCTTTATCCCAGCGAGTTATGGCAGCTTTGGGGCAGTTGGAGGGGGCCTATGCCTTTGTGGTTCTCACTGAAGATGCGCTCTATGTAGCCCTCGATCCTCATGGCCTCAAACCCCTAGCTCTCGGCAAGTTAGGGGACGGATATGTTGTGTCCTCCGAAACCTGTGCTTTTGATCTTATCGGAGCTGATTTCATAAGGGATGTTAAACCAGGAGAGTTTTTAGCCATCAATGACCAGGGAGTGCATAGTGAATCTTTCACCCAAGGCAAGCAGCAGGCTCTTTGCGCCATGGAATATGTATATTTCTCCAGGCCCGATAGTAATCTCTTGGGTCTCAATGTTCATACTGCCCGTAAAAAGCTCGGTAAAGCTTTGGCTGAGCAACATCCCGTGGATGCCGATGTGGTTACGGGAGTGCCCGATTCGAGTCTCTCTGCAGCCATCGGCTATGCAGAAGCTACAGGTATACCCTATGAGTTAGGGCTCATTAAGAGTCGTTATGTGGGACGTACCTTTATTGAGCCTTCCCAATCCCTTCGAGAACAGGGCGTCAAACTCAAGCTTTCTGCGGTGCGGGGTGTTGTCGAAGGTAAGCGAGTTGTTATGGTAGATGACTCCTTTGTGCGCGGCACCACAAGTCGGCGTATTGCCCACATGCTCAAAGAAGCGGGAGCAACGGAGGTACATGTTTTGATCGCCTCGCCTCCCATCAAGTATCCTTGTTTCTATGGAATGGATACCCTAAGCACGGACGGATTAGTGGCAGCACATCATGGGATTGAAGAACTACGGGACATGATCGAGGCAGATTCTTTACGGTTCTTGAGCGTAGAAAAAATGCACGAACTGTTTGACCGTGGACTCTGTTTGGCATGCTTTACTGGAGAGTATCCTACTGAGGAGTGTGAGGACCATGTCTAACCTGTATAAACAGGCTGGAGTCAACTTGGAAGCAGGTTATGAAACGGTGGCCAGAATTAAAGGGCATATCCAGCGAACTAGGCGCTTAGGTGTTAGGGGAGCTGTAGGTGGTTTTGGTGGTCTTTTTGATTTGGGTTCCTTGAACTACCGTCACCCTGTTTTGGTTTCTGGAACCGATGGGGTAGGTACTAAGATCATGCTTGCCTTTATGTTGGATAAGCACGATACAATTGGCATTGATGCGGTTGCTATGTGCGTGAATGATGTGGTGGTCCAAGGAGCCGAACCCCTCTTTTTCTTGGACTATATTGCTTGTGGAAAAAATGATCCCCAGAAGATCGAAGCCATTGTCTCGGGCGTGGCCGAAGGGTGTGTTCAGGCTGGCTGTGCTTTGATCGGGGGAGAAACCGCAGAAATGCCAGGGCTTTATGGTGAAGCTGAATATGATTTGGCCGGTTTTGCAGTTGGAGCATGCGAAAGAGACGATTTGTTGGACGGTTCTACGATCAGGGAGGGGGATGTTTTGCTGGGTCTCCCTTCGAGTGGTCTCCATAGCAATGGCTATTCCTTAGTCCGTAAAGTGCTATTGGACCAGCATAAGGTCTCCCTAGATGATCACGTTCCAGATCTTAGCTGTAGCTGGGGTGAAGAACTCCTAAAACCTACCAGGATCTACGTAAAGTCCTTACTTCCTCTCCTGAAGGAAGGTAAGGTTAAGGGATTGGCACACATCACAGGCGGCGGTTTTATCGAAAACATCCCTCGAATTTTACCAGAAGGACTAGGGGCAAGGGTGGAACTTCATACCTGGGAGAAACCGGCCGTATTTAGTCTTTTAGAGAAACTAGGAGACATCCCTTCTTCAGAAATGTATAACGTCTTCAACATGGGTATTGGTATGGTCCTCGCAGTGGCACCTAGTGATGTTGAAGCAGCATTAGCCCATTTTCATGCTCTAGAGGAAGTGGTTTACAGAATCGGACACGTGACAACTGGTACGGGAGTCTTATTGGCATGACCAAGATTGCAGTGTTCGCCTCGGGAAATGGTTCGAATCTCCAGGCCCTGATGGACGCCATCTCCCAAGGGCGACTCCATGCCACAATTGAGCTTGTGGTTTCAGATAAAAAAGGAGCCTATGCCCTAACTCGGGCTCAGGAGGCCGGCATTTCTACTTTAGTAATCAACCCTAAGGAGTACGCAAGAAAGGCCGAGTATGAAGAGGTAATCGCAGGTAGATTAGGTGAGTTAGCAGTTGAGTACTTGGTTTTAGCAGGCTACATGCGCATTATAGGTCCTACGCTCTTAGAACGATACCCCAAGAGAATTATGAACATTCACCCTTCCTTATTGCCCCTCTTTCCAGGCAAAGACGGGGTTGGACAGGCCTTGGCCGCAGGGGTATCAGAAACGGGTGTGACAATTCATTATGTGGATGCAGGTGTGGATACAGGTCCCATCATTGCACAAGAAACGGTCGCAATCGATCCCGGAGAGGACAGGAGTAGTTTAGAGAAAAAAATTCATGCTATAGAACATCGTTTGTATGCAGAGGTGTTAGAACGAGTTCTCACATAGGGGAGGAACAAAATGTCAAGGCGTGCTTTAATTAGTGTTTCTAATAAGGAAGGGCTCTTAGAATTTGCCACAGCATTAGTTGCCCTTGATTTTGAATTAGTCTCCACCGGCGGCACGGCAAAGGAACTTAAAAAGGCAGGACTTACCGTGATCGAAGTGGAGAGCATTACAGAATTTCCAGAGATTTTAGATGGGCGCGTGAAAACTCTGCATCCCATGATTCATGGGGGGTTACTAGCAAAATTAGAAGACCCAGACCATCTCAAAACTCTACAGACCCATAAAATTTATCCCATTGAACTGGTCTGCGTAAATCTGTATCCTTTTCAAGCCACCATTAGTAAGGACCATTGTAGCATAGAAGAAGCCATAGAGAACATCGACATTGGCGGTCCTACCATGCTAAGATCAGCAGCAAAGAATCATGAATATGTCACTGTGGTCGTTGACCCGAAGGATTATGATGTGGTGATAGCAGAACTAAAAACCGGCGGTGTTGCCCGCCATACCAGGCGTAATCTGGCCGCCAAGGTCTTTCGTCATACGGCTGCCTACGATGCCTTAATTGGAGGTTATCTTACCAACTTGGTGGGAGAAGAGTTTCCTGAGCGTTTGACCTTAACCTTCGAACTGCAGCAGAACTTGCGTTATGGTGAAAACCCCCAGCAAAGGGCGGCTTTTTATCGCTCTCCTATAGCTCCTGCCCATTCTTTGGTCCAAGCCAAGCAGCTCCAAGGTAAGGAGCTCTCGTATAACAATATTAATGACGCTAATGCGGCCCTAGGTCTTGTGGCAGAATTTACAGAACCAGCGGCCGTAGCTATAAAACACATGAATCCATGCGGGGTGGGAGTAGGTTCAAACTTGGAAGACGCCTTCTCCAGAGCCTTCGCCAGTGACCCTGTGTCCATCTTTGGAGGCATTGTAGCTTTTAATAGGGAGGTGGATGGAAGCACAGCTCGTAGGCTCCATGAGGTTTTCTTGGAGATTGTCATTGCCCCGTCCTTTACGGCGGAGGCTTTAGATATCTTAAGGGACAAAAAGAATCTGCGGTTGTTGACCCTACCGTTGGCTACCCATGCCAAAGGTGCTCTGGAGCATGTGTCTTTACTAGGGGGTATGTTGATACAGACCGCGGACGATGGTGGTCTTGTAGATGACAATTTGCAGGTGGTCACAAAGCGTGCCCCAACGCCTAAGGAACTAGCCGCTCTTAAATTTGGATGGAAAGTTTGTAAGCATGTGAAGTCCAATGCCATTGTTGTGAGTACTGATGAGATGACTTTAGGAGTCGGAGCAGGGCAAATGAATCGGGTAGGGGCGGCTGAAATTGCCCTTCGTCAAGCGAAAGACAAAGCCCAAGGATCTGTATTGGCATCAGATGCATTCTTCCCCATGGATGATACGGTAGAGCTTGCTGCCAGAGCCGGTATCACAGCCATTATTCAACCGGGTGGATCGATTCGAGATCAGGATTCCATTGTCAAGGCTGATCAATATGGAATTGCCATGGTGTTTACTGGTGTTCGCCATTTCAAACATTAAAGGAGGTAGCCCAGTGAAGGTTTTAATCGTGGGGCGAGGCGGACGGGAACACGCCCTTTGTGAAAAAGTGAGTACCAGCTCTCGTGTTCGGGATGTTTACGTGGCTCCCGGTAATCCAGGCATGGCTCGTCTAGCCACCTTGATTCCTTATGCAGAAGATGAACATGACATGTTAGTGAAGTTTGCCAAAGAAGAAGACATAGGCTTGGTCGTCATTGGACCTGAAAAGCCTCTGGTGGAAGGGCTCGGCGATCGATTCGCCCAAGAAGGCATTCGCGTCTTTGCGCCGAGCCAAAGAGCGGCTCAGATCGAGGGAAGTAAATCTTTCGCGAAAGAACTAATGAGGAAGTATAACATCCCCACAGCAGATTACAGGGTATTTAGCGATTATGACCTAGCCAAAGATTATGTGGAGCAAGCCTCCTCCTTGCCCCTTGTGATCAAGGCTGACGGCTTGGCTGCTGGCAAAGGTGTTGTCGTTGCTCACAATCGGGATGAAGCTATTTACACTTTGGAAGAAATGCTCAACACCAAAAAATTCGGTGAAGCCTCATCCACTGTAATCATTGAGGAGTTCTTGGTGGGTGAGGAATTCTCCCTCATGGCCCTAGTCCAAGGAGAATTGGTGGTTCCTCTGGATGTAGCCCAGGATCATAAGAGGGCCTTTGATGGCGATTTAGGGCCCAATACGGGAGGCATGGGTGCCTATTCTCCTGTTCCTCAGATCCCGTCCTCGGTGATAGAAACAGCCGTAACAGATATCTTAGAACCTACTGCCCAGGCCCTTGTGGAAGAAGGAACACCTTTTACCGGAGTTTTGTACGCTGGAATAATGCTGACGAAGGCGGGCCCTAAGGTCATTGAGTTCAACGCTCGTTTTGGGGATCCTGAGACCCAGGTGCTTTTACCCCGCTTGGAGTCTGATTTAGTCGAGGTTATCCTAGACGTTCTTACTGGTAAGAAACCGGATCTAAAGTGGAGCACTAAGGCTATGGTGGGGGTTGTTGTGGCAAGTGTAGGTTATCCAGAAGCCAGCCAATGTGGTGTTCTTCTCCCTGA
>WPCH01077773.1_pt1 | contig 19437 bp, 17 predicted proteins | sample 5399881 | NCBI WGS metagenome assembly WPCH01 (sample SAMN12869468, study PRJNA574797) | sludge metagenome | isolation source: wastewater treatment of pH5 | place: China:Beijing | collected 2019-05-20
CATAGTTTGGTGCCAGGCACGATTCTATGCAGACTTGAGCCTTTTTATGCCAAGAGGAAAGAAGAAGATTTCGCCGTTTTTCTTCAGAAACTCCTGCTTTTTGCTGCTGATTACAGCTGTGATCTTGTCGCATAAATACGCGAATCATCGCATATATATAGCTAAATTACAGAAGTTGATGCCAAGTAACTTCAGTCACTTAACCTAGCTATTATACAGTCTACGCTTATGTCAGACGCTAAGCGATCTCCGTGAATATTTATAGGACCGATTGAATAGTATTCAGTCAATTGCAAAGGAGAATGACAATGAAAAAAGTAATTGTGATAATTGTGGTCCTGGCGTTAAGCGTAATGACTTTGGTTAGCTGTGGTGTGCCTTTTATGCCGAAACCCGGAAAAACTGCAGCGCAGCAAGCTACTGTAAATACCGCGGGCGAAACTGTCCAGGCCAAGCCCGGTAAAAACGATAAGCCCGGAGTTCCGGTCGGAAAGCTTGAGGCTTGGGAATCTTACGAGATTTTCCAGGAGCGAAAGAGCGACCTCGTAACGACCGCAATGGAAAGAATGGGCGAGCACGAAGATTTAGCATTTCAAATGTTCAGGTTAATGAGTGTCCTTTCGATTGACTTTGTCATGCTGCCAGCAGCACTTATGGGTCAGGAAGAGGTAAACGTTGTAAATGCTATGAGAATGATGGGCACAGACGTTAAATACTCTAAGACCGGGAACAGTTATGTTGTCGAATGGTTGGATAAAGAGGGTCAGGGATATAAGTTCGAAACCACTTATGATCCTGCAAAGGATGGAATGTCCAGCGTGGTCAATTTAGGTGTAGATGGTAAAGACACAATCTACTATGATTACATCCGCACTTCCTATGGCTATTTCGCGCAGATCATTACAAACAGTGACAGTGAAGGTGGTTTTCCGGCTTTGGCCCTGATATCAATAGACGCGAACGGAGGTGTTATAGGTATGTCAACCGAGAAGGTTCAGCACGCACCACTGAAGGGTAATGAATCAAGAGATTTGCCGAAGTCACTGCCGCAGTGGTATGAGGTAGATGGCAAGACCTTTTCTGCTCTTACCGCAGAAGGAGAATCCTACACTTACCAGCTAGAGCCGTAATGAGTTTGTTAATAGTATGAAACGCCCGAAAAGGCGCAACCATGATCAGTTGAAATGGATGCTGATCGAAGAATGAAAATTCTGGAAAGTAGGGTAACTATATGAAAAAAAGATTAGCAGCAGTGATCCTCGCTTTTCTACTGATTTTCGCAGCTATACCGGCTGTAGTTACGGCAGAAACGATAGATACACGAACACTTGCAACGATAAACAAGCCAGGAGTAGTGTTGGTTAACACTACCTGGACCGCAGATGTCACATGGTACGAATTCGCTTTTGATGCCGATTTTGAAGAGGATGTTTGGGATGAGATCTATTGGATGATTCTAAATGACGAAATCGGAACAAGTGATGAAGAAATGTATGAAGCCATGGTTTGGCTGATTACAAATAATCTGGAATATTATGCCTTTACCACCGGTAATGTAACGACAGAATATGTGAGCGCCGGTGTTGTGGGTTCAGGTTTCATTGTCACCCCGGATGGCTATATGGTGACCAATGCTCACGTTGTCGAAACTGATGAAGACGAGATGTACATGGCATTTGCCTGGTCTGCTTTGGAGGATACAGCTACTCAAGCTACCAATGCCTTTATGGCGGATATGCGGCGTTTGGGTTACCAGATGTCCGATTATGAATGGGAGATGATGGCTAATGCCTGGCTCTCTCTCTTTGCTCAGACCATGGATGTTAATAATCTGCGGACTTCATATCAGGCCTTCATTGGCAACGTAACACCCGGCAGTGATGTTTCTGCCAAGGGTAAACGGGCTGAAATACGCAGAATCGGTGCGTCAATTCCCGGAAAAGATATTGCAATCCTGAAAATGGATGCTACAAACCTGCCGACAGTGACCTTAGGCGATGATACAGATATAAGAACGGGTGATCAGGTATATGCTATGGGCTACCCGGCCTCCGCAACTCTATCGGATGCTTTAAACATAATGCAGGCAATCCAGGAACCCACACTGACCCAGGGCATTATCAGCGCAAGAAAAGAAATGATGAACGGCTGGACTATCTTCCAGACGGACGTTGACATCCATGGCGGTAACTCGGGAGGTCCTCTGTTCAACTCTGCCGGTGAAGTAATCGGTGTTAACACCTTTGGCATGATTGATGATGCAGGATTTGTCGCCGGTATGAATTTTGCCATCCCGATCAGCGTTGCCAAGGAATTCCTCAATGAAATCAATGTCACACCGACTGAGAGTAAATTCACCAGCGATTTCAAGAGAGCACATGCTATGGTTGAAAGCGGTGATTATCTTGGAGCAGTTGAGTTGCTACGCAGCATCAACGACGTGAATCCGGGATTCCCGGTGGTTCAGGAGTTGCTGGCAAGTGCGCGACAATTAGCTGACGCCAATCCAACAACCGCTGAGAAGAGGGAAGAGGAGACAGATGAAACTCAGGCTCTTGTTCCGGAGAAAGGTAAAGACGAGAAAAAGATTCTCGGTTTAGGGCCGACAACATTCTACATAGTGCTGGCTGCAGTAGTAGTAATTATAGTCTTGGCCCTGGTACTGATTCTTACACGCAAGAAGCGTCGGGCGGCTAAGAATGCTTACCGGCAGGGTCAGCCTCCACAGCACTATCCGCCTCAGCAAGCTCACCAGGCTCCGCCGATGCAGCAGCCAATACACCAGCCGATGCAGCAGCCAATGCAGCAGACTCCACCAATGCAGCAGCCTATGCAGCAGGCTCCACCAATGCAGCAGCCAATGCACCAGGCTCCGACGATGCAACAACCGATGCATCAGGCTCCGCCGGTACAACAGCAGATGCCGCCGCAAGTTCAGCAGCAACAGTACACAGCTCCTCTGCCACCGGTTCAGCCTCCACAGCAGGAGTATCAGCAGCCACAGCAAGAGCATTATCAGCCTCAGGCTGAGCAAGTCAGTGAACCGATTGACAGACCGGATCACTATCCGGAAAATGAATAGAAAAGAACAGCTAACTCCCCGGGGAATTAGCTTCAGCAGGAAAAAACTGTAAATAAGTAAACTTAAGGGAGCTGCTTCGATCAAGGAAGCGGCTCCCTTTTAATAAGGATTTGAATTCTAATATGTTAGCTTCACATGGCTTTTACTTTGGATAGAAATTCCCTGGTTCTGGAATTCCGGGGATTGCTGAATAGGAGCTCCGGGCTGCTGTCTTCAGCAATCCTGCCGTCATCCATAAACAAAACCCGGCTTGCGACTTCTTTGGCAAAGCCCATCTCATGGGTGACAATTAGCATGGTCATGCCTTCATCGGCAAGAGATTTTATAAGATCCAGAACTTCGCCGACCATTTCCGGATCCAAAGACGAAGTCGGCTCATCAAATAAGATAACTTTCGGATTCATGGCCAAAGCCCGGATAATAGCTATCCTCTGCTTTTGGCCTCCGGATAAGGTAGAAGGGTAGACATCCTTTTTATCTTCAAGGCCTATTCTTTTCAGGAGTTTAATGGACTGAGCCTGAACCTCATCCTTGATTTTGCTTACTGTTGTTACAAGCTCGATAAGATCTTTCTTATCTTTACGGAAGATGTTTCCCGCTTTTAGAAATAAGTTCCGACGCTTGGTTTTTCTCAGCTTGCTCAATCTGACGTGCAGGGGGGCCATCATGATGTTTTCCAGAACAGTCTTGTTATTGAATAGATTAAACTGCTGAAAAACCATACCCATCCTTTGCCGGTGCAGGTCCAGCTTTGTATGTTGCTCAGTCAGGTTAATTCCTTCAAAAACTATGGACCCGCTGCTGGCTTCCTCCATGAAGTTCAGGCAGCGCAGCAAGGTGCTTTTGCCGCTACCGGAAGGTCCGATTATTGCGATTTTCTCGCCTTTCTCAACAGTAAAAGATATGTCTTGCAGTACCTTAAGGTCGCCGTAGTTCTTGTTAAGATTGATGACTTCTATCACTTTTTCTCAGACTCCTTTCCATGGCCTTGATCAGGCTTGAAATTATCAGGACCAGGACTATGTAGATCAGGGCCATAAAGAGGTAGGGGATCATGAATTCATAGTTATTGGTGCCGATGTAATTGAAGGCTACATACAAATCAATTGCTCCGACAAAGCTGACAACTGAAGTCTCTTTGATCAGTGAAATAAATTCATTGCCGATGGTCGGGAGGATATTTTTTATCGCCTGCGGTACGACAACCTTGCCCATAGATACCCCGTAGCCCAGACCAAGCGCTCTGCTGGCTTCCATCTGACCCGGGTCTACAGATAAAATTCCGCCTCTCATTATCTCGGACACATAGGCACCGCTGTTTAATCCGAAAACCAATATACAGACATTCAACGAAGACATATTGACTTGCAGGAGGGGGAGAACGACATAATAGGTGACCAGCAGCTGAACTACGATAGGGGTACCCCGAAATAAACCGACATAAAAATTGCAGAATCCCTTCAGGAATCTGCTCAGTCTGCTTTTGGCGGGATGTACCAGGGTGGCTGCAATGGCTGTGCCGATAACAATCCCGATAATTAAGCCGAAAACGGCAATCAACATGGTGTTTTTAAGCCCTTCGAGTACTCTGGCATATCCATTATGTGCATAAAAAGCCTGCCAAAACTTCTCAAACTTAATGCCGAAATTATCCATTATTGCTCCTTAGGCTTTTCTTAAAAAATCCCCGTTCATGTTATGATACGGGGATTTGATAACACACTCTCAGTAAATTTTAACCGAGCTTATTGATGGATTCAACAATAAATAAGGCCGGTGCTTCGTCGATAACAACGTACTTAATGTTTCCGTTGATCATATCCTGAACTGCCAGTGAACCGGCCTTGTAGCCGACGGTCTCAACTGCATAGCCGTCAAAGCCCCAATCTTCATCACCCTCCAGATAGAACTGGCCGGTTGTGCCGGTTTGAACGCCTATTTTGGTAGTGGAGTCCAATCCGCCCAGCACCTCTTCAACATCGCTGACGCTAGTACATTTGTCGAAGGAGGAATCATTTGCCATCACGATCAGTTTCTGTGAAGCGTCGTAATATTTGTCAGAGAAATTGACAGATTCCTTTCTGGCCTCAGTTATGGTCAATCCTGCCATTGCGATGTCAGCTTTTCCCTGACCGACAGAAAGAACGACAGCATCAAAATCCATGTTATGAATGACAAGTTCCTTGCCCAGATGCTCAGCCAGAAGCGCAGCAATCTCCAGATCAATGCCATAATAACTGTCACCCAGCATGTATTCGAATGGCTCAAAACTTGCGTTGGTCGCAACAATCAGCTGGTCCTTGGACGAGTCTAGCTCAGCACTTACTACTGCAGTCGGTGAACCGTCTGCAAAATATTTGTCAAAAATCTCATCAAGAGTACCGTCTGAACCGATTTGCTTGATAAAGTCATTTACTTTTTTAAGTAACTCCGGCTGATTTTTATCAACACCGAAGGCGTACTCTTCTTCTGTCAGGGAAATCCCGATCAGCTTCACTTTGGATTTACCGGTCTCTCCATCACCGGAACCGCCGCAACTTGTCAAGACTAATCCCAAAATCAGGATTGCGATCATAATCAGGACTGATATTTTTTTGTTTTTCATCTTCCAACCTCGGATTCAAATGTTTTATTTCCAATGCATGAATAATTAGCAAAGAACATGAATAAATATAAAGTTCGCAAAGCTTAATGTCAAGCTACTAAAGTCAAAAAAGGTGAAAATATCATAATTGAATAAAAAAGAGGCCTGACCTCACTTGTTTTTAGTCCAAGTTTAAAGGCCAGGCACTAATAGTTAGATCTTTTTCAGAGCAGATACTAGTCTACGGTCGGGGTCCAGTAGTGGGCACCGTAAATATCCGTAATACGGTAAGTCATCAGGAATTGTGAATTATTCAGCGGAGCATTGCCGATGATCCAGTCCCCGCTGGCAATCATACGTTCGCCCAGATAAAAGCTATCCGAATACTCTCCGTCATAACTATAAAAGTCACATAAGAAATCTATTCTGTCGCCTTCAACAATATCGATCAGGCCTTTCATCACGGTCGGAGACAAGTCCTGGTAGTCGACCTGGGCTCCGGCAACATAGCCGTAAGGATTGGCGTCGTCAAAGCGCAGTATGATATTTACCCGCTGGCCATTGAGGGAAGCCGGGACATAACCCGTGATAATAACTTCATCATCGAGTATCTCCTGGCTGATAAAGTAATAGCTGACGATCTGACCGTTAAGCGAAAGCCAGCTTTCGTCATACTCCATAATCAGATTGCCATCATCGTCCCAGTCAAAAACGTTATCCAGACCCAGGTCGATATAACCTTCACCATCATCGATAAAAACGTTAAGCTCCAGCATCCGCACGAGTTCCCACTGGTCTTCGCTGAGGGCCAGCACACGCTGTCCGGCTTTATTCTTGGAAAGCTGCAGATTGTATAAACCACCGGAGTATTCGGCGAAGTACTCCACATTGTTCTCGAGCAGCTCTTCGTTGATCCAGCTGTTATCCGGATCCCGGGTCACAATTTGCCTGTTGCCGGAACCCAGAAAGGCCCCGATCAGATCTGTAACCAGTGAAGAGGAGCTACCGGTTGAAGGGCCGGCGCCCATGTCCACCCCGAAGAGGGAACCGAAGAGGGATCCTGATGAGTCTCCCGTCAGATTGCCGAGTGGATTGGAGCTGCCGCCGGCAGCGACTGCACCGCCGGCACTCATGCTGGCGAAGTTACGGATACATTCACTATAGGATTCGTCCATGCCGATTTTTTCATAAGTATTAATAGCAGTGCTGACATGAGCGAGTGTTGTATAGGGGAAGTAAATTGAGATTCCGTTAGCATGGGTTACATTTGTTGAATTGCGGTTGTACTTGATACTGCTGCGCAGGACTTTGGCCAGTTCCCGAGCTTCATCGGTGGCCAGATTATCAGCAAAGTGGATCAGGTCGATCTGATTGATTTTTTGCTGGGTGGAAAAGTCCTTGCTTCTGCTGCGGGCGTCTGCTACATGATTGTAGTTGTCGGTAGCAATCAACTCACTTGTCCCCTCTGAAAAGCGGGTAAAGGTATCAGGCAGGGTCCCGGCCAGCTCTGCCAGGTCTATCAGTGAGAGAGTTGCAGGGGTGCTTAAACCTTCCTGCTGAACCTTTGAAACATAGGAATCAATAATGTTCTTGCCGATCTCAACAGTTGAAACACCCGTATTATTGGCCAACTCAGTCAGCCAGCTTGTGTAATACCAGCCGATACCCGGTTCTACAGCCTCGGAAGCAATCAAATAATCAGCATATTTTTCCGCCACGAGGGCAGTTTCCAGTGAGCCCATCAGACAGGCATCAAAACCGATAAAATCAAAATCACAGCCGGCCAGCCTAAGTGCTTGATCGATCTCGTCCAGGGTCATGCTGTCTCTGGGGTAGTGCTCGTCAAGTCCGAAGCCGCTGATTGAACCGCCGCCATGATCCCACAAGATGAGTGCATAGCGGTCAGCCGGAAACTCATCCTTGCAGAAGCGGACAAAATCAGCCAGGGTTGCCGGCTCCACCATTGATTTTCTGCCCATATTTCTGTCGAGAGCCCGCAAGCCGCCGTTAACAACCTGATATCTCTGATTGCCCTGGGAACTGACAATACTGTTTTTCCATTGCTTGGCGCCGCCGGTTTCTACGATCAGGTTAATATTGTTGCCCAAATCGGCTCTGGCCATCTCCTGAAGATCGTTTGAGGCAAGTCCTGACCTGGATTCCAGATCCGAGCCGCACATATAAACCATAATGGTGAAAGTCTCTTCGCCGGTCCCGGCAAACCGGGTTTTCTTTTCACGGGCTAAAGGTGAAACTGAATAATCCGGCTCATGTGCCCTGTATGCCAATGCGGAAGAAGGGGCAGCTGCGGTCGAACCTGAAAAGCCCGAGAATAGTTCCGTATACTCATTTGATCCGCCAGAGCTTCCACCATTGGCAGGTGGCAGCGGGTCATCTCCTCCGGAGCAAAATTGCAGGAAAAGCATTACAGCAGCAATGATCAAAACAAAAACAATAATGCGGGAAAGGCAGCCCCTGCCTTTTGTGCCTCCACTGCTGCCGCCCGTGCCCCGGCCAAGGAAAAAACCCAGCAGCAGCCACAGACAGCCTCCACCGGAAGACCCGCCTGAACTTCTTTGCGGTGATGGCGACCCGCCAAAGGATGGGCCTGATCCAGTCGGTCTGCCACCTGAACCGACGGGTCCCGTTCCCAGCCCACTGCCACGCCGGCGGGCGTTGCCGCCACCACTGACAGTTCTTTTTTGACGACCCGTAGGCCTGTTTCTATTCATAGATTAACCTCGCAATTCCGATTCAAAATGAACATTCTTGATTAATTTTAGCTTATTGGCAGCTAATTGAAGACCCGTTACCCTGCTTTACATCGTTTTCTTGTCGTAGAAATGCAAGTTATCGCCACCCTTGTCCTTAACAATATAGAGGGCGGCATCAGCCTTTTTGAATAAATCGTCGTAAGACTTCTCCCTGTCTGACAGGGCAGCACCGACACTCACTGTGATATAGGAATCAGGACTTACTTGTTTCAAAGATTTAACCAGTTGATGGTACTTGGAAATGATAAATTTCCTGGAAGAAACATTTTCCATATAAACACAAAATTCATCACCGCCAATCCTTCCGATAATATCTGATTTCCTAAAAGTGGCTTTGAGTGCTTCACCGATATGTACTATAACGCTGTCTCCATGCAAATGGCCATGGCTGTCATTGATTTCCTTAAACTTGTCACAGTCTAGAATCAGGAGGGCATCCGTCTTGTGAGGGTCATTCTTTTCCATTATTTCGTTGATGAGTTTTTTTGTCGTTTCGGCATTGTAAAGGCCGGTCAAACCGTCAGTTTCAGATTTTTTAATCAACTCCTGCCTTTCGGCTTCTTCTTCACTGACATCAATGAGTTTGCCGATAACGGAATATACTTTTCCCTTACTGTTGCGGATAAGCGAACTTACAGATTTGAAGATCTTTTTCTTCTCTGCTGAGAGCGGTAATTCAATCCTGTATATACTCTGAAGAGAATCGCTGTCTCGCAAAGCTTCTTTAAGTATCACTACTGACTCTTCCATAAACTCACGGCTTTCAAACAAGTGCATAATTTTCTTTGACAGATTCAGCTCATTTTGCTCGAAGTAATACTCATACATATACTCGTTGGATATGTTGGAGAGGATCTGATAACGTTCGTTTTGAATTTTCAGTTCCTTATTGTCTCTTAGATTCCGAAATATGCTCACTGATAAAACTGTAATTATCAAGGCGCTCAGCAAAATTAACTGCAGGCCGTAGTTGCTGACAATCATGCTCAGGGTGATTTTTCGATCGATTTTAGCAGTAGAAATCAAGACCAATGTCTGCAATTCACGCTCATCGATTGATCCAATTGATTTGTTCAGGATTGACAACAATACTTCATTTTCACTTGGAACAGCAAAGCAGTAGGCTCTGTCATCTTTTCCCCGAGGTACCGTGATAATGTTCTGATATCCGTTCTGAAGGGTGTAAAATGCCACGGAATAAGCGTTTCCGTAACCATAGTCAGCATGGCCGGCTTCTACTGCATTCAGGCTGTCTTCACGCGTTTTATAGTTGACCGTGTACTCTTCCGGAATTCCTTCGGGTTGAGTACTGCCCAAAGTGCCTGCATAAATTTTCTCACTTAAGTCTTCGGGATCAACAGAGGAATTCAAATACAGTATCGTTTGAGATTCCAAAAAAGGCCGGGACAGGACCATATTTTCAGGCACATAGCTGGCAGGAATTCCGAAAATAAGGTCAATAGGGGTATCGTATGCCTCATCTATTGACTCGATCAGATGATATTCAAAAACAAGACCTGTTATTTCGGATATCTTTTCCAGTACCTCTATGGAAATACCCTTGATTTCACCCTTTTTACCGGCATATTGCAGGGGAGCCGACCCATGAAGAGATACAGCCTGAATGACACCGGCAGTGTCAATGTAATCTTGCTCCTCTTGGGTAAAATGCAATTGAGCTGACACAGGTACTGAGGATAGAATTACTGCAAGAAAAACGAATAGCAGTGAAATATGTTTGATTTTTTTCATATATAAATATTACTTCCAAAACTAAAGCTGTCTACTAACATATCCTATTCTATCACTTATTTTCTGTTGAACCGACTCCGCTTGCACTTGTGCCTTCATTGACAGCAGGTCGGTTTTCCTATATAAAAAATTAATAACGGAAAGATTTTTTAAAGAAGGGCGGTTACTATGGAAAAGACCTATATTCAAGGCCCTACAGGCCCTGGGAGTGCAGGCGATAATGAATTGCTGAGCCGGTTAAAGAGCTTGAAAAGAATGGTTCTTCTGGGCAAGGTTCTGGCAATAGCCTTGCCGGTGATAGGTTTCGTCCTTATTGCCTTCATAGCAATGCAGGAGGAATGGATCTTGATGCTGGCGGCAATCCTGGTCCTGCTTCTTCTCTGGTTTGCAAACGCCCTCAAGCTTAAGTCGCAGTCCCGAAAATTGAAAACACTGCTGGGTCAGAGTATCACCATGCCGGTTTTGCAGGAGATCTTTGAAGTGCACGAGTATCTGCCGGATAAAGGGATAGATGAGCGGATAATATATGCTGCCGATCTGGTTGAAAGCTGGGATAGATACTCCGGCAGTGATTTACTGCGCGGCAAGTATCGTGGTCTGAATATCCTTTACTCGGATATTCACCTGGAGCGGGAAGAAATCGACACTGATTCCGAGGGCTCGACGACCACCCACTATGTGACTGTTTTCCGAGGTCAATGGATGATCTGCGATTTTCACAAACAACTCCCGGCAACGCTTCATCTGAAAGCAAAAGGCCGGAGTCAGCTGTTCAAACCCAAGTCGGATATTGAGACAGAAAACGCTGCCTTTAATAAAAGGTATCAGATCAAAACCCGGGATGGCCATACTGCCTTTTACGTCTTAACTCCGCACTTTATGGAGTATATTATGCAAGCAGGTGAAATCGCCAACGCTCCGACTTCTTTTTGCTTTTCAGGTAGCCAGGTGCACATTGCCATTGACAGCAGACATGATTCTTTGGAGTTAAAAAGAGTTAAGCTGGACTCTGTTGATAAAATACGGAACAAGTTTCGCAATGAGCTGAAGTATGTGACTAACATACTCGACCTGCTCCTGCTGAACGAAAATATCTATTAGGAATTGCTGTTCAAGTCTACAGGGAGTAGGATGAAAAGGTATCAACAGTTTAAACAGCGGAAAAAAGGGGAGAAGAAATGGGAACAAGTGAAATTATCCTGATTGTTATCGGACTTGTTTTGCTGCTGATTGTCATCTGGGCAATCTCGACGGGCAACCGCTTCCGCCGTATGGCAGTAAAAATTGATGAGAGCGAATCCGGCATTGATGTGGCACTGACCAAGCGTTACGATACTTTGACGAAAATGCTGGAAGTTGTCCGCCAGTACGCAGCACATGAAGTGGAGACACTGACAAGGATCGTTAGCCTGCGCAAGGGCATGAGCATGGCTGAACGAGAAGAGGCTGCAGTGCAGATGGATCAGATGACAGAACGCATCAGAGTGGTGGCCGAACAGTACCCCCAGCTAAGGTCGGCTGAAGTGTTCGGCAATCTGCAGGACGCAATTCAGGATGCTGAAGCACACCTGCAGGCAGCGCGCCGTTTCTATAATGCTAATGTATCATCTTTCAACCAGCTGGTCGTTACATTCCCCGGCAGTATAATCGGCAAGTTACAGCATCAGAAAGCACGCGAATTTTTCGAGACCGAGCCTGTTAAACGCTTGGATGTTTCGATGACACTCTGATAGGGAGGACTACTGATGTCTCTGGGGCTGGCCCTCTTTGTAATTGCTCTTTTGACTTTTGGGATTATTGGTCTGATCCTTTCTTTCCGTCGCCGGAAAGAAAAGAAGTGGATGATTCCTTTAATCATAGTTTTGAGCACAGCCTTGTTGGCCTTCATTGTTTATGCCCTTCTGACCTTTATTCTTATCGGCGCAGCAGACGATCCGCCGTCAACTCAACCGTCAGTATCTGTAACGGCAACGACCAGTCGGCCTACGCAGACAAGCCAGCCCGAAACATTTACGACCCTGACTACAAGCACGAGCCCGACTACTACAGTCAATACTGTCGATCCGGAAGTTGAAGCGGACCCGTCGCAGCACCCGGATGTGCTGGGCTTAAGAGATCTTCTCTATCAGGAGACGCCCACTTTCGCCAGTCAAAATGAAGTGACAAAGTACATCCTGCATAAGTTTTTAAATAATGATTTTGACTTCAATTTCTATATCAGGGAGGAATTCTATTTTGATGAGGATCTGGAAAAGGAAATAGTGTCTGCAGCCTGTGAAACCGCCATGTCCTACTATCTTTTCAGTGCCTACGAAATTATTGATATGTATGTTGAATATGATGAGCTGAATGAAAAGTATCTTGCGACAGTAAAACTGGAATACAAGGAGCCGGAATTCGACCGGCAAGCTCGCGAGGCAGCCGTAGAATTTCTCAAGGACAACCCCGCGCCTGCAGCCGGCTTTAATGATTTTGAGAATGAAAAAGCCTATGCCAAAGAGATTCATGATTTCATTGCCAGAAGAATCACCTATGCACCGATCGGCTATGACCCTGAGAACCTGTCCTATCTGGAACATTATGAAGCCTATCAGGAGGCCTATAATGCTCTGGCGGCTCCCGACTATACCGCTGTATGTGCAGGTTATGCCAGAGGCTTCGCGCTGATCGCCCAGTATGCCGGCATTAATGCGGCATATGTCTATGGCAATGAAGATGAGATATCCAGCCATGCCTGGAACATGATTTATCCTTGTGACGGCAGCGAACCGGTGCTTGTAGACATGACCTGGAATGATACTTTCAGCGATGATGTGCCGGGCCAGGACTATGTTTACGATTATTATTTTTATCTGTCTCTCGAAGACGACTACGAGCACTTCCCGGAAGCCTACTATGCAGACTTCCTGCATTTCATCAACAGATAGTATGCCTGCATCATTTGCTGTCGGGCACCTTTCTATGTCCTACAAAAGATTACTGTCCGGTCCGGACGAGCCTGACGACTCTTTACAGGCCGGTGATTTCAAATAAGGTCTTTAGCTCTTCTGCAGTCAGATCCCGCCATTTTCCTGACGGCAGGTCTTTAAGTTCTATATTCAGGATGCGGACCCGGATCAATTTCACTACCTGATAGCCGAAGTGAGAACACATTCTGCGGATTTGCCGATTCAGCCCCTGAGTCAGAATGATCTTGAAAGTTCTGTCATTTAACTTGCTTACCCTGGAGGGGTCGGTCACGGTATACTCATTCCGGACAGGATTATATATTCTTACACCGGCTGACATTCCTTTAATGAAGCCACGGGTAATCGGCTTATCTACAGTGACAATGTATTCTTTTTCATGCTTGTTTTCGTTTCTGAGGATTCTGTTAACGCAGCTGCCGTCATTGGTTAGTATGATTAAACCCTCCGAATCCTTATCTAGCCTGCCGACAGGGAAGATCCGCTCAGGATGATTGACAAAATCAATGATATTACCCCTGACCTGCTTTTCGGTCGTGGATATGATACCCCTGGGTTTGTTGAGAGCTATATAAACATCAGTCTTTATCGGCTTCAGTATTTTTCCTTCAACCGCAACAATATCACCGGGATTTACACTTGCACCCAGTACAGCCACGACATCGTTAATCGTAACTTTCCCTGCCTTGATTAATTCATCGGCCTTTCTGCGGGAGCAAAGGCCTGACGAGCTGATGTAGTTGTTTATTCTCATTTTTATCCTAATGACTGAATCCTGTAATGTGCTGAGAACTGCCGTTCAGTCCCAAGACCTTATTCCCAGTTGCCTCGGAAGCTGGTTTTGTAGATTTTTTTACGTGCAAAGGACAGACCGCCAAAACCGCTGATGATAGCCATATAAAAACCCAGGTCATACCACCAGCCTTTGTTCATGACTTCATACACATGCAGGTTTTTATTGAAGATGCCTCCGATCAGGGATATGGGAGCGATCCAGCCGTGCCAGACACCCCAGAAGAAGCCTGCAGGTCTATCCGCAGTGTGCTTGCCGTCACCCGGAATGCAAGCTGACAAAAGAGTCATAACAACAAGAGACATAATGATCAGTAAGACTATTTTCTTTTTATATTTCATAGGTTCTCCGTTCGGTATAATGGTCTGCCGGCTAATCCATGTCAGTGGATGTGCCTGACGTGATGGGCGGTATACTGTTCAGGGTCATATTTTGATATGCATACTTTATTGCGTCCGAGGTCTTTTGCCTTGTAAGCTTCCCTATCTGCCTGGTCTATTACATTTTCATAATTTCGTACCATCATATTGCCGGAATAGGCAACGCCAATACTGACAGTCATATCAAGCTCGTCTATCTGATTATTCTCTACAGCGGCTCTGATATTCTCGGCGATAGAAAAGAGCTGGTCTTTATCATATCCATAGGCCATTGCTACAAACTCTTCACCGCCGTAGCGATAAAAGTCTATATCATAATCAGCTGCGAACGAAGCAAATACTTCACCGCATTGACGCAGACATTTGTCGCCTGTTGCGTGGCCTAATCTGTCATTAAACTCTTTGAAATGATCGATATCAATCATCAGGACACCGCTTGGTCTGGTCACATCTGTCGTTTCCAAAGCCGCCATTGTTTCAAAAAGTTTGCGGCGGTTGTTAAGACCGGTAAGCACATCGGTTTCCTTCTGGATAGTCAACAGACGCTGGGCCTCATAACTTCTCACACGGGTCCAGAGCATCCTGTTGCCTATGAAGCTGCTAAGAATAGCGAAGCTTACCGAGTTGATTGAATCGTCCAGAGCGTACTGCGGCTTCAGCTTAAAGGCCAGTATTGTGTGAACTATCAGCCAAAATGCGACAAGTGAATTCATTCTTAAGGGACGGTCGATAAAGCTGATCGGTACTATGCAAAAAGCCACCAGAAGGACTGTCGCCCGCATGTGTGGAGTGTGGATCACGCTCAAATAGATAGCAAAAGCGAAAAATACGGAGCAGAAGGCGTAAATGCCGATCATTGTGTATTTTTTCATACTCTTCCATTTGAAGATTATGTAGAGTAATAAGGAAAATGTTCCGGTTACGAGGTAAAGAGGGACTGCTGCTCGTTTTGTATTGCTGAAAGGGACTGCAATAAGTGGCAGCAACATGAGGAGTGTTCCCAGGAGAGAAAGTGTGGATAAGGTATTCTCGTTATACTTTTTGATCTCCGAACTGTTGGCAGCAGCCATCCGGGTAAACTTTTTATCTCTGCTTAGCAGCAGCCGAAAACGTTCTTTCAAACATTTCTTATCAGCCGGGTTTCTGTCAGTCATGTAATTTTTCCTTTCAGCCCGTAGACATCAGGCCAGATACAAAACTTGTCGCAGAGTCCTTATTGTATTGTTCATGCTGTAAGAAGTATAACAAAAACCGGACCTAATCTCCAAAAGAAAGACTTTCGGAGACCTTGCCCGGTTTTTTGACCTTATTTTCTGTTTCCGCGCTTTCGCTTATCAGTACGGATTTTCTCCAGGGATGATTCATCAATTTTCCCCAACTGCCGATAAGCCGCTACTGCACTTGACATTGCCTGATAGCTTAACCGGGTTCCCTTGCTGTCGGAAAGATAATCAACCGCCCTGTCAGCTGAAATGCCAAGACTTCCCGCAGTTTCAACTGCATCAATGTTTGCGCCCAGGAAAACAAATTCCCAGTCAAACTCCTTCTTCTGTTTTTCAATCATCTTTTTTACTTTGTCAGCTGAGTATTCCTTACTGGCGTTTTCATAACCGTCAGTGATGATTACAAACATTACTTTCTCGGCACGATATTCTTCTGCGGTATTTTTCTGAGCCTTGGCGATCTTGCTGATGGTCAGTCCGACTGCGTCGACCAGGGCAGTCATGCCGCCAACAAAATATTCCTGGTCAGAGATCCGGCTTACTGCATGAATATCGATGCGGTCGTGGAGCAGTTCGTAGTTGTGATCAAAGAGCACGGTGGTAATGCGACATTCACCATCTAGAGCCTTCTGTTTGTCGAGCATTGAGTTATATCCACCGATGGTGTCACTCTCTAAACCTGCCATAGATCCGCTTTTGTCCAAAATAAAGACTAATTCAATTGATCCTTTTTTCATTTTAAAAATCCTCCTAGACTTATTTATGTCTTAAGGATGGACTTTTTTGAAAGTCAAATGGTCGCCCGGAAAGCGACATTTCTGCTATCAGGCACCCAGCAGGGGCTGGTCGTATTCAAAAAGAAGCTCGTTAATTTCATAAATGTCATATCGGGAATTGATGATGAAATATTCGACGATAACATCGGATTTAACAGCGTGCGAAAGCGCGAAGCCTGCACGTTTCAATAAATCATCTGTTTCTTCGAGAGAAAGTCTCAAAGCGATAGCCAAAGACAGGACTGTGCGCTTGCTTGGCCGGTAGTCTTTGTTGCTTCTGATCTTGGAAAATAACTTTCGATCGATATTGGCGCGCTTGTATACCTCAACATCAGTCATTTCCTTAGCGTCGATCAGGCGCAGGAGCAAGTCTGAAAAGGGCTCATCCAGATCGCCGATTAACTCTTCGATCGTTTTGGAAGGAGCGGAAAGCAGTCTCACTTCGTAGCTGCCCTTGTCTCTGTGCTCAAGCCTTTGTTTGTGCCCGCTTTCAAAAGTCGCTATGTAGTGATTGTTGATATAGCTTGCGACCTTGCCCAGCAATTCTTTGTCGGGATTAAAAGCGGATTTGTCAAAAACCACCAGGGTCACGTCCAGCTCATGATCGCGGAGAAAATCCGTAATTGACGCACTTGCGACCTCCAGGGCCTCATCTTGCGGATAACCGTAGATGCCGCTCGATATCAGAGGAAAGGCAATGCTTTCACAACCATTCTCGACAGCCAGCTGAAGCGAACTGCTATAGGCAGCCCTAAGGAGTCTTTTGCTCTCTCCCTGGTTGAATGGCTGGTAGACGGGGCCTGCTGTGTGAATAATCCTCTTTGCCGGCAGGTCAAAGCCCGGTGTGATCACAGCTTCTCCTGTTTTGATCGGGGCCAGGCCGGCACAGGCGGCCTGCAGTTTTTCCGCTCCCGCAGCTTTGAAAATAGCTCCTGAAACACCGCTGCCCATCTTCAGGCTTGTGTTTCCGGCATTGACAATAGCATCTGCTTTAATCTTAGTAATATCTTGTTTAACAATTTTAAAAGGCATGGTGTAACTCCTTTTTAAGTATTATATACCGAGAAAGATTGAAGCCAAATTAAAATAAATGATTAATACAACAGCATCAACAATCGTTGTAATCAGGGGACCTGCCATGACTGCCGGATCCATTTTCAGTCTTTTAGCTGCCAGGGGTAATATGCCGCCGACCACCTTGGCCAAAACTACCGTGACAAACAAGGTCAATGAGATGGTAATAGCAACATTCAAGTCGACTTTTTCCAAGAAGTAGATTCTCAGAAAATTGACTGCAGCCAGGATAGCTCCTGAGAAAGAGCCAACCGCAAACTCTTTCCAGACCACCTTAAAGAAGTCCTTGGTTTCTATTTGTCCTAAAGCCAGACCTCTGATGATCAGGGAAGAAGACTGTGAGCCCGAATTTCCGCCTGCATCCATGAGCATCGGTATGAATGCGGTCAAGATAATCGTAGTCTGCAAGGCACTTTCATATCTGCTGATAATTCCGCCGGTAAAAGTGGCGGAAATCATGAGAACCAGGAGCCAGGGCAGCCTGTGCTTGGTTAATGACCAGTTGCCTGTTTTCAAATACTCCGCTTCGGATGGTCGCATAGCTGCCATCCTCTGAATATCTTCCGTTGCTTCCTGATCGATAACGTCCAGGACGTCATCGACGGTTATTATGCCTACAAGCCGATTTTCCTTGTCGACGACAGGCATAACGTAGTAGTCGTACTTTCTGAACAGGGCAGCGACCTCTTCCTGGTCATCGTGGGTGTTGACTGAAACACCCTCTGTATCCATGATGTCTTTGATAATTTCTGTTTCATCACTTAGAATCAGTCTCCTCAGTGAAATTCGGCCCTCGAGTATCCGGCTTTGATCCATGACGAAACAGGTATTAATCGTTCTCTTGTCTATACCGATCCTTTTGATGTACTGCAATGCCTGAGCTACCGTCATCTCTTTTTTCAGGTCGACATATTCGATGGTCATCAGGCTGCCGGCTGAATCTGCCGGATAGTCCAGGAACTGGTTGATGAGGTCACGCATGTCCTTGTCGGTATTCTTCAAGATTCGCTTTACAACATTCGCCGGCATTTCTTCTAAAAAATCGACGGCGTCGTCCAGGTAGAGATCATCAAGAACCTTGATCGCTTCTTCATCTGTCATGGAGTCAATCACATACTTTTGTAGATCAAATGACATGTAGGAAAAGACTTCCGAAGAAAAGTCCTTGGGCAAAATTCTGAACACCAATAGTATATGCCTTTGCTCGACTTCTTCGAATAGCTGAGCAGCATCGACCACATTCAGATTGCTTATTTCGTTTCGTGCCTCAAAGAATTTGCCTTGTTCAATCAGGCTGAGGATTTTTTCTTTCATAAATGGCTCTCCTTAAGGTAGAGCCTGCTGTGAAGTTTAGTCAGTGACTAAGGCTCTACATCCATTGCTTTTTATTTTGCGGCAACAACTGCCAGGTTCTGGATGCGAATCCATAGTTTCCTCCTAATCTGTTAAAAAAACGTGGAGAATATTTACTCCACTCGTCATTATGCGCTATCAGAATTATTTTGTCCAAATAAAAACGGGACAGTTTTGACGCTGTCCCGTTTATTCTTATTTCTTTGCTGTCTGATTAAAGAACAACAACGTTTGCAGCTCTGAGCTTGCTGCTGTCTTTAGGATCCGCTTCGATATCGAAAGAAACCTTCTGGCCTTCGTTCAAAGACTTGAAACCATCAGACTGGATAGCTGAGAAATGTACAAATACATCATCGCCGCCATCATCGTTAGAAATGAAGCCGAAGCCCTTTTCTGAGTTAAACCATTTTACTGTACCGTTGTTCATTGGGTACCTCCATAAAAATTTTTTCGTACCCAATTAAAACAAAAAAAACTCACATGATTTTTAAACCATCAAAGTACAATGATCCGCAAACTTGTGAGGATGTTGCATTAGTCTTGAATACGCTGCTAAGAATGTCACAAGTAGATCAATATGTCAAATATATTGTATTAACTGATACCGAATGAGTATCAGATTAGTTTAAAGCATGTCCATTACCTGTGGGACATCCTTGTCGCCGCGTCCCGATAAGTTG
>WPCH01023016.1_pt1 | contig 19422 bp, 20 predicted proteins | sample 5399881 | NCBI WGS metagenome assembly WPCH01 (sample SAMN12869468, study PRJNA574797) | sludge metagenome | isolation source: wastewater treatment of pH5 | place: China:Beijing | collected 2019-05-20
CACATGTATTTAGTTCTGTAAATCTATAAAACTTTAGTTTGGATTTTCTTGGCCCAAGCTAGTCCCAAAAATGAGAGTTTAGAGTTTCATGCCTTTGTACAGTACATTAAGATAGGAGGGGAGTTTAACTCACATTTCCTCAACTGTTCGTTAAATTCAAATTTAACGAACAGTTGACAATGATATGTATAATATTATAAAATCTAATTATACGATTTATAAATGATTGTTAGCCAATCTTGCACAACTCATTTCATTCAATGTACAAAGTTTAGCTTGGAAGATGTTTTCATTATCAAATGATTAAGTGCATGGCTAAAAAAACTAGAGTTTAAAAATTTATTTTTTATAGTGAAAATAAATTTTTAAACAAGATTAATACGGAGGTTTTGATAAGTGAGTAAAAGTGATTGGGTTCAAAGTAAAACAAGTAAAATTATTTTTTGGTTTGTTTCAGTAAGTTATGTATTCATTAATGGTTTGATATATGGTCTTTGGTATATCGAGGGCTTATATTCAATGAAAGATAATCAAGGTATAAAAGTAATCCAGGATTATCTCAAAACCATAGCGCAAACTAATTTGTCTGTTTCTTTAGCGATAGTAGCACTGTTAATCGGCATTACCGCATTAAATTACAAAACTATCACTGAAGTCATTCATAACAAAAAAGAATTCTTAGGTAATATCATTGCATTAATTACATTTGTACTTCTCAATTTTATGTTACTAACATTGAGTTATTCAATATTATTTGCTGGCAACATAATACCCCAAATGGCTATAATGATTCTTACATGCAGCTCTTTTATCTTCTTAATTCGCAATGTTATTAAGTTAATAGAAGTAACTCTTGGCAAAGTTAAAAAGAATAAATAGGAAAATTAATACTACTCCCCTTATCCTGTTTATGTAATTCAACATTTAAAATCACATAAACAGAAAATTAATTGTTCGTTAAAAGTGTATTTAACGAACAGTTTGATGGATTTCATAGAATTGAGTATAGTAGAGGTATCAATCATATATTGATACCTTTCTTCTTTTTCAAAAACTAGTATGGTATCCATATATGTAATCAAGCTATTTATTAAAATAGTATTCTAGCTCAAAAATTCGAATAGTTAGTTTAAATATCGGTTTAAGTATTGGTTTAAAAATTAATTTACATTATTTGATTTGAGGTGTACAACATGAGTAACCAAGAAAAAGAAAAGTTTAAAATACTAATAGATAAACATAAAAGTAAAATGCCCTGGTATATCATAGAGTATGCAGAAATGAAAACAGCGCTCTCCCCCGCTACATTGTATGCTTACATTACTGAATTTGAAAAGTTTCTAAAATGGCTTATAAGTAATCGATTAGCCGTTGAAAACGGTAAGGTGGTCACTAATATATGTGATGTACCAATTACAACACTAGAAAATCTACCATTAAATGAAGCTAGAACTTTTCAAAGATATCTCCAGGGAGAAGGTATTGAGACAAGAGCTATTAACAGAACTTTCTCAGCTTTAAAGTCCCTATTCAAGTACTTAGCTCAAAATACAGAGAATGAACATGGGGAAAATTACATCTCACGTAATGTAATGGAGAAGATTGAACTGCATAAGGAGAAAGTAGATGCAGCAGCAAGAGCAGATGACGTTGCAAACATGATATTTAATGAAAAAGATGATGTAGCTTTTCTTCAATTTCTAGCAAATGATTATGGTGAAATGTTGAAGGATATATCACCAAAAAAACATAGTTTTTTTCAGCGTGATAAAGAAAGAGACATAGCCATTATAAGCCTTATTTTAGGAACTGGTCTTCGAGTTTCAGAGGTAGCTAGTCTTACTATCTCTAGTATAAATTTCCGTCAGGGTACCGTAAAAGTGACTCGTAAAGGTAATAAAAGATCTTCTATATTAGCCACTCGCTCTTGCTGAGATGATCTTCAAGAATCTAAAAAGGTCCGTCCTAGAAAAAATAACAGTCCTCAAGATGAAGACTTACTTTTCGTAACAAACTATAAAGGGAAATATACGCAGCTAACTGTTAGAGCTATACAGAAGTTATGTGACAAATATTCAAGTGCATTTGATGAGAAGCGTAGCCCTCATAAACTACGACACACATATGCTACCAATCATTATAAGGAAAACAAAGATCTTGTATTACTTCGAGATCAACTTGGTCATACATCCGTAGAAGTTACTAGTATATATACGAATATTAATAATGAGAAGAAACGTGAAGCCGTTGATCGATTAGAAAGAAGACAATTTGAATAAAGTGAAAATAAATGCACAAATGGATACAATTTGTGCATTTATTTCAAGAATAGATATTTATAAATGTGTATTGTTAATTAAATACTAATTCCTTACTAAGTATTTTTTTATCAAAATTCTTTATTAATTTCATTTCCTCTTCAGAAAGCTTTGGAAGATTTACATATAAATTCTTTTTGGCCCTACTTAAAGCTACATAGTATACTCTATGCTCCTCCTTATTCATATCTGGTGATAATAAAAAAGTAAGAAACGTAGGATATTTAGATCCAGGAATGATTAATAATATATTATCAAATTCATCCCCTTTTGATTTATGAATAGTTTTGAAAAGACTTGCATCATCAGCAACATTTACTAGAGCAGCCATGTTTATATACTTCAGATTTTGATAAAAATCACTAATATTACCAGACTTAATTTGTTTCTTTACTCCATATTGATTAAAAATATATGTGTTATAAAATTCCTTAATGCTCATAGAATTAAAAACTTCATATTCATTGAGCAGATTCTTTAAAACCTTAATCGCATCTTTTTCCATAAACCCCTTCTCATCTTTATACGCTTTTTTTATAAATTTGAGTGCCTCTTTTAATTTTAACTGTCTCCCATATTCAATTCCATGTATTAGAAAATAAATCATTTTCCCTCGTTTTCCATCTTTATATAATAAATCATTAATATCATCTAATAGTAAATCTTCTATACCGAATTCAATACCATTAGTTGTTTCATTCCGATAAGCTAAAACACACCATTCTTCATCATTACAGTCCTGTTTAAATTGATAATAACATGTAAGAGCATCCCCAACTAATATAGTTGGATTGTTTCCTAATTTGTTATCCGGACTATGCTGAACAAAATGTTCATCTTTTCTCACATAATTCAATACAGATATGATTTGCTCAGTACTTCTATGATTATTCTCTAATACATATAAACTCATGTTCTCTAAATAAAATTGACTGAAAGTACTTACATTAGCCCCCTGAAAAGAGAAAATTGATTGACAAGGGTCTCCAATAACCCCAACTACCATTTCTTTTTTAGCTAACAATTTGATTATAGCTACTTGTAAAGGACTTGTATCTTGGAATTCGTCAATTAAAAAGTAAGGAAATTTTGCTCTTATAATTTCTCTAATCTTTTTATTTCGTTTTATAAGAAGATAACTAAAATATAAAACATCATCATGACTCAATAATCCTTGTTCCCAACAAAGCTTTTTATATAACATATAAGAATCTCTTTTTACACTTGTTTTTTCCGATAATCTTCCATGATAAGATTTTAAAAACTTTAATTCTATTACATCTTGTTCATTAATATACCAAGTTAATTTATTTAATGCTTTTGAAAGTTTTTGATTATCTGTAATCCAATTTTGATTACTCTTTTCTTTATATGTCTTTAATAAAGTGTATCCGGGTTTAATATCATCATGACCATCTAACTTATCTAAAGGAAATATAATATCATCTAGTAACCATAAATAGGGTTTTACAATATGGTTATACAGAAAGCTATGAATAGTGCTAACTTCAATCTCATTAGTCATATTATTTAAGCGACTAAGAATAGTTTCTACCCCTGTATTTGTATAAGTAATACATGCTACTCTTCTTGATTTTGATAACCTTGTAGAATGAGAAAGTATATTATTTATATGATTTATTAAAAACGACGTCTTTCCGGCACCTGGACCTGCACATAGTTTAAAATGATTGTCTATCTGAATTTTATCATTACTACTTTTAAGTTTTATTGCGGTTGACAAATCCATTTTATCGCCTCTTTTATATAAATTGGACAAACAATCATGTTATCTGATGGTTCCATTATTGAAATTTCATGTGCAAGCTCTTGTGCTAATTCACCTTTGGATATTGACATTAAATATCTATCAGCAATAATATGTTTTTTCTTATCATCATCTAAAATTGGAGTATTTTGCAGCTCAATCTCCTTTTTTGCTTTATATTCTTTGTTTTTTATATACTCTAACATATCGTTAATTGATTTATCTTCTTTATATGCAAGCATTAAATCTCTTATTTCTTCTTGATTAGAAGTTGAATCTGTAATCAATTTCTCGCAAGTTATATTATGAAGTATAAGATCGTATTCAAATGTACAGCTTTCATTTTCCTTTTGGGTGAAAGTTTTTATGTGGTTACTAGAGTTACTTTTAGATTTGTTAACAAAAAGATTTGAACATGAATTATAATCATATTTTTCTATATCGTTATTTAATGCCAATACTGAGCAAGTAACCCATTTGGCACCCTTACGACCTTTCTCTTTTCTAACAGGATCTAAATCAGTTATACATGCTATTCTCTTTTCAATTGCGTTAGGATTTTTAGAAGTATCGAACAATTTTAAAAAATGTTCAAAATAACGTCCTCCAATGTTTATTACAGATGTATGAGTATCCGTTAAATCATATCCTAAAGCTGTTGCAAATTCTGGAATAACTAGCTGCTCTGCTAATCCTTCAACAAATATTAAATTTCTTGCAAAAAAGATATCTGCCTTTGTGACATCAATAAATCTCTTAACATATTTTTTCGATTTTATATCATCTGGACTCTCATTAAATACCTTCCCTGGATATGCAACCTTTGTCTCTTCTTTATTTTTATACAAAACGATAATATCATCTAAATCAACAGCCGCTGTAATACTGGGAGAATGCGAAGTTATAAAGATTTGCCTTACTTCTGTTTCTCGATTTTGTTTTAAAAATTTCAAAAATTTATATTGCATATTTGGATGTAAATGTGCCTCGGGTTCTTCTATAGCTAGAATTGAATATACTTTTGCATTCGTTCCTAAATATTCTCCTGAAGCATCTTTTTGCATTTTGGCTAATAACAATGAAATATAAATCAAATTATTATATCCTAGTCCATTATTAACTGCTGGTAGTTTGATTCCTGTTTCATTTTCAACAATAAGTTTCAGTGCAGAATACAGTTCTGTATCTAGAATTCCTCCTTCAAAAGAAGGTTGCATCTTATCAAAAGCTGCTCCGGTGTTTTCTACATATTGAAGCATATGTTTTTTTCCTTCTCTCATTCTATCTTGAAGTGACTGAATGAGAGATTGGGCACCTTTAGAAAATAATTCTTTCTTTTCCCTAATTTTAATTTTTTTCTCTTCATCCGTCATGGAAATATCTGTTTTTATTTCATAATCTATAAAAAAGTCGATTACTTCTTTCAACAGCGTATTACTTCCAGTAAATAAATCACGCTCAACATCTCTAATAGCTGTTAAGAATTGAAATGCAAACTTATTTATACTATCTGTATCTATTAAATTCTTATTTTCAATATTGCCCACATAGATTTTATGAACATATTTCCGTAAATAATTATTTTTTATTTCATTCCAATAATCATTAATATTCGTTCCTTCAATCTTCCTTATATCTTTATAATAATCTTCTAATTCTTTTTCTGGTAAGAAGAATTCATAAGTTAATTTAGCTTCATATGGTTTTTCTAATTTGGTTAACCACGTTGATACTGTAACTAAATCATCTGAATAGATTTCTTCTTTTTCTGATTCTACTAAAGTCGCAGAAATGGTTATTTTAGGAGCAGATTCTTTTAATTGGTCACAAGTTGTATTTTTATTAAAGTCATCAATAGAAAGTCGTTTGCTTTTATTAGCATCAAAAAGCAATTCTAGTGCCTTTATTATAGTTGTTTTCCCGGCATTATTATGCCCAACAATCACATTAGTTCCTTCATGAAATTGGACTGTAGTCTCATTTTTAAAAGTTCGAAAATTCTTTAGTGTCAACCTAGATATGTACATAGTTTGCCTCATTTCATTTATTAATTATATTTAATTCAAGTTTACAGCAGGAATCTTTACTTCCCATAACCGTTTGTATTTTTCATATAATAGCACGATTATATTTATTTGAATCAGCTGTCTATTAAGGCCTAATATGAAACTTCATTCCTTTTCCCTTATAATTAAATAATTGACCCATATATCCTACCTCACACTGAATAAATGTAGACATAATCAATTTCTTCTTTAATAATCATACCATTAGATAAAAGTAGATTAAAAACAATTACTGTATCTTTTTTACTATTTTTCAATTTAGCATTTACATGTAATAATTGAGGTAGACTCGTACCTACCTTGCATATCAATAATGAGGAAAAGTACACGGTCATTAAACGTCTAGAAAAAAAGCCATAACAATAGTAACAAATCACCTATCTTTATTAATAAAACTTACATATTTTACGTAATACATAACGAATGTTATAATAATTTCTTCATAACTAATTAACTAGGGCTTTCATCCGTTTAAAAACCATCGTAAAGAAAAATACGATGGTTTTCTTGTATTTTTAATTTTGTTTTATCACAAATTAATTTTGTGCATATATTAGAAACTTCATAACTTTATTTCAGATCTACAAAAAATGTTTAAAAAGTAGAGTAACATAAAACGCTACATCCCTCTACTAAATACTAGTTTCTATAGCAAATAAACTATATTTACTAACTCTTCTGCGCCACTTTTAATATATCCATTTCATATTCAAGTTCTTTTGTCTCTAAATTTAAAAAATCCATCGTCATTGCAAGCACTTTACCATCTATATTCCTTTTAGATCCCCATAAACGAACCGCTTTATTTATTTTACTATCCTCAAAAGTAACTTGGACTGTTCTCAGTTCCTCTCCCTCTACATATTCACGGGATATCCAACATTCTTTAAACTCTAGGGTTCCTTGTTGCATAGAGAGAACATAATTAAACATCACTTCTTCTAGTTCTGGAAAGCCAACCCCCTTCTTCTCAAGACAGATATATTCAAAATCTAAAACGTTCGTAAAATGATAGATATCCTCTTTTTTAGGTTGCACTATAATTCCTCCATAACAATACATCTATTTATATTGATTTAAAATAGAGTTTGATTAAAAGGTGTTACTTATAATAACCTTATTCTGCATTAACAAGTTGACTTTCATCAAAGGGATTCATTATCAATAGGTATTTTTTATTATCCAATCTCAGATTTACCTTATAAGGGCTATTTAAATTAAACATGTATATCTCTGGTTCAAAGTCATGTTTAAATTTATATCGGCGCACCGCATTTTCAATCACTATATACACATACTCAGCAAAACTATCTGGTTCCATACAATCCTCCCATATTTCTTTCCACTTCGTTTTATCGACAACTACTTCATTTTTAAAATCAAGAGATAGAGTACTATACCCCATAAATTCCAACTCCTTCTAATAACTTATCTGATTAAATAAGACTAACTTATTGGCATTACTTATAAATTGATTCTTAAATTAAAGAAAATCCTCTAGTAACGATATTTCAAATCTAAGTTGTCATAACTGTCATAATATGTTCTACCGAAAGCATAATCTTTTTTCGATCCTTTTTTAATAATGTATCCGGTTTCTATAAATGGACTCCTCCTATTTTGACAATGAGCACTACGATGCCCGTCTCCTTGTCCATGAAGATGCCATGTCGCACAATATGGGCACCAAACTGCAAGATTTCCAATTTCATCTCTTTCATAGGCTAATAATACAGGCAATGATCTTTCACTTTTATTTAATCTCATATGTATCCTCCAAATAAATTTAACAATAAATTAATCTATATAAGTTCTCGTTCAATTACATTAATTCTTTTTATAATAACTTAAGTTGAATAAAACCATCATCGTTATCTTTTAAGTTTTCTTTATTGTCCTTTTTCTTGCTTTTTTGCTTATTTACAGCTTCAATTTCTTTTTCTTCATGTCTAAGCTTTCTTGACACAAACCATTTTGGTAATCCAGAAGTGAATGTAGGAAAGTATTTTCTTTCGTAGGCAGTACGTTCTTTTTCTGGTATACCTACGTATTCCTCCCAAAACCGATTTCTAAAATCATCGATTTCATTTCCTGTTAAATGGGGTATCTCATCATAATCTTTGTTTAAAAGCTCTTGTTTTCTATATAATTGCTCTTTCTGTAATTGAATGCGCTTTCGTTCTTCTTCCTCTTTCTTTATTTTTTCTTGATTGATACGTAGCTCTTCTTGCTCCCTTTGTATTTTTTCTTTTTTTTGCACTTTATCTAACTTTTGTCCATACTTATCCAAAAGCCCTTTATAAAACATTTTTTCTGAAGTATTATTGGTTACCTGCTCATAATGTTGCTGTAATTCTCCTACAAATTCAATTAAATTTCTACCCTCAATCCATTTTTTATATCTATTTTGTTCCTCAGTAAAATACATTTCATAATCATTCTTATCACTTAAGAAACTTGTTGGAAATCCCTTAAATAAAGTTTTTACGACTATATACCACTTATGGCACTCTTCTTTTAAATAATTCAACCAAGAATACCAGTTATCAATTGAAGATAAATGAAATTGAACCTTTTCTGTCTCCAAGCGTTCTATTAGAATGCTAAATTCCTTTTTATATTGATTATATAAGTTGCTCATATAATCCTTTGCCATTTGTTCAGCCAATGTTTCCTCTTGCCTTCTGCGCTCCTCAGCTTTTTCTTGTTCTATCTCTAGTAATTTGTTAGTATAAGCTATTTTTATTTCTTCTCTTGCTTTTCTCGCTAATTCTATACTATTTAATGCTTCCTCTATCTGTCGGGCTTTATCAAACTCAATAGCAGCATCTACTAAACTCGTAGGATCAGAATCGCTTCTATGAATTTGACCTTTAAATTCTTCATTTAATTGAGTATTCTTTTTCATCCTCGTATCATTTTCACTATGTGATGCTCGCAATAATTCCGTTTCTAATAATACTGGTACAATATCAGGCTCTGCTATTCGGTTAACCAGAAATATATCATCTTGTGTTGAATGTTCTCGGTTCTCTAACAATGCATCTACCCTTAACTTAGAACTTTCAGGAGTTCTTCGAATTAAAAATACATGTCCATTATGATCAACAGTTACAATAACATGGTATACATCCATCAAATAGTTAAATGCTTTATTATTTTCCCCTGTTATAAAGAAATATTCCTCTTTTAATGGAGAAATATATGCATATTCATAAGAATTTGTTTCTGGATTAAAACTACTTATTCTTGTACCACTATAACTATCCGTGTAGACTATTTCTCCATTTACTTCTGTTTCCTTAGGTGGAAAGAAACTATCTAGTATTAACACCCATGCAGTTGGTACATTTTCTTCAAAATATATATTTGTTCTCTTAGCAATATTACTAATCCGAATATTTGACGCCTGTACCTCGATTGCCAGCTTCAGCTCTTCTTTTCCATCAATTGTTTGCAGTACCGCTACGTCGGCACGTGAAATGTCTTTATGTCGTTTCTCTTCTTTTACAATGTAACCAGCCTTACTAAATAATTCATATAAATATTTCTTAGTTCTAGCGTGTGCCAATGATTCAAATGAAAAACATTGTTCTTTATCTAGATGAAAAAAATACGGATTTTTATTAACTATTTTAGATCCTTTATTAAACGACAAATTGTTATGGCATATCGGACATTTTGCCTGGTATAAAGATTTTCTACCTCTTATATACTTAGCTTCCTTATCATTATCTATAACCATAGAATCTAGCTCAATATATCTTTTCCTTTGAAACTCGACTAAGTTACCGCTAGGAAATATCTTCTCCCAGCCATCAAAATACTCGATATAAGAATACTGCATTCAATATACACCCTTTCAAAAAGGATTATTATTACCATCCGTTGAATTTATTATAATACTATTCGTGCATTAATATTTATGAATATATACATTTAATTATTAAAAGAAATTCTATGATTACTTATTTTTATCTTCTGATTTTTATTGATAAATAGTTTAAAATTAACTTTAGATTAACTTTATTTTGCTATGATGGTAATAATTAAATAGGACTAGGATACTTCTATGAGAGGGGGGGAATTATTTGTACAAAAACGTGTTGAATTTTTCATTATATTGTATTCTAAGTCTTTTTATATATTTAACAATTTATTTCATTGCTATAAAACCTGCTATTATTACTGCAACATCCATGGATTATAATAGGATGCAATTTGTTTCGCTATTACTTCTACTCATTTTAGTTTCTATGATATATGGTCTAATAATGAGAAAATTAATTCGTTATAATTCTAGATCCTCCCATTCTATTGCAAACGAAAGTTTTTTATTTATATTTAGTCATATTTTTACTGCACTTATTCTCTTTTTTATTATATCTATTTAGACTGTTAAACGAGTACCAAGTAAGATGGTATTTTTTTGAATTTTTAGCGAATGATTACGGAGAAATGTTGAAAGGCATATCACAACGAAAGTATAGTTTTTTTCAGCGTAATAAAGGAAGAGATATAGCCATTATAAGCCTCATTTTAGGCAATGGCCTTCGAGTTTCTGAGGTAGCTAGTCTTACTATCTCTAGTATAAGCTTCCGTCGGGGTACCATAAAAGTGACTCGTAAAGGTAATAAAAGATCTTCTATATTAGCCACTCGCTCTTGTTTAGATGATGTTCAAGAATATATAAAGGTCCGTCCTACTAAATATAACTGTCCTCAAGATGAAGCCTTACTTTTTGTAACAAACTATAAAGGGAAATATACGCAGCTAACTGTTAGAGCTATACAGAAGTTATGTAACAAATATTCAAGTGCATTTGATGAGAAGCGTAGCCCTCATAAACTACGACACACATATGCTACCAATCATCATAAGGAAAACAAGGACTTAGTATTATTACGTGATCAACTTGGCCATACCTCTGTTGAGGTTACAAGTATTTATACTAATATTAATAACGAGAAAAAACGCGAGGCTGTTGATCGCTTGGAAAGAAGACAATTTGAATAAAGCATATAAATGATTAATATTTTGTGTAATTATTTATATGGGTGGAGATATGTATATATATCCACCCTATTTGTTAAAACTTTCGATATTATAGCAAGCGCAGGTAATTGAAAATAATCTTCCCACAAACTCGAAAGTGCCCTTCATCTATTTGTATAGTCTGTTTCACTCTTGTTTTGTATTTTCCGTATTGGGGGGGCTATTATTAAAAGACGACTGCTATTTATTATTTATTGAGTTAATAATCTTAGTCATAAATTCTACGTTATCTACAACAAGCAACATAATTTGTTTTCTAGCGCGAGTAACGGATTGATAGAACATTCTCTCCGGATCATAATAATTTGCTTTTCTTACTGCGATACTATTTTGATTATCATAATAAAAAGTAGAACCTACTAAAACAAGTACTTTATCAAATTCTTGCCCTAGAACTCCATGTGCATTTAAGCCTCTGTTCAGTTGCATTCTCCTTATTGCTTCACCATTAAAGTTTTGACCTGTATAGTCAATAATCTGCCACCCTTCGTTTTCCATTCCTTCTGCAAATTCTCTTGCTTGACTAATTTCATCAAAATAATGGATAGATATATTTTTAGTATTTCTACAGTATTTCATATGTTCTAAGTTAAACAATCCTTTGATAAAAGCTCCAAGTTCTTTATTTGTTCTAATCTTTTTACTTAATTTGAAATGCTGGCAATTGTTTAAAGAGCAGAGTGTATTTAAATTATTGTAATTACGTTCACGAATTGAAAGTATTTGCTTTGGATCGATAGAAAAGATCCCAATGATATTATTTTCTTTTATGTATTTAATAATAAACGCCAGCTGATTAGGATACATTCTTTGTGTTTCATCAACAAAAATAAACTGAGGATTAAGTTGTTTAATCTGTTTAACATTCTTAACAGAGATTATATTCCATTTATATTGTTGGTTTAATTTTAAATGCCCTGTGTTTAAATCCCCTGTATGGACTATAACGATATCATTTGTTTTATTGAACCCTTTTGCTAAATCATAAAGCAATAATGTTTTTCCGGTTCCGGGTAAACCTTCTATGATTGTAAACTGTGACAAGTTTTTTAGTATTTTATCCTTAAATTCTTGTTGCTGTTTTGTCAAAAAATATAATCCTGTATTGAATTTCTCTATATCATTAAAGGGTGAAACCAAGTAATAGGATGGATTAAACAAAGTATCTAAATTTGAATGGTGCTCTATTTTTTGACTAACTAAAAGTTTTTCGAAAACTTCAAAATCTACTGGATGAAGAGTTTCATCATCGGCCAATTGATATAAACTATCATCTTCTGAAATATAAGTGAATAATTTTAATTTTTTACCTAACATAGATAAATAATATTTATTTTTAACTAGCTGCTCGCGAGCAGCATCTCCTTGCATAATAGATTTTATTTCTACATTCAGGATGTAATTTTCCCCAAATCTAAGCAAATCAAATTCTTTATCTATTTGAGGTATCTTGTAACCCACATAAAAATATCCAAAGTATCTATCCAGCACAATTAAATTATCAATAAAAGCAGAAATCTGTTCAATCTCAGCATTGCTGATAGTAAAATTGAAAAATTTTTTAATTCCTTCAAAAGCTTCCTCTGGTAAATTTTTATAACTGCTCACTAAAGAATTTAAATCAATTGGTTTTTTCACTACATTCACCTACACCTATAAATTTTCTATACAGTGCTAATTACTATATTAAAAACAACTTATAATAGGGCCAACCCCACCCTTCAACTATATTTCTTAGATGTCTTGTATTCTAACATTATTAGATAAGGTTTTTAAGATATTAATATGATAAATCATTTTTCAATTCTTCTATATATACATCCTTTACTAAGTTGGAAAAACCAATATATTCTCCGAAATAACTGCTGAATTTCTTTATGAATTCTTCTCTTTCTTCTGTATGATGAGACCATATAAACATACTTCCCATCAATTCTCCTATTTCTCTTTTAATTTCTTTTAAATCATCTAGTAATATCCCTTGTGGGTAATCATTAAACCACTCTAGCCAATTCGAAATCATATCTTCCACAGAAGAATTGGCTGTCTCCGAACTAAAATTAAATTCTCTTTTTCCCGCTGTGATATATGTATCTAAATCATCCAGGATTAGACGAATAATATATGAAGTACTCACGTTTCCGATACTATGTTTCATATGTTCTCCTCCTTTTCATTTTTTTCTTCCAATAAAATATGTTTGTTATACCATTTATTTATTTTTCCTTTGTAATACTTTTCGACTTCGTAATCCGGAATCCAAATTTCACGATCATAGATGTTACTCATAACACTTTCTAAAACATCCTCATGTTCTCTCGGTTTCAATCTACGGTTATGAACCTTAATCTTCTCTATATAAGCCTCTCTCAGCCAAGTTGATATGGTTTCACGCTGTTTTTGCTTTAGTGAGACCATTTCTTATTGGTTTGTATTAATTGACCCTTAGAATTCTTTGTGTGATTCTTCATTAATCGCTACCTCCCCTTTTTTATTTTTACTTATTTCTTTTTTGAACCAAAAACACACCGCATTCCAAATCGAGTCACAGCATACATCTTACCAATTTTACGAATTGAACCTTATGAAAACTTGTCCTAGTATTAAAGCTGATAAAGACCAATTAAAGCATCCAATCAATAAAAAAAGGACTAGATGATTAATCCTAGCCCTTTTTATTATACATTAAATTAGTGTATCAACCACCGTGATCTCCAATTGATAGACCTTGAATCACTTCGTATGATTGTGGAGTCTTCGCTGTATTCGTCACACCTATAGTCAAGGTTATAGTGGTGACAATTCCCATTAAACTCAATACTACTTTTTTCATTTTAAAGCTCCTTCCTCAAAAAATTTTCGTTTCGCTTGCAATCCTAAATGGAAATACTTACTCGCCGCATGATGATTCTTTTCATCATAAAATTTTGTTCCCAGTGTCTCATAAGACTCTTGAACATCTTCATACAATCCTTCTCTTTCGAAGTAATCAATTCCTGCTAGCACTACGGTTTCAAGTATTTGAGTAGGTGAAGCGTTGTTCAGCTCTTGTAAAATGAGATATCGATGTATGAACTCTTCTTGATTTAGTTTCTTACTAATATTTAAACCGTTCACGATGAGTTCTGCTGCAACATCTCGCTCGTCCAATTTGTAATGTTCCAATGCCTTTGCATACATGGCTTTGTAATGGTTTGGGGACTTTTCAATGACTTCAGATAAATAACGAATTGCTAAAGATGATAGGTTTTGTTTAGAATACATCCAACCCAAGTTATGGCGTACCATAATAATAAACTTATCTTCTCCGACTTTTTGAAACTTGTCCATTGCAGCCGCAAAATGTTCCTCTGCTAATGACCACTCTTTTAAATTTATACAAGCTAACCCCAACAAGTTCTCACAAAAGCCGACATTACGCTCAGAATCATCATGAGCTAAAAACATTTCCTTTGCCCTTGTTGTGTACTGAAAGGAGACTAGTGAATCACAAATATCAAAATGGAATGCACCTAACTTATAATAAAATTCAGCTTTCTCAACTTCATCATGAATAAGCTCTAATAACTTTTCGGCTTGATCAAAATGTTCTTTTGCAACCTTATAACTACCAGTTCCACTAGCATGGATAGCTTTAAAGAAATGATAATAATAAGTTAAAGTGTTGTTAGAAGGAATCTCAAATGATTCTACTTTATCAAAACTACTTGTAGAAACACCTAAGTTATCAATTACATATTGATGACGAAAATCTAATAACGAATAGTATAATAATAAGTTCTGATCTTCTTCTATATTTTGCATTTTATCATCAATTTCTTCTTTTAAACGATGTGCATTACTTATGCGCCGCGCACGAATTTCCACATACCAATCATTCAATAAGCCCAGAATCTGTTCATTTCCTTTGACTGCTATATTCATAATCTACCCCCTCATTACCAATTATCATATATTCTTTTAATAATATAATAACAGAATTTGTAAGTTAATAGGCGCATTTTCAAATATATATCAACAAAATTCAGAATATTAAAATTATAATCATCAGGACTATAGTAAAACAAGAACCCCAAAATGAAATGAGATTCTTGTTTTACTGTCTAATATTCTTCTATAAACCTAGTACACTAACAATCTGACATGCTTTGGAATTTGCGATATGATAGTACATCTCTAACCCTCTTCTTTCCGAGCGGAGAATCTTGCCACGCATCTTAGATAAGTGCTGAGATACAGTTGATTGAGGGACATCTAATAGCTCTGTTAATTGTGTTACATTACAAATTTTGCGGTGTTCTAGCTCCTTCACAATTTGTAACCTAACTGGATGGGCCATAATCTTTAATAATTCTACATCCGCCTCTGGGATTTTGTACATTTCATTACTTGCTTGAATAGTTGTCATTTTAATTTCTCCTTTTATAATTTTGTTTTATTTTAATTATCTATTTTTAAGTATGTTGTGTTTACTTGAGTACATTGTTCATAACCACTATAATGTTTATTCTTTTGTCTCTCTATCAGATTCAATATATATAAGTATTATGATGACTAAAAATCCAATAAAAGATAGCATAGGTATCGAAATGAAACCGAATAAATTTAAGTAATCTTCTGTACATGAAACTCCTACTGAACAAATCTTCATCTCATTAATAGGAAATGCTTGTATTGTAATTTGATATACAGATAATATTAAACCGATACACGTAAATGGAAATGCATACATGCTGACGCGCGGATCTTTTCTATACATTCCTATCCCCAATATTAATACTAATGGATACATGGCCATTCTTTGGTACCAGCATAAATCACATGGCGGCAGCTTCATCCATTCACTAAAAAATAAACTAATTAGCATTGCACTAGTAGCTATCATCCAAGCAATTGCAATGTGGTACTTACGAATCCATTCCATTTTATGTTCTCCTCACACGATTTTAATTGTATTGAAGGTTTTATAATAAGGATGCAATATTATCTCAATTATCTATTTAGAATGTCACTAATTTATTTCCGTATTTGGAATAACCGGTTTCAATGGATAGTATCCAATCATTTAGATCTTCCCAGTCATACCCCTTATCTTTCAACTCTGGTGGAAAGCAATTCTCAAAATCATCACGCATTCCGTACATAGTTTCTAATGCTGTTTCTAGTGGACCGAATCTATATACAATATGTGTTTTCACTCGTTTGTTTTTCTTTTCTGCTACAGCCAAATATACATATCGTCTTTCCTTTGCTAAAACAAACTTCAAGAACCCTGGTATTTGACTCATCTAAAACATTCCCCTTTCGGTTTTCCTTACCCTTTTCTGTTATATACGAGTAAGGAAAACAAGCGCTTTTGCTGTATTAATTTAAGAGATGTCTCATTTTTTTGCTTTGAAAATACAAGAACACACTCATTATGACAATATTTATCACACCAGCTGCAGCTCCAATTTTTGATATAACATACACATATTCATTACCGCTAAATGAAAATAGACTCAAAAAAATAAAGAAAGTAGAAATAAAAAAAGATAAGAGCATGTTTCTTTTGTTTCCATTCATTCAAGAAACCTCCTTTTGGAATAAGTATTGATATTAAGCTGCATCATTACGGTTATAATGCCGATTCTTTTCATCTACAAATCCTTTAATGCTCCACACACCAGCCTTTAATTCTTTTGCTTTTTTTTCTGCTTCTAGCATTTCAGGTAGAAATGTAGTATTAGGTCTAGAAATATAGGCTATAATCCCATAACCAGACTTGACCATTAATTCATTAATATGTATTCCGTTACAAAATACATAAGCCAATTTCCTACCGTATTTGTCTTCTTTTTGTCCCCGATCATAAACCAAAGTTACACTTTTCCCTTCTAGTTGTTTCTTTAAAAAGGAAGAGGCTTCTTTTCCCATCTTTTGTGGTGGGATTTTTTGAGATACAGACTCAGGAGTATCCAATAACAGTAACCGTACCGTCTGTTTCTGCCTCTTTACGTTCACGTCTATCGTATCTCCGTCCTTTATATGTAATACCTTCCCTTTAACAGTCTCTAAGTCTTTTATTTTTCCCTTATAAGCTTCTGGAACATCAACAATACCTTTCCCTTCCATGTGCTGTTGTATCCCGTTTTGTACTGCTTGGGCAGGTCTTGATTCATTATTTATTTGTGTCGAATTGCTACATGCTGCCATTTGAAGTACGAATGATGTTAAACAAATAGCCTTAATCCATATTTTCATATCGAAATTTCTTCCTCCTAATCAAAATTCGTAAATAGCTGCATCTCAAAAACAAATAAAAAAGGACACACCTATGGCATATATATGCGTAGGTGTGTCCTTTTGCAAGATAGTTTTAGAAGTATTTTGTTACTTTCATCATATCATATTTCTTATTAATTTTATATATGAAATTTAAGATTTTGCGATATTATTTCTTCTTCTCATATATAAACGTGACTCTCTTCTGTGTAGAGTCATATGTTAATTTCGCATCGAATGATTTTCCTGTTTTTTTCGATATGAATCCTTTTATTGTATCCGTCATATTCTTTTCTAATAATTTCTTGATTTGACTAGCTGTAATTCTTTTTTCAAGTATCATTCCTGAAACAATGAAATCACAGCCCTTCTTGTACTGTTCGCATAGATAGTTTGTTTTCCCTATTATGACTCTACTCTGGCATAATGGGCATTTACCTACTGTACGATCCTCTGCAGTTGGAAATTCAAAACAAATACTAAGGTCCGGGTTTAATCGAATCGCAGCTGTGAATTCTCCTTTTTCTCCACTAAAACCACTAATGAAGTCTGTTACATTGTTATTCACTAGTTTTTTAATCTGGCTATCGGATAATTTCTTTCCTTTAATTTTAGCCGGCAACATAAAATCGCATCCGTTTTGATATTCTGAGCACCCAAAAAACGTTTTACGGTTTAGGATTTGTCCTTTTTGACACTTTGGACACTGACCTAGCGATAATTCTTCAACTGAAGGCAAATTAAAGCTGACTTCACCGTTAACGAATGCTAAATAAGCAGAAAATTCTTTGCCATTAGATTTAAATCCTTTTATAATGTCCGTTTTATTTTCTTCAAACAGTTTTTTAATTTGTGCTGCAGGAATCGTTTTTTCTTTTATTCTTTTGGGTAATCCAATGTTACAGTTTGGATGATTGCTACACCCGAAAAATTTCCCTCTATCTAAAATTATTCCATTTCCACAAGGACATTGGCAGACTTCTATTTGTTGCTTCCAGGTCTCTATTAGGTTGTGCGAAACCGTGTCAGGTATTCTTATAATCTCTTGTGCTATTTTTTGTACAAATGTATTTGTTTGGGCAATGAAGTCTTCATAACTCATTTCATTCTTTTCAATACGGTGTATCATTCCTTCCATTTCAGCTGTGTATAGTGGATCTTTAATTTGTTGAACAGGAAATTGTTCAATAAAGGCACGTCCAATTGGAGTCGTAGTAATTTTCCCTTTTTCAATGGCTATATAGTTCTTCTCATGTAAAGCTGGAATAAAGGTTGCTTCGGTTGCAACGGTTCCAATTCTTTTCCCCTTCATTAATTCCTTTAAATGTTCATCGTCTATTTTACGTCCTGCTGTTTCCATAAAGGTCAGAATGGAGCTTTCTGTGTGTAGAGCAGGTTTCTTTGTTTTGGATTCTAGTAATTCAAAATCGCAGATTTGAAGTTCCTGTCCTTTCTGCATAATAGGAATTTTAAATACTTCCACACTTTCTTCCTCTACTTCCTCTTGAAACACTTCTAGAAATCCTTTTTCTCGAAGTACACTTTCTTTTGTTTGATAGATATTTCCCATCGCGTCAATAAGTAATACTTCTCTTACCAGGTATACTGCAGGACGCATGAAATTACCCACAAAACGTTTTACTACGAGGCTATATAGTTGTTTTTCAATCTCTGGACGACCTTCCTCTTGATATTGTTTAGTCGTAGGTATAATAGCAAAATGACTTGATACAAGCTCATCGTTGAATGTTTTATGTTTCACATCAATTGCTTCAATATCTACGGATTGTACCAGTAAAGAATACTGACTCTTAGCTAATGCCTGCATAACACCTTTTACACGCTCCACTTGCTCTGTAGGCAAATGTCTAGAAGATGAACGAGGATACGTAATAAACCCTTCTTCATACAAGTTCTGAATATGTTTTTTTGCAGTTTCAGCATTAATTTG
>WPCH01215327.1_pt1 | contig 19419 bp, 17 predicted proteins | sample 5399881 | NCBI WGS metagenome assembly WPCH01 (sample SAMN12869468, study PRJNA574797) | sludge metagenome | isolation source: wastewater treatment of pH5 | place: China:Beijing | collected 2019-05-20
CACCACCTCTCTTAAAGGCAGCAGTAGTGGGTGGTTTGGAGCCTCCGCCTGCACAGCGGCTCCGAGGGGCCCGCCCTCATCTCTTGTGCAGCATGGCTACGCAGCGAGCTTGTGCTCGGTTGCGCGCCTTCGTGGCACACGGTCGTCGGCGTAACTCTCGCGCCGCTGCCACAACGCCTCCAGCCGCAGGCGCGCCTTTAAGCCGCTTTCCAATGTGCTGGCCGCGAGTTCGCTCAAGAACCGAGGCACTGTGGACCGGGCCGCGTCATCATCACCCTCCCGCAGTTCCGGAAAGGCAAGGACCACGTCGATCACGACTTCACGCTGCTGAACACTTTCAGGCGTTTCGCCGTGGCCGAAGTAGACATCGGCACGGGTCATCCTGCGTTCGGCGGTTGTTACGCCAAACAGGCGCCGCAGAGCTTCAATGAACGCACTTTTGCCGGCGCCGTTGGCGCCAATCAGTACAGTCACTTCAGGTCCCAACGTGATGGTCACATTCTTGAAGCAGCGGAAGTTTTGCAAGGTGACGGATTCGATGTGCATCAGGGAAGCAGACCTTTATCTTCGGATGGTGCGCAAGAAATTTTCATGATTATATTAGCAAACGGTCTACTTGTGCTCCGAAGTAACCCAGCCTACGCCACCAAAAACCGGGAACCGAACCGCTTTTACTGAATCTGGCACTGCTCGATGCAAAGTGCCACAGCCGAAGCGGCCACTACACCGCGCCCCCCAGGCCACCCAGGCCACCCAGGCCACCCACTCTCATTGAAAACCCAAGAAATAAAGTATAACTTGGCAGTATAACACAGATCATTGCGCATGCTACATATCCCCAATGAACGTGCTTACTGCCTTTCCAGCATGTCGGCTTTGGGTCGATATCTGCCACTCCCTGACTTACTCTGAGGGTAATAGGGGTACGTCCCCGATTACCCCCTTTTCACACAGCATCGTCCAGAAGCGTACGTTCAGAGAACCCCATACTTGCATGAATATGACCGGAGGGCTACAGGCGGAAAACTCCACCCTGTAGCACTCAATGTCAAGTCACTTGCTAGAACTGAGGTGGCTGAGGTGTAGCACGTAAATATTCCTCTACCGCATCAATTGCCTTCTTTGAAACGGTTCCACTCTGTATCTTTTGCCACGAGACTTCGTGTGAATCCAAAACATTTGTATCGATAAAGAAAAGATTTCCGGACTCGGATAGCGCTCCGATATGATCTATAAAACCCAATGCGTACCTGGCTGTAGCACTCTGACCAACAACATGCTTTACGATGAGATCACGATAACGCCCGTACTCTTTTCGGCGATCCTTTCGGAACCAGCCAAGTATGCGAGCCACAACATGAAGTATTCTCTTTGCGTCTACCTTAGAGTCCTGAGCTCGAGATTCGATCGTGAATGGGGTCCAGGGAAAGCTTTTGGACCCAGGCCAGCTTACCGTCAGCAACGCCTGCTCTTGAGCATCAACTTTCAATGTCGGCGATGCAACCACTGTATTAACAGCTTCAATATGTGTCGGCCTACCAGCCTCTCCTCTAACAAGAACACGGTTAGCCTCAATTCTGATGCTATTTGCCCGAACCTCACTCTCCGCAATGTCAAACTCATGGTCCCTTCGCCCAAGCACGAGGGATGAATTGATTATTACCTGTGCGTTGTTCAGGCGGCGCATAAATTTCACTTCATCCGGAATTGCAGTATCAAACACCAGATGTTCGCCCAGTGGGTCAGCATCGTCGCTAGAAATTTCTAGTGCCAGCCTGTCCGGATTCTGCTCGCTCAGGAACAGCAAGAGAGCGCTTTGACCTTTCATCGCACCTGCATTAGCAGATTCGTACAGGAGTTCGGCATCGTTTGCGTCAGCACGACCTGAACCTGCAGCATGGTAGAGACTCGCCAGAATGGGAGTATACAAGGGTTGAGCGGATTCAACCCAAAGCTCCGACGAGAAGCGCCGTTCTGCATTAGTCAGTCCATGCGCCAAAACGTAGTCTCTAAACGCTGGCCCCGTAAATCGCGAACCGTCTAGGAATGGGTGCTGAGGAAGGAAGCCCCTTAACATATCCGCCACCTCGCCTGCAATCTGCGGCTTAATCTGGGAAGGTAGGGAGTACGCGGCATCATCGTCAGACGTAAGCAAGCCAAGAATTCGAGCCTGTTGGTCCTGCCGGGAATACAAACCAATGAACTGGTCTTGTTCGTCGGGGAACCTTTGCGCGATCGCTCCAGCCACCTTGTCCTTCTCTCGATCAAGGATCTGCTCAATAATCTCCGCCATTATGGCAGCATACCCAGACCGAGAACCATTGAACGAAAGGGTGTATGGGTTCTCTGTTTCAGCCAGCAGTTTACCTATAGTTTGCAGTACGGGGGCATATCCAAAGAACCTTTCCTGTTCTGTAGAGCTCCACCCTTGCTCGCTCCGCTTAGTACTGCAGGGTGAAACAGAAAGTGAAATCGCCTCGTTCACTTTGGATTCCAGCACGCTCTTATTTCGCTCTAGGAAGGCACTTCCTTTGGCATGCTCAATGTATGAGAGCACAAACTCAATCGCGCGCTCCCTAGAGAAAAAGCCGATCTCCGCGGTCGCATAAGTACGACCGGAAGGAACCAACTCATCAAGAGCGAGGGCTAGCATTTCTGCTGTGTCGCGGCGTGCCAAGAAGATGACCGAAGCTGGACGAGCACTCGGGGTATACTTGATCACCTCTTGGATGAAGTCCTGAACACCGGACCACCCGCTATGCATTTCTGCCTCGTCGATAGCGTCAAATACAAGAATGGTGCTTCCTTCTTCGACTGAGGCCAAAAACGAAGAAAGCCGAGCTGTTCCAACGGCTTCAAGTATGCTTCCAATGAATGTATTTGACCCAAGCCGAAGTTTCGACAAGTCCCACAGCATTGCATTCTTAGCTTTCTTCAAATGTTGACCGAAGGCACTCTTGCCCACGGCGCCAGGCGCAGAAACGACGAGATATGCACTCGATCTCACGAGTTGCTCATCATGAACTTGGTAGTCCGGCTGAATGTACTGCGCTTCGGTCGTGTCGTCCAAGAAAGCAGCTTGCTGAAATGTCCAGACTTCACCTTGAGGAATCAGGCTTTCCATATAATCTCTCTTTGCAATTCTCAATACCTCAACAACTACTCTATGGCCAAGTCGGTTGTTGAACTAAACACACCAGAATATTTATCCTGATTATACCACACCGTTAATCATCTAGCCGCTTGAGTTTATATACATCAAGCATGGCTCGGAAGTATAGCACCGATTATCGTGCCGACTGCATGATACGGATGAACATGCCGGCAGCATTTGCCGGGAGGGCCGCTTTGGGTCGTGAGCCGACTTCCCGCCGGAGCCAGTAACGGGGGCCTAAATTGACGAGTATGGGCTTCCATTTCGCACTCCCTTGCTATTTCTAATCTTCAGTCAGGTTAGCAGCATCATGCTGCGCCTGCTCGCGACCTTCGTGGTACATGGGCTTGGCAGGCCGGGCCTCCTGGCTGATACTGTATAAACATCAGGTCTCGAGAGGAGCCCACCATGCCACACGCCAAGCTTATCCCCGCCGATCCGGCGCCGCCGGCGCGGCCCCTGCCCTTCCCTCTGCCCCTGACGCGGGCCGGGCTGTCGGGCTTTCCGAGCCCTGCCCAGGACTATGAAGGGCGCACGTTGGACCTCAACGAGCGGCTGGTGAAGCGCCCCTCCTCGACCTTCTTCATGACCGTCACCGGCGACAGCATGGAGGCGCTGGGCATCGCGGAGGGTGATCTGCTGGTGGTCGATAGCGCCATCGAGCCGCGCCCCGGGCACATCCTGGTCGCCACGGTGGAGGGGGAGCTGGTGGTGAAACGCTACGAGCTGATTGGCAACCGCCCCTACTTCACCTCGGCAAACCCCGCCTACCGCCCCATCCCCGCCGCAGACCTAGAGTGCCAGGCCTGGGGCGTGGTGCGCGCGGTGGTTCACGAGTACACCGTCTAGCCGGGGCCGGGCCCATGATCGGACTGATCGACTGCAACAACTTCTACGTCAGCTGCGAGCGGGCCTTCCAGCCGCGGCTGGAGGGCGTGCCCGTGGGCGTGCTCTCCAACAACGATGACTGCGTGATCGCCCGCTCCAACGAGCTCAAGGCGTTGGATGTGGTGCTGTCGTCGAACTATGAGCTCTACGGGGATATGTCCTCCCGGGTGCAGCAGGTGCTGGAGGAGTTCTCTGCCGGCGTGGAGCCCTACTCCATCGACGAGATGTTCGTGCGCTTCGATGGCTTTGCCCCTCGGCAGATGCACCGGCACGCCCAGGAACTGTTCAGCAAGGTACGGCGCTTCACGCATATCCCGGTCTGCGTGGGGATTGCGCCGACCCGTACCCTGGCCTTATCCGTATAAAGTCAAATGTTGATGAAAACCAGCATCGGTCTTTCTTCTTGACTTATGCAAGTAGCTTTTCTGATGAGACTCGACGACAGGAGGCAGCCAGGCGAACGGAGGCTTGACCGAAGCGTGTGCCGACTTCACCGAGAGCTGATATCCATATCGCAACAAATGCTTTTAAGGAATAAAAAGCTTATTTTATATTCCCATAAGTATTTTCTGTGCAGGGATATTCCGCATGAACCTTCAGCAGCTACGCATCGTCCGTGAGACCGTGCGGCAGGGCTTCAATCTCACCGATGCCTCGAATGCCCTCTACACCTCCCAATCCGGTGCCAGTAAACATATTCGCGATCTGGAGGAGGAGCTCGGCGTCGAGCTCTTCGAGCGACGCGGCAAGCGGATCCTGGGGCTGACCCAGGCCGGCACCTCGCTGCTCGACATCGTCGAGCGCATCCTGCTGGATGCCGAGAACCTCAAGCGCTCGGCGCATCAGCTGACCCATGAGGATCAGGGCAGCCTGGCCATCGCCACCACCCACACCCAGGCGCGCTACGCGCTGCCGCCGATCATCGCCCGCTTCAAGCAGGCCTTCCCCAAGGTGCATCTCGCCCTGCATCAGTGCGGGCCCGACGAGATCGTCGCGCTGCTCAAGTCCGGCAAGGTGGATATCGGCATCGCTACCGAGGCGCTCCATGAAGAGGGCCAGCTGTTCGCCTGCTTCCCCTTCTACCACTGGTATCACGGGGTAATCGTGCCTGAGGGGCACCCCCTGGCCGACGGCGAGCCGCTGACCCTGGAGCGCATCGCCGGCCATCCCATCGTCACCTACCACGAGGGGTTTACCGGCCGCGCCCGCATCGACCAGGCCTTCTCCTCGGCGGACCTGGTGACCGATATCGTGCTGACGGCGCTGGATGCGGACGTGATCAAGACCTACGTGGAGCTCGGGCTCGGCGTTGGCCTGATTGCGTCCATGGCCTACCACGAAGAGCGTGACCGGGGTCTCGCCCTGCTCGATGCCAGCAACCTGCTGCCGCGCAACACTACCTACCTGGCCCTGCGCCGCGGCCATTTCCTGCGTACCTATGCCTATCGCTTCCTGCAGCTGTGCCGGGAAGACCTGGATGAGGGCACCGTGCAGCGCGTGCTCGCCGGGAAGGCCGCGTAAGCGCCAAAAGAGATAAGCAATCCGATTTTTATTCGTTAATGTGATAGTTAGGCAGGGGTAGCCTGAGGTCATCGCCCCATGACTCAGGAGTTACCCCCATGACTGACCAAGCCAGTGCATCCCGCCGCCTTCTCCCGCTGACCGCCGCCGTGCTGCTGGGCGGCGCCCTGCTCACCGGCCTCGCTGGCAGCGTGACTGCCCAGGAGCGCGTTGTTAATGGCCAAGTAAAGTGACCCAGTACCGGCCAACGCTTTTGACCCACCCCCGAGGTGGCAGCGCTGCCACCATCCACTTACCGTGTCGGCTCAGCCAAGGGTCGGGACGGAGATGTGAAGGACTGGGGAATGATTCACAAGATCAAAGCACTACACGATGACGGACAGGGCCTGTCGATTCGAGCCATCGGCCAGGAGCTGGGTATCTCTCGCAACACCGTCCGCAAGTATTTGCGTCAGGATGAGGCCACCATCCAGGCGGCGCAGTCGAACCGGGAGCGCGAGAAGAAACTCGACGCCCACTGCGACTACATCGTCTATCTGCTGCGCACCTTCCCCCGGCTGAGCAGCGTCAAGGTCGCCCGCAAGCTGCGCGAGAAGGTCGGCGAGCTGGCGGTCTCGGAGCGGACCCTGCGTCGCTACGTGCAGCAGGTGAAGAGCACGGTGGCCAGCCGGCAGCGGCGCTACTACGAGCCGGTGCTCGACATGGTGCCAGGGGTGCAGTGCCAGGTGGATCCAGGCGAGCTGCGCGAGGTGATGATTGGTGGCGAGCCGCGCCCCCTGTACTTCGTGGTGTTCGTGCTCTCTTACTCGCGCCTGACCTATGTCGGCGTCAGCCTGTCGCCGCTCGATACCGCCACCTTCATCCGCCTGCACGATGAGGCCTTCCGCTACTTCGGCGGCCTGCCGGAGGAGTGCGTCTACGACCAGACCAAGATGGTGGTGATCAGCGAGCAGTTCCGTGAGCTGGAGGTGAACCAGCGCTTCCACGAGTATGCCACCACCGCCGGCTTCCGGATCCACGCCTGCTGCGGCTACGACCCGGAGAGCAAGGGCAAGGTCGAGGCCGGGGTGAAGTACGCCAAGCAGGACGCCTTCTACGGCGAGGTATTCCGGGATGAGGCAGACTTGCGTGCTCATGTGCAGCAGTGGCTCGACGAGGTCGCCAACGTGCGCACTCATGGCACCACCGGCCAGCAGCCGAGGGCCCACTTCGACGCCGAGGAGCGGGGCCACCTGCGCCCCTACCTGACGCCGGCCTGCGTGAGCCGCGAGGCCGACGGTCTGGCCCCGCGCCGGGTCGACAAGACCGGGCTGATTGCCTGGAAGGCCAACAAGTACTCGGTACCGATGGCCTACCAACAGGGCCGCGTCGGGGTCCGGGAAGCAGATGACCGCCTGGCGATCCACGACCTGGAGAGCGGTGAGGAGATCGCCACCCATGCCCTGCACCTGGGCAAGGGCCGCACGCTGCGCAACGAGAGCCACTACCGTGACCACCGTCAGCAGGAGGCGGAGCTTGAGGGAGCCATCGCCCGCTGCCTTGGCACGTCGCTGGGGGAACAGCTCTGTGCGCGCCTGCGTGCCTCCATGCCGCGCCACTACAAGGAGCAGCTGCGCGCCGCCAAGCAGCTGCTGGAGGGCGAGGACACCCTCGATCTGGCGCTGATCGGCGACTGGGTCACCCGGGAGCGCCTCACCGCCGGTGGCCTCAAGGAGCGGCTGGCAGCGGCGCGGCTCGCCAAGGCGCGGGGCCGGGATCATGAGGGCGACGCTCCCATCGGCCCGAGCACGACACCGGTGGAGCTGGCTCAGTACGGGCGACTTGGCCGCTCCAGCGGCCAGCAGGAGGTGACCCATGGGGCAGCTTGAGCTGACCGCCGGGCGCTACCGTAGCCTGCGCCTGGGCGCCATAGCCGGCGACCTCACCGCGCTGCTGGCCCAGGCCGAGGCCAACGAGGTTTCCTACCTGGCCTTCGCCGATATGCTCGTCGAGCACGAGCGCCAGACCCGCGAGGCCAAGCGCATCGACCTCTACCGGCGCCAGGCTGGGTTCCCCAGCGACAAGCGGCTGGAGGGGTTCGACTACCGGCACCAGACCACCATCACCAAGCGCCAGGTCAACGCCCTGCTGGACTTCGCCTTCCTCGACAACCGCGAGAACCTGGTGTTCATCGGTCCGCCGGGAGTGGGCAAGACCCACCTGGCGATCGGTATCGGGCAGAAGGCCATCGAGGCCGGCTACCGGGTGCTGTTCCGCAACGCCCTGGATCTGGTCGAGGAGCTGGAGCTGGCGGAGATGAAGGGCGAGCTGAAGAAGACGCTGCACAAGCTCGCCAAGGTCGACGCCCTGGTAATCGATGAGCTGGGCTACTTGCCGATGAGCCGGCAGGCGCGCTACGCGCTGTTCCAGCTGATCAACCGGTTCTATGAGCACCGGTCACTGATCATCACCACCAACAAGGACTTTACCAGTTGGGGGGAGTTCTTCCACGACGACAACGTGGCGGTGCCGATCGTCGACCGGATCATCCACCACTCGCACCTCTACCTGCTCGGCGGGGAGAGCTACCGGCTGAAGCAGAAGACGCTCAGCTGACGATCACGGGTGGGTCAAAACTAATGACCACTGGTGGGTCACTTCTGATGGCCATTGACAGCGCGGATCGACGTTGAGTCGATCATTCAAGTGTCCAGGTCCATCAGGCCATCCTCTCGCAAGCGGAGTTGGAGACGCGCCAGGATGGCTTCGAAGGTGCCATCGTCTCGCCACTGACGGAAGCGGTCATAGACCTTCTTCCAAGGACCGTAGCGCTCCGGCAGATCGCGCCACTTGGCGCCTGAGCAGAGGATCCAGAAGATGCCGTTCAGCACCTGGCGGTCATCACGGCGGGGGCGCCCCGTCCTTTGTGGCGGCGACACGATGTCCTCGATGAGGGCCCAGCCGTTGTCGGAGATCTCGTAGCGTCCTGCCATGGTTCACCTATGCTGCTGAGGCATAGGTGACATTAGCAAATTCGAGTTTTCGGACAAAGCCTAGCGGTCAGGCCATACTCCAACCTCACGCTGGCTATCGAGGCGTCAGGTTGCTGACACGCTTCGACGATCCTGGTCTTGAACTCGGCCGTAAAACGGCGGCGCTTTCGACCGGCCAGATACCTAGAAGCCCGCAGCAGCGTCAAATGTTATTTTCAGAGGACGGCTGCACAGATCGTCAGAAGCCGAATGCACCACGGCAGCGTAGGGGTGATGGGAGGCACAGTCTGGCCAAACCGACCAGCTCAAGAAGATGGGCTTGTTGCTGGAGCGCTTACCGAGATGTAGGCCTCAGCTGCATGACTGTGCCTAGATACCATCTGGAAAGCCGGCGCCGGCTACCTAAACCTTACTGCAGCGAGCGACGCAGGCGTGACAGGGCAATCACGAAGAAGCCGGCACCGATGGCGGCCAGGGCCAGCAGTTGGGGCCAGATAACCGCGACCCCGGCGCCGCGGAACAGCACCGCCTGGGCCAACTGGATGAAGTGGGTGGTGGGGGCTGCGAGCATGATCTGCTGCACCAGCTCGGGCATGCTCTCGCGGGGTGTCATGCCACCGGAGAGGATCTGTAGCGGGATCAGCACCAGGATGATCAGCAGGCCCAGCTGAGGCATCGATCGGGCCAGGGTGCCGAACAGGATGCCCATGGAGGTGGTGGCGAAAAGGTGCAGAGCGGCGCCGAGCAGGAACAGTTCCACCGAACCTCGCACCGGCACCTCCAGCCAGCCCTGGACTACCAGGCGCAGGGCCAGCGCCGAGGCGACCAGCACTACAGCGGCCATGGACCATACCTTGGCCAGCATGATCTCCAGTGGCGTGATCGGCATCACCAGCAGGTGCTCGATGGTGCCGTGCTCGCGTTCGCGGATCAGCGCAGCCCCGGTGAGGATGATCGACAGCATGGTGATCTGGTCGATCACCGAGTTGATCGCACCGAACCAGGCACGATCCAGGTTGGGGTTGTAGGCGGTGCGTATCACCGCCTCCACCGGCATGACCGGTTCGGCGCGGTGGCGGGCCAGGAACTCGGCCACCTCGGCGTTGATGATCTGCTGTATATGGCCGGCGCCGGTAAAGGCCTGGGAGACCTGGGTGGCGTCGACGTTGAGCTGGATTTCGGCACCGCGTCCACCAAGCAGGTCGCGCTGGAAGTCGGGGGGAATGTTCAGAGTGAAGGTAAAGCGACCACTATCCATGCCAGTGTCCATCTGTTCCCGGGTAATTGATTCAGGGGGGAGGAAGTAGGGCATTTGCAGGGCGTCGATCAGCCGCCAGGAGAGGGCCGAGGCGTCTTCGTTCACCACCCCGACGGTGACGCGATGCGGCGACTCGGGGACGGCCGTGGCGCTGGTATGGATACTCAGGCTGAAGGCATAGAGGATCAGAAGTACCATCGCCGGGTCCCGGGCCAGGCTGCGCAGCTCCTTGATCCCCAGCTGCAGGATGTTGCCCAGTGATGGCATTTTATTTCTCCTGGTCGCGCAGGCCGGCCACGCTGGCCAGCGTCAGTAGCGGAATCGCCACCAGCAGCGGCACGAAGTAGGGCCACAGCTCGGTGAAGCCCAGGGCCTTGGAGAATACTCCCCGTGTGATGATCAGGAAGTGCGTGGTGGGGTAGGCCTGGCCGATCAGGGCACTGATGCCCTCCATGGCCGAGACCGGATGAAGCATCCCCGAGAATTGCACCGCCGGAATCAGAGTGAGCACCGCGGTACCGAAGATGGCCGCGATCTGGCTGCGTAGTAGCGAGGAGATCAGCAGCCCCAGGCCGGTGGCACACAGCAGATAGAGTAGAGCGGCCAGGCCAAGGGTTGCCAGGCTGCCGCTCACCGGCACCCGAAAGACCCACACGGAAAGCGCCACCAGGGTAACGAAGTTGACCATGCCCATGGCCACGTAGGGCAGCTGCTTGCCGAGCAGGAACTCGGTACGGGTGACCGGCGTGACATAGAAGTTGGTGATCGACCCCATCTCCTTCTCGCGCACCACGCCGAGCGCGGTGAGCATGGCCGGAATCATCATCAGCAGTAGCGGAATCACCGCCGGCACCATGGCGGGCAGACTCTCCACGTCGGGGTTGTAGCGGTAGCGAAGGGCGATCTCCACGCCCGGGACTGCCACGGGAGCCCCCGACTCGCGAGCCAGGGTCTGCAGGTAGTTAGTGTGCAGGCCCAGGGCGTAGCCCTTGATGGTATCGGCTCGGGTGGGCATGGCCCCGTCGATCCAGAAGGCAATCTCGGGAGTCGCGCCGCGCTTGAGGTCTCGGCCGAAGCCGGGCGGGATCTCCACCGCCAGGCTGATATCGCCGCTGCGCATCCGAGACTCCATCTCGGCCTGGTTGGTCAGTGCCGGGCGCTCGGTGAAGTAGCGCGAACCGGACAGGTTGAGGACATAGGCCTGGCTGGTGGTGGTCTGGTCGTGGTCTAGGACCGCATAGTCGAGGTTCTCGACATCCAGGCTGATGCCGTAGCCGATGATGAACATCAGCAGCACGGTGCCAAACAGGGCCAGGATGCCGCGCAGCGGGTCGCGGCGCAGCTCCATGCTCTCCCGCCGGGCGTAGCTCATCAGGCGTTTGAGACTGAAGACCGGCGGGTCACGATGGGAGCCCGACGTCTCGGTTGCCTGGGGCGTGGCCTCCAGGTCGGCGGGGGGCTCATCGGAGGCCTCCTCCAGCCAGGCGATAAAGGCCTCCTCGAGGGTGTTGGTGCCGCGCTCCTTGCGCAGCGCCTCGGGAGTGTCACAGGCTAATACACGCCCCGCGTGCATCAGCGAGATTCGATCGCAGCGCTGGGCCTCGTTCATGAAGTGGGTGGAGATGAAGATGGTCACGCCCTCTTCCCGCGAGAGCCTGACCAGCTCGCGCCAGAAGGCATCCCGGGCCACCGGGTCGACCCCGGAGGTGGGCTCGTCGAGGATCAGGATCTCGGGGCGGTGCAGTATAGCCACGGCCAGAGAGAGCCGCTGGCGAATGCCCAGCGGCAGCCCACCCGACAGGCTGTCGGCAACCGCTGTTAATGCGAAGCGCTCGAGCATCTCCTCGATACGCGCCTCGTGTTCGGCTTGGGGCAGGTGGAAGAGCCGCGCATGTAGGGCGAGGTTCTGGCGCACACTGAGCTCGCCATACAGGGAAAATGCCTGGGACATGTAGCCCACCCGGCGTCGGATCGCCAGATCCCGGGGATCGACCCGCTGGCCGAACAGCTCGGCCTCGCCTTCGCTTGCCGGCAGCAGGCCGGTGAGCATCTTCATGGTGGTGCTCTTGCCGCAGCCGTTGGAGCCCAGGAAACCAAAGATCTCACCACGCTCGATGCGGAAGTCCACGCTGTCAACGGCGGTGAAGTGGCCGAAGCGCTTGGTCAGCCCGCGGGCCGCGATGGCGATGCTGTCACAGGCGGTGCGTTGCGGGATGCTGATGGGGTGATGCTGGCGGCGCCTCGCCTCGGGCAGCAAGCCGATGAAGGCGTTCTCCAGATCGTGCGTCCCGGTGCGTTCCAGTAATTCTGCAGGCGACCCGCTGGCCAGGGGCCGGCCGGCATCCATGGCGACCAGGTGATCGAAGTGCTGGGCCTCATCCATATAGGCGGTGGCAACGATCACGCTCATTTCCGGGCGCGCTCTGCGGATGCTTGCGATCAGCGCCCAGAACTGACTGCGTGATAGCGGGTCGACGCCGGTGGTGGGTTCGTCGAGAATCAACAGGTCTGGGTCGTGGATCAGCGCACAGCACAGCCCCAGCTTCTGTTTCATGCCGCCGGAGAGCTTGGCCGCCGGTCGCTCAGTAAAGGAAGCCAGCCCCGTGGCGCGGGTCAGTGTCGCGATACGCCGATCCCGTTCGGCGCCATCCTGACCGAATAGCCTGCCGAAGAACTCGAGATTTTCGCGTACCGATAGGGTGGGGTAGAGGTTCCGACCCAGTCCCTGGGGCATATAGGCGATGCGCGGGCAGGTCAGGCGCCGGTGGTGGGCATCGCGCATATCACCGCCCAGTACCACGATTTGACCCTGCTGCAGGCGTCGAGCCCCGGCGAGCAGCGCCAGCAGGCTGGACTTGCCCACCCCGTCGGGGCCGATCAGGCCGACCATCTGGCCGGCCGGAAGGCCCAGACTGATATTGTCCAGGGCGAGGATTTCGCCGTAGCGCTGGGTTACCCCCGCGATGCTGGCGACCTGAGCTGCCTGCTGCGGACTCATGGCGTGACTCGGATCTCGAGGGTGTCGGGCCAGTTGGCTGCGTCGTCGAGCTTCAGGTAGGCCAGGCCCGGCAGCCCGGTCTTGACCTGTTCGATATGACGGCGCAGCAGTTCGGGATCGATCCTGGCGCGCACGCGGAACATCAGCTTCTCTCGCTCGCTCTCGGTCTCCACGCTCTTGGGGGTGAACTGGGCGACGCTGGCCACGTAGCTGACACGCGCGGGGATCACGTATTCCGGCGCGGCGTCCAGCACCAGGCGGACCTCGTCGCCGATGGCCACCCGGCCCGCTTCGCGGGTGGGCAGAAAGAAGGTCATGTAAACGTTGGTGAGATCGACCAGGTTGAGCACCTTGCCCCCGGCCCCCAGTACCTCGCCGGGCTCGGTGATCCGGTACTGCACGCGGGCCAGGCGGTCCGCCGTCAGCACGCTGTCATCCAGGTCGGCCTGGATACGCGTCAGGGTCGCCTCACTGGCCTCGACCAGGGACTGAGCTTCTATGACCTGTGACTCGGTGGCGCGGATGGCGGCACGGGCGGAGAGTACCTGGGCATTCGCCGAGGCCAGGCCAGCCTGCTGACTCTGCCAGGCGGCCAGGGTGTCGTCGAACTGCTGTCGCGAGATGGCATTACGCTCCACCAGGCTGGTGGCGCGCTCGTAGCGCTTGCGCGCTGCTTCGAGCTCGGCCTGGCGCTGGCTGACCACCGCCTGGGCGGCGCTCAGCTCGCTCTCGCGGAGTGCCACCATGGCCCGGGCCGTTTCCAGGGCATTCTCGGCGCGGCGCCGCTGGGCCTGGGCCTGGGCGAGTTCGGCCTCTAGGGTTGCGGTATCCATGCGGGCAACTGCTTGGCCGGTCTCGACGATCTCGCCTTCGTCGACCAGTACCTCAGCAAGGCGGCCGGGAAGCCGCGTGGCAACATCGATCTCGGTGGCTTCAATTCGGCCATTTCCCGATGTCAGGCTCGGATGCTCGGTTTCCGGCTGCAGCGCCCACCAGGCTACCCCTGCCAGCAAGGCAAGCGCTGCCATGACAAGGACCGCCTTCAGCCAGCGCCCGGTAACGCGTTTGCCCATGCCGATTCTCCTCCTCCCTAGAATGCCCTCCATGATGCGTGTTACTTGCTGGAGGCGCCGTGACTTATATCAAAGAAATGAGACACGTAATTGAATTCATGGCTCAGGCCGGTGGTGCAGGCCAAATGGCGGTGGTGCCAGAAGGGTTTCCTAAAACTACTGACATGGCTGCTGAATCTTCATTACCCTGTCGGGTCCCGTGTGATTGACCACCCATTTGGTAAATAACTCAGGTCGCTTGGCCTTGTCAATGGCCATCAAATGGGTCAACCAGGGGGGCCACACGACACGGACAATGAAACGGCGGTGTGACCATGTCAGGTAATTGCTGAAGGCCTCGCCATGCATTAGGAAAATAACTGGAAAGCCGGTAAGTTTGACTTAGATCAATTCTAGATATAGTTCTTTAACTACAGTGTTATTGTGCAGATTTGGCTCGGTGCTCTTTGGGGACTTATTCAGTCCCCCTTGAGCTTTTTGGAAGGAATCTGTCTGTGCACTAAGGTTACGTACAGGAGCGTCATCATGACTGAATACGAAACTCCACCAGAAAACCCCGAGAACGCCCTTGCCTCGCGGTTCCCCACTGCCTACACCATCCTCTTCGGCCTGATCATCGTCGTCGCGGCCCTTACCTGGATCATCCCGGCTGGACAGTATGACCGCGTCATGAACGAGGAGGTCGGCCGCGAGGTGGCCGTACCCGGCACCTACCAGACGGTGGAGTCCAACCCGCAGGGATTCGTCGAGGTCATGCTGGCCCCTACCGCCGGCTTCTACGACCCGGACAGCTATGCTGCCAACGCCATCGACGTGGCGCTGTTCGTGCTGTTTCTGGGTGGGTTCCTGGGGGTGATGAACGCCACCGGGGCCATCGATACCGGCATTCGCAGCGCCATGCGTCACCTGGAAGGCCATGAGATCTGGATGATTCCCATCCTGATGACGCTGTTTGCCCTAGGGGGAACGACCTATGGCATGGCGGAGGAGACCCTCGCCTTCTACGCCATCCTGATCCCTGTGATGCTGGTGGCCGGCTATGATGTCATCACCGGCGTGGCCATCATCCTGATTGGCGCGGGCATTGGGGTGCTCGGCTCCACCATCAATCCGTTCGCCACGGTGATTGCCGCCAACGCCGCCGACATTCCCTTTACCGACGGCATTGTGCTGCGTTTCGTGCTGCTGATCGGTGGCCTGATTATCTGCTCGGCCTACGTCATGCGCTATGCCATGCGCGTCAAGGCTGATCCGTCACGCTCGGTGGTGGCAAAACAATGGGATGCGCATCGCAAGTTATTCCTGCAGGGCCACGAGGAAGAGTTCAAGGATGCCACCCTGAATGGTACCCAGATGATCGCCCTGGTGATCTTTGCGCTGACCTTTGCGGTGATGATCTGGGGGGTCTCCTCCCAGGGCTGGTGGATGGCCCGCATGGGCTCGCTGTTCTTTGGCGCGGCGATCCTGATCGGCCTGATTGCCCGTCTCGGCGAGAAGAAACTGACCGGCAGCTTTGTCGATGGTGCCCGTGACCTGCTGGGTGTCGCCCTGGTAGTGGGCCTGGCCCGCGGCATCGTGGTCATCATGGAGCAGGGCATGATTGCCGACACCATCCTGCACAGCGCCGAGAACTCGCTAGGCGGACTGCCGGAACTGGCCTTTATCAATCTGATGTTCTGGATCGAAGTGGGCATGAGCTTCTTCGTGCCGTCGTCCTCCGGCCTCGCGGTGCTGTCGATGCCGGTCCTCGCCCCGCTGGCCGACTTCGCCAATGTCGGGCGGGACCTGGTGGTGACCGCCTACCAGTCCGCCAATGGTCTGGTGAACCTGATTAACCCGACTTTCGCGGTGGTGGTCGGCGGGCTGGCCATCAGTCGGGTCTCCTATGACCGGTGGATCGCCTTTATCTGGCCACTGCTGCTGATTCTTACTCTGTTCATTTCCCTGGTGATCAGCATCGGGGCCTTTTTGTAACCCATCCGCTAACGAGGGTTTAATGCATGACAGAATATAAACTGGGCGTTCATTCTGAGACCGGTACTCTTCGGCAAGTCATCGTTTGCAGACCGGGGCTGGCCCATCGCCGACTCACCCCTAGCAATTGCGATGCGCTGCTGTTCGATGATGTGTTCTGGGTCAAGCAAGCGCAGAAAGATCACGATGTGTTTGTCGAGCTGATGCGTGCTCGTGGTGTTGAAGTGCTCGACGTCAACGAGCTGCTGGCAGAAACCCTTGATATAGCAGAGGCGCGGGCCTGGATTCTGGACCACCGGATCAACTGGAACCATGTGGGTGTAGGCATGGTGTCCGAGCTGCGCGCCTGGATGGATGCGTTGCCGGGCCAGCGGTTGGCGGAATTTCTTATCGGTGGATTGCAGGTCAACGACCTGCCATTCAACCCGAGTGGCCTGTTTGGCAACCACCTTGGCCCCTTCGGCTTTATTCTCCCACCCCTGCCGAACTTCCTGTTCACCCGCGACAACAGCGCCTGGATCTACGGTGGCGTAACCTTGAACCCAATGTACTGGCCGGCGCGCAAGCCGGAAACCCTGCTGATGGCGGGCATCTACAAGTTCCACCCCAAGTTCGCCGGCAAGGTCAATGTGCACTGGGGCGATCCGCTTCAAGATCAAGGCCTGGCCACACTGGAAGGCGGAGATGTCATGCCAGTGGGCAATGGCACGGTGCTGGTGGGCATGGGTGAGCGCTCATCCCCACAGGCCATCGGTCAGCTGGCGAAGGCGCTGTTTGACAGCGGCACAGCCGAGCGGGTGATTGCCTGCCGGATTCCCAAAACCCGTTCGGCGATGCACCTGGACACGGTATTCACCTTCTGCGGGGGCAATGTGGTCACCGCCTTCAAGGAAGTGTCCGACCAGATGGTGTGTTACGACATTCGTCCTGGCCAGGGTGGCAAGCATCTCTCGTTCAGTCGTGACCCGCGACCCATGTTCGATGTGGTCGCTGACATGTTGGGTTACGAATCTCTGGTCGTGGTTCCCACTGGAGGGGATACACCGGAAGAGCGTGAGCGTGAGCAGTGGAATGATGGCAACAATGTGCTGGCGCTCAGCCCGGGTGTGGTGATCGGTTATGACCGTAATGACGACACCAACGCCGCACTCGAGGCGGCCGGAATCGAGGTGCTACAGGTGCCTGGCGCGGAGCTGGGCCGTGGCCGGGGCGGTGGCCGTTGCATGAGTTGCCCTACCATTCGCGATGCACTCTGATTCACGAAGGACTGAACCTGATTCACGAGGGACTGAACCATGGCTTTCAATCTGAACAACCGGCACTTTCTCACCTTGCGGGATTTCACGCCCGGCGAGATCACCTTTTTGCTGAAGCTGTCTGCGGACCTCAAGGCAGCCAAATATGCGGGCACCGAAGTGCCTCAGTTGTGTGGCAAGGAGATCGCGTTGATCTTCGAGAAGGATTCGACACGCACCCGTGTGGGATTCGAAGTGGCGGCCTTTGATCAGGGGGCGCATGTTACCTATCTTGGGCCGAGCGGCAACCATCTCGGGCACAAGGAGTCGGTTAAGGACACCGCTCGGGTACTCGGCCGCGTTTATGATGCTATTGAATACCGCGGCTTCGGTCAGTCGGTGGTTGAAGAGTTGGCCCGGTATGCCGGGGTGCCGGTGTACAACGGTCTGACCGATGCATTTCACCCCACCCAGGTGCTCGCTGATTTCCTGACCATGCAGGAGCACGCGGAGAAGCCGCTGCGAGAGATCGCCTATGTATTCATTGGCGATGCGGCCAATAACATGGGCGACAGCCTGTTGATCGGTGGCGCCAAGATGGGCATGGATGTGCGTTTGTGCGCGCCCCGTAGTTGCTGGCCCTCTGCCGATACCTGCCAGCAGGCCGAGCAGATTGCTAGCACCACGGGCGCGCGCATCATGATTACTGATGACATTGACAGCGCCTTGGCGGGGGTGGATTTCGTATACACCGATGTCTGGGTGTCAATGGGTGAGCCAGAAGAGAAATGGGCCGAGCGGATCGAGCTGCTGCTGCCCTATCAGGTCAACACCGAACTGATGGCCAGAACAGGAAATCCCCGCGTACGTTTCATGCACTGCCTGCCAGCATTCCATAATACCGAAACGGTCATCGGCAGAGAGATCGAACAGAAGTTCGGCATCACCGCCATGGAAGTTACCGAAGAGGTGTTCGAAAGTCCCGCCTCGATCGTTTTTGACCAAGCGGAAAACCGCATGCACACCATCAAGGCGGTCTTGGTCGCCACTTTGGGAGGTTGATCATGCTGGTAGTGGCAGCTCTGGGTGGAAACGCCCTATTAAAGCGCGGTGAGTCTATGACCGCGCGTACCCAGCGAACCAATGTGCGGATCGCTGCCGAGGGGCTGGCGGCTATTATCCGTGCTGGCCATGACCTGGTGATTACCCACGGTAATGGCCCGCAGGTGGGGTTGCTGGCGTTGCGTAGCGCCGCTTACAAACCTGACGAGCCCTATCCTCTGGACATGCTGGGTGCGGAAACCGAAGGGATGATCGGTTATGTGATTGAGCAGGAGCTTGAGAATGCCCTGAATCATGAGCGCGCGGTGGCGACACTATTGACGCAAGTGATTGTTGATCAGCATGACCCTGCATTTGAACAGCCAACCAAGTTCATCGGGCCGGTCTACGAGCGTGCCGAAGCCGAATCCCGAGCTGACGCGCTTGGCTGGCAAATCGCCCAGGATGGCGATAAATGGCGGCGAGTCGTGCCCTCACCCAGACCGTTGGAAATCCCCGATATACGGGTAATCCAACTGTTGTTGGAGCAAGGGGTGGTCGTGATCTGCGCCGGCGGCGGCGGTATTCCCATCGTCCGTCGCGACGATGGCAGTACGTTGGGTGTCGAGGCGGTGATTGACAAGGACGCAGCCAGCGCACTGTTGGCGCAACAGCTCAAGGCTGATGCGCTGTTGCTGCTGACCGACGTGGATGCAATTTACCGGGATTTCGGTACAGACAGCGCGGAGGCAATTACCTCACTGACGATAGAGCAAGCCCGGGCGCTGGACTTACCAGCCGGCTCAATGGGGCCGAAACTCACCGCAGCCGCTGACTTTGCCGAGCATGGGGCAATCAGTGGCATTGGCAGGCTGGAAGATGCGCTGGCCATACTGCAGGGCACCGCCGGAACCCGAGTACTGCGTGCCACCCAGTAGCAGGGTGTAGCAGATACGCCGTGGCCGATTGCAGTTCCGGCCCCGGCGCTTCTTTCAGGGCTTGATCGCAATCTTCAATACACCGTCGCGTTGATTGGCAAACAGCTCGTAAGCCTCGACGATCTTGTCCAGCCCGTACTCGTGGGTGACCAGTACGCCCAGGTCCAGCCGGTTGGAGGCCACCACGTTCATCAGCCGTCGCATGCGCTCCTTGCCGCCGGGGCACAGCCCCCAGTGTCAGGATGACTGTCGTGCCCTCTGATACCCTGTTCCTATAAACCGATCAGGGGGCGAAAGGAGACACTCATGCCTCGTTACTCAGAGGAGCGCCGGCAAGCCGTGGTCACCAAGCTGCTGCCTCCCCACA
>WPCH01053536.1_pt1 | contig 19412 bp, 16 predicted proteins | sample 5399881 | NCBI WGS metagenome assembly WPCH01 (sample SAMN12869468, study PRJNA574797) | sludge metagenome | isolation source: wastewater treatment of pH5 | place: China:Beijing | collected 2019-05-20
AAGAAAGGTGATACCATGCAAGGCTTGAGGCTTCGAAAATATTCACCCCATGAACGCTCGAGAATCCTCTTTTGTTATGTGATGCTCCTGCCGATTTTCGCCTTGTTCTTTGTAATGCGAATCTGGCCGATCATTAGAACCTTTTGGATGAGTCTTTTCGATTGGAGCCTAATTGGCCGTAATCATGCTTTCATAGGGCTGGATAATTACGCGATGTTGTTTCAGGACCCACAGTTTCTGCTCTCAATGAAGAACACATTCCTCTATGCCGGAGCCAGCGTTGCCCTTTGTTTCGTAATTTCCTTGCCAATAGCGATGGTCTTAGCGAAGAAAATGCGATTTAGCCCTTTCTACCAAGCAATTTACTTTTTGCCTTTTATTACGCCTTTGGTACCAATGTCAGTAGCCTGGAAATGGATCTACGATCCTATGTATGGCATCTTGAACTATATCTTATCGATATTTAGCATACCGTCAGTAGGCTGGCTAATCTATCCTAATGTTGCCATTTGGGCATTAATAATCATGAATATATGGAAAAATCTGGGGTACAACATCGTGCTTCTGATGGTCGGTCTGAAAAATATATCCCCTGTTTATTATGAGGCTGCGAGTATCGACGGAGCTTATGGGTGGAAGAAGTTTCGGTATATTACCTGGCCCCTGCTAAAGCCGATGATCCTTTATGTGGTAGTTACTTCAACCATTAACTCCTTTAATGTGTTTACTCAAGTCTACGTAATGACCCTGGGTTCACAGGCTGCTCCTGGGAGAGCTGTTCGGGTCCTGCTCTATGACATCTACGAGAATGCTTTTAGGTACTTCCGGTTGGGTTATGCTTCTGCTGAAGCGGTAATTTTAACGATCATCGTAATAGCTTTGACTGTGATCCAGTTCAGATACATTAAATCTGAGGCGTAAGGGGAGGTAACGCAATGAGTGAAATGAAAAAAGATCGTGGCTCGAAATTGCCCCAAGCTGTTTTGAAGCATTCAGCTTTGATTATTGGCGCTATTGTGATGGTGATCCCCTTTGTGTGGATGTTTACCACAGCGTTTAAACCTGAGGTCGAAGTCTTAATTTGGCCGCCAAAATTATTGCCGGAGGCGCCTACCTATCAGAACTTTATTGAGTTATTTAGGCAAGCTCCCTTCTTCCGATATTTCATGAATAGTGTATTTATCTCAACAGCGTCAACCGTGTCTATTTTACTGACTTCGTTGGTCGGAGGATTCATCTTTAGCAAATATCGTTTTCCGGGAAAGAACTTCTTGTTTACTGTGTTGATTGTGACGGCAATTGTACCATTTGAGAGTTATGTGATTCCTTTATATACCACAATGGTAAAGTGGGGATGGATAAACACCTATCAGGGCATTATCGCGCCGTACCTAGTCATGAGTTTTGGCATCTTCTTATTACGGCAGCACATTGGCTCCACTATCTCTGATGAACTGATGGATGCGGCAAGAATCGATGGTTGTTCGGAATTTGGGATCCTGACTCGCATTGTGCTCCCCCTCAGCAAGTCATCTGGAGGGGCATTGGGGATCTTTGCTTTTACCCAGGCTTGGATTGCCTTTATGTGGCCGTTATTATTAGCAAATAAGAGAGAGATGTTTAATATGGAGATCGGGCTTACCATGTTCCAATACAGATTTAGCACCAATTATAGTTTGCTAATGGCTGGATCTGTTATCTCCGTGGTTCCCATGATTATAATTTTCGTTGTATTACGCAAGCAGATCATTGAGAGTATCTCTCTTACAGGTTTGAAGGGCTAGATAGGGCCACTATGACCAAAATTCTGATCAAAACTTCGAAGGAGCGAAAGTACGTATGAATAACACCGGCTTAGAAAAAGAACTTAAGATCGACCATTTGAATGTCGCCATTTATGAGCACCGGGCGGCAATGGGGATAGCGGCGGGCAAGGCAGTAGCTAATAAGGTAAAGGACCTCCTGCAACAACAAAAAACCGTAACTATGATTTTTGCTTCGGCACCGTCTCAGAACGAGTTCTTGGCGACCTTAGCCAGCGAAGAGGGGATTGATTGGGACCGGGTTATTGCCCTGCATATGGATGAGTACATTGGTTTACCGAAATCCGCGCCGCAATGGTTCCGTAGATATCTTGAAGATCATATTGTAAACCTTGTTAATCCTGGCGAAGTCCATTTTTTGAATGGCGATGCGCCTTCCATCAGCGATGAGTGTCAGCGCTACGGCAATTTGCTTGTAAAGCATCCCGTCGATATTGTTTGCTGCGGGATTGGAGAAAATGGACATCTAGCCTTCAACGACCCCCCCGTGGCGGATTTCTTAGATTCGGAGATCGTTAAGGTCGTGGAATTAGAGGAGAAATCTAAGCAACAACAGGTAAACGACGGCGCTTTTTCTAGTGTAGATCAAATACCAAAGACGGCAATGACGCTGACGATTCCTGCCTTGCTATCTGGAAGATACATTTATTGCATCGTCCCTGGGCCAGCCAAAGCAGAAGCGGTTAGAGCTAGTCTCAACGGTCCGGTTAGTACCACCTGCCCTGCTTCCATTTTGAAGAGACACTTTAGGGCCATGCTTTACCTAGACCAAGACTCAGCCTCCTTGCTCTAGACAAATACATAGACTTGCAGGGCCTCGTCATATACATGGACAATCCGATTCCGGAAACCTACCATGTCAATATAGATGTTTGCTTGTTCCTTAGTAAAGACATCATTGTCCGCTAGCAAGGTGATCAACAATAGATCATCAAGTCCTTTGCTGCATTGCTGTAGCTCGGAGGTGTGTTGCTACCGCCATGGAGAATATGGTGTTTCGGGGTCCCCTTTGTGGGCGTTCTAGATCCCCTCAATCCCAAACAGGGCGAAAACATCAGGATCATCCAAAACACGGCTACTTGGCTTCTCGGCATTCTTAAGCATGCTTTGCATTTTCTGGTCAATGGTTTTCTTGATCAAAAGCTGAAAATCAATGTCTCGGAGCGTAAAAAACAAAGCCGGGTCACCATCAAAGCGTGCGCCAATTCCATATAAAACCGCTGTAACATGCTTGCACATGCTGGCCCAATCAGGACAACTGCAACTAAAATGAATCTCTTTACTTGTAGGGAAAAGACCATGGCCCTTCACCGTAAAAATCTCCGCTAACTCCTTAGGGAACTTGCCGGCAATGAGCTGTTCTAGGTCAGCGATTTTCTGGTCGCAAAGCTTTGCAACACTGTCTAACTGCCCTCCCGGTAGAGAGTCAATTCCGATTTGAACCTCATAAGGCGTGCGCCGACTGCCCTGCACCAAAGCGGTGACAGTACCCTTCTCAATCTGGAGATCAACAACTGCACCACTTCTTATATAGCTTCTTCCCCTAGCCAGCCGATTGGAATAATCGGCATAGAGTTCTAAGTTTTGGTTCCAAGCCTTACCCCACCATGTTTTGGCAATAGTTCGGCCCTCAATCACAATGGGTGCTAGGTTGGGATTCTTCTTTTTGAGCTTGGCAATCTGCTTTTGCACCTTTTCCTTTTTCACACCAACAGGAACATACTCAGGGAATCCTCCATAACGTCCCATTAATTTTCACCACCCACTGCTAAGGTAAAGAGCTCCATTAGTTGCTTGTTGTCTAGTTCTGTAATCCAACTTTCACCGGATGAGGCCAAAATATTGGTTGCCAGCTTACTTTTCTCCTCGATCATGAGGTCAATTTTCTCTTCAATCGTTCCAGAAGTGATGAACTTATGCACCATCACATTCTTTTCCTGCCCAATACGAAAAGCTCGATCAGTGGCCTGATTCTCCACAGCAGGATTCCACCAACGATCGAAATGAATCACATGATTGGCGGCTGTGAGATTCAGACCTACTCCACCTGCCTTTATGGATAAGACCATAAACGGAACATAGTCAAGTCCCGAGAAGCGTTCTACGATCTCAGCCCTCTTCTTAACTGGCGTTTGACCATGTAAGACTAAACCCTCCCGCCCAAATGTGGTTGCCAGAAACTCTGCAAGTGGCTCAGTCAGTTCCCGAAACTGGGTGAAAACCAGGACCCGTTCACGCTTTTCGGAAATTGTTGCGCAGATCTCCTGCAACATCTCAAATTTCCCGCTGTGCTGTGGCCCATATCCTGCTTGCCCCAAGTATTGGTCGGGATGATTGCAGATCTGTTTGGCCTTCATGATACTTGCTAGAACCAAGCCCTTGCGACCGATACCGTCGGCGGACTGCAGACTTTCTTCCAACTCCCCTACGAGCTTCTGGTACAAGACCACTTGTTTCTTAGATAGCCCAGTATAAGCTTTGAGTTCCATCTTATCAGGTAAATCGGCAATGATGGATTTATCTGTTTTTAAGCGACGCAACACAAAAGGATTAATCATCTGGCGTAGCTTGGAATAGTCTAGATCACCCGTTCCAAGGTTTTTGCTTAACGCTTTAAACTCCCGAGCTGACCCTAACAAACCGCTGTTGAGAAAGTCAAATAAAGACCACAGGTCAGATAGACGGTTTTCAATAGGTGTCCCCGTAAGAGCAATTCTGGTTTCTGCTTTCAATTGCTTGATGGCTTTGGTTTGCTTAGTGCCGGGATTTTTGATCGCCTGGGCCTCATCTAAGATGATTAGATCCCAGGTGACATTTTGCAGTTCTTCAAGACGCACCGCAAGACCATAGGTTGTTATGATTAAGTCTGCCTCGGAAGTGGCTAGGTCAAGCTCGTCTTTGGTACTATAGATAGCCTTGTACTTTAGCTTTGGAGCAAAACGGTCCAACTCTTTTTGCCAGTTCCCTAGCAACGAAGCGGGGATGATCAACAAAGTTTTGCCCCCAGCTGCCTCTTCACGCATTGCTTCAAGTAGGGCTATAACCTGAACCGTCTTACCAAGCCCCATATCATCGGCCAAACAAGCCCCAAACCCTAAATCCTTCATGAGCTTGAGCCAATTCAGCCCATCTTGTTGATATTCCCGGAGCGAGGCTTTAAAGCCATCCCCCAGGACGACATCTTCGATCAACTTGGGGCGAGTTAGTTTGGCCATCACTTCGCTGAGCCATTCACCATTTGTAACCTCGACCCCAACCTGGTCATCTTCTATTCCTAGGATTTCTCCAATATTCAGTTCTAGACGCATGGCCTCCGCAATGGTAAAGACCCCGTGTTTCGCTAAACGCTTCGCTTTCTCGTAGGCCGCTAAGGTGGCTTCAAGCTTCTCCTTATCTACTTCCACCCACTTACCCTTAATAAAATGTAGGCCAGCAGTCTCCGCCAAAATTGATTTCAGTTCCTCCGGCGTAATTCTCTCCTCACCAAGATAGAGTTCTGGGTTGAACTCTAGCAAGCTATCCATTCCGACCTGAGCCGGTTTTCTGTCCCCCATGCTTAAATTAAGAGAGAGCGAATTGCTTCGCTTCTTCCACCAATCTGGAATCCTACAAAAAATCCCGCATTCTTCGTAAAGGGGTACTTCCCGGAGAAAGCTGTAGGCCTCCTCACTCGTGAACTTCAGGGGTCTAAACAGCTCCCCGCTTTCTACAAGTTCCGATAGGAATCCACTGCGGTCAGTGGCCGAACTCACCGTGGAAAGTAGTTTTAAAAGAAGATCATCTTGACCCTGATATTCGAGCAAGGCATTCTGCAATGGAATGTGAGAGGCCTTTTTATCCTTAAGGTTCCCTGCAGAGTATGTGGCTAGAAACGCGAAAGGAAAGCTTTCATCGCCTTTGTTTTCAACGAGATGAAAAAACACGCGCCCAAAAACCGAAACCTTAGCGTTGCGCTCTCGCAAATAATCGGATACAGTTCCAGGGTAAATTGCGATTTCCTTAGCGAAGGCCCCTGCTAAGCGCGAGAAAATGCCCTTCACCCAATCCTCAGAGATAAACTCCGTTCCAACACCGAAGGGAACTTTGGCCAATAATACCCTGAGATCCCCGTCGCTTGGGATAAAGAGAGTGTTTTCCCTGGTATACTCCACGTCCGCAGTCTTGGCCACACATTCTATAAATCGTATGGCCACTTGGGCTAAAAAGGCTATGGACGAGGATGCCTGCTCCTTAAGACTTTCCATAAAACCCAAGGAAAGTAGACAGGTATCTGGATCCTCCAGGTGCAGTCTGTAGATCTCGCGTTCATTGTCAATTATGGAATCTGATCGTTTCGTCGCCACTGGATCAAAATCCAGGGTAAAGCCATCTTCTAGAAAGATGGCCATGAGTTGTAGGTTCGGATCTGATGTATGCATTGTTCCTCCTGGTAGCGCCTGCCGGATTAGTTAATTGCTATCACAGGGATATTCCATAGAGGTCGAATTTGACCTGCCGACTTTCACTCCACAAAAACATCAGCCCAGCTCCAACAACCGCCATCTTGTTATGGTGTAGGAGATACGTGCTCCTTCGCAGCCGAAATCATTGCGCGATAATTTTCCACTGGGACATATTCTGGAACACTATTGCCAGACCCTAATGCATACCCACCGCGAGTTGCCGTTCTTTCCAGAAGCGCAGCGGAACGCCTCTTAATATTCTCTGGTGTTTCTCTGCACAGGAAATCTAAATCAATCCCTCCCAGAATTGCAATACGGTGACCCCACTCTTTGTAAGCCTCCTCTACCGGCTTTATGTTGTCTTCGTAAGAGTGTTTACCATTGTAACCAATCCCATCAATCAAATCATCCATTACAGCAGAAAGGTTTCCACAGGAGTGCAGAATAGCCAGTTTTCCAGTGCGATGAATTGTAGATACGATTTTCTCGTGCCAGGGAAAGACAAAACGGCGCATATCCCTTGGTGCTAGCATTGTCTGACTGTTGAACCCCCAATCATCGTTACAGATCAGTACCCCAACTGTATCGTAGGTGGCGGCGATTTCGTAATATCGGTCAATACGCCTGCCTACTTCAGCAAAGATATCCCCAACGAGCTCAGGGTCATCAACTAACATAAAACAAAGTGCTTCATAACCAACCAAATCAATGACATTTTCCAAGACACCACCTGGCCCCATCACAGCAAGCTTCATCCCATCGGGGAGATATGGAGCAATTCTCTCTAACCGCGATGAATCATAGACATCGGGATTCGGCCAAGGATAGTTTTCAAATGACTTGCGATCACGGATCACACTACCCTCATTGAGCGAACGAGTTGCCTTCATGCCAGCCTGACCTTTGGGAAAAAGAAAATCAGACGAACGCACTGTGGCATAGTCATATCCGCCGTTTTTAAACGCCTCAATCAAGAGGCGCAGTTCGGAAACATCATCTTGTGGACTAGCAAACTCCATTCCTGCGAGTTCTTTGTAGAGGGGTACATTCATGAACATCTCAAAAAGCGTAGGACGTGCAGGGACTTCTCGTTTTAGTACTGCAAGCAGATTATCAAAACATGGGGTTGGCATAAAATCCTCCTTACCATCAATCAGACAAATACCCACATGACCATACCCAAAGCCAATATACGCTAGTCCAGCCGGCGATTTTCGCCAATACAAGCCACTGGTCAAGGAGACTAAGGGCAAATAGGTCAGAAGTTGATCATCCCTTTATGGCGCCGGCCGTTAATCCCTTGATGAATTGCTTAGACATCAAGATATATAGGATGATGATGGGAAGTGTAGCCAGGGTCAGCACCACCAAAACCTTTGTCCAGTCCGTTTGGTAGGTTCCAAAGAAATAGGTGACACCCAGCATCAGCGTACGATGGCTTTCCTTCAGGTTGAAGATCAAAGGGAACCAGATATCATTCCAGATATTGATCAGATTAATAATGGCCACTGTGCCAAGGGCGGGCCTAATAAGGGGAAGAATGACGTTGTAATAGATGCGCAGGCGTGAAGCCCCATCGATTTCTGCAACCTCAATCAACTCCCGTGGTAGCTCCTGAATGAAGGTGGTCAGCACAAAAATCGCCATAGGAAGACCCCAGGCAATATAAACGGGAATTAGGCCGTACAAGGAGCCCATCAACCCTAAGGAACGAACAATTTGGAAAATATTGATGGTGCCAAGCCTGATCGGGATCATGATCCCTGAAAGAAACAAAAGGTACACAAACTTAGCAGCCCGCCCCTTCCAAAAGGCCAGAGCATAGGCGGCTAGGGAGCCAATGAACAGCGTAACAAACATCGTCAGCCCCACAACAAAAAGCGTATTCCAACAATAGAGTAGAAAGTCACTGTCTTGGAGCACATACAAATAACCGCTGAAGTTTGGTGTAGCCGGAAAGGCAAAGGGGTTTCGAAAAATGTCGAGCTGTCGTTTTAGTGAGTTCACAAGCATTGTCCAAACCGGAAAGAGAACGACGAAAGACCAGGCCATGAGAATGAGATAGTGCACCAGTTTAATGCGCCTTTGTTTCACTGCTTTCTGATCCCCCTCTCTCTGGAATAAAGCCACAGGGATACTCCGAGAAACAAGATAAAAAAGATGACTGTGGCAATACTTGCACCTATACCCATGTTCGGCTGGGCCACGGGATGCTGCCCGGCAATTCCTATGCGATAGAACAAGGTGCCCATGATGTCGGTGGAATATTCCGGTGCTCCTCTGGCGTTTGTTATGGCAAAGACGATGTCGAAAGCATTAAAGTTCCCAACAAAAGTCATTATAGAAACTAAGCCCATCACCGGGGTCAGTAACGGTAGTTTTACTCTCCAGAAAATCTGCGTTCCCGAAGCCCCATCAATACTGGCAGCCTCGAGAATATCCTCTGGGATGCCTTGGAAGCCAGCTAGAAAGATCATAGTGGGGATACCCACCCATTGCCAGGCAGTTACAAGCCCTACCACGATCATAGCCGTCTCCGGTTTCCCCAGCCAGGGGTAGGCCTCAAACTGTGTAAACCCAAGCTTAACCAGAAGTTGATTCACCGCTCCCCAGTGAGGGTTTAGGATCAGTTTCCATAAGAAGCCTGTCACCAGAACCGACATGGTAGCCGGCAAAAAGATAATCGTACGAAAAAAGGAACGGCCTTTTAGACGCCCTGCCAGGATGTTGGCGAACATAAGGCCGAGCGTGTTTTGGATTCCCATGCAAATCGCAAAAAGGATAAATGTGTTTTTCAGAGCACCAATCAGGCGGTCTTTGAAAAGTGGATTGGTGAAAAGCTCAACATAATTTTGCAGGCCTATAAATTGTGACGGCACCAAACCTGTACCCGTATAAAGACTCAGGCGCATGGAGTTGAACAAAGGGTAAGCCATAAACCACACATAAATAACGAGCGCGGGTATGGTAAAAAAGAACCAATGGTCTTTCCGAAACCGTTTCTTTGCTTGTGCCATAGGACGTACTCCTTAATGCCTGGTACAGGGTTTCCCCCATACCAGGCTCTTGTAATTCGCTTGCTATTATCTAAACTTCTGTGTTGGTGTAAACCAGGTTTCCAGGCCCTTCTGCAGGTAATCTGCGGCTTCTTGGGGAGTCATGCTTCCCTTCACTACAGCTAAGGCAGCGGTCTGGGTCAGAAGGTATCCATTTGGTTCCCCTGACTGAAGCTCGGGCCAAACAAAGCGTGCATCGACATCTTTGTCTTCGTGGAGAGCATAAAAGTCATTGGCGTACTTATCCTGAAGCGTAATGGAGGTCTCATTCAGTGGGTAGAATCCCGGAAGCTCATCGGCGAGAATCTTAGCTGCTTCCACGGTGGTCAGCCAGCTCAAGAAGGTCAAGCCTGCTTCCTTGTGGGGAGAGGCGCTGTTTAGGCCAAGACCCGCATCGGGATGGAAGGTGACAACAGTGGGCCTTCCAGCAGGAGCAGGTGTGGCAAAAACACTCCAGTCAAAGTCTGGCTCTGAACTGACAAAGAAGGCCACATCCCAGGAACCTCCAAAGAACATAGCAGCCCGGCCCAAGAGGAAAAGCTGCTGGGCATCGTAATAGGATACTCCTTCTTGCCCTGGTGGCAGGAAAGGTGCGATGTCCCCAAGAGCCCCAAAGGCGGCTACCATTTTTTCATCATTGAATGGTACCTCGCCCTTCTCGTACTGAAGCCTAGCTTCCCTTCCCCCAATAAAGTCAGGCAAAAGGTTCATAAAGACTATTTCGTTCATATCCCATTCATCTTTAGAACCGTTGGAAAAGGGAATCACGCCTGCAGCCTGCAATGTCTCCGCAACGATTAGGAGCTCTTCCCAGGTTTGCGGTATTTCTAGATTGTGCTTTTTGAACAAATCCATGTTGTAGTAAATACCATGGGAAACAGCTATGAACGGTACCGCGAACGGAACACCATCTAGGCCCCAGGCAGCTAAAGACCCTTCAGAATAATTCTCTTCCAGTCCCGCAAGACCCGTCAATGGCTCCAGATAGCCTTCGGCAAACAAGTCTTGCCCTACTTTGAACGAGCGAACGTACATCAGATCGGGTCCTGTTCCTCCGGTTAGCTGGGTGCGAAGCACCGCGTTATAGTCCGGTGGATTGGTGGGATTGAAGCGGATGCGAATATCAGGATGACTCTGATGAAAGGCATCGAGTAGCCTATTCACTTGTTCCACATCATCCACCCGCCAAGAACCTAGGGTTAAGGTCACTGGCTCTGCACTAGCCCCCAGTGCAGAGGCAAAAAGAACTCCCAAGACGGCCACTAGCAACAACAAGAGCAGACTGCGCTTTTTCATTACACTTTCCTCCCCTTTTTTGCGGTACTCTAACATATTAATAATACGACGCAACAACTGCAAACCCTGCCTAATTTTGGACTTTGGGGGTATTCCGAAAAAACAAAAGCTCACCTGATGAAAGGTGAGCTTCTTAGGTAAAGCATAGCTTTTTGCTGGTCTTCAAAAAACGCTTCCCCAAGCCTGATACACGGGGTTTATTCTCAGATTAGCGAGATGAAGAGGTCCGGTAAGGAATAATTCGTTACACGTGTTTGAGGGACAGGCCCCGTAAAGCAAGCTTGCCATTGCCTACGGTGGTGCCTCGTCTTTGGAACTTGAGTTCATAGTCCTTAAGAATCTTCTTCTTTACATGGAGATAGGAACCCTCTGAGAGTCCGCCGGTCACAATGATTTGCTTATTCAGGTTGAGAAAATCCTTAGTAATTTCTAGGCTATGGAGAATGGGTTCATGGATTCCAAGGCAAACTGCAAAAAACATATCGTCCCTTGTAGTTCCAAGTGTCAAGCCAGAAAAGCTTCCCTGCCTCTTTTCCAAGCTGTGTCTATCCCCAGCGAGATAAGCCTTGAACCGTTCCGAGGATCCGGCAAAGAACTCCTCAAATTTGGCGTCAACTAGCTTCCCCAAGTATTCCGAATAGAAATATCCCTTATCAAGCTCACTATAAAACTCTTTTCTAAACCAGTCAATCGCAAAGCCTCCAATATTGATACTGAATATTTGCCATTGATTCTTCGTAAGGGTGGTCCTCAAATAGTAACGATCATTCGTTAACTTGAAACAAACATAGGTATTAAAGTGACCAAACTTATAGGTGCGATGGTAAACATCAGGGAGATTCTCCTTCACCCATAATAAGCTCGTGATCGTTACACCACCAGAGAAGGGAAGAACTCCTGTGATATTCTGAAACTCTTCGCGCCCAAATACGTCTATGACCGTCTGTGACTGTTTTCTGCTCCTCTTATCAAGATAAAGGATACATGGATACAACGGGTTCCCGAATTGATCGAGACACATCAAAGACGGCGAAAAGACATCATAAGCAATGACTCCGATGCTTGCCCTATACGTATCATCTAGCTCCTTGACGCCTCTAACAGCAGCTTCAAAAACCACTTCAGGGTCTATCTCATATTCTTCCCCAACTACATTATAAGAGTACTCCTTACTTATTCTCTGCACGGCCTCTAGATTATCGGGATTCAAAACAGCGATCTTGACTGACGACGTGCCAAAATCGTTGGATCCTTCATCGTATGCTGCTTTGGAATCCTTCGTTCTGCGTCGGGCTAATTACCCGTTGGTTGGCTACTGGACTGCTGGGTTTTCAGGGTGAACGAAGCGGAAGATGATTATACAAAGGCTCTGTTCGCCCCGGGGGGAGGCAAGATAATGGGGAGGCAACTGTTGTTTGTCTAGATGAGCTAGTGGGAATGTAGGGAGGTTTTCCTTTAGTTGTGATCGAACCCGATGGATTGCTGAGGACAGATCCCCAAAGGTATACTAAAGGAAGGGTTGAAGTGGCACCTGTAGCTGCCGGTTGGCAGTTTGAACCATCCAGTTTTAGGTTCGTCCGTTGAACAAACCGAAGAAATTGCATGCCATCCCAATGCCCCGCACGCCGATATCTGAAGATGAATACGTTGCAATTTCGTTTGTTGGTACGTGTACCCGGCTTGACGCTTACGCAACACTTTATTGGCTAAACTCAAGCTAACCGCAAACCCATAAAACACGGATCTTTTATAAAGTGGGCATGGCAAAAGCCCAACTGATCCTATTGCAGACCAGTTGGGCTCCTAATCTAAATCATGAGTTTATTCTAACCCTCCAGCAACTTAACGAGTAACGTCAGCAACATTATCCGAGTTAATCAACAGAAGCGGAATAATGCGAAGCGATTCGACTTCGTTACCAGCTAACACTTCCATGGCTGATTCTAATGCCATCTCGATTTGAAGGTCGGGCTGCTGCATAATGGTAGCGGCCATCTCACCCTTGGAAATAGCAGCTAATGCGTCAGCAACCGCGTCAACTCCAAATACCAAGACCTCACTCAATCTACCTGCAGATGCAAGCGTCCGAACAGCGCCAAGTGCCATATTGTCATTATGGGCATAAACTACGTCTAGTTCTGGATGCGCCTGCAAGATATCTTCCATGACATCTGCCCCTTCTTCGCGGGAATAGTGGGCGGTCAAACTGGCCACGACAACTACATCTTGATAGTCTTTGATGGCTGTTAAGAAGCCTTCATGGCGGTTTACTGCAGACGGAGCCCCAGGGTTACCTTCGAGAACGGCAACTTTCCCTTTGCCACCTGTTAGTTTGATCAATTCCTCGGCAACCATACGGCCTGCCATAGCGTTGTCAATGTCTAGATGTTGCAATACAGTACCACGATTAGAAGGCCTTGTAACCGTAATAACGGGAACACCAGCGCGGTTTGCGGCAATCACAGCCGAACCAATAGCATTGGAATCCACTGGATTCAGGATGAGCAAGTCAACATTTCTCACTAATAGATCCTCAACCTGCGATACTTGCCTTTCAGCAGAATCCTGTGCGTCTAAGGTAATGAACGTAATACCTAATTCGGCTGCTTTTTTCTCTCCGGCTTCCTTCATCGTTACAAAGAATGGGTTTGCTTGAGTAGAAACCGAAAATCCAATTGTAATGTCTTTTGCCGCAGCAATACCGACCAACCCGAGAATCATAATCATGCTTAGGACTATACTGATTGTTCTTTTCACCTTTATTCCTCCTAATTTAAATGCTCTTCTAATTTTTCTTGCGACGACCTAAATCAGCTCTGCCTCCCTTCGGTCTACTTGTCTCTCTTTGCCAACACTGCTACGAGGATAATCATGCCCTTTACAACTTGTTGGAAGAATGCTGAGACGCCGATCAAGTTCATTCCATTGTCAATGACACCAAGAATCATAGCTCCGATCAATGTCCCTGAGATAGTTCCAATGCCGCCTGAAAGCGATGCTCCGCCGAGAATTACAGCTGAAATAGCATCCATCTCCATACCTTGGGCAGCTGTCGGTGCGGCGGACAATAAACGAGACGCAATGATAACCCCGCCAAGACCTGCAGCTAAACCCGAGACCGCAAAGGCGGCTATTCGGTAGCGATCGACCGGTATAGCAGACAACAGTGCTGCTTCCCGATTCGCACCGACGGCCTTGAAATAAGGCCCATGTTTTGTTCTCGTAATCACTACAACCGCAATTCCAAAGATAGCCAATGAAATAATGGATGCTACAGGGACAGGGCCAACGTAACCCGCACCAAACAGTTCAAAAGACTCCTTCAAACCAGAAATTGGGCGACCATTGGTCCACACCATAGCCAGACCACGTAAAATACCCATAGTAGCTAGCGTCACAATGAACGATTGCAACCTACCATAGACCACGAGCAGGCCATTCACTAAACCAATACCCAACCCTAAAAGCAGACCCGCTAACAAAGCTAGGGCTACGGAGTTGGTGCTATTCAATACAACAGCAGCAACCACTCCAGACAAGGTCGCAGTTGATCCTACCGATAGGTCAATTTCCCCTGACAGAATAACCAGCGTCATACCGATTGCTACAATTAGGTTAATCGAGATCTGCCGTGTGATGTTCATCAAGTTCCTGGATGTCAAGAAATGAGGCGAAGCTAGCAAGAATAGCACCACTAGAATGGTCAGTATTAGAACTAACCCTAGTTCGCCACCCAAAAGACGCCGTACCTTAGCCTTTGTCGTTGACACCGTCATATCTTGTTTGTTTATCATCCGTCGCTTCCCCCTAACGCAGCAGACAGTATAGATTCTGTCGAGTACTCTCCATCGTTCATTTCCATGACTATCTCACCATGTCTCAAAACCAGCACCCGATCACACAACGAGTTTATTTCGGGAAATTCGGATGATAACAAGAGAATAGACATGCCTCGCTTCGCTAGAGTCTCTATCAGTCGATAAATCTCCGATTTTGCTCCAACATCGATTCCCCTGGTCGGTTCATCCATTATCAGAATTTTTGGTTCTCCCGCCAACCACTTGCCAAGAACCACCTTCTGTTGATTGCCTCCTGACAAATTGGCAGCCATCATCTCAAGAATAGGCGGAACAATCAGGAGTTTTTCAACCATGTCGGATGCCATAGCACCCATCTTAGCTGGCGAGAGGAAAGGGCCACTTTGTGCATTTTCTAGATTGACAATCGTCAAATTGTTACTCATCGTTTTCTTCAAAAAGAGCCCCTGTGTCTTTCGGTCTTCCGGGATTAGGGCTACTCTGCTCTTTTGAGCATCCCTTGGGCTTGCAAAATGGACTGGTTCGCCCATGATGTGTAAGGTTCCAGAGAGCCAGGGAACAGCACCGAAAATACCTAGACCTAACTCACTTTTACCTGCACCAACAATCCCAGTAATCCCCAAGATTTCACCTTGGTGTAGCTGAAAGGACATCGGATGGGCCATGCCCTCAGCGTGGAATTGCTTAGCTTCAAGCACCACGGGTGATTTCTTGATGTTTTTGGGTTTCCCAATCCTCTCCTCAACATCCTTGCCAACCATGGTGCGGATCAGCGTTTCCTTATCAACCTCATCTGTGACGAAGGTGCCTGCGTTTTGCCCATCACGCAAAACACTGACTTGATCGCAGATTGCAAACACTTCGTCGAGATGATGCGAGATGTAGATCATTGTAACTCCCTGGCTCTTGAGTCTTTGCAGTAGAGTAAAGAACTGGTCAATCTCTGCTTGACTCATACCCGTCGTCGGTTCATCCAGTAGCAGAATCTTGGCGTTAATGGAGACTGCCTTAAGAATCTCCACAATTCGCTTAACGCCAATACTAAGGTCACAGACTTTCGTGTTGGCATCAACATTAAGCCCAAACTGTAGTAACTGTTCTTTTGCTTTTTCCTTAAGTGCACGGCGATCCACCCACCCAAGCCAATCAACTGCAATGGGTTCGTGGCCCAAAAATAGGTTGTCCATAATGGTGCTTTGTTCTACAAGACTAAGTTCCTGATAAATGGCGACAATTCCCTTTTTCCTGGCCGTCACTGGACTTGGAATCTGCAGTTCTTCACCAGAAAGGAAAATTTGTCCGCCATCCCTTTGATGGACTCCCGTCAAGAGCTTGATTAAGGTCGACTTCCCAGCTCCGTTCTCGCCAACCAAACCGTGAACCTCGCCAGCCTTGACCTCAAGATTGATGCCCTTGAGAGCGTGAATGCCTCCAAATGATTTGCGGATGTCCATCAGTTCCAGTACGTTACCGCCCACTTATATCACTCCATATATCGAGAAATGCCTAAAAATCCACCCCGGAGACGAGAATAATGTTTGCGTAAGGGGTGTATTCGCCGCACTTGATGAATCCCTTAACTTCTTGCCCATTCAAAGCACCGTTCAAAACCAGGTCCTTAAATTCGGGATGTGGGATGTTCTCTTCCTCAATCTCATTCCCTTTGTTTCGAATGGGGGCGATTATTTGCTTAAGCTCCTGATAAGTTTCGGGGCTGACCGTCTTGGTCTCGTCAGCAATGATTACCTTCTCGATTTCGAGCTCAGTAAGAACTACCTTCAAGACATCGGCAACCTTCGGCATACCACGCCCTATCGATAGATCTATACAGGTCGTCATATCGTGCCGCGGAAAAGGAAACCCTCTATCTGCGATAACAATCATGTCGCCATGTCCTACACGGGCTACTAAATTTGCCAGTTCATTGTGTAAAATACCCTTGGTTTTCATTTTAGTTCTCCTCCTGTTTGAGTTGTGATAATACCAGCTGCAGACTAGGGATAGAGGTCTGCGCGCCCCGCACGGTGGTGCTTAGTGCTGCGGCTAAATTTGCAAACTTGATCGCTTCAGCCACTTCTTCGCCACGTGCTAAAGAAAAGGTCAAGGATCCAGAGAATACATCGCCAGCGGCTGTAGTGTCAGTTGGATCTACGCGGTGTGGCTCAACGTGATGGAATTCATCATCGTAAAGAAATACAACTCCCTGCTCTCCCAAGGTAATAATCGGCAAATGATATCCCATGTCTTTCATCTTGGTAAGGGCCAGTTGTGCACTGGGAACATCATTCACTACCATACCCGTCAACATTGTAGCTTCTGTTTCATTGGGTTTGATAACATCTACGTATTGACCAAAATCAGCCGGCAGCTCCTGCATGGGGGCGGGATCCACTACAACAAGCATATCATGCTGTTTTGCTAATTTTGCTGCCTCATAGACAAGATTTACCCCTATTTCTAGTGTTGCCAAAAGTATCCTACCAGGCCGAAAGAGCTCCCTCTTTTGATGGATCTCCTCCACCGTAAGCAGAGCATTAGCACCCGGTGTAAAAGAAATGGAGTTTTGTCCTTGTCCATCCACCAAAATGATGGCAATGCCAGCTGTTCCAGCGCTGTCAATAATGTGCGATACGTCTACCCCATTTTGGGTCAACGATTCCTTCAACGAACTGCTAAATTGGTCATTCCCCAGTTTCCCCAGAAAGATGGGCTTGCCACCGAGTTTCCCAATTGTTGCAGCCTGATTGCCACCTTTTCCTCCCGGAAACGTGTGGAAGTTATCCGTTATGACGGTTTCACCTGGACCTGGCAATCTTTCAGCATACATCACCAAATCCATATTAATACTGCCCATACAAACGACTTCGTTATTTGATCTGTGATCAGACATCTGTTATACTCCTCCGTAAATCCTCAACTACTGACATAAACTCTCTCACTTTGCACTCGTCAACAAGGTTTTTCCAATTGTTGCCTTGTTTGAAGTAACTCCCCACAATTGCACCATCAGAATAGGTGAGCAACTCTTCTGCATTACTCGTTGTAACACCCGATCCGAGGATCACAGGGCTCTCAACGCTGGAGCGAAACTCTTTGACTTTTTCTGCAGTAGGTGCTTGCCCTGTGTCAAAACCAGTGACAATAAGCGCTTCTGCACCCTGCGACTCAGCGTCATTCGCTTGCTCTGCAATGGAACGATCCGAAATCAAAAAGTGACTTCCATGTTTGACGTTTACATCACAAAAGAATCGGATTTCATTCGCCCGGAGAAACGAGCGATACCTGGCGAGATCCCCACCAATGCCCTCTGTTATGCCTGCATGAGAAACATACGCGTTAACCCACTCAAAAACACGAATCCATTGCGCACCGACCGAATGTGCAATCGCTAGTGCGTGGAGGCCCCCATTAAGGTGGCAGTTAATGCCCATTGGAATCTTTATTGCTTCCTTTACCTTGGTGGCTACGGCAGCCATGGCTGCAACGGTTTCGACTCCAATGTTCTCGCTCTTCAGATAAGGGTAGTCCCAAATATTCTCGACTTGAACACCGTCCACTCCCGCTCGTTCTAACTTGCAAGCCTCTTCCACAGCCAAGTCAATGATCTTCGACATTCCCCCTACCGGATCGTACAAAGGTGCCCCCGGTAATGCTTTGAGGTGAACCATTCCGATTATCGGCTTCGGTTTCGGGAAAATACTGTTTAGCTGAAATTTGGTTTGCATGTTTTTCACCTCCCCTCTAAGCTGAGTTTCTAGAAATCAGATTACATTTTAGCATGATCGGATCCAACGGCTCCTCAGTATCTAAACCGCCCTCCATAAGTTCAACTAACATCTGCATTGCAACCTGACCCATCTCAAATTTTGGCTGTTCAATTGTGGTCAAGGTGGGGGTTAGAAATGATGAAAAATACACATTGTCGAATCCAATTATTGCAATATCTTTCGGTACAGAGAGCTTAGCTTGCTTAATAGCATCTAAAGCCCCCCAGGCCATCAAGTCGTTGCCTGCAAACACTGCCGACGGAAGAAAATCAGATGACAACACCTTCTTCATCAAGCTATAGCCCGTCTCATATTTAAACTCTCCATACTCGACTCGGCAATGGTGCTGCGCGATGCCCGCCTTGCTAACTGTATGTAAGAATCCGTCAAGGCGATTGCGAACATTCTGCACCTCTTGTGGGCCGCTGAGACAGACAAACTTCCGATGCCCTTTAGCAAGTAAGTACTCCGCTACTTGAGTGGATGCAAGAGTATTGTCAACGTAAACCAATCTAACCCGTGGATGATCAACCTGAAAAGGACGGTCAACAAGGACATGGGGCACGCTTCCAAAGTACTGCCTTACTTCCGAATCGCTCATACGGGGGGCTACATTTACGATTCCATCTACGGTATAGGCTAGAAAGGAGTTCAGCGTCTTAGACTCCCTGACTGTATCCCCATCGGTATTACATAGAAACACCTGGTAATCATATTCTAAAGCAACACTTTCCACACCTCGGGCTATTTCCGCGAAGAATGGATTCGTTATGTCGGGAACCATCAAACCAACCAAGTATGTCTTCTGCTCTTTTAATCCCCTAGCTAATCTGCTGGGCTGGTAGTTAAGGGTCTTTACGGCATCCTGCACCCGTTCGGTGAGCTCTTGGCTGACGAACTTTTTCCCGGATATTACATTGGATACTGTAGCAACAGAGACCCCGGCAAGCTTGGCAACTCGGCTTATGCTGACACGCATTTTACCATTCCTTTTTCTAACGCAACTTAACATTTGTACGTAAGAATTCTAGTTAATCGATTAGTTAATCGATTAACTAGAATGTACCACACTTCCCACATTATATCAAGTGTTTTTATTCAACATTTGTATCATTTTCTTAATGCCTAAAAATGTATGTTTGAGTATTCCGATAGAACAAGGCCACCTTCACGGCGATTGACGTTCACTGTCATGATGCGGGAATTCTAC
>WPCH01315117.1_pt1 | contig 19294 bp, 17 predicted proteins | sample 5399881 | NCBI WGS metagenome assembly WPCH01 (sample SAMN12869468, study PRJNA574797) | sludge metagenome | isolation source: wastewater treatment of pH5 | place: China:Beijing | collected 2019-05-20
TAGAGATAGTAAGATTAACAGTATACATGAGCAATTAGAAATGGGTGGGTATTCAGAAGAAGAAAAGGAAATGCTTTTGAAGATACTCACTAAAACAACTGGGGACGAATATTTCATAGGGAAAAAGAAAAAGCCGACGGATAGGGTGAAATTTGTGCAGATTATTATGGACAATTATAATTACTTGCTTAAAATCAACTATCTAACTAATGCGGAAAAGGCTTTTTTAATGGATTTAGTACCTTATATAGAATTTAAAACTAATATTCTTGTAGAACGAGCAAATGAAGAAAATGAATTTGATTCAGATAGTGCTACACCTAGTTATTTTGCTAAGGAATTAAAAAGAGATCGTTCTAAGATTTCAAAAATGATGAATGTTTTAATGAAAAAAGGACTTTTAGCGGTTGCTGAAACGGGTACTACAACAGAAGATGGGCGGATTTGTACGAGTCGAACATGGTTTGTGAATCCTAATATTATGTGTTGTAGTCCGAAAGACGGAGTAGACAAAGCAACTCAAAAGATTTTTAAAAAGGCACTTAGAAATTTTCTTGGTGAAGATGGAAAGAAACATAAATTACCAATTTACCTGTTTTAGATGTCAATTTTAATTATTGACATCTTTTTTTTATTGTGATTTTCCATTTTTTAGGTGTAGCTTTTTAGCAACACAGGTGTGGCTTTTTGGCAACACCCTATGTCTTATAAACCCTTGATATTACTATGTTTTTTTATATGGCTCTTCTCACTCTTATATATAGGGCTAAAAGTTCCGCAAGGAACAGGTAGTATTTTTTATTGGCAGCAATCCACATTCGTTCCATGCGGCCAATAAAAAATCTCCACCTTCTATATAAAAAAGTCGGTTCGTTAATCCTCACCTAAAGGCTAACGCCTTTTCTTTTTTAGATAGTCCTTGCAAAACTTTTTTCGGCTCGATTTGCTTTTATCGCCAAGCCGACAGACAAAAAGCAAAGCAATGGTTATCGACTTGTGATAGCAATTATACGAGCCGAACCGCTAAGATCATTCGCTCAATAATAGTTCTTATATTAAATTTTGATACGTTTAATACGTGGGGTTTCGTCCCCACACGACGAGCCAGCGCTCTAGCCAAAAAGCAAATTTGAGACCAAAAGACAAGATTAAAACCATAAAAAATAGAAAAAGTGGTGTGAATAAAAATCCATGTAATGTTTACATAACATAGAATTATCGGAACTTGTCTTTTGAGCGAGAAACCTTTTGTTATAAGGGTTTCTTTTTGATTTTTGGTTATTGTCTTTATGCATTATTTTATACATTGTTGTAATGATGCGGTTTTTCGAGTTTGGTGATTTTAAAGAAATGAAAAAAACATGCATAAAATCATGCATGTTTTTTTGGTCTTCAAAAGTGAATTTCAAAGAATGAAATTCTTGTTCAAAAGAGATTTTAAAGGGTTAAAATCTTATAGTAAAATAATTTCAGAAAATTTAAAAAACCTATTGATTTTCCATTTACAGGGTATTATAATTGAGTTACAAACATTTCAATTAACCTTTCATCTTAGCTTCTATCTATCTCTTCTTACCTATTTTCAACATACCTTATATGACCGAAACCATAAACGAAATATATTGGGTAGTGGTAAACCGCCACCTGTGGAGGAAAAGTCACGGCTCTCCACTATGTTTCAATCCGTGACTTTTCCTCCACAGGTTAGTATTTATCTAATCAACCTAAGAGTGGAGTATATATGGTGGGGTAATGGGGTTGGTTTAGTTGGGGGTTGGGTAAGAAGAGATAGATAGAAGTAAGTATAGTAGTAATAGTGTTAGTGTAGGAGGGATGGGGGGTAGTAGTAGTAAGGAAGTAAGGAAGAAGAAGAAGGGAAGGAAGAGAAGGAGAGGGGGGAGTCAGGGGAGAGAGTGAGAGAAGAGTCGGGGAAGAAGTAAGGCGGGGTGTAGTGTATAAAAGTTTGAATAGTGGTTGATGGTGTTTTAGTGGTTTGGGGTAGTGGTTGGATTGTAGTTTGAGGGTTGGCATGTAAATAGTGAATGCGGTTGATCGTTGGAAGGCTCAAATCATTGTAAAGAGTCGAGTAGTATTTTTTAATTAGCAGCATTTCACATTCGTTTCATGCGGCCAATCAAAAAATCTCCACTCTTTTGCTCTTTACAATGATTTGTTGGCACTTGGTTTGCTGTCGTCAAGCCGAGCATACCAAAAAAGAGGGGAAATGGTACTCGACTTGGACTTTCAATTGTAAGTGCCGACCGCCGAACTACCGACCGTAATTAAGTGTTTCATATTCGATATATACACGCAAAAAAGCCCGTCAGCCTTCGCACCCAAAAAAGAAGGGGGGATTCGGTGAGATACCATCTATTTCCGCATTTGATACCAAAAGAGGGCGTTTGCTATGAAATTCTTTATCCATATGACGATGAAACTAAGTATTTTAAGATGGAGCAAGCATGGGAGAACGTACTTACAGTATTGGAAAAGGCATGGTATAAGCGTATTTTCAAAAAAGATTGGATTTGTTGGGAAATTGTAGCAGATTCGAAATCAATTTCTTATCGAATGTGGTTTCCAAATGAAAATATAGCTCGTCAAGTCATAGCAAAGTATTATTCTGAATTTCCACAAGCTGAATTTGTGAAAATTGATACTGAAAACTTTGAGTTTAAAGGGAAATCTCATGCAGGTACTAAGCTTAAGTTAAAACGTCATTGGAGTTTACCGTTTAAGACTTATAGTGATGATGCGGTTGACTCACAAAGTGAGTTAATAGCGGTGTTAGAGAATTTAAATGAAGGTCAAAAGGTTATTCTTCAATTTTTAGTGCAGCCAGTATATAGAACAGATTCTACTTTTGAAAAAGTGCTAGACCAAATCACCGAAGATCAAGACGAAGAATTTGAAGATAATAGGGATGATATCTATTATGATGCGATAAGCACAAAGCGAACTAGGAATTTATCTAGGGTAAATATTAAGGCAGTTGCTTTTGCTGATACTCAAAACGAAGCGAAAGTGATTATAACAGGTATTCAAAATGCTTTTGGTACATTCTCACAAAAGCAGTTAAATTCCTTTGTAGCAAGGGAATGGTGGCAGATAATCCAACCAGTTTATCGCTATGAGTTTAAGAATCGTATTTTTTCGTTAGAAAAAAGCAAGAAAAAAACGGTTTTGAGTACCCGTGAATTATCAATTTTGTTAAGAACACCAAGTAAAAAGGTTTCCTCAAATTTGTTAAATCGAATGAAGATGAAACGAACGCCATTACCAAAGGAAATACAGGCTTTAAATGTTTTAGATACTGGAAAACTTTATATTGGTAATCATTCTTATCATGGGGTTGAATCAGCCGTACATTTGCCATTAGAGGGGTTAAATCGTCACATGGCTATATGGGGTGGTACATCAATGGGGAAATCAACATTTCTTGTTAACTTTTGCGAAGATTTAGCAAAAGCGAGAACAGATGAAAATAAAGTTGGTTTTACATTAATTGACCCTCATGGTTCAACGGCAGCGGATGTTGTAGCAAGGATTCCGGAAGAGCAAAGGCATTTAGTACGGTATGTAAGGTTTGCAGATGGTAAGTTTCCATTCAACATTTATAAAGTGGATTTTCAAGCATCACCTGATAAGGTTGCACAAAATATACAGGATGTTTTAAAACGGGTTTGGTCAGATTTTTGGGGACCGAATGTAGATGATAATTTTATAAATGGTGGAATTGCTTTACAAAAGGCGGGAAAAGCTTCGATTCCGAATTTACAAAGGATTTTAGAAGATTTTAAGTTTGGAGTGCAACTTCTTTCAAAGTTTGATGAAACGAAAGAACTTGATAGACAGTTGATTCTTTATTTTTCTAGCTTGTATTCAATGAAAGATAGGGATTATCAGCAAAAAGTAGGTTCTACATTAAATAAATTAAGGAAAATTACATTGTCGGAAACGTTAAATTCTTTATTTTCAGCCCATACAAACGGTATTAAATGGCGTACAGGGATGGACGAAGGATATTTTACTATATTTGATTTATCAGGGCTTACAAGCTTTGAAAAACAGTTGATAGGCTCTTTATGTTTAACGTTTTCGCAGTTGGCAGCTATGAGTAGGGAAGATTCCCATAGAAGCGGTGAATTTATGCCACTTCATCCGATCATTGTTGATGAAGCCCCAACATTTATGGAGCAATCAGCTGATGCGATTCAATCATTTGCAGATGAAGCGAGAAAATATAATGTTCCTGTTGTACTAGGGATGCAAGGACTTGAAGGGCAAGTTCCTGATGATGTAGCAAGTGCAATATTTAGGAATTTTGGTTTTATGATTGCATACCGAGTAGGGAACGAAGTTGACCGTCAAAATATTTATAGAAATTTACAGGTGGATTACTTGTCAGCAGACGATTTCAAAGAAATTGAGCCAAACTTTGCTTATATGAGAATGGCAGTAGGAAGGGAAACAACAAGACCATTTCTTGTTCATATGAAACCACCTACAAAGCCGTATGAGGACGATATAACACCTGTTATAGAAAGTTTATTAGCTAGTGTATTAGTTGAAGAAGAAGCGGCTAGAAAAGAAGCTGAAGCTTTAAAAGAAAGAGAAAAAGAAGAAGAGCCGGATGTGTTTGATAGTAAAGAAAGTGCCGAGCCGGAAAAAAATAAAGAATTAAAAGTTGATTTAGTTAAAACAAATGACGAAGCAAAAGAATCGGTTGAGACTCCGCCACAAGAGGAAGTAAAGGTAAAAGATAATGCCGAAAGTACAATTGTAGCAGCAGAGACAGCAGACACCGAAGAAGAGGAAGAGGTTGATGTATTTGGGTAAGAAAATGAAAATTGGTCAAAGAGAACAGCAATTATTTTTAGATATACACGATTTAATTTTTGTTGATATGGCTTATCTTTTAAACAATGTTTATGTAAAGGCTGATGGCACATCTTATCATGAGGTTTATGTGAGGGATATTGTAAGGGATTTAGAAAAGCAAGAGTATATCAAGATTTATAATATTCTTAATGATGAACATGTGAGGTCTTATAAGAGAGTTTTCACATTGGATCGTAAGGGAGTGGAAGAAGTCGAAGCTTTACTTGGTGATTCTCATTGGGATAATCGTTGGACAGAAAGAACGCCAACATATATCTACCATGCTTTAAAAGCAGCCCATATAAAGGCAGCGTTTGAAATGAAAAGAGAAGAAAATGCTTCTAAAATGCTTGATTATACAGCTTTTGTATCTGAAAGGAATTCATTTTTCCAGTATGGAGAAGGGAAAAAAGATGTTATTAGACCCGATGGGACATTGATTTTTTCTACTAGGGAAACAGATATTTCAAAAATTGTTCATGTTCCTTATTTCATTGAAGTTGAAAGAAGTCGTCAGATGCGAAGTGTCAGTTGTAATAAGTTAAGAAGATTTGATGCATATGCGAGGGAGAAAGCATATAAGCAACATGAGAGGCTTGAACATGATATAGCGGGCGGTATGCGGGTATTGTTTATTTCGGAAGCAGAAGGTGAAATGAATAATTTGATTAAGCATACAGAGGGCGTTGCTACAACGCATTTGAACGCTGTTCTTTATACAACTTATGAGCAAGTTACAACTAACCCATATGGGGCGATATGGCGTGTTAAAGATAAACCTGATGTATTAGTTTCCTTGACTGATAAAATTTAATAATTTTTGAAAGGGGATGGGGAGTTATGGCTTATGATGTTAAGCCGAAAGCGCATGAGCAAAAGGCTCGAAGGGGATTAAGAAAGTTTTTCCGAGTTTTAAGAAGAACAGTGATCGGGGTTTCTGTAATGGCTGTACTCATTTATATAGCTTACAGATTTGTACCATCAATTCATGATTTTGTAGATAAAGTAATAGGTTTCTTCAACAAATTAGTAGGGGAATTTGGTTTAGGAATGACTTTATTATTTACAGGTGCAGCATTTGCTTTATTCTTCTTATGGTTAGAGCAACAGGATAGAAGAAGGGATGAAAGGTAGTATCAGCTTTTATAGGCTGTTTCTATATAAAAACTAAATAAAGAAGGTGAGCACGTTGACATAAAAATTTGCGAGATTTTTATAACAACCGTTCATCAAGGCAGTAGGGCTGTCTTGAATAAACACGCTTACACCTTCCAAGCTCAATTGTAAGAGAGACTTTGTTAAAAACTCAAGTCTCAATTATCGACATTTTGAGTTTGTGAAGAGGTAAAAGGATTGTGTGTGTTTATTGAAAACACACGCTTTTTTTATCCAAAAAAGGGGTGAGAATTGTTGAAACTTATCGAGAAATTAAAAAGTTTTAAATCAAAATCGAGTGAATTTGTTGAAGAAAATAAAGTTCATCGACAGCCAAAGGATAAAAGGAAATTACCTCAAGCAAAGGGGAATGGTAAGGTTTTAAGGTTTTTAATATGGGCAGTAATTATATTCATTTCAATTAGTGGAGTTTTAGCTTTACTTAGAAGCCAAAATGCATTGAATAAGGCTAAAAATTCGCAACAAGTTTTAGCTAAAATGCAAGAAAGCGCTGGTGAACGCAAGCAAGATGCTTATACTAGCCCGAAAATAGAAGTCTATACAAATCATTTTATTGATGTATATATGAATGTTCCTAAAGACGGCAAGGAAAAGAGAAATGAAGAGTTATCAAAGCTTTATGCTAAGAATTTTAAGCTTGATGAAGCTAAGAATTTCGAGGGTTATAGAAAGCTTATAGGAAAAACGCTTTACGATGTAAGTTATGAAAAGGAATATACAGTTCTACATTACAAAGTCACCTATGAAAATGTAAAAATCGAAAAGAAACAGGTGCAGCCACCGCAAACAGATCCTAATCAACCGCCACCACCACCGGAAACAAAAGAAGAAGAAGTGAAAGCAAAGCATACAGCTTTACTCAATGTTCCGATATCCTCAAAGAATGGCAAGTATGCAGTCGTGGAAAACCCATATTTCACAGCATCAGAAGAACTTCAAGCCGATGATATTAAATCCGTAGAAAATCCATTATTATCCAAAGAACAAGTAAAATTCGATAAGAAAGAACCTATTGAAAAATGGTTAAAAGAATTTTTCACAAAATATGCAGATAGTAAACCTCAAGACATGTCTTATATGATGTCAGAGCCTAAGGCATTAGGTGGAATTAAGTCATTTGTGAAAATTGAAGAGTTAAGTGTTTATCCAACAAATGAGAAAGATACTTTTACTGTTAAAGCTATCGTGACATTTAAGGAGAAGGATATTGATTTACAAAATAAAGAGGTTTTCAGCCTTCAATTGAAATTAAAAGACGGTAAGTATTTTGTAGAAAACTTTAAAAACACATTAGGGGGAAAATAATATGGCAGCTTTATTATTTTTAAACAACTTCATTTTAGGTTCATTACCAACACTTGGTGGGCTTCGTGGATGGATTACAACAGAAGGTGGTAACGCTGTTGCCTTGATTTGTGTAGGATTTACGGTTTTCTATTTAGTGAAACAATCTTGGGGTAAAATGATTGGTTTCTTATTAGTAGCAGCGTTGGTATTCTTCACAGTTGGTAATCCAGAAAAAGCGTTAAATTCATTCAAAAAAATCATTGATATGATTATTGGTGGTTGATGGTATGAGGGAAAAGGAAGCTTACAATTTCAAAGGAATTATGGAGCATCCAGTGACTTTATACAAATTAGGAAAGTACACATTACCTTTTGGTATTACGCTAGTACGTTTTGTATTGTTCATTCTGATTTTGTTGATATTACTAGCTTTTAGGAGCGTTGTTATAAAGATTGGTTCATTGATCCCTGGATTAACAGCAATCTTATTTTTAGGAATCCCTTATTTTTTAAGCGGATTCCTAACAAAACAAAAGTATAACGGGAAAAAGATTTTCAATTTTGCTTATGATTTTTTCGATTATCTTTTCACAATCTATTTACCAAAAAAGACATATTGCAATGACCAAGAGGTTCTTTATTCAAATGAAAAAGAGGTAACTTTTGAAGAAGTGCTAGTGAATTACGGTGAAGAGGACGGTGATAATGATGAAAGTGAAAACGCCATTCAAGACGGTTCGCAAAAATCTGATGCTTACAAAGTCGGGTGACCTTTATGCCTACTATAAAATGAGTCCACGGGTTATTCCAATGAGTGATAAAGAAAAGTCAGAAAGGCATAAGCTTCAACTTTCAATGCTATTTGCAGAATTGGAAAAGTACAAAGATATCCATCTTGAAATGTATCCAAGAGATATGGATTTAGATAAACGTTTTGAGGTGCTAGAAAAGGATTTTGGTGAAGAAACTCAAGTGATTGGTAGTTATTACAATGGTGAGACGAAACGCCTTTTAGAAAACGAATTAGGGGCTGTTACGCAATATGAATTTATCCTAGGTGTACGAATTAAAAATAATTTGCTACATGGTAGTGAAGATTTTAAAGATGTTTTAAAAAATGCGTTTGGTTCAGTAACAGATACTTTAGTGAATTTATTAGGATTTGAAAAGAATATTTCAGATGAATTTTTTGAACGGTTTGAAAGCTTGGAACAGGAGTTATTCGAACAAGTCCAAATGGCTAATGGTGCAAGATTAACAGAGGATGAACTAATTTACGTCAATCGTTATAACTTTTTACGTGATATTCATCATTCAGTCGAAGAAGAGAAGAAAAAACGAGGTATTACAAATATAACGGATTGCATTATTGACCCAAGAGAAATGGGATATTTAAAACTTAAAACAACCGAAGGAGAATGCTATACATCGTTTGTTGTTGTAGATGAATTTCCGCTAGATATGGAGCAAACACATCTATTTCAAAGGGCACAGCAGTTGCCCTTTCCCGTAGAAATTCATATCAAGGCAAAGTATCAAGATACACAGGACACTTTGCGTAAAGTTAACATGGTAAAGCAGCGTTTTAAAGAAACAGATAATGATCGTTGGGAAGCAGGGGATGACGAGGACGACCAAATTGCAAATGGTAAGTATATGCTAAATCGTTTAAAAAACCAATTAACTAATGGGAAAGCAAGCTTTATGAAATGGGTGGCAACGTTTGTTGTACATGGTAAGACAAAGAAAGAGTGTAAATATAGAGCAGATGAAGTTAAGCGATACATGAAAAGTGCGGATATTCATTGTGTTCGACCAATTGCAGACCAATTACAGCTTTTCTATAAATTTTTGCATGGTCAACCGTTACAATTTGAGCGTAATTGGGTTCAACAAACCACACATTTTACTTTTGCAGAGAATCTTTTCGCAGTTTCAAATCAATTAGGGAGTAATATTGGGTTTTATCTTGGAAGAGTTGATAAATTCATTACTGCAGGAGTTGACTTGGAGCAATCAATTGCTAGTAGCCGTGATATTGTTCTATTTCATCCAATGCTTGCTAACAAAGGGATTAAGGGAGCTTTTACAGATAGTCCCCATATCGCTATTACTGGACAGACAGGGAAAGGGAAATCGTTCCTTACAAAGCTGTTGTTTATGTATCTAACGTTTTTAGATGTAAAGGTGCTATATATTGACCCAAAATCAGAGTTAAAGAAATGGTTTGACCAAGCAATTGAAAATCCTGAAATTCGTGAAAACTATCCTTTGTTTGTAGAACATTTAAAGAAGTTTCACTATGTCACGTTAGATGTATCTATTGAAGAGAATTGGGGAGTATTAGACCCGATTTGTTTCTTGGAAGGTGCAGAAGCGAAAGATGTTGCACAAGGTATTATTGAACAAATTTACGATATGCACGGAAAAGATGATGTGAAAACGGCTTTATTACAATCACTTGGTGAGGTTGTTGAAAAACGAACAAAAGGTGAAAAAGTTGGTCTTATGAACGTTATCACACAGCTTCAAGGATATAAGGAAAAAAGTATTAAAAGTGCCGGTGATTTGCTGTATGAAATGACTCAAAATAGCGTATTACAGCTAGTTTTTAGTGATGGGAATACAAAAGCTTTAAATTTAGATGAAAAAGTAAATATCCTTCAAATTGAGGGGCTAGACTTACCGAATGAAGAAGATGATCCACGTTATTATACGGATAGTGAGCGCAAAAGCTTATGTTTAATGCTTCCACTTGCTAAGTTTTGTGAGAAGTTCGGTAGTAAAGATAAGGACGAGGAAACAGCAGAGATATTTGATGAAGCGTGGATGATTACCCGTGCAAGAGGTGGTAAAAAGCTTACAAAATCAGCAAGACGTGTAGGACGTTCTTATAACAATGCTTTAATCTTTGTTACTCAAAGTGTATCAGATGTTCAAAATGAAGACGATAAAGGGAATTTTGGTGTTACGTTCGCATTCGATGAATCGAGTGAAAGAGAAGATATTTTAAAACATATGCAAATGGAAAATTCAGATGTTAATCATAAAATGCTTGAAAATATGATGAAAGGACAATGTTTGTTCCGTGATTTTTATGGGAGAACGGGAAAAATCGCAATAGATTGCTTATTTGAAGAATGGGTTCTAGCTTTCAAAACAGTTGAAAAGTCAAACGCAGCATTAGCCGAGGAGGTTTTCTGATATGAGAAAAAATGTAGCATTAGCAATCGCAATATTTGTTAGTGCAGCCACTTTAATTAGTGGCTGTACCAACAAATATGATAAAGAAATTGATAAAGTCATTAGCTTGGAAACGGTGGAAATTAAAGATGCTAAGAAAGATATTAAAAAGGTTGAGCGGAAAAACACTTGTACAAAAGTATTTCGTGATGGTGACTTGATTCAAATTGAATATCAGATTCGAAAAGGCGATAGTATCAAGTCTTATTACAAAAAAAATAAAGGGAATTATGAATGGGTGACATATAGCGGTGCAGGTTTTAAAGATAATGAAGAACCAGTGTACAAAGAGAATTGTGACTAATTAAAGAGAAGGTGAGCCGATGAAATATAAAAAGTATTTGATAACTTTTGTATTGATGTTTGTATGTATTTTCATTCCAACTCACATTTTAGCAGAAGATAAAGATATAAAAGTAGAACCACAGAATGTTGAATCAGGCGGGGTAAAGCTTCAAAGCAAAATATATGATTATGAACAATATGAAGCCGTGACTTACATTGAGGATTCTTGGAATCCATTTTCTAGTGAAACATTAGATAGAGCATTAAACTCAATAGCTAATCTGTTTTTCAGTTTAACTAAAATGACAGCAAACTTAATTGATACAGCAATTGAAGAATTATATGGACTGAATGCCATTGATCGGGTTGCTGATAAGGTAGCCAATGTTTCGGATTTACTTTATGACAATTTGTATCAATCACTTGGAATTTTGCTTTTTGTTGTAGCGGTTTTACAGATTTTCTTTTACTACACTTTTGAAAAAAACAGTATGAAAGCAGCTAGAACAACGTTTTCTTTATTTGCGGTAATAGCTGTTTCGATGATTTGGTTTTCAAATGCAGGGCACTATTTGAAGACAATGAACAGTGTAAGTAATGAATTGCAAGGGCAAGTGATGAAAGCGGGAATCCCCTTTTCAGGTGAAACAGTTAAAAAAGGTGAAGAGTTAAAGGGTTCACTTGCAATTTTGAGAAATACTTATTTTGATTTAGTGGTATATAAAAGCTATTTGATAATGAATTATGGTACGCCTGATGAAAAGAAAATCCTTAAAGATGATGATAAAGAGAGAATTACAAAATTATTAGAGTACAAGACAAATAAAGAAGGATATAAAGAAAGGGAAAAAATAGCTAAAAAAGAAGCAACGGAACTAGACAATGTATTTATGTCAGCTAGTACGGTTTCGGGAAAAATTGGTGTTGCATTTTTCTCACTTTGCTTTGCAATCCTTTTAGGAATACCATTTTTAGTTGTTGCTTTCTTAAATATTGCATTACAAATATTACTTTTAGCATTTGCGATTATTCTTGGAGTTTCATTGTTACTTTCAATATTGCCAGCTTTTTCACAAAGCGGTTGGAAAAATTTCGAGAAATTAATAGGAATTGCTTTGATGAAAGCATTTATCGGTTTAGCAATTCTATTTATGTTCGTTATAGTTGAACTTATGAAAAGTTTCTTTCCACCAGTATCACAAGGAATGTACATGTTGAACATAGTTGCTACGGCAGTTGTCTTATTCGTTGTATATAAATATCGTGACAAGATTATAGAAGTTGCAACAGGTGGAAAAGTTTCACTGGAAGGCGCAAATCCAATGCAACAGTTATATAACAAAGGTGTTAAACAGCCCGCTAGTAAAGCGACAGAGATGGCAAAAATGGCTGTTGGAGGGGCAGCAGGATATACCGCAGGAAAAGTACAGGAGCGAATTTCAAATAGAAAAGGTCAAAACGATTCTCAAAACGACCCACAAATTGCACAGAACAACAAAGGTATGGGAGTCGGTGGTGTTCAAGAACAAAGAGCCAATGCAAGAAAAACAGGGAAGTTGGCTCAATTTCGCAAGAAAGCACTTAATTTTCCGGCTAACTTGAAAGATAAAGCTAATACAGCAAAAGAAGCAGTAAAAGAGGATTTACCTTTAAGTGCAAAACATGCGGCTCTTAAAGCGAAAGATAACGTTGTAAATATGCCAGAGAGAGCGAAGCAAGCGATAAAAAGTGACCTTCAACAAGGTGAAAAAGAACGTCAAATGAGTCAACAAGCGAGACAAGAAAAGAGAGCGCAAAAACGTGCAGACATTGAGAGAATGGAGCAAGCTCATACTAAATCAGGAGTTGTTAATCAAGAACAACAAGCTTCTCAACCAAAAAAAGAAACTCGATTTCAACAACAAGATCGTAAACCACAGATACAAACACCACCAAAAGAACCACAAAAAAAAGAACCACTTCAACATGAACAACAACCACAGCCGAAGATTCAGCAGAAAAGAGAACCATATGTAAGACAGCAGCCAATTCAAAAGCAAACAGTTGAAACGAAGGCACATCCACAGACACAGCCACAACCTAAAAGAGAACCAGTACAACAGCCAGTAAAACAAGATGAAGTTGTAAAAGAAAAACGTCAAAGACAAGAACCACCAATAAAAAATAATAATCAAAAGCAAGAAGTTAATAGAAAAGTAGTTGGTCAGAATAATGCAGAACAGCAAACAATTAGTAGTCCGAAACAAAAGCCGCAAGGATTAAGAAATACTTCTGATAGGAATAAGGGGTAATGCTCTATGAAAAAAATGTTAATCGGTGTATTTCTTGTTCCGATTATGCTTTTGATGGTAGTTGGTGTTTTCCTTTTAAACTTATTACAAGAAGATAAAAAAGCCCCGCAAATTCCAATGGGTAGTGGTGGAATGGGAACGGCTTCTGTATCGGCTGATGTTTTGAAATGGGAACCGTTAGTAAGAAAACATGCACAAAGTTTTGGAATGGAACCGTATGTGCCACTTGCTTTAGCCTTAATCCAACAAGAATCAGGCGGCGTTTTGCTTGACGTCATGCAAAGCGCAGAGGGAGCATTTAATACAAGGTATCCAAAAATACAAAATGGTATCACAGACCCCGATTATTCGGTTTGGTGTGGGATTCAAGAACTTAAACATTCTCTTGAACTAGCAGGAGTGACGGGACCGACAGACATTGAAAGAATTAAATTAGCCCTTCAAAGTTATAATTTCGGTCCAGGGTTTTTCTATTATGTACAAAACAACGGGGGGGCTTACACACTCGATTTAGCAAAACAATTTGCTCTTGATCATAACGGAGGAAGAACACAATGTGGCTTTAGAAGTCCCTATTGTTACGGCGATATAACCTATGTTGACAAGGTTTTAAAGAATTATGTCGCTGTTAATAATGGCGGTGGCGGTACTGGTGCAGGTGATGGAACAGGGGATAGTATAGCGAATGCAAAATTCAATGAAATTATGGCTTTAGTATCACCATATGATGGTTATCCTTATGTTTGGGCAGGAAGAGCGCCACCAAACTTTGATTGTTCGGGATTAGTAGAGTGGAGTTACAACAAAGTAGGTATCAGGTTATCAGGAACAGCAGAGGATATGTATAATGCAACAGTTCCAGTAGATAAGCCAGCACCGGGTGATTTAGTTTTCTTTAGTAACACATATAAAAAAGGAATCTCACACATTGGCATTTACATCGGCAACAATAAAATGTTTAATGCGGGTGGAACACACTTGCATTACGCAGACTTGAGTGAAAAATATTGGGCTGACCATTTTTCAGGAATTCGACGTGTTAAATAAAGGAGGAAGAACATGAATAAATGGATTGCGGCTGTTTTAGTAGCATTAGTTTTGGGAGTTGGCGTATATGCTAACTCTCAAACTTCTAAAGCAGATGAATATCAAGGGAAATATGAAGATACCAAGAAAAAATTAAAAGAAGTGCAAGCGGAAAAGAAAAAAATAGAGCAAGAATTGAAAGGGAAAGACCGAAATACAGAAGTACAAGTAAAAAAGGATACAGAGGAATTTTTAAAAGCATTTTTTGTTTATGATACTTCGAAAGGAGAAAGAGCATGGACTAAAATAAAACCTTTTGCTACTGATAAAGCTTTAAAAATGCTAGTTCCCGCAGGGACAGATATAAATCAACCAGTGGAAAAAACGGAACGTGATAAAACAATAGTCTCAGATATTGATAAGTTGTTGCTGTACTATACAGAAGTTGACGCTACACATGCAAATGTATTTGCTCGTGTATGGCAAAAGATAACTGTTAACGGAGTTTCTAGTGTGACACAAATGCCTTTAGACATTGCATTGGTTTACGACCAAGAGAAAAACAAATGGATCGTGGATGAAACTAAAATACAGCAGCCTTTAAAAGAAGATGGATATATCAATTAAAAAACATCACTAAAACGCTCATTTTGACTTGTGAGCGTTTTTTATTTTTGGTTTGTATAAATTATCGTAAAAAGCATTTAGAAGCGTTACAAGGAAAATGAGGGCTTTTGAGTAGTGTTTTTGTTTTTTGGTATGACCCTTGCATTTTGGTTGGTGGCTGGTTCGCAGTGTGGGGGCGAGACCCCACGGTTGAAAACGTAATTAAAATATTGAGTAAAAACCTTTTGTTTGAGCGAAAATTCTAAGCGGTTCGGCTCGTATAATTGCTATCACAAGTCGATAACCAATTATCTTGCATTTTGTTTGTTCGGCTTGGTGATACAAGCAAACAGAGCCGAAAATGATTTGACAAGAACGCAGCGTAGCGAAGAAGGTGGAGATTTTCGAAACGTAGTGTAGAAAATACTACCTGATTCTTGCCGAATCATTAGCTTTTTGGAATAGGTGCTGTTTGAAATTGTAATTCGAATGATGGGTGTGAAGATGGTAATAATTCTAATTCATATAAACGCATTTCAAGCCTACTAATGCATTTCATTTTATCCTCTTTCCATGCGCTGTATTTAATACGAATAACGGCTGAATATCCGATTTTCTTTAAATATTGGTCACGGATTTTATCACGTTTTGCATCATGGAAAATGTCTCCGTCGGCTTCAATAGCAACCTTTTTTCCATTTTCGATTAAAACAAAGTCCAATTTATATCGTTTTTCTTTGACCTGACAAAGTGGATAATATCCCATTTGTACTAGGGTATTAAACATATCTACCTCAAAACGGTTGCCGCATTTTTTTCGATTATGTTCAATTCCGAGTGATCGAGAATCATAAGAGGGCTTATTTGTTTTTTGTATTTTGAAATTTTTCATTGCAAAAAATAAGCCGTATGCAGCAAGAAGTGTAATAGCAATGACAAACATTAAAATATCATCCTTTCAATACGGACAATGTACCGTTTACTTAAGTATTTCATAGGCTGTTATCACAAAAATACTTTGTTAGATACTTGATTATTTACTTTGTTAGTATTACCTAAGTTATTTGTAGTTATAGCCGAGAAAATGAGGAAATAAAGGATTTGTTAATGACGAGGGAGCGACGAGGGGAGCGGAGGAAGTCATGTGCCCAAAAGCTTCAAACTTTATACATGGAAATTTATTTTTTTATGTAAAAAAGGGGGTACTTGTATGTTTGGTGCGATAAAGGGGAAATGGATTCGATATCAAGAGCGTAAGCAAATGGAATTTTTAAAGATGGAAACAAAAAAAATGTTAGAGAAAGCTTTCCATACGGCACAGATATTTCTAGAGATGAAAGGGGATTATGGGAAGAATTATGTTTATCCTACTGTTTCCAGAGTTTCTATATTGGATACGCACGTTGAAATTGTAGGTCATATCCCAAAAGGTATGAATCCTAATGTTTTTCAGCAAAAAGAGTACATTTTTCAGCAATATTTTAGTGAGAACATGGCAATTCATACAGGCGTATCACACTTTAAGATTCAAATTTTTCCCGAAAGAATGGACATTGTGCCATATTGTTATGAAGATTTTCCAGTTAATAAAATGAAAATGCCTATTGTTGCGGGGAAAGATCGTTTTAATCAGTGGGTTGTTTTTTCATTGATAAAAAATCCAAATGTCCTAATCGCAGGTATACCAGGTTCGGGAAAGTCAGTGATGTGTAGACAATTATTGGTTACTTTGATGTTACATCATACAGCTAAAGAACTTGAAATACATTTATTAGATTTAAAGGGGAGCGAATTTCACATATTTGAGCATTGCGAGCATGTAAAAAGTATGAGTGTTACGGTGCAAGAGTTTGCTCCAATTATGCGGAAGTTACGCAAAGAATTGGAGAGAAGGGGAAGAGTTTTGAGGGAGTATGGTGTTGCTCATATAGATAAGTTACCAAAAGGGAAGCGGATGAAATATATTCTTTTAATGATTGATGAAGTATTGCTTTTGAATGATGGAACGAAGGAAGGGAAAGAAGTTAGAGAAATGCTGTTAAAATGGGCAGCATTAGGAAGGGCATTGGGTTGTTTTACATGTCTTAGTATGCAGAGACCTTGCAATAAATCGCTTGATACAGCGCTTAGAGGGATTTTGAATGTAAGAGCGGTTTTTAAGACTGAAGATAAAATTAATAGTGAGATTGCGGGTGTTGTTGGGGCTGAAAAAATCCCAAAGGAAGAGAGCGGAAGAATGATTTTTAAAATTGACACGGATGATATGAAGGATGTTCAAGCGCCTTTCCTTGAGTTGGAAGAAGCGCAAGAATTGATTAAACTTTTCTTGTGTAAAAAATCTCATGAAATTAAAGAAGTAAAGGATGAAGAAATATTTAATTTATTAGGTTGATTGGGGGATTTTTCTATGAATAAGCGTGATAAATTGATTGTTGACGATATTAATAAATTTCGTGTTTTAAGTCGAGACCAAATAATTGATTTATATTTTTCTCATTTAAAAAATCCAATCAGCACATGTAATTTAGTATTGAAGAGATTGCAAGATAGGGGATATATCAAGGCTTGTAAAGATTTCAGACCGTATTTATATGTATCAGCCGATAGTAAAATTAAAGAAAATAGTCAAAAGGCTTTGCATTTCCTCAAAATTGTTGATGTTTATATACAATTGAAAAAGTATGACCGTAAGGTTTCGCATGTGTTAATTGAACCTAAAATCGGAATGAAAGGTACTGTTGAGCCTGATTTGTTTTGTATCTTTCGAAATACACCGTTTTTTATAGAGGTACAACGCAGCGTGTACAGTGAAAAGGTGATGAATGAAAAAATTGATCGTTATGAAAGTTTATATGATTCTCGTGAGTGGAAAAAATTCGAATGGCAGCAAGAAGGAAAAGAGATTTTTCCTATTATCATTTTAATTACTGATACGCATTATTCAATAAATAGTGAATTAAGAGTTTTACAGTTTCCCGACATTCACGCTTTTATGAAACGACATGGAAAGCAAGAGAACAGGAAACCATCAGAAACAAATAAAAACGCTGTATCGAAGCAAATGACCTCTCAAAATGGGAGTATTAAAATAGTTGTGAAGTAAGAAAGAATGTAATTTGCATTCTTTCTATTTTTTTGCTTTACATGTTACTTGGAAGAAACATATAATAAAGTTACAGTTACTTGGAAGTAACAATAAAAAGAAGGTGAGGATAATGTTATTTATGTTAGATGAAATTATGACACCTAGAGAAGCAAGTGATAGAAGAGGGGTGAGCCTTGAAGCTTTACGAATGAAATTAAAACGCAGTAGTAAAGTTGAGGATTTAATAAAAGAAGGCAAACTAAAGTATTACCGACCAGAAGGAAATGTGCGTGGAGAGTGGATTCTAACAGTTGAAGCTATGAATGTGCTTTTTCCATCGAAATAAAAAATTATGTTTATTTTCGACAGAGTATGAAATTATTGTAGAGAGTTTGTAAGAGGGACGGCTTTGTACTTCTCGAATGCTATTATCTACAAGGAGGTGCATGCCATGACAGGCAACACAGACCTAACACAAAGAATATATAATGCCGGTGATGTCGCTAAGCTTTTGGAAGTGAAAGATTCAACGGTTAGAAAGTATGCTCAAACGTTAGAAAAAGCAGGTTATAAATTTTATAAAAATGACAATGGTTATCGTGGTTATTATGATAAAGATGTTATAGCAATGCGAGATTTGATAAGATATTCTAAACACCCCGATATGACACTTGAAAGCGCAGCGAAAGCTGTTGTATCAACGAATAATGAGGGTGATATACAAGGTGTCGATACAGTGAATGAGGTTGCACAAGAGCCGACACAAGCTTATGATGACCTTTTAGAAGAATTTCAGAATTTCAAAGAACAGCAAATGAAATTTAATCAGGAATTGATCTCTAAAATTGAGCAAAGAGATAAGTACATATCAGAGCATTTAGAGAAAAGAGATAGTGCTTTGATGGAATCTATACGGCTGATACAAGAGCAAAAACAGTTAGAACATGCAGCAACCGAAGAAAATAATAAGTGGTGGCAGTTTTGGACAAAGAAAAAACGTTAGTCCATTGTATGACTAACGCTCAAAAAAAGGGTTGTATAAGGTTTTTGTCGAATAATAGACGAACCAAAAGTAAAAAGCCCCTAAAGTTTGCCGACTATGGGGGGCTTCTTACAATTTCAATCTATGAAGGGGTTAATCCCTTATCAGCTTATTTATTTGATACTATACATATTCTAACATAAGTGGGTTGACTCCTTCTAGTGAGGGAGAGAAAAAAATGAGTAAGAAAGTGATTGATTTGCTAGGGGAAGCCGAAAAGAAGGCTAAACTTAGAGATAGTAAGATTAACAGTATACATGAGCAATTAGAAATGGGTGGGTATTCAGAAGAAGAAAAGGAAATGCTTTTGAAGATACTCACTAAAACAACTGGGGACGAATATTTCATAGGGAAAAAGAAAAAGCCGACGGA
>WPCH01044470.1_pt1 | contig 19204 bp, 18 predicted proteins | sample 5399881 | NCBI WGS metagenome assembly WPCH01 (sample SAMN12869468, study PRJNA574797) | sludge metagenome | isolation source: wastewater treatment of pH5 | place: China:Beijing | collected 2019-05-20
CCCTTGCCACCATGCCCTCGCGGAAGGCCTCGGGGAAGGCCTCGAGCTCCTCGGCGTCCAGGTCGAGCGCGGCGAGGCCGGCATGGGTCAACGCGACGTTGGTCCACGCCGCAGCCGGTGCGTCGGTCTCCGAACCACGACGCCGGCGGGCGGCGCGGAAGCTGTCGTTGAACGCCAGGACCTCACGGGCCGTGGCCACCTCCGGCAGCAGGGAACCGAGCCAGGACCGAGCCCGCGCCGCCTCACCGAAGCGGAAGAAGAGGAGCTGCTGAGCGTCCTTGTTGAACCCGCCGAGGATGTTGCCCTGGATGTTGTCGAGCCGGAGCTCCGGGTCCGCGTCATCGTCCTCGCGGGTCGCGGCCAAACCGCGCGAGACCGCCCGAGGGCCGACCAGCGCGCCGAGCGCCGTGACCCCTCCTGCCTTGAGCATCGTTCGTCGTGACGGGTTCATCCCGGTCGTCCTTCCTGGGGGGTGGGTACCGGGTTACGTGCTACGACGGCCAGGTCAGACGCTCGCCAGGGCCAGTTGAGAATCAGGTAGGAACCGCCATCCGACCCCGTCCGCCGGGCCCTGCGCCGCCCCGCGTCGAGAGCTCAGCGGCGCGACGGTCGAAAAGGCGGTGCCGTTCGCCCGGGAACCGGGCCGGCCCGCCGTCAGGCCCTGGTCACCGCCTCCCGAGCGTCGCTCAGCGACGGGTGACGGTGACCGGCAGGCGCGTGTAGCCGTGCACGAACGAGGAGAAGGTCCGCTCGGGCTCGTCCTGGACCTCGATGCGCTCGAAGCGTTGGAGGATCTCCTCCCACAGCACCCGGAGCTGCAGCTCCGCCAGTCGGCTGCCCATGCAGAAGTGGATCCCGTAGCCGAACGACAGGTGCCGGTCGGCGTTGGGTCGGTCGAGGTCGATGGCATCGGCGTCGGCGAACACGTCCTCGTCCCGGTTGGCCGACAGGTACCACATCAGGATCTGGTCCCCTTCGAGGACCGCCTTGTCCCCGATCCGGCAGTCGCGGGTGGCGGTGCGGCGCATGTAGGACAACGGGGTCTGCCAGCGGATGACCTCGGGCACCAGGTTCGCCACCAGCCCGGGGTCGGCGAGCAGCTTGTCGTACTGGGCCGGGAAGGCGTTGAGCCCGTACACGCTGGCCGACATCGTGTTGCGGGTCGTGTCGTTGCCGCCCACGATCAACAGCAGCAGGTTCCCGAGGTGGGCGACCGTCGGCATGTCCCGGGTGGCCTCTCCGTTGGCCAGCATCGACACGAGGTCGAAGCCGGGGTCCTGGCGGCGCTTCGCCCACAGCCCCTCGAAGTAGGCGACGCACTCCATCACCTCGTCGATCTTCTGCTGCTGGCTCTCGACCACGCCGCCCGGTTCGGGGACGGCGAAGACGATGTCGGACCACCGGGTCAGCTTGCGGCGGTCCTCGAGCGGGAAGTCGAACAAGGTCGCCAGCAACAGCGTCGTGAGCTCGATGGACACCGTGTCGACCCAGTCGAACGTCTCGCCCTCAGGCAGCGATTCGAGGACGTTCACAGTCCGCTCGCGGATGAGCGGCTCCAGGTTGCGCAGGTTGCTCGGCGCCGACACACCCCGGACGGTCTTGCGCTGGTCGGTGTGCTTCGGAGGATCCATCGAGATGAACGAGGTGATCTTCTCGAACTGGGCGTCGGCCTCGGGGCTGGGGCGCGGTCCCAGGACGATGCCCTTGGCCGACGAGAACGTCTCCCAGTCGCCGTCGACCGCCCGGACGTCGTCGTAGCGGGTCACCGACCAGTAGCGGCCGGACGACTCGAGCTCGTTGAGGTGCACCGGGTCCTCGGCCCGCAGCCGGGCGAAGTGGTCCTGCCACCGGTCGTCCTTGAACAGGTGCGGGTTGGCCGGGTTGATGTCGGCCAGGGCCAGGTCGGCGGCGGCGGGCACGCCCGCGCCCACCTCGGCCATCTCCATCTCGGGTGTGAGGACGTCCGGGTCCAAGAAGTCGGCCCGGTCCTCAGTCGCGTCGCTCATGTCGGTTGCTCCTCCCTCGACGACCAGTGTGCTCCATCGAGCTCGGCGACGACGAGGTCCAGCTGTCGGCGGAGCTTCGGAACACCTGTGCTGATCCCCCCGGCTGACTGGATCAGACGCCACCCGGTGAGGAGTTGACAGGATCGAGGGCCGGGAGGAAGGTCGGAGGCTACGCACCGATCCCACGGGGGGGCACCATGACAATGGAAGCCAAGAACCTGGACGCACCCGAGGAGACCCGTTCCTTCACCAATGGCCGGATGGACCTGGTGGAGGTCGCCGGGGTCACCGTGGGCCGAGCCCTCTTCGAGCCCGGCTGGCGCTGGTCCAACGACGTCAAGCCGATCGCCGGGACCGACAGCTGCCAGGTCGCACACACCGGCTACGTGTTGTCCGGCCGCATGCACATCGTCATGGACGACGGCACCGAAGGCGAGGTCGGCCCCGGCGACGCCATCGTCCTCTCCCCCGGCCATGACGCCTGGATCGTCGGTGACGAGCCCTGCATCCTCCTGGACTGGTCCGGCAGCGCCACCTACGCGACCCCCGGCTGAGACGCCACCCAACTCCGACCAGCGACGGCCACGGCCACGGCCCCCACGGGAGCCCAATCGCTGGTCGCAGCCTGAGCCGGAAAGGACCTTCCCACCCGGAGGTCCCGACAGGGTACGAATACCCAGGACCAGGGGACACACTCGGTGGGCGATACTGGTTTCGAACCAGTGGCCTCTGCCGTGTGAAGGCAATACAGCCAGATCCGGCTGCATCCGGTTGCTACTGGACAGGCCCGGAAAGCCCGGTATTCCGGGGTTCTGAGGTCCGGCTACCTCCGGGCACATCCGGGTGCTACCGGAGATCCCGCGGCCTGGCCGCGGCCTGAGGGGGCTGCGGTGCGCTGACGACGGAGACGACCTCGACCTCGGTGACCTTCGACTTGCCGTGCGTGTCGGCTACTCCGGACGGGCCTCCCTGGGAGGCCCGCTGAGAACGACAGCTAGTGGAGCCGTCGATACGCTTGCTTGGCCGACTCCGAGGAGGTTCTGTGTCGAACAGCGATCAGCCCGAGATGCCCTGGGGCGGCATCCTCAAGCGGACGGTGCAGACGGCCGTCGGCGCTTTCGTGAGCTTCACGGCTCTGTGTGCGTACGAACTGGGACGACAACGGCGCGAGCAGGAGGAGTCCGAGCGCGTCAGATGGACCGACAAGAACAGGTGGGAGTGAGCTAGCTGTAGATCCCATCTACCTCTCGTCAGGGGGTCTCCTTGCGACTGGGGGCAACCCAGCCCCCGCTGACGTAGTCGACAGAGTCTGTTCTCGCGACGCTCCTAGTCCAGGCAGGCTTGACCGCATTCGATCGGACACCCGGCGGAAGTTGTCGTACCGCTCCTCGTCACGGAGGACCGCCCGACGGTCCGACCACCGGCACTCGATGTTGGCGCTTCGGACGTAGTCAACCAGGCCCGGGTTCGGGTCGATCCACTCGACCTTCCTCGACCTGACCTGACTTGTTTCGACCCCGGCCTAGCGTCTGACCCACGGCGCTCGATCCGGTCGCTCGCTACGACCATCCACCGCCCATAGAGGCCGTAGTAGGAGCACTCGATGTCGACGACGAGAAGGTCCGACGATGGAACTGAGGTTCCCTGGCGCGAGGCCAACGCTGCGTGGGCCGTAGCGGCTCGCCCCGTCCTCGAACGGGCAGCCGAGCAATACAACGCGTTTCTGACATACCAACAGCTCGCCGAAGCGGTCCAGGAAGACACTGGAATCGTCACCGGTGTTCCATTTCGGCACTGGATCGGAGGGGTTCTCGGTGCTGTTGCTGCGGCCGAGCGACCCGACGAGCCAATCCTCACCGCCCTCGTCGTTCGTGCCGACGGATCTGTTGGCGATGGTTACGCCATTCCTGTCACCGAACGCGATGGCCGAGTTCCCGACGATCTCGACGCCCACGCTGCTGCCGAACGACTTGCGTGCTATCGGCACTTCGGGGCGGATCTCCCTTCGGACGGAGGCTCCCCGAAGCTGACCCCAGCAGTCGCGCAACGCCGAGCCAACCGCGCCAGGAGGAAGGAGCGCCCGAGAGAGGTCTGCCCAACCTGCCGTCTCACCCTTCCGCTCACAGGAGAATGCGACTTCTGTGGGCCACCGGCCTAGCGCTTGGTCAGGAAAGGTTGTGTTGGGCGACAGCCGTACCGCTGTGGTGCCAGGGATCGACCGCCCGACCCCTCATGGTCCGACTGTGGTGGTCTCCCCTTGTCAGATCGGGCGTGACGGACGCCGACGGGAGCGGTCTCGCTCGGGTCGGCCATAAAGCTTGAAGACCTCTTGCACCTGAGTTGCCCAGTAGATGTATGGCTCGCTGAGGCTGATCCCGAGGCTCCGCGCCATGTCGTAGAACCCAGGCCCCGGCTCCTTGTCTCCGTACTTGTGGGTGACGATCGACGTAAGTGCCGGTCCGTGGGCGTCATGCTCATCTCGAAAGATCGCCCCAAGGAGGTGGTTCATCAGGGGCGAGAAGGCTTCGACATGCGTGACAGTCACGGCAGGAGCGATCTCGCTGTAGCAGGTCATCCGTCGTTCCCATGCCGCCGACAGGATTGACGCCCTCAGTTCAGCCTTCGCCTGGTCCCACTCAGCGTCTGTCAGTCCGAAATGAGAGGTGGTGCGTTCCACAGCTAGCTATTCAAGCCGGTCCTAGGGAATTGCCCACACGCGAGCCGGGACGGGCGCAGGGCCGACCTTCCGACCCAGGGCCGGTGGCCCCCTGGACTGTTCCCAGGGGGCCATTCCACAGTGGTTAGGACCCCACCGCTTCTCCATCCGCGTAGCTGCGCAGGGCCTCAGCGGCCGCGAGCGCGTTGGCGATGTCCCCGTTGGGGCCGGAGTGGTACACGTAGACATCGCGGCTCTTCTCCTGAGCGCCCGGCATCTCCTTGACGATCGCCTGCTCGCCCTGCCCACTGGCGATGAGGGCGGTGGTGTTGAGGTAGATGCGCACCTTGTTCTCAGTGCCGACGAACACCATGCGCAGGTAGGCCGCTTCGCTCTTGGTACGGCCGCCCCTCGGCTTGGGGGTGAGGGCAGTCCAGCCCTGTGCCGTGAGCTGGTGGAACAACTCTCGGACTGCCGTCGTGGCGTCAAACGCCTCGAACCTTGCGAGCATCGACTCAAGGTCGTGTTCAGCGTCCGGCGATGGTCCGTCGTCATCGGTTGCGACAGCCGTGACCTCGTCGACCGGGCCGTGCACGAACAAGTGCACTGGTCCGTCCTGCTGGCCGTCCAGGTGAATGTGGATCTCGGTTTCGTTCATGTCTGATCTCCTGTTTCATGGGCTACATCCGTAGAATACATCTTACATCGGCAAAAACAACTATTTTCTCCCGTGACAGGACAACTCTCTTCCGCGGTGCATCGACACCTACTCCCCCACCGAGTCGGAGATCACACTCGCCTGGGGTCAGGCGTTCGTGGCCTGCAAGCTCCACTCCGTGACGCGTGTCCTAAGTGCTTCGGTCGGTACCAGCCGTCTCCGTCCGACCTTCACCGATGGGATCATCCCTGCTGAGATGAGGTCGTACGCCGTGGTCCGGCTCACCGACAGCCACTCAGCCGCCTCGGCGACCGAAACCAGGAGGCGGGTCGTGCCCTCCATGGCCGGTGGCGGACGCTCGAACCCTGCGCTTTCCTCTACGCCGCTTCGAAGCACGTGAGCAGCGGCTTCGAGTGCGTCAGCGATTAGGTCGACTGTGTCCCGTGACTTGGTGTTCATCGGCGCGACGATGACGTCCCGCTGGTTGCAGGCTCAAATGAGTCGGAGGTTTGGGCGGGGATCAGACGAGGGCGAGTCCGCACCGATGTCGCGCCTCGGCCGAGTCAGTCAGACACAATCGGAGCGGCGTACGCCTCGTAGTCGATCGCTCCAACTGTCCCTAGTTGCTGAAGCCTGTGAAGGAGGTGCATCGCAAAGAAGCTAAGGGCGCGTCCAGGGACGCTGGACGACAGAGCGAGGACCGCTCGGTCCGAGACAAGTGGTTCTCGCTCGGTGTCGAACGCTCCGGCTCCCAGCGCACAGCCGAAGTCGATCGCCCGGTCGGGTGTCTGTTCTTCGAGGTGACCGCGAAGAATGTCGTCGAACGGGACCGTCCATTCGCTCTCGCTGGTCAGAATGCCCGCGAGGATCGGAAATCGGCTTAGATCCTTGCTTATGCAGACACCGAACTGATTCGGGATATCGGCGGACGTTCGATGAAGACGGCGGACTGACTCTGCTTTTCTGGCGGCGGCGTCCAGATGCTCCTTGTTGAGGGTCTGCTTTATCTCGAAGACTGCGTAGACGCTCTCGGCGGGCACGAAGTTGTCATCGCCGATGGCGAACATGAGAGGTGAGTAGTAGGTGTCATGGACGATGAGGTCGGTCTGTTCGCTCTGGTGTCCATGGGAGTCGACGACCTTGCCAGACACGACGCCGTAGCGGCCGGGAAGGAAATCGCAGAGCATCGCCCGCCAGCCGCCCTCAGTAGCGTCACCGACGATGCCCGGCTGGCGTGTGATCCTGCGTCCACGGGCGAGTGTTGCCGCTAGCTCCTCCTCCTGATCCGAGAACGCCCCATCGATGTCGAACGGTTCGAGGGGCGGGGGTCCATCGACGGTGCCGCTCACGGTGGACCGCCCTGCGCGAACGGCCGTGTCGGCTCGAATGTTGTGGCGATTTCCACGAGGCGGCGTGCCGTGATCGGTGAGCCGGAGCCGAAGGCGTCGAGGACGGAGTCAGGGACGAACCGTTGGCGGAGGTCTGAGTACGTGGCACCGTAAGGGCGGGCTTCGCTCGGACCGAGCAGACGGACAACATCATCGACGGTGGACTGATCAATTCCAGCGTCGGCGAACGCTTCGGTGAGGACTTGCTGACGCTGTTCATCGTCAGGTCGCGAGAAGGTGAAAATGTGGGCGGCCCTGCGCGAGACGGCCGGATCGATGGCGTCGGCTCGATTCGTGCACATGATCGTGAGGACGGGAAGCCGGTCCTTGCGGAAGCCGTCAACGCCTTGAATCAAGGCGTTCACACCGGCACGGTCCTCGTGATGCATCTGCGCAAGTTCTCTTGACTGGGCGACAGAATCGGCCTCGTCGACCAGGAGGATGAGCGCCCGGTTCAGTTTTCCGGTGCCGGTTCGCGCCTTCTCCGCCATGGTACGGACCTCGACGAGAGCGTTCGTGATGAGCGTCGTCATCTGCCCGACGAGTCCGCTACCCCGAGCGTTCAGACTGAGCGGGTAGAGAGTCACGGCGACATCAAGCGTCCGCGAGATGGGGTGGCCTACGGTCTCGGCAATCTCGGTCTTGCCAGTGCCTACGTCACCCGTGAGCACAATCAGCGGTACCCGGTCTACGACAGACCGGATCGCCGCGATCGGCCCGTCGTGGTGCTCCTTCGCCCATGCGTCCAGAACCTCAGGCTTGAGCAGTACTGCCGCCTCATTCACGAGCCGGGCCTTGACGTGATCCAGGCCAACGAGCGCATCGAACCGATCGCCCGAATCCGGGTCGGGAAACTCCTGAACATCGCCAAACAGTTCTGAGGTCATGTGGGTCGGTAGGTCCGCCGTGAGACCGCCGTTCCGCTGCTGCTGTATGTCTTGTCGACGGCCCAGTACCCCGAGCCATCACCGGGCAAGTCGCCGTTGGAGCGACTGATCGGGACCCCAGCCTTGAAGCTGGCCCTCTCGGCCTGAGTTAACCCGTACCACTTGCTCGTGTAGGTCACGTGGTTGTAGTGGTCAGCTCCCGTCACATCTGCTCGGGCGTACAGGCGGCCAGAGCTGTCGTCGGTACCTACAAGGTCGCCCCCCCGGACCTCGTAGCGCCAGCAGACGATCCGCTTACCGTCCTTCCGGAAGCCAAACTCGTAATCGGAGAGGTACCCGTGTGCGAGAAGTTCGATGAGTTCTTCCTCGTAATTGGAAATCGCTGCCGCCTGCGGCTTGTCGTAGAACCGACTGCATTGGTAGAGGTCCGCGACGACCTTGGAAGCGAGGTATTTGGCGTCCGTTCGGGTGAAGGTCTGTGTGGCCGAATTCGTGCTCACTGTCAGCCCCGGAAAGAAGCGCCGAGGACGGTCTGCCAGCGGTCCAAGGCGCGGGCCTTGGTCGTTGCGAAACGAGCCTCAGAGAGGGCGTCTAATGCATCCGTGCATGCGGCGACGATCAAATCCTTCGCCGCGCGGTCGTAGCGCACGGCAACATTGTTGTCGGGGTTGACGGGATCGAACACCTCGATCGGGACCGAGGTATTCCGGGAGGGAAGATCCGCCGCATCACAGAAATCGGTGAACACGACGATGTCGTCGAACTCACCCTTGACCACGTACTGGAAGAATCCCTCCAATGCGGTCGGGTAGTCGGAGAGGTCGAGGCCGTCATCGGCGAGGTGCGCCCAGATCAGTTCGATCATGAACGACTTGAACTTCAGGTCCGAGTGGTCCTGGTTGACCGCCTGGCGTCGCCACCACTTCGTCAGACGGACCAACTCAGCGAAGTTCCTGCTGTACTTCAGCTTCCGATTCCGGATGAATCGGAGGTGAAGCGTGATGCTGGTCAGCATCCGGTCTCCGGTGCTCTTGTTCACGAGGTAGCCGACATCGTCGGCTTCATCCTCGTAAAGGACGGGGACGACATCAACGTCCAGGCCGCTCCCCTTGTAAGACACGGTGACGCAGTGCGCTTCCTCGACGAACTGGTCGCGGGTCATGTTCGGCGGCGCGGCTTCGAAGAGCCGGTCGGCAAGCCATGGAACAAGACTCGGGTCCTGGTCCGGCGCATCGACCCGCTTGACATAGACGGCGACATCGAGGTCGTTCACCGTCTTCAGGGCCGTTCCCTTCGCGACGCTTCCGGCATGGAGCATCTTGACGAGCGAGTAACCCGGGTCAGCGTCGATCCTCCTCTGAAGCCCGCCACGGAGCCGATTCACCTGATCGCGGTGCTCCTGGGCCTTCGCGCTCGGCAGGTTCACTCGGTCCGCAGCAAACCGGGCGATGTGACTGTGCTCGATCTCAGACAAGGCTCCCCCAGCTCAGCCGTCCCCCGACGGCGTCACAAAGATGGAATTACAACACTGTGAGGCTAGCGGCCCTTGCGGACGCCTCCCCCTCGGTGGCCCGGCGAGATCTTGGCCACCGCAGCTCCGTGTACTTCACCCGGGTCCCTGGGACGTGACGGGGGAATCGCCACTCCCGGTCGTTACCTACCTTGTCCATCCCCAGTGACCGCTGCCCCCAGCGAGATGGCAGGTGCCTCTGCCGCGGGACGGGGCCACGCCTGAAGGGCGCAGTTCGCTAGCCATTTGCTCCGGGCGGCGATTCGAGCCTCATCCCAGTCTGAAGACCAGGATTCCTCGGTCCACCCGGCAATCCGCGGCGGAGCGGCGAGGATCGTGGAGGTGGTCAGAAGGAACGTGCTGTGCTCACGGAGGCTGATCTTCTTGCTTGGCCAAGGGCTATTGCTCATCGACGAGTTGAGGCTCGGTGAGGCGAGGGTGAGGTTGCCCAGACAGTGCACTGAACTCTGGCGGGCTTCGCGATTCTCATCGGACGCGTCGATGTCCAGGTCCCAGTTGTCCTTCCACTTCTGTGGGAGTACGTGCTCGATGTTGAGCCTCGACTTGGAGGCACCAACCGGGTCATTGGCATCGGACTTGGGTGTGCGCAGGTGGTTCTCAAGGCCGACGAGGAGCGCCTTCATTCGTGCCCGGTACACCAGGTCGAACAGCCGCTCGTCGAGGAGCGCGCCACGGAACGTCTGATCATCGGGCCAGAGCCTCGATTCGGCTGTCTGGGTTGCGAGACAATCCCGGATCGCGATCCCAGCCTCGGTGGGGTCTGCATCTTGCGCGGCTTCAAGTACCTGGACGAAGAGTCGGTTGTAGTCCTTAGATGTTGACCGGCAGATGCCCCGGCGCATCAAGTAGGAGTCGATGGCCTCCGCAGCCATCCACCGCTGGTCGTCGGGGACTTCCTGATGCGCGTAGAGGTAGAGGATGACCGGCCACGGGGTGTTCGTGCTCGTCGCCTGCATGCTGTCGAGCAGCCTGGCGGTGGGGTCTCCGAGCGGCAGCCCCTCCAATGCTCGGTAGGTGTCGGCGTAGTGCCTTAGGTCCTTGATGATGTCTGAGGCGCGAACCTCCCCGTCGCCCATCCAGGTCTTGAAGTCGGCGAAGAGGTGGTCGACAAGCACCTCCTGCCTCGACCTGATTGTGAGCCAGTAGGCCAGCAGAAGATCGACCAGCGCTCGCTTGATCCGTCCGGTTGTGACCGACCCCCGCCAGTGCTTGCCATCCAGCTCGATCCAGTAGTCAGTGAGGAGCTGCTCAGCGATCTTGCCTTCGCCCTCTAGGTCGACAGCCTGGAACAACAGGTTCTTGACGAGGTCCGCAGCAGCCAGGGGGACACCCCGGTAGTTGAGTGCCTCGAAGATCACCTGCGGGTCGTCGGTCGCGTCGAGGGTGATCTCGACGAGCTGCATACGATCTTGGAGGGCAAAGTGCAGAGCTTCGAGGCGGTCCGCTGGACTTGACGCCGCCTTGGCCCACTCGTCGATCTCCCTCTCGAACCAGATCCTCGCCTTCACGAGTTGGTGATCGACATCCACAGGATCCTCGTCGTCACCGGGACGACGGACCGCCCACAGGAACGCCGCCCGGTCCTGTGGAAGCGGCCAGACCTTGTAGCGGTCATCCGGATGTTCATCGTGGATCGTTTCGGGCCGGTTCTCTACAAGGCTCGCCAATCGCCCGGCGACGCTCGTCGCACCCAGGGAGTCGGCTACGGACCGAGCCGCGGCCACCAGGACCTGAAGAGTGGTCAGCCGTTGCTGACCGTCGATGATGTTGGAGGACGCAAGCTTCTTCGGCGGACGCCGCCGCTCCTGAACGACGACAGCTCCGAGGAAGTAGGTCCGCGGCGAGTGTTCGACAGCGTCATCGCGCTGCTCGACCTCGATCTCCTCTGTCGCCTTGCGGATGTCCATCCACAACGGGTCCCAGTTCTTCTCCTCGCCCCAGACGTAGGGGCGCTGGAACAGCGGGATCACACTCTGATGATCGTTCGCGAAGACCTTGCCCAGCTTCACGTCGCCAGCCTGCATGCTGCTCCCCGCTCGAAGACCGTGGCCTCAGTCTCGACACTGAGCGACCCACTGTCCGAGAGGCTAGGTGCAGAAGCTATGCCGAAACTGCAAAAGGCTCGGCGGCCCAACCGTCACCGCAGGGATGGCTCACGGAGAATCCTGAGCAAGAGGTTGCACGCGTACGGGAACGGCCCTTTAGGACCGCCGGTCTTGCATGACTATGCGCTAGCCAGCTTGATAGCGCTACACGTGGCACTCGTGATGCATGGCGCGCTCCGTGGGTAGGCGAGCCGCGCAGGAGGGGCAGGTCCAGACTTGCGCCGTGAACTGCTTGACCGCAGGCGGCTTGCGGGCTGTTCCAGGACCGGGGGGGACGTACCCGGTCGTTGTCAGGCTGGGTGGTGCCTTTGAGCGCCCCTTCGACTTCTTCTGTGTGCTGGATCGGCCGATTGCCATCTTCTTCCGACTCGCCGACCGCCCTCGACTCGGCCTCGGCCCTGCGCCACTGAGATTGCCCCGTGACTCGTTAGTGACTGCCCCGGGGCGAGTCGTCGCAGCCTCGGTTCGGTCGGGCTCGGGCGATGTCGGCAGCGGCCCGGGGGGAACGGTCGTTCGTTGGTCGTGCCTGGGCGCATGCCCATAGCAGCTGCGGACATGATCGACCGTGACCCTCTCCTGCTTGCACTTACCGCACCGCACCGCCGAGAACAATAGGCGGCCCGCTCGGGTCATGCCGCGGCGTTGTACCCGGGACGGGCCAGAAAGCCGGTGAGGCGGGCATCGCTGCCCTTGGCGGGAACGGCGCGGACCCTTGCCCTCTCGACAACCATCCACCGCATACGATCGAGCCGTGACCGAAGCTAGCGCTCGAAGCCTGACGTGAACTCGGTAGAGAAGACAGCGGCGGCGCCGGAGGCGCCAACAAGCGAGGTGGCAAGCCTCGTGCGATCGCGTCAGCGAGTCGCTGACCACGGGGAGGTCTTTACCTCCGCCTGGATGGCAGAGAGCATGCTCGATCTCGTCAAGTTCGAATCGGAGCGCATCGGTGCTCGGGTCTTGGAGCCCGCGTGTGGGTCGGGGAACTTCCTCGTCCCTGTGCTGCGCCGTAAGCTAGCCAGCGTCCGGATCAAGTACGGCAGTAGCGACTTCGAGAACCGCCACTACGCGCTCTTCGCTCTAATGTGCATCTATGGAATTGAGCTTCTAGCGGACAACGCAACAGAGTGTCGCGACAACCTGTTCACCACCTTCGCCGGGTACCTTGGTGCTGACGGTCATGACGTATGGTGTCGAGCGGCGGCGGCCGTGCTGACGGTCAACGTTGTGCAAGCGGACGCGCTCACCATGACCACCGCAAGTGGTGATCCAATTACCTTCCCCGAGTGGAGTTACTTGGGAAAGGGTAAATTCCAGCGTCGAGACTTTCGCTACGACACGCTTACACAAATGTCCTCTTGGGACGCGAGCACCCTATTCGGCGATCTCGGCAAACACGAGATCTTCACGCCGACGAAAACTTATCCACCAGTGACCGTGCGGGAGATCCTCTAGTGGAACAGGCATCCTTCACTCTGCGGGGTCGCAACCCCGACGTCCTGACGTGCATCGCCAATCTCTCGAACGATGAAGTGTTCACTCCACCCGAGCTGGCCAACCAGATGCTCGACACCATCGCCGCCGCCTGGGCCGCTGCATGCGGCGGAGCAGACATCTGGGCCGACAAGACCGTTACCTTCCTGGATCCGTCCACAAAGTCGGGGGTGTTCCTCCGTGAGATCGTGAAGCGACTAACTGATGGACTGGCCCCAACGATTCCTGACCTCGCGGAGCGCGTCGATCACATCCTCACCAACCAAGTCTACGGCATCGGAATCACCGAACTTACAGGTCTCCTCGCTCGGCGAACTCTGTACTGCTCGAAGTGGGCGAACGGGGCGCACTCGATCGCCCACTCCTTAACCAGCGAGCAAGGCAACGTCTGGTTCCAGCGGACCGAACACACCTGGGCTGGGGGCAAATGCAAATATTGCGGGGCGGCAGAAGCTGAATACAAGCGTGAAGGGGTCTTGGAGACTCATGCCTACGCATTCGTCCACAACGACAAGATCGAGGCTCGGGTCGCCGAGCTGTTTGGAGACAAGATGCAGTTCGACGTCATAGTCGGCAACCCGCCCTACCAGCTGAGCACCGGCGGAACAGGCGGCGCTGGCGTGCAGGCGCGACCCATTTACAACCTCTTCGTTGAACAAGCTAAGGCGCTGAACCCGCGGTTTCTGTGCATGGTGACTCCCTCGCGATGGTTCTCCGGCGGAATGGGCCTCGATGCTTATCGTGAAGCGATGCTTGGCGACGATCGCATCCGCTTTATCGAGGATTTTCCGGACTCAAACGACGTGTTTCCCGGCACGCAGATTAAGGGAGGCGTGTCCTTCTTCCTTTGGGATCGCGACAACCGTGGGGATGTGACTGTGACGACCCACGACAAGGGCGCGGTCGTTTCGGTAGCCAAGCGCCCATTGCTTGAGCGAGGCGCCGATGTGTTTATCCGATACAACGAGGGAATCTCGATTCTGAAGAAGGTCATGAGCGTTGAGACGAAGGAGCAGGATCCATCGCTCGCCCTACCAGATGAATTGCGGTTCATGAACATGGTTAGTTCGATTGGGGCGTTTGGGCTTGACACGACCTTTCGGGGCCGCGACACAAAACGTGCAGGGGATGTGCTGGTCTACCGGAACGGAGGCGTTGGGTACATTGCCCGGGGCGAGCTAACAAAGGAGACCCGGGCGATCGACTGGTGGAAAGTGTTTATTCCACGGGCAGGCAGTGGGAGCGACGCTTTTCCGCATTCGATCCTCGGTAAGCCATTTGTCGGCGGTCCAGGCACAGCATCCTCGTGGACCTACATGCATATTGGGCCGTTCAGGAACGCCCAGGAGGCGAAGAACGGCACGACGTACATCGCCACCCGCTTGTTCCGGTTTCTCACGCTACTACACAAGCCCACGCAGGATGCGACTCGCGGCGTCTACACCTTCGTCCCAGTCCAGGACTTCTCCCGACCGTGGTCAGATGAGGACCTGTACACCAAATACGGGATTTCGGACGACGAGATCTTGTTCATCGAGAGCATGGTCCGGCCAATGGACCTTGGCAATGAGTAGGCCGATCGAGGAGCTTCTTCCTAATCGGCCCACGGCCAGGCTCCGGATTTACGCCTGGTCCACTACGGAGATCCCGAAGTACGCTGGTTGCCTCAAGGTCGGACAGACCACACGAGATGTCAACGCTCGGATTGTGGAGTCACAGGGACAGGCGCGCTACTCATACACCCTAAAGGTGGAGGAGTTTGCCGAGCGCGATGACGGGTCGGTGTTCCGCGACAACGATGTGCGTGCTCGCCTGGTGGCCAAGGGATTCGAGAACGTCGAGTTGGAGTGGATGCGGTGCTCGGAAGCGGATGTCCTGACCGCTATCACCGAGCTTCGGACCGGCAAGAAGCTGACAGGCACGCACCACGAGACCTTCCAGATGCGCCCCGAGCAGGCCGCTGCGGTCGCCAAGACGGTCGGCTACCTCAAGTCGATCTGGGGGGAGGACGACAAGGCGGTACCACGATTCCTGTGGAACGCCAAGATGCGGTTCGGCAAGACCTTTGCCGCCTATCAATTGGCGAAGCGTCTCGGGTGCAAGAAGGTGCTGGTGGTGACCTTCAAGCCAGCTGTCGAGGATGCGTGGCAAACCGACCTCGAATCGCACGTCGATTTCGATGGTTGGCAATACCTGTCGAGCGCAGCAGGAAATGACCCGTCTGATGCCGACCCTTCGCGCCCGCTTGTGTACTTCGGGTCGTTTCAAGACCTGTTGGGTCGAGACACGAGCGGCAACATCAAGGCGAAGAACGAGTGGCTGCACACGACCAATTGGGACCTAGTAGTCTTCGACGAGTACCATTTCGGCGCGTGGCGTGACAGCGCCAAGGAGCTGTTCGAGGGCGAAGACAGCTCCGTCGCTAAGAAAGAATTGGCTATCGAGTACGGCGAGGCTCTCGAAGCATTCGACGAGGAACTCGACGAGTTCGGCGCGGATGAGGGCGACTTTCTGCCGATCACGACTAGGGCGTACCTCTACCTTTCCGGCACACCCTTTCGGGCGCTTGCGACAGGTGAGTTCATCGAGGAACAGATATTCAACTGGACGTATACCGACGAGCAGCGCGCCAGGCAGGAGTTTGCCGTCGCGAACCCCGAGAAGTGGAACCCATACGGTGCGCTCCCCGAGATGCGGCTCCTCACCTACCAGATGCCCGACGAACTGATCGCAGTCGCCAGCCAGGGGGAGTTCGACGAGTTCGACCTCAACACCTTCTTCGAGGCCAGTGGCACAGGGTCGAATGCCGAGTTCAAGCTCAAGGACGATGTTCAGCGGTGGCTCGACATCATCCGCGGCTCCTACCTGCCCACCCAGACCGACGCGATGAAGCTCGGGCGCCGACCCCCGTTCCCGTACTCCGATGTCCGCCTGCGCCCGTATCTTCAGCACTCGTTCTGGTTCCTGCCGAGCGTCGCCTCGTGTCGGGCGATGGCGAACCTGCTTGCCGAGCGGCAGAACGTCTACTGGCACGACTACGAGGTGCTGAGCGTCGCCGGAGCTGGGGCTGGGATCGGTCTCGCAGCGTTGCCACCGGTGCGGAAGGCCATCGGCAACGGCCACGACACGAAGACGATCACCCTCTCGTGCGGGAAGTTGACGACAGGCGTCACCGTGCCGCAATGGACGTCGATCCTCATGCTCCGAAACCTGAAGTCGCCCGAGACCTACTTCCAGTCGGCATTCCGGGTGCAGTCGCCATGGGCGATCAAGAACCCGAACGGCGATGACCCGAACGAGGAGATGGTCTTCAAGCCAGTCTGCTTCGTGTTCGACTTCGCCCCGACCCGCGCTCTCCGCCAGATCGCCGAGTACGGCGCCGGGTTGTCCCCTGACGAGCCGAACCCCCAACATGCGGTTGAGGAACTCGTGAGATTCCTCCCAGTGCTCGCGTACGACGGATCGAGCATGACCCAGGTTGACGCTGACGGCATCCTCGACATTGCCATGTCAGGTACGTCGGCCACGCTGCTCGCCCGCAAATGGGAGTCGGCGATCCTCGTGAACGTTGACAACGACACGCTCAAGAAGATTATGGCGAACCAGGCGGCGATGGACGCCATTATGAATATCGAGGGCTTCCGCGCTCTCGGAAGCGGCATCTTTGAGACCGTGGTTAACAAGAGTGAGGCAGTCAAAGACACAAAGCGGGAGAAAGGTGACGACCTCGCGGCGAACGAGAAGAAGCAGCTGAGCGAGGAGGAGAAAGAGTACAAGTCCAAGCGGAAACAGATCCAGGACAAGCTGATCAAGTTCGCGACGCGCATTCCGGCGTTTATGTACCTCACTGACTATCGCGAGAACACGCTTCGTGACGTGATCACCAAGCTGGAACCAGAACTGTTCAAGGCCGTCACCGGCCTTACCGTCGAGGACTTTGACCTGCTCGTCTCACTGGGCGTGTTCAATTCCACTCACATGAACCAGGCCGTCTTTGCTTTCCGTCGCTACGAAGACAGCTCCTTGTCGTACACCGGCATTGAGTCCCATAAGGACCTGCGCCACTACGGCCTGTATGACACCGTCATCGCGGTCGATGAGGTTGTCGGGTAGGTCTCCCCCACCTTCGTCGCCTCGACCACGAAGGTGTGATGGACTCGGGGCACGGTGGTACTGGATCTGATCACTGTCCCGGAAGCTGCCACCCTGTTGGGTGTGGTCGAGAAGAAGGTCCGCCAGCTCATCGCCGACGGGACTCTCACCTCGTATCTGCGCGGACGACTGCAACTCGTTGACCGGTTCGAGGCACAACGTCTACACGGCTAGCGGATCTGTCGAGTCAACGCCAACGGCGGCTAGCGGCCGGTGTGACTCCGAACAAGTTGGCCTCAGACAGCGTAGGAGGGCAATGACGGCTAGAGAATCCTCCCAGATGAGTGCAGGGTCGGCGGAGCCAGCCTACGAGCCGCTACGGCGCTTAGAACGGCTGGAATCGTATTGACTCAACTCATCTGCACCCCCATGACATGCACAATACGGATCGCCGTTATGTCCGATCTTTGCGCAATAGATCGATAAGTCCAGATGGCACCTAGAGTTTTTGGCTTCCAGCGTCGATTCGTAGGTGCAATACTAGCAACTTCAATACCTTTGAGAAGTTCGCCACATGGATGCCACCCGGGCGATAGTGGCCGGAGTGCAAGGGCTTGAGGCCGCATCCCCCCCCCCGTTCAATATGGCTAGATGAGCGGGACAAATTCCTAGCAAATGTCATCAATTTATGCTACGCTTATGACAACCAAATAGGCGAGGCCCTGCCGAGTTCGTACCTCGACAGGGCCTCTTGCAAACCACGGAGGATGAGTCCATGGCAAGCCAAGTCGATCGTAGCGAACTCCTCGCAACTCTCGGGAACGAGGTCGAGAAGCTCACAAACTCAGCGGGCTGGCGGGCCTGGCTCGTCGCAGCCAGCCGATTCCACCGCTACTCCCTGAACAACCAGCTCCTGATCGCCTGCCAACGACCAGACGCAACACGAGTCGCGGGATACCAGGCGTGGCGAAAGCTCGGTCGTCAGGTCCGACGTGGCGAGAAGGGCATCCGCATCCTGGCACCCATGGTGCGCCGTGTCTCCGAGGACCAGACGAATTCCGACGACGCCGGTGTCGTGCACCGAGTGATCAGCGGGTTCCGAGTCGTGTCAGTCTTCGATATCGCTCAGACAGAGGGCGATCCCCTGCCGCCTAGCCCTATCGAGCTTCTCAAGGGCGATGGCCCCAAAGGGGTGCTCGACGCGCTGAAGGACGTCGCACACTCTGAGGGTCTCGCGGTCAGCTGGGCGGATACGACACCCGGCCTCAACGGCTTCCTGGACCGCAACGGCCGACAAATCGTGATCTCAGCCGACCTCGACCCCGCGGCGCAGGTCAAGACTCTGGCCCACGAGCTGGGCCACTACTTCGACCCGTGGCTAGCCGAACAGCCGGAGGGCTATCCCAGCCATCGGGGCGTCTGTGAAGTGGTCGCCGAGTCCGTCGCCTACATCGTCGGTGACGCCCTCGCACTGGACACCAGCGCCTACAGCGTGGGTTACGTCGCCTCCTGGGCCGACGGCGACACCGAGAAGCTCCTAGAGCTGGCAGGCCGGATCAACAAGGCGGCCGACTCGATCCTGACCCATCCCCGCATCATCGATGCCAGTGAGGAAGTGGTCTCCGATGCGGCCTGAGACACCTTCAGGGGCTGGGCCGGGTGCGATCGGTCCAACCAAAACCAGGGATTACGTCGAGGCTGTGGGGTACATCAGGGTCAGCACCGACGAGCAGGCTGACTCCGGTGCCGGTATGGAAGCCCAACGCCGCGCCATTACTCATGCCTGCGAGGCTCGGGACTGGTCGCTGGCCGAGGTCTTCGAGGACGGAGGCGCGAGCGGCAAGAATCTGAAGCGTCCTGGCCTCCTCGCTGCCCTTGAGGCGCTCGACCGTGGCGAGGTCCAGGTGCTCGTGGTGGCCAAGCTTGACCGGCTCAGTCGCTCGCTCATCGACTTTGCCGGGTTGATGGAACGGGCGAGGAAGAAGGGCTGGCACTTGGCCGCGCTCGACCTCGGTGTGGACACCAGCACCCCGCAGGGAGAGATGGTTGCGAACGTAATGGCGACCTTTGCTCAGTTCGAGCGCAGGCTCATCGGCCTCCGCACGAAGGAAGCCCTTGCAGTGAAACGCTCTCAGGGGGTTCGTCTCGGACGCCCACCCGTCGTTTCAGCGGAGGTCGTAGGGCAGATCACGACGCTACGTCGGTCGGGCCTGTCCTACAGTGAAGTGGCGCGCCAGCTCGACGACGCAGGCGTTCCGACTCCACGCGGCGGGTTGACGTCCCGTGAGGTGGTGTAGGTAGGCGAGAGGGTCCACCTGTTGGGTGGGCCACCGGCGTGATGCTTCGACGTGACCTAGCCGGGTACACGAAGGAGAACACGCCGATGACCC